>PVMS01117289.1_pt1 | contig 14095 bp, 15 predicted proteins | sample 1853461 | NCBI WGS metagenome assembly PVMS01 (sample SAMN08582032, study PRJNA380276) | Marine sediment metagenome, whole genome shotgun sequencing project. | isolation source: ocean sediment barecode stripped | collected 2017 | reverse complement strand
TCCTTTACCGACTGCACGAGCAATACCGATACCCAAGGCCAAAACCAGGGGTACAGTTCCCAGATTGAAAACAATCATTCCCAGAATGCACAAGAAAATTCCAAATCCGATTGTTTTCGGACTCGGAATCCGCTCTCGCAACAGCACAACCATTACAATCAGCAAGAATATGACCAATGGAACAATTGCCCGTACTCCACCAATAATCTCAACTCCAGGAGAGGTTTCATACCAGGGAATTGTGGCTGCTACCAAGTGAGCGGATTGCGCTGCAAGAATTATTTCTTCTGGTTCCGTTTGTGCCGCGACGTAAAAGGCCAGTGACATCACAGCAACTATTGGAAACAGCGATGCCAGGGTCACGATACCGAAGCCCGACAAGGAATCACTTCCTTTACCGACTGCACGAGCAATACCGATACCCAAGGCCAAAACCAGGGGTACAGTTACCGGACCTGTTGTCACGGCGCCACAATCAAAAGCAAGTCCCACTATCTTGGATAATTCCGGATCAAATGCCATGTATCCGGAGCCAATTAGCACTGGGGCAAGTGTCAGATAAATCAGGGGTTTCAAACTCCAGCTAAAAATAAATCTCAGGGTGCCAATGGCGGCTGCAAACCCCACACCTATCCCAACCACCAATACCAGGATTCCGGACCAGTCGTTGAGTAAGGCATAAAGATAGGGTGCGCTGGTAACATCAACCAATGATCCGGCAGTTTTTAGGGCACCAATCGCCGGTTCTGCAAATGTGACGCCGATACCCAGCAAGAACACGGTGATAATCACGGTTCCAAGGGTTGCCTTGGCTGGAAGTGAGGTTCCGAGTAATTCGCCGAAAGGCATCAGTCCCACCTTCAATCCTTCCATAAACAACATCAAGCCGAATATCACCGCTATCAAGCCGGCGCTTATGATCCAGCTATCGACAATGGACTGGCGCAGGATAAATACCTGAAACAAAAGCAGATAGACCGCCAATGGAACGACTGCTGAAAATTGTTTCCAAAATCTAACCGCCAGATAAGGCTGCAGCAGTCGATAGACTGCCGTGCTATCCACCATCAAATGATCGGGACGGTAAGGTAGCTCATTACCTTCTGCGTCATACTTGATCGGCGGAATCAACTGGTTATAGCTGATTTCATCAACATTAACACTCGATTCCCGAGTGAAGTTGTCAAATGGAATATGTTGTCGCGCCACTTGTTTTCCTGGAAAGAAAATTAAGACATCCATATCTTAACCAATTTCTGACAAGAATCTGAGACAAATGCCTATTTCGGAGCAAACACCACAGTTCTAAGATGAATGCATGCCTACACCCAGAAGCCGGCTTGTATCGTTAGACGAAACGCCATACTACCATTGCATTTCCCGATGCGTAAGACGGGCCTTTCTGTGTGGCAAAGATCCTCTAACCGGTTTTGATTTTGAACATCGTCGCCAATGGATCGTTGATCGAATCAAATTACTGTGCACCATCTTTGCCGTGGAGCTTTGTGCCTATGCTGTGATGAATAACCACTATCACGTTGTGGTGCGCATTGATCCTGCAAAGTCACAAGCCTGGTCTGATCGAGAAGTTGCTGAACAATGGATGAAGCTATTTTCGGGATCCATTTTAGTCCGTCGCTATCTGAATAAAAATTCACTTTCAAAGATTGAACAAATTAGAGTCACTCAATTGATCGCAACCTGGCGCCTTCGTCTTCAAAACCTTTCCTGGTTTATGCGATGTCTCAATGAGCCCATAGCACGCATGGCCAACCATGAAGATCAATGTACTGGCCGTTTCTGGGAAGGCCGTTTTAAATCACAAGCCCTGCTCGATGAACGGGCGTTGCTGGCCTGTATGGCCTATGTCGACCTGAATCCGATCCGCGCTGCCATCGCAAAAACACCTGAGCAATCAGAGTTCACGTCAATTCAGGAACGGATCCGACATCCAGATTCTATTGCCCTTCGCCCCTTTACAGAACACCCCCTTGATGACACCGGATTTTCATTTAGTTTGAAAGACTATCTGGAACTCGTAGATTGGGCAGGACGAGAAGTCAGACGTGGAAAGAAAGGATGGATTCCAGCAGATCAACCTCCGATATTGACCCGACTGGGGATGAAATCTTCTCCTGTACTGGATTATCTCAAACGTAGTGAAGACTATTCGCCAGTAGCTATCGGGACAGTGTCCCAACTAAAACAGTTCGCCATTTCGGTGGGTAGAAAATTCATAAAGGGAAAGGAATTTGGAGAAGGGCTTTGTCCAAGAACAGGCTAACGCCCGCGATGGAAGGAAAAATCATCAACCAGTCAGCTTGAAAATGGCTGATCGTTACCAGGCTGGTATTTCTCAATAATCCGCGCAATTTGTGCGGCTTCATTTGACCTACCCTCTGTAATCGACCCGGTTTTTTAGCAGCTAACTAAAAATACTCAACTCACGATTTTTCAGGTCCAAATTGGGAGGTGGGTGTCTCATGTTTTTTTTCATGTTTTTTTGGTGGCAAAAGCGTAGACACCCATCAAAAAGGAAAAGCGTAGACACCCATCAATAAGCAGGTCACTTCAGGTATCTCATGCTCTATTTCGTGTTTTATTTTTTGACATTACTACTTTCAAAGATAAAGCCCATCAACCCGAGTCGGAGGTTTTATCCGAATATGATAGTGATTCCCATGATTCTTCTGGCGAGTGCACAGGTGTTTTTTAATTAATCTGGGATCATTGAAAAAAACGTATTTGGCATCCATCATCGCCTGAATTGATGCCAGTTGGGCGACTGCCGCATCAAAATGAAAAAGCTTTGTATAGTTGTGTCCTGCCAGCTTGTCCCAGTGCTCGGTTCTAGGGGGCAATAATGGCAATCTCATATCAATATCAATTCCTGTTTGATGACTTTTATGTCCGGATGTGGGTCCGCCTTTTTCAGCGGACATATCTCTTATCCACAATGGTGGAGGATTATCGACCAGCAAAGCCCTCGCTTTATAAGTTATGCCTGCAAACTGAATACGGTCTCTCATCCAGGTGGTGGTCCAACAATTCTTTCCGCCGAATGCAAGATCGGGAGTGACTCGCCAACCTATTCCCTCTCTGTCCGTCATATTTATCCAGCCAGGCGCATTTTGAGCAGCCAGCCAGCGGTGTGTATTTCCGTGTAAATCAATTCGCCCATCTCCCGAATCTAACTTGGATTTTCCTTTGATAATGCACTGAAATAATTTGATTGCTCGGATGAAGTCAGCAGATTTGGGATTGGTTATCCCGAAAACCCACTGATACCCCAGTTCAACAAACCGGTCCCTTACCTTGATGACATCAGCCGGGTCATTGTGGGGGATGCCGCGTTTAGAACTGCCGCTACCTACCGAGCCTGTCAGTTTAAGCATTGCCATTGATTCGTTCTCCTGCCTGGAGCCTGTTGACCACTTGGGAAATAAATAATTGTCCTGATTAGTATAGGCCAAAAGAAGAAAACCGCTTTTTTACCAAATGATCATGGGCTCCCATTCATTGGACACCCATGTAAACAAGCCTTACTGAGCTCACAACCAGATGTCGGTGCTGGTTCCTTATTCGTATCAGAGTTTAATCAGGTAGATCCCGCCATAAACCACCAACGAGACTACGACGTAAAACCACTCCACCATTTTTTTTCCTGCGTGGATTTTCCCGGGCACCGCTTACATCAATAACCATCTGGTACAGAAGAAAGGTCTCCAGGACGTAATCGAGGAAAGGAATGACATGGACAGACGGTGGAAAATCATCCGCTTGCTTACCAAAGAGTGACAGGATCAAATCGATCTGCGCATAGATACCAAACCAGCCCAGGGCGGCATTGATGAACATCCACCTGACCTCGTCAAAGCCAAAGATCGCGAGGTAGAAAATCGTGTAGACCAGGATGGCAAAACCGCCGTGCATATAAAGAAAACCAAGTTCCGGGCCGTCACCTGAATAGGCCATATAGAAGCCCGAAAGACCAAATGCCAGCATGTGGAACCCGAAAAATGGATAAATAAAGTACCAGGGAAAACTGCTGCCCTTGCGGTAAACTTTGCCATTGATAGTGATGTTTGTTCGCGCTTTCATATCCAAATTCTTGCCCGCCCGGCCATTGAGGTCAAATCTGTACATTCACGGTAAAAAATGTGTCACCTGACCGCAAGCTCCCCCATAATGCACCCATGGGTAAAACTTCCACCGCACTCAGCAACGAATTCAACTTCCACCCCGAAACCGGTGAAGCCCTGGACATCGCGCCGGGCCTTAAGTGGCTGCGACTGCCTTTGCCTTTCCTGCTCGGGCACATCAATGTCTGGTTGCTGCGCGATGGAGATGGCTGGGCGATAGTTGATACCGGGATTTTCACCAATACGACCCGGGAAGTGTGGAATAACGTTTTTGATGTTTACCTCAAAGGCGCGCCGATTACGCGCGTACTGGTCACTCATTTGCACCCGGACCACTCGGGCTGTGCCGGTTGGCTGGCCAAAAAATTTAATATCAAGTTATGGATGTCCAGAGATGAATACCTGCTGTGCCGGTTGCTTACGACGGATACCGGGCACCCTGCTCCAAACGCAGCGGTTGAGTTTTACACCGCTGCAGGTCATTCCGAAGAAGAGCTTAAACGCTATATGGAATTATTCGGGCAATTTGGAAGATATGTGGCACCATTGCCCAATGCGTTTCACCGTTTGCACGATGGAATGATGGTGACCATCGGGGAGTACGACTGGCAAATCATTATCGGTCGCGGCCACTCGCCTGAGCATGCCTGCCTCTATTGTGAAAAGCTGAACATACTGATATCCGGCGACCAGATTTTGCCCACCATTTCCTCCAATGTCAGTGTCTACCCGACCGAACCTGCAGCCAACCCGCTGGCCTTCTGGTTTGAGTCACTCAAGCGTCTGAAAGAAGTACTGCCAGCGGATGTGCTGGTCCTGCCTGCACATGGAAAACCGTTCAGAGGCGCTCCCGCCCGCCTGGATGCCCTGATCCTGGAGCATCAGACCGGGCTGAAAAAACTTCGCTCTCTGTGCAACGAGCCAAAACGGGCAGTGGATGTCTTTCCTGCCCTGTTCAAGAGCAGGATCACGGACCAGAATCTGGTCATGGCAACCGGCGAGGCCATCGCGCATTTGAACTACCTGTGGAGGCAGGATGAGCTGGCAATAGACAGGGACGCAAAAGGTGTCAATTGGTATTCAATTGTAAACCACGGCTAGGATTCTGCGATACAGGTGATCTTGTTTTTGTAATAATATTCGGCCGCATGACGGTCTCCTGCATTTCTGTGTCAACAGCTTGTCTTTTCTGGACAAGCCCGATGACAAATTTGTCATTACAGTAAGCCCACATGCATAGGATTTTCTCTCCTACCAACCTGTGCATCGTAGGGGGGGGCAAAGGATTTGCCCCCCGTTTATAAACTGATGACAAACATGCGGGTGGCAAAATGATTAACAAAATTCTCGAAGTATTTCCGAATGTAAGAAACTCCAGAAGAGAACTTGCACTGGTTATCGTTTTGTCGGCACTGCTCGTGCTGAGCATGTTGTAAAACCTGTAGGAGGCCGCCATGCGGGCGAATTCATTTGAAAAACATTTCGCCCGCATGGCGGCCTCCTGCAATTAAACTGGATTTAACGGCGGCAAGTGGTGCTGCTGTTCCGATTTTTGCCTGGCACTGCTGCGCAACTCTTTAAGTGATTCTCCCAACCCCGTGCCATTCCATTTCGATTCCTGAGCAGACAGCAATGCCTGCTGCAAGCGCTCGGCTTCAAGCTCCAACTGTGGAATTCCGGATCGTTGCGCCAGTTGCAACAGGGTCATTCCACCGGGCAATTGCGTGCAGCGCGACAACCACAGGTTGATCGCATTATAGGCCGCACTGGCCTGAGAGCCTGAACAGGCAACAAGTACCCGCTGGAAGGCCCATGCTTCTCCAGCTTCCCTGGCACTGCGTTTTTCCTCAAGCCGGCGGGAAACGAGTTTGATTACGCGCCGTCCGTAAAACAGGATCAAGGCCAGAGCACCCACGGCCAACACGATGAATTGCCAGTAAATTATTGTATGACCGGTGCCTGAAACAGCCGCATCCGCTGCTGTGAAAGCAGGGTTCAGCACCACTTCAAATTCCAGGCCGGGCACCACTTCCTCGTGCAGCACCTCAGACTCAGGGTCCCACCACTGGAAACGAATTTCCGGAATCTGATAACGGCCTGCGCGTTCGCAGATAAAGCTTATCGAGTCGGTTCGCGCACCAGCCAGTTCACCCCGGTTGATTGTGTCATTAACTGCAGGTGCATCGTGATATGCCCTCAGGCCATCAATCCTGAACCTGGGTAAGGGAGGAAAGACCATGGCCGGAACCCCGGCCGCAGAACGGACGACGGTCAGCTTCAGGGCATCACCTGTTTTCAGCACCAGGTCCTGGCTGGCTGATTGGCCTGGCTCCCAACTCGATTTGATTTTGAATTCGCTAGTGCTCACCACCAGACCGCTGCGATCTGCACCGGGTGGAAATTTAGTCTCTATGGTCAAAGGTTTCGTATTGAAGCGAAAATTCTCAGCCTCAGTGCCATAACCCACGCTGGCCGAAAACTGCACTTCAAAAGAAGGGACCTCCAGACGTCCCTCCCGTTGCGGGTACAAAAGAAAACTGTAACGCAAGCCCTGCCAGGCCTCCCCGGCGCGATTTTCATTGAGTTTTACGGTACTCGAATCCACTGGCAACAGATAAGCGCCAGCGACATCCGGCAGGGAAAAAAGCTGGCCGCTGAAACTGAATCCTGTGCTCATCAGATCCAGGTTCAATACCAGTTCCTGACCGACCCACACGGCCCCTTCCCGTGCTGGCTGAAATCGAATTTCACCCTGCAGTGAATCAGCCGCCAGCCCATTGGAGGCAAACAGATGTGCAACAAATACCACTAGTCCCAGTTGGAGCCGAGGCCACATCTCGCTTCGAAATAATGGATGTCCTCTATTCATTCTCTCGCTGCGAAACGATGGATGTCCTCAATTCATCGCTCATCCTGTCCATGGGTGTCGCCTACTCATCCAGTGATTCCTCATCCAGTGCTTCCTCATCTTCTGGCCCGGTCTGCTGGTCGCGATAGAGCTGATAGGCAAACCTTGCACGGAGAAAATTCGCCGGATCGTTTTGCACCCGGCGCAACCAGATGGCGCGCATTTCCTCATCGGACAGCACCTCTCCGCCCAGCATTTCCTGTTCCTGGTCCGATTTATTGACCCGGCCGGTATCATCAAAAACTATTTCGTCGGCCTCGAGCTGTCCCCCCGTGCCACCCTCATCGCTTTCCGGCGGCGCCAGCATTTCTTTCCTGGCCTGTGCAATTCCCAGGTTCTGATGTGCCTCCATCCAGCCGGGATTCAATTGCAATGCCTGTTCATAACTGAGAATGGCTTCGTCATAACGGCCCAGCATGACCAGCGCATTGCCCCGGTTGTAAGCGGCTTCCGGGCCAGGTATCCGCCCAAACAAGCTTGCTGCAATTTCAAAATCACCGGCGCGGAACCAGGCCACAGCCCGGTGGCCGGGATCTTCAAAAGCTTCTGCCGCGGCAGCAAAATTACCCTGATCAAACAATGACTGGCCCTGTTGATCTGCTGTCAACCACCAACTTGCCCAACGACCGGCCACGCCACTCTCCGCCGGTGCAAGGGGCGAGTACAGGAGCAAAACCAGAAGAACAACTTGCGCCAGGCAAGAGCGCGGCCAAGAGAGCAGACAAGAGAGCGGACACCCACGTTGCTGCGGTCGTTTCTGCCAAAAGAGCAGACACCCACGTTGCTGCGGTCGTTTGTGCCAAGAGAGCAGACACCCACGCTGCTGCGGTCGTTTGCATTGAAACAGATCTTGTCCCAGGCGCGTTTTCATGTTTGCAAAGCCACCGCACCACCCGACCGAAAAAACAGCAGGCTCAGCAGCACCAGTAATGGCAGCAAAAGGTAGCCCTCATCTTTCCAGCGTTCACCTTCCTGGGCCGGTGCGCGGGAAATGCTGCGCTCGATCCCGGCATTCAAACGCCGCACATCCGCATCATCAGCGGTCGGCAGGATCAGGTCACCACCGAGCGCGTCTGCCGCTGCTTTCATCGAGCGCAGATCCAGGGCAGGCGCCGCCGGGCTGCCCGCTGGCGCCACCACCTCCGGGCCAGCCGCCATGGCGTAAAGCTGTACATCCACCCCACCCTTGCTGTGAGCAGCAGCCAGGCCAGCGCGCTGACCCGGAGCGATCGAATCGCTGATCAGCACGATGGACCCTGGCAGGCCCGAGTTTTTCAGGCGTTGCTGGGCCAGTTCAATGGCTTTTGCGGGCTCATCGCCGGGCACCGGCATGACACCAGGATCAAGTTCCTGCGCAAATTCGAGGATAATTCCGGAGTCACTGGTCAGCGGCATCACCAGGTGTGCGCTGCCGGCGTATGCAACCAGGCCTGCTTTGGCGCCCGGTCTCAGGGCCAGCAAATCGCCCATCTTTTGCACAGCGCGCTGCAAACGGCTTGGCTGAATGTCTTCGGCCAGCATTTCAGGGGTCACTTTCAAGACGATAAACAGCGCCGCGTTATCTTCGGTGAAGGGTGAATCCTCCTTTTCCCAGCTCGGACCGGCGAGGGCGAAAATGCCCAGCAGCCAGCTCAGAGCCATGATGTGGGTGGGACGTATGCGGGCCTGCTTTTCATTATCCGTGATGAGCAAATGATCGAGCAGATTCGGCGCCATGATGGTACGCCACAGGCGCAACGGGTCCTGGCGCTGCAGAATAGTCCAGATCAGAAACAGGGCGGGCAGGTAGAGCAGAAGCCAGCCAGGCCGCAAAAAATGGAACAGGGACAGATCGATCACGATGCGCTTTCCCCAGTCTTACTATTCTCTGCGCTCTCCCCGCTTACCCCGGGCCCCGACCCACTGGCAGATCGTCCGGCCGCACGCTCACGGCGCCAGGATTGCAACTCCGCAATTGCAAAAAACAACAGGCTGAGCACCATGGTAAAACCCAACGGCCAGAAATACAGCTCATGCTCCGGGCGATAACTCAGGGTCTCCACCTGGCGGGGATTCAAATCATCCAGACTGGTGTAAATGGAATCCAGTTGCGCCCGGTCATCCGCGTGAAAATAGGTGCCGCCGGTGGTGGCCGCGATGGCTTTCAGGGTCTCTTCATCCAGTGCCTGCTCGCCAGCGGCCTCCGGGTCGCCCATCGCAATGGTGTAAATGGTGACTCCTTTATCACGCGCAATTTCCGCAGCGCGCCTGGGCGGCACCAGGCTGGCTGTATCATTGCCATCGGTGAGCACAATCAGCACCCGCTCTTCCAGCTCGCTGCGGTCAAACAGGTTAATCGCCACCCCGATCGCATCACCCAGCATGGTCCTGGGGCCCAGCATGCGTACCTGGGCTTCATCCAGCAATGCCCGCACCACGTCCAGATCTTCGGTGAACGGCGCCTGTACAAAAGCCGCCGAACCAAAAAATACCAGGCCCACACGATCGCCTTCACGACGCGCCAGGAATTCGTCCAGCACTTGTTTGGCCGCAGTCAGACGATCCGTTGTGACGCCCGCTGCATCGGTAAAGTCCTGCGTATCCATCGACCCTGACAGGTCTACTGCAACCAGCAGGTCCCGCATCGGCAATTCCTTCACAATCGGCTCGTCCATCCAGCGCGGCCGGGCCACAGCAAGCACCAGGGCAATCCACAACACAGTCAACAATATCCACTGCGGCCGAATGCGTCTGGAGATGGCACTGCCGTGACCGAGATCCTGCCCGCTGAGACTGGCCAGCAGGCCGGTGAAAGGTGCACGTACGGCGTGGCGGGCTTCCTTATGGGCCGGCAACAGCCAGCGGGCCAGCAGCGGCAACGGCAGCAGCAGCAATAACCAGGGATAGGCGAAATTCAGCACGATTTATCCATCTACCGGCTCATTGCGGTGATTTTTCAGCCAATACAGGGCCGCCTCCATCAGCGTTTGCACATCCTGGCTACCCATGGGCTTCGCTTCATCACCGGCATAAGCCAGCCGATCCAGAATATCCCCGGCCCCGGATACAAAAAGGCGGGTCACAGCCGTTTGGTCAAGAAAATGATGCCAGTCCGTTCCGTTCAAAGCTGCCACCTTGTGCCTTGGCCAGACCGTGAGCGCGGTCCGTTTGAGCAAGGTTGGCAGTTGCTGCAGCGTGGCCGGGTTATCATCGCCCCGGATCGCAGCGAACTCCCGTAAGGCCAATACGCGATACCGGTTTTTTTTGCGTAAACGCCAGTATCGATAAATCACATACGCCAGCAGCAACAGCCCGGCGCCCGCGAGCACATACCAGCCAGGCGCCAGCGGCCACCAGGCCACGTCTGCCGGCAGCACAATATCATTCAGATTACTCAGGCTGGCGCGGTCGTCCATCAGTCGTGGCGTCCCAATTGGTCCCTGACCTGGTCGAGTACCGGCGTTGCCGTGTCAACCATCAAAAGCGGTATTGAATGTTGTCTTGAGGTGCTTTTCATGCGCTCTATGCGCTGCTGAAAACTGTTAGCGTAAGATTTCCTCAAGGCGCTTTGTTCCGAATTGATTTCCAATTGCTCACGGCCATCGGAAAATACCAGGCGGCCCGCACGGGGCATGGTCTGTTCCAGCGGGTCATAAACAAATACATACATGACATCATTATGCTCGGTCAGGCGGGTCACATATTTCTGAGTATCGGCATTGATCCCGGTGCCATCACCGATCACGCAGATGAGGCAGTCGTGGCGCGCCATCGCAGCCACGCGATGCAGCGCCTGGTTGAGCATGCCGGGACCCGGCATACAGGTCGAAGCGACAGTCATCGCGTGATTTTTCTCGACAATGGTTTTGAGAATCTGCACCACGCGATCCTGACTGCGATGCGCAGGGATAATGGAAATTTCGCTGTCGTCATAAACCAACGCACCCACGCGGTCGCCGGTGGACAGCACCCTCCAGGCCGCTATCGCCGCTGCTTCAGCGGCCGTCACTGATTTCATTTTCCAACGCGAACCGAAGAACATGCTCATGCGCTGATCAACCAGCAACCACACCGTGCGGTCTTTTTCTTCGGTATAAACACGCACATGAGGTATACGCGTGCGGGCGGTTACTTTCCAGTCGATCAGGCGCGTATCATCGCCGGGCAGATAGTTACGCAATTCTTCGAAATTCAGACCTCGGCCACGCAAGCGGGAGGCGTGGCTGCCACTGAGAATACTGTGCACCGGTTGGCGCGGCAGAAAGCTGAAACCGGATGCCTGGAACCGCAGGCGGACCAGTTCTTCGAGGCTCGCATAGACACAATTGTCCTTATTTTTTGCGGACTGGTCTTCTGTGGACTGCCTGCGGCCAATGCTTGTGTACTGCTTCATCACTAGTACTGCTTCATCACTAGTACTCCTTCAAGGCATCGGTGAAGTGGTAACCAGGGCCTGTCAGCACTTTCCGGATCGCGGCGTTACCGGTCTCAGGCAACGGCAACCAACTTTAGAATTTCATCGATCACATCGTTGGCCGACACGCCTTCAGCCGTCGCGTCATAAGTCAACTTGAGGCGATGACGCAGTACATTGTGCGCAATGGCGCGGACGTCGTCGGGCAACACCTGGTCCCGGCCCTCCAGCCAGGCGTGTACCCGCGCACACTTATCCAACCCGATACCGCCTCGCGGACTGGCGCCAACATGAATCCATGAGGCCAGTTGCTCGTTGTAGCGCCCGGGGTAGCGCGTCGCAAAAATGAGGTCAACGATGTATTTCTCCATGATCTCGCTCACCACGACCGCATTGATTTCTTCACGCGCAACAAACACGACCTGCTGCGCAACCGGTCCCGGTAATGCCTGATCCGCGGCACCGCCCTCCTCGCCACGCACCAAACGAATTATCTTTGCCTCGGATTCCTCATCGGGATAATCCACATACACATGCATCAGAAAACGGTCCATCTGTGCTTCCGGCAAAGGATAAGTGCCTTCTTGCTCAATCGGGTTCTGGGTGGCCATGACCATGAACAGATCCGGCATTTTGTGGGTGGTACCAGCTACGGTCACCTGGCGCTCTTCCATCGCCTCGAGCAAAGCTGCCTGCACCTTGGCGGGGGCACGGTTAATTTCATCCGCCAGCACAATATTGGCAAAAATGGGGCCCGCCTCAAAGCGGAACGTGGGTTCACCCGCCTCGGTGTAGAGTACCTCGCTGCCGGTGATATCAGAAGGCAGCAAATCCGGTGTGAATTGAATCCGGGAAAAATCCGCCTCCATGTTCCTGGCCAGACTTTTCACTGCCCGGGTTTTAGCCAGACCCGGCAGGCCTTCCATCAGAATATTGCCGTTGGCCAGCAGTCCGATCACCAGGTTTTTAATGACATCCTTTTGTCCGACAATGGAGCCCGACATTTGTTTCTGAAGGGTGTGAATGGAATCGAGTGCGCTCATGTCAATGGTCTCTTGCAGACGTTCTTGTGGGGCTCAATAGCCAGTGTAAACCAGGTCATCTGTGACTGGTAAATGAGAAATCAATCCGGCTCTGATCTAGCCATGATGACGATGCAGGTGACCCCTGTGAACCAGGCTGTGAATAATGGTACCGATGATAATTCCCTGAACACCGGCAATCAATGTGTCCCCGGCCAGTGGCAAGAACCGTTCGGAAAATTCAAAACCAATAATGGTAACCGCAGCCAGCATGATCAGGGTCAGCCAGGCGCTGCGTTTTCCGAAGGCGGGCTCCATGATCAACCACAACATCAGGCCAACACCAAAGCGATGCAAAATGATCGCTGTGGCAAGCCCACTGGTGGCTTGCAGTTCACTCCCGGCCAGACCGGCGCCATCGAGCAAGGCGTGCAGCATCAAGCCAAACAGGGCCACAAAAAGACTCGCCTTATGCAAACCCTCGGCAGCACGCTTGACCAGTTTTTCGAGCAAGCCAGGCAGCAAATAACCAATCAGCAAGAGAGCAAACGCGGCCGGGCCCAGGGGCTCTATGATATCTGGCACCAACAAAACAACCACCAGGACCACCAGCACGGCAACAATAAGCCGTTCCAGCGTGGCTGCAATCCGGTGGGCTCCACTCATCCACTGATAAAGCAGGGGACCGGCAAATAGCGTGATCAGGGAAAGCAGCAGCAAATCGATCTCCGGGGCAAGCCGCGAATTTTAACATAGTTGTAAAATACCGCTGAAGTTTCCAGCGCGCGGTACAGTTGGTAAACTACGCCTTCGTCTGTCTTGTGAGAAAGTTGTACTTCTTCACTGTAATATTGACAGGTCTGGAGCCCAGCATATAATTCAGGGCAAGGTACAGGCCGCTACACCCGCCAAGGGAGAATTAGTGGATACTTCAAAAATCGAGTCCATGATCATTGATTGCTGCAGTGATGCGCAAAATGATCCGGACTTGCATGACCTGCTGGCCGTTGTGGCCGAGCGCCAGGGCGTTTCTGCCGCTCCGGAAGACCTCGAGCAGGGCGCGCGCTTCGTGCTGGGGTACATCAGGCAAGTGCCTTATATGATGAAGATCGCATGGACCGCGGCAAAAACCGTTGGCCTGAAAAAGGAAATGAAAAAAATCCTGAAAATGGTTCAATCCTATTGGATTGAGGGAGATGACGTCATTCCGGACGAACTGGGTGTCATCGGCCTGATGGACGATGCCTATTGTTCTTTGACTTCACTGCAGGCCGTTTCGGATCATTATCAACTCCAAACCGGGAAATTTCTGTTTCCGGATAATCTGGCCTCTGCCAACAAAGCCATGCGTAAAATTATCGGCGAGCCCTATGCCACAGACCTGGACCGCATCGTCATCATCACCATCCAGGATACCGGGCTGATCGAAGCGGTTATCTCCTTCGCCAGCGAGGAAAAACAACTCAATTTTTCCAATCACAGCACCATCTGGAATCACGGGCCAGTCGGCGATTCAGACCTGCAGGAACTGCGCGGCCTCGGCCTCCTCGATGATTGACCTGGAAGGCACGTAGGAGGCCGCCATGCGGGCGAAAGGTGTTAAAAAAAGATTGGGCTCAAAAAGACATTT
>PVMS01085809.1_pt1 | contig 14098 bp, 11 predicted proteins | sample 1853461 | NCBI WGS metagenome assembly PVMS01 (sample SAMN08582032, study PRJNA380276) | Marine sediment metagenome, whole genome shotgun sequencing project. | isolation source: ocean sediment barecode stripped | collected 2017 | reverse complement strand
ACTGAGGAAACAAAAACATCTGTAGATGGTATAAATACTAAAATGGATGAACTATTGGGTAAACTATCAGATTTAGAATCTCAAGTAGGTGGAATGGATCAGGTAATAGGTAAAATAGACGATTTAGAAAAAGAAATCGAAAAAAGAAACCCCACACCAGTAGAAAAATTAGAAATGAGGTCAATGGATTCATTTCCATATAGTGTATCCTTAACTGATTTTTGGTCAGATAAAGAAGGTTATGATGCAACGGAACAAGAAACTGAATATACGTTAACTCAGAGCGATGTAGATAATTTCGATCAAAAGGAAATAAGAAATTCCTTTACTTCTCACAATGACGAGGACGAAGAATAATCAGGGTACGTAAATTAATTTAATATACTTATTGACTTTTTAGATTTTTATTAGTATTATTGTCTAATAAACATTTAAAAAATATAAAAATGAGTAAAAAATTAGACGCAATTCTTTCACAGTATCAAAAAAATACTGAATCGAAAGGAAAATCAAAAATTTCTAACGAAGATAGACTTAAAAAGTACTTCACAGAAAAATTACAGAAAGGTGTAAAATCACAAACAAGAACCTTTAGAATCTTACCCTCTAGTTTAACTGACGGTGGATTTACAGAGGCTTATTTCCACGAAAAAGAAGTAAACGGTACGTGGCCCAAAACCTATTGTCCAAAACTTAATGATGAAGAACATTGTCCTATGTGTGAAGCTAGACAAGCTTTACTAGATGATGGATCAGAAAAGGCTAAAAGTTTAGCGAGAGATTTGAATGCTCGTAAATGGTATGTCTTAAAAGGTATCGATAGAGATAACGAAGATGACGGTGTTAAGTTTTGGAGATTTAAACATAAGTGGACTGGAGACGGTGTTATGGATAAATTAATTCCTTTATTTAAATTAAAAGGTGATATCACTGACCCAAGAGAAGGAAGAGACGTTATTATAGTTTCTGGTAGAAACGATAAGAACCATTCGGTTGTCAATTCTATTATGTGTGATGACGTTACGATACTTACAGAGGACACTACAAAGGCTAACGAATGGATTGGTAATACAGAAACATTTAAAGATGTTTATGCTAAGAAAACATTGGAGTATTTAGAAATTGTGGCAACAAATAAAACACCTATTTGGGATTCGGAACAAAAGATATATGTTGCTGAAGAAGATAAAGAAGAGGCTGAATCCGCTTCATTAGAAAAAGAGATTTCATTTATGTCAAACACTACAGAAGTAGAGGATAACGAAGGTGTATTAGTTACAGATTTAAACTCTAAAGATTCTGAAGAAGACGAACTACCATTTTAATATAATATATGGCTAAGAAACCTTTAAAAAAGAAAACATCTGATTTTTCTTCTATAAGAAAAAAGTTTTCCTCCTCTGAGAGGTACAAAGAACAAAAGTACTTTGATTTGGGGGAAGCCTTTCAGAAGGCTACAGGTATACCTGGACCCGCTATGGGACAAATTAATATGATGTTAGGTCATTCTGACACAGGAAAGACTACCGCACTTATACAAGCTGCGGTAGATGCTCAGAAAAAGGGTATCTTACCGATATTCATTATTACTGAACAAAAATTTAGTTTTGAACACGCCAAACAAATGGGGTTGAAAACTGACTATGTTGAGGAAGTAGATGAAGAGACTGGTGAGATTACTGGATATTGGGACGGTTTCCTATTATATAGGTTAGGGTTTGATTACATTGAACAAGCTTTTGAATATGTAACAGAAGTTTTAGATGGACAAAAAAATGGTGAATTACCTCACGATATATTATTTTGTTGGGACTCTATAGGTACTATACCTTGTAAAATGAGTTTTGATGGAAAAGGTGGTAATCAACATACCGCTAGAACTATATCTGAGAAATGGGGTATGGGAATGGCTCAGAGGATTACTTCTTCGAGAAAAGAATCATCACCATACACTAACACTATGATATTCGTAAACCAACCTTGGGTAGAGTTACCAGATAATTCATTTGGTCAACCTAAAATACAACCAAAGGGTGGTCAATCGATATATTTATCTTGTGCGTTAGTATTCTTATTTGGGAATCAAAAAAATGCTGGGGTATCTAAACTATCTGCCACCAATAAAGGTAGAAAAGTTAATTTCGCTATTAGAACTAAGGTTGGTATACATAAAAACCACATGAATGGTTTAGGGTTTGCCGATTGTAGAATATTGGCAACGACACATGGTTTTATTGAAGACGATAAAAAATACATTGACCAATATAAAGACGAACAGAAATCTTATTGGTCTGAAATATTTGAAAACGTTGGTAACGATGTGTTAGATTTTGATATTGTCTCTGATAACGAATATATTGAAGCACCCGTAGATTACTCTGATGATTGATTGTTTAACCACATAAGATATGATCAGTGAAGATACCTAACAAGAAAAAAACTTACACACACACTTTATTAGTTGACGGTGACTCGTTATTAAAAACCGCCTATTTTGGGGCTAAAAATCTTTATAATAAGGATGTCCACATAGGCGGTATTTTTCAATTCCTAACTATATTAAGAAAAGTAATTAAAGAATACCGTTTTGATAGGGTATATGTCTTCTGGGATGGAAGATTTAGTGGAAGACTAAGGTATGACATATATAAGGAATATAAGTCCAACAGGGACAAAGATTTCTATAGTGAAACACCACCAAGTGACCCAGATTTATATGTTCAGAAAGAAAGGGTAATGTCTTATTGTGAGGAGCTATTCATCAGACAATATAAAGATGAGATAGTTGAGGCTGATGATTCCATAGCGTATTATGTTTCTAAGATAAAGGATAATGAAAAAGTTGTCATTCTATCCAACGATAGAGATTTATGTCAGTTGATTGATGATAGGGTGGGTATGTATGTTCTAAACTTAAGGACTATTGTCACTAAAGATAATTATTTGACTTTTTTCGACCACCACCCCACCAATCTTAAACTAATAAAGATGATTTCTGGTGATAATAGTGACAACATAAAAGGGATACAAGGTGTTAGTGAAAAAACCATTAAAAAATATTTTCCAGAAATTGTTGAAAAAACTTTGACATTGGAAAATATTATTAGTAAGATTGATACTATACAAAACGAAAGAAAAAATAGATTGAAAACATTAGACAATATAATAAATAGAGTTACTGTTGGAATACAAGGTAAAGATATTTATGATATCAACGAAAAGTTAATCAATCTTAAAAATCCATTACTAACGGAGTCTTCAAGAGAAGAATTAGATTATTTATTTGAAACCACTATTGATCCAGAGGATAGAGAAGTAAAAAATGTGATTAATATGATGATTGAAGATGGTTTAATGATGGCGATACCAGGAGGAAGAGATGGGTATATAAACTTTTTACAACCATTCCTAAGAATTATAAAAAAAGAGAAAAAATATTATTTAAAAACAAAAAAAGAGAAAGATGAAAAAAGTGTATAAAACATTTCCGTATGAATTTTTATTTCTAATAAACGGAAACCCGATTGTAGGGAGAAATTTCCCAGTGTATAACTTCAATAAAGAATCAATATCTTCAATAGAGATAAAAGAGTTAGTAGATGATTGTGTGGACATCCTTAAGAAACACTTTAAAAATAAAACATATGATTATATGTACAAATATTATAACCCATATTTTTATACTACGGCTGAAGATGTTACAACTACAGAGTTTGAAACAAAGGGGATTTACGAAGAAGAAGACTTTTTTACTTTCCAGATTTTACATAAGAAAAGAATTGTCGGAGAAAAGATTTTTACTGGTAATGACTACCCACCAAAAGTAAGATATGATGTTGATATAAGAAAAATTTTACCTAAAATCATTGATCAAATCCAACAAGGGTTAAGTCAGAAAGAATATACAAAAAAATATTGTGATTATGACTTAGGCACTATATTTATTAATAAGTAAAGTGAAAAGAGTTATGGAGAAAAGAGAAGTTAAAAACTTAGGTTATTTAGGGTATAGTTTTCAGATTAAGTTAGTTAAACAAATGATAGAGGATATTAAGTTTTCAGAAAGTATCATAGACATCATATCACCAAATTATTTTGACAATGAATACATAAGGCTAATTATTGCTAGTGTCAAAGATTATAAAGATAGTTATGAAACTATCCCCACATATGACACCATAAAACAAATCATTAAGGCTGAAGTCCGAAGAGATATCGCTAGAGAGTCAGCTTTAGAAATGGTTAAAGAAGTGATAAACTCTGATAGTAAAGATTGTTTACATACACAAGAAGTTGCCATTAAGTTCTGTAAACAACAAGAACTTAAGAAGGCTAATCAGAAGATCCAAAAGATTTTAGATACTGGAGATTTTGATAGATATGAAGAGTGTGAAGAAATATTAAAACAAGCTTTAACTATTGGTGATGTTACCGATGATGGGATTGATGTATTTCACGCCATAGAAGATGTTCTTAGTGATGATTTTAGGTCACCAATACAAACTGGTATCGTAGGTTTAGATAACCTTATGGATGGTGGGTTAGCTAAAGGTGAGTTAGGGGTTATATTGGCCCCGTTCGGTGTCGGTAAGACTACTTTGGTTACTAGAATGGCTAATACTGCGTATAACTTAGGTTATAATGTAGTTCAAATATTCTTCGAGGATAACCCAAAAGTAATTCAAAGAAAACACATAACTTGTTGGACTGAGATACCATTAAATGAATTGACTGAAAATAGGGAACAAGTGAAAGAAATTTTACCTAGGTTTAAAAGTAAAGAAGGAAACCTTATTTTAAAGAAAATGGCTAGTGATGGTACTACAATACCTCAGATTAGACAGTATCTAAGGAAATTGACTTCTAATGGTATGAAACCCGATGTTGTCTTTGTGGATTACATTGATTGTATTGCCCCTACCAAACAATTTAAAGATGAATGGTCAGGTGAAGGTAATGTTATGAGACAATTTGAAACTATGATATCAGAATTGGATATTGTTGGTTGGACTGCGATACAAGGAAACAGAAGTTCTATTGGGGCGAATGTTGTACAAGCGGATATGATTGGTGGTTCGATTAAAAAGGGACAAATTGGACATTTTATTGTTTCAGTAGCTAAAACTTTAGAACAAAAAGAAGAAGGTAGAGCCACTATGGCGATTCTTAAATCTAGATTCGGTAAAGATGGTGTTATATTCGAAGATATTTTATTTGACAATGGTACACTTGTAATTGATACTAATGATTCTAGTGATGTATCTTTCTTAGACTTCGAAAAAGGTACGAAGAGGAAAGATTCTAATTTTATAACGGAAGTTATAAAGAAAAACAGGGCGACTTCAGGAGGGGGATAAATTGATTAATTTATTTAAACGTAAAAAACGATTTATTTAAATCGTTAATGGGATACCCACCTTAATACCTAAATAACATAATAAAAAAAAACAGTAAATATGGACGTAACAAACAAAATATTATCAGACATTACAGTGTATATGAAATACGCTAAATACTTACCAGAATTAAATAGAAGAGAGACGTGGGAAGAACTAGTTACGAGAAATAAGAATATGCACATTAAGAAATATCCTGAGTTAAAAGATGAGATAGAAGAAAAGTATAAGTTTGTATACGATAAAAAAGTTCTACCATCTATGAGGTCTATGCAATTCGCTGGAAAGTCTATCGAGATATCACCTAACAGAGTTTATAACTGCGCGTTTTTACCGATTAACTCTATTGAGTCGTTTAGTGAAACAATGTTTTTACTTTTAGGTGGGACAGGCGTTGGGTACTCAGTACAAAAACATCATGTAGAGAAACTACAACCAATTAATAAACCATATAGTAAAAGAAAAAGAAGATTCTTAATCGGAGATTCCATAGAAGGTTGGGCAGACTCAATTAAAGTACTTATGAAGTCTTACATCGGAGAAAAAAGAAGTTCTAGTATAGAATTTGATTTTTCGGACATTAGACCAAAAGGGGCTAGGTTAGTTACTTCTGGTGGTAAGGCACCGGGACCTCAACCATTAAAGGAATGTATTGTTAAAATAAAGGGTGTTTTAGAAAATAAAACTGATGGTGACAAATTAACCACACTTGAAACACATGATATTGTATGTTACATTGCTGACGCAGTGTTAGCTGGTGGTATTCGTAGGGCAGCTTTAATTAGTCTATTTAGTGCTGATGATGGTGAAATGATTTCTTGTAAAACAGGTAACTGGTGGGAAACTAACCCACAAAGAGGTAGGTCAAATAATTCAGCGGTTCTTATTAGACATAAAATCACTAAAGATTTCTTTATGGAATTGTGGAAAAGAATTGAACTGTCAGGTGCAGGTGAACCAGGAATTTACCTATCGAATGATAAGGAATATGGTACAAATCCCTGTTGTTTTGTAGGTGATACATTAGTTGCCACTGCAGATGGAAGAAACGCTGTTAGTATTGCTCAGTTAGAGAAAGAGAATTATAAAGGACCTGTTTATTCTATCCAAACACAAACCGGTCAAGTAGTAACATCTTATTGTTCTAATGTTTGGGTAAGTAAAAAAAATGCAGAGTTAGTTGAGGTTAAATTAGATGACGGTTCAAGTTTTAGGTGTACACCTGACCATAAAATTATGTTAAGAGGTTGTAACTATGTTGAAGCTAAAGATTTAGTTAACGGGGTCAGTTTAATGCCGTTTAATTCATTTAAAAGACCCGATAGGGATTATAGGATGATATGTTCTAACACTGGAAGAGATTTAGCTCAATACGCTCACGTATCACAATATTATGATATTATAAAAAATGGATATGAAAAACAACATATCCACCATATAGATGGTAATGGTTTAAATGATTTACCAGAAAACTTAGAATCTATTAATGCAAAAGAGCATAATAGAAACCATATGTTAGGAGATAACAATTCTTTTTTTAAGATTAAAGATTTAGATTCTTGGAAAGAGAAACAATCAAGTAGACAATTAGGGGTAAAAAATAGTAATTCTAATGGAATAACAACTGAGGAAATGTTAATTAGGTTGAGGTCTAGAAGGGTACAAAAGTTGAAAAGGTTAACCCAAAAGGAAATATTAGAAACATGTAATGTTAAATTTTTATCTAAAGGTAGGTTAACTGAAATGAATGTTAATAGTATATCTGAATTACAGGATGATCTATGTGAAATGATAAACCATAAGGTTGTTAGCGTTGATTTTATATCAGAAAGAGAAGATGTTTATGATATGACAGTTGAGGGGACACATAATTTTGGTATTATAACATCCAGTACTGATGATAACTTTATAAATAGTTCAGGTATTTTTGTTCATAATTGTGAAATCGCACTAAGACCATTTCAGTTCTGTAACTTATGTGAAGTAAACGTTTCTAATATCGAATCACAAGAAGATTTAAATGTAAGAGTTAAAGCTGCTGCGTTCATAGGGACGTTACAAGCTGGTTATACGGGCTTTCATTATCTTAGAGAGATATGGCAAGAAACTACAGAGAAAGACGCTCTAATAGGTGTTTCTATGACTGGAATTGGAAGTGGTGTAGTATTAGGATATGACTTAGAAAAATCTGCGGATATAGTAAAGAGAGAAAATAGTAGAGTAGCTAAATTAATAGATATTAATAAATCTGCTAGATGTACTACTGTAAAACCGGCCGGAACTACATCCCTTACTTTAGGGACATCATCGGGAATACATGCTTGGCACAATGATTATTATATTAGAAGAATTAGAGTTGGTAAAAATGAATCAATTTATAAGTATTTAATTGTTAATCATCCAGAATTGTTAGAAGATGATTTTTTCAGATCACATGATACTGCAATCATTACCATTCCACAGAAAGCACCAAAGGGGTCTATATTAAGAACAGAGTCTCCGTTTGATCTTTTAGAGAGAGTTAAGAAAGTTGCTACTGAGTGGGTAAAAAGTGGACATAGAAACGGTTCTAACACACATAATGTTTCAGCAACTATATCTTTAAAAGAAGAAGATTGGGAATTAGCTGGTGAATGGATGTGGACAAATAAAGAACACTATAATGGATTATCTGTATTACCTTACAACGGTGGAACATATACTCAAGCACCTTTCGAAGATATTACTGAAGAAAAGTATAATGAAATGGTAAAACATTTAAATAATATTGATTTATCTCTAATTGTAGAAGAAACTGACGAAACCGATTTAAGTGGTGAATTAGCTTGCGCTGGGGGAAGTTGTACCATTACTGATATATAAGGTTTATGGGGGTAATAATAAAATATAGAAACAAAGATGAGTGAAAGAAAAACAACATTAGGTCCAAATGAGATGTTTACCGCGTTTGAACCAAAACAATCAAACAGATGGTTGGTAAAGTTTCCAGAGGAGTTTGGGATAGAAAAATGGATGATTAAACATGTAACACCTGTTGTGTTTGATGCTGAGAAAAAAGAATGGAATGATATAACAATCACCCTATGGGATGCAATACCAAATTCATCATCAAAAGCACTAAGTGATTTAATCCAAAAAGGAAGATACCATAATTTCTTATTACAGATGACAATGTTGAGCCCGATTGGTGATGATGTTGAGGACTTTTATTTTGAAGGGTGTAATATTAAGACAATCAACTTTGGTGAGACAGATTACCAAAAACAAAAATTTAAACTAATAACATTGGTTATTAAATATAATAAATGTATTGTTAATTAAAATGATAAACTCAACAAAAGATTGGATATATGATTTATATATTAAAGAAACTATAAATCGTAAGATAAAACCAATACCCAAGGAACAACACTTAAATAGGGGTAGTTGTTGTGGAAATGAATGTTTACATTGTCCATACATACCCAAACACGAAAAAGGTGCTACAGATACCAAATAATTAAAAGTCAGAGAAATCTGACTTTTTTTATTATTAACCTTTCCTTCCAAAAAATAAATAATAGAATATTTATATATACAAATGGCAAAACAAAGATTTATAAATATTGATTTTCCCTTTAAAGATAGCCCTGAAGGGTTTTACTTTAACTTAAACGCAACTGATACAGACGCTATTAGGGCAGATTTATTACATTTACTATTAACAAATAAAGGTGAAAGATTATATATGCCTGATTTCGGTAGTGATTTAAAAAAATATATTTTTGAACCAAACGATGGTGTTACTCACGAACAAATAAAAGATAACTTGAATGAGACTATTAAAAGGTATATGCCAAATTTAATAATTAATGGTATAACATTTAAAAATGACGCTATTGAGGAATTAATAATAGTAGAACTAACATATACAGTAACAGATGGGACTTTTAATAGTACTGATACTGTTACATTAACATTTTAATATATGGCAACAAAGAAGATTGATTATAACGCTAGAAATTTCGCAGATGTAAGGCAACAATTAATAAGTTTTATACAACAATATTATCCGGAGATATTTTCAGATTTTAATGACGCGTCTGTTGGTATGATGTTATTGGATTTAAACGCGGCTGTTGGTGATATGTTATCTTTCCATACAGATAGAATGTTTAACGAAACTCAAATAAGTTACGCACAAGAAAAGTCATCTCTATTAGAAATAGCTAGAACTTTTGGTTTAAATGTTCCAGGTAAGAGACCAAGTATTACAATAGTTGATTGGGTAGCCAACAATATTCCGGTAAATGGGGACACATTTGACATTCAGTACTTACCTAAGATATTAAAAGGTGGGCAAGCGACTGGGGCTGGTAAAGTATTTGAGTTGTTAGAGGACTGTGATTTCACATCACCATTTACAACTGGTGGCATCCCTAATAGACAGGTGATACCACAAATTGACGGTAGTGGACAAATACAAAGTTATAGTATTAAGAAAAGAGAGATTGTTGTCAATGGATTTACAAAAATTTATAAAAGAATAATTAATACTGAAGATTATAAACCATTTTTAGAGGTTGTATTACCAGAAAGTAATGTATTATCTATAGAAAATATCGTAACAAAGGAGGGTACTAATTTTACAAGTCTCCCCACCCCTACAGAGTTTTCCGATTTTGATTTAAACTGGTATGAGGTACCAGCTTTGGCTCAGGCAGAAATTTATATCGAGGACGAAAATAAAGTTTCAGATAGAGAAGGTGTAGTTGTCGGTAAATGGAAAAACGCATCACAAAGATTTATAAAAGAATTTACTGATAAGGGGTTTTGTAAAATTACATTTGGGGCTGGAGATTCAGACATAACGGATTTAAATGAATTTATTGGTTGTAGAGGACAAATAGATAGAATTGGTAAAACAATTAATAACTTATCTTTGGGGGCAATACCAAGACCAAGCCAAACAATGTTTATTAAATATAGGGTCGGTGGTGGAACAGCATCAAATATTGGTGTAAATACGTTAACAAATTTAGGATTAGTCGATGTAATAGTTAACGGTACTGATAAGAATACTAATAGAATTATAAAAGATAGTATTAGTGTTAATAATCCGATTCCCGCTTTAGGTGGTAAAGAAGCACCATCTGTGGAAGAAATTAGAAATTTAGTTCGTTATAACTTCTCCGCACAAGATAGGTGTGTAACAATAAAAGATTACCAAAGTAGGGTACCACTAATGTCGGGAAGATTCGGTGTACCATTTAGAACTGGTGTATGGGAAGAAAGAAATAAGGTTAATGTGTCTATATTGGCGTTAGATTCTGATAATAAATTAACTACACAAGCGACATCGGCATTAAAACAAAACATATCCGAATATTTGGCGGATTATAGGATGTTAAATGATTATGTTACCATAAAAAATGGTAGGGTTATTAATTTAGGGTTTGAAGTTGATTTATTTATCGAAAAATCAATACCAAAAGGAGATGTAATTAGTAACGTAATAACCACTATTAAAGAATATTTAGATATTAATAAATGGGATATGGGTGATAATATTTATCTTTCCCAGTTAGTTGAAGATGTTAATAATGTTGGTGGTGTATTAAATGTAACAGATTTAAGGGTTTTTAATAAAGTTAATGAAAAGTCAAAATACTCACTTAATGAAATCTCTCAACCATATATAGATGACGATACGAGACAAATAGATTTGTTGGGAAAATATACTTTATTTGGGGCTCCGAACAGCATGTTTGAAATAAAATACCCTAATACGGACATAAAGGTTACAATTTCTACATCATAGTAATTACTTTTAAAAAAAATAAATTACTTTTATAGAAAAAATAAAGTTATGGGATGTAAAACATGTAAAGATAAGAAAGGACCAACACAAAACGGTGTGGGTGGTAAAAGAGATGTGGTAGATAATAAGGACACTATTAATCTAATACCTGAAGAAATAGCTAACGGTGATTTTAGTGGTAATTTTATGTTTAAACTTGTTGCCTTTATTGTAATGATAATTGCGATACCTCTAATCATAGTACTTTTAATTGGTAAAATGTTTTTTACGTTCTTTATGCCTAAGTCATTACCAAAGGTGAGTAAAAGATTGGGTGGATTCTTTATGGGTATAGTTAAAAGGTACGGTAACTTTTTGGCAGCTAAAGAAGTCCGAAAAAGAAAAAGACAATTTGAAAAAAATATGGGTTATGAAGAGGGTAGTGAATTAATTGATATCGAAGATTATACCGATATAAATGTTCATGAAAAAAATAATGAAAAGGAATAAATGAAACTTAGATGTCTAAATCGTATAGAATTAGAACTACACCAGGTGAAGATAATGGTTATTTAAAGGTTAATGTTGACCTTAATCAAAACTATGACCATTTAGAAATTTTAAGTTTAAAGATTTCACAGATTGATGAGTATCAGAATTACTGTTCTGATTATGGTGTAATAGCTGGTAGAGTTGATATAAATAATGGATTTGGTGTTCCAAACGTCAAAGTTTCCATATTTGTCCCTGTGGAAGATGTGGATTTGAGTGATCCAGTCATATCTAAGTTGTACCCATACGAAGACCCATTTCCAGATAAAAAGAATATTAATGGTATTAGGTATAATATATTACCTAAAAATAAACAAACTTTAGATCATACTCCCGTAGGTACATTTCCAAAGAAAAGAGAAATTCTGGACGATTCCACTACATTAGAAATGTATGAAAAGTATTATAAATTTACCACAACAACAAATAAATCTGGGGATTATATATTATTTGGTGTACCGTTGGGTGACCATTATTTACATTATGATTGTGATGTCAGCGACATTGGTTTTATTTCGTCTAGACCATATGAAATGATGTCCGAAGGTTATAGTGAAGACTTATTTGACACTAGATTTAAATTTAAGGGTGGTAATAATTTAGATAGTTTATCTCAGATATTTTCACAAAACATACCTATTACAGTAGAACCATTTTGGTGTGATAGCTTAAGTGTTGGAAGCCCACTTGGTATTAATAGGTTAGACTTCTCCATAAGGTACGAAGTTACCCCCACCGCCATTTTTATGGGTAGTATTTTCACTGATGACGAAAAAGATTCATTAAACAAAAATTGTAAACCCGCTAAGGAGATGGGTAAAATGAATGAGGTGATCACTGGAAGTGGAAAAATAGAGTCCATACGAAGAAATGTGAATGGTGGGATAGAAACTTTTAATTTTAAAGATAATTCTATAGATGAAAATGGAAATTGGTCCTTATTGGTGCCTATGAACATTAGAAAGGTGGTTACCGATGAATTTGGTAATTTAGTACCTAGTCCTGATGGGATAGCTGGTATAGCCACAGAAGGTGATTATAGGTTTAGAATATCTATGGATGCTTCCGATACTGATAAAAGATTAAGACAAAGGGCTAAATTTTTGGTTCCTAACACAAATAATAATTTTAATTTCGATGAGTACTCACAAGATGAATTAAGAAACTCAACAGATTTTACGATTAATGAACAACTATCTACTATAACTGATGGTACACAATATTCTGCTGACACAACTAACCAATATAACTATCTTGAAGAATTTTATCCATTTAGATGGAAAAAGGTATATACCGTTAAACAATATATTGGTAGGTTACAAAAAGCTCGCGGTAAAAATATGGACGAAGCTAGAGGATTTATCGGTATAAAAGATATAATAAATTCTGAAGGGGTTAATAAGTTCCCATCTAATAGATTCGATACGACAATAAATCCATTGTATAGTATTTTATGTATATTATTATCATTTGTGGGACATCTCATTGGATTTGTTAATGGGATATTAATGATGATTAATGGGTTAATAACTGAGATATGTCAATTTAAGTTTCCTGTTAAAATAGCGTTTCAATATTGCATTGCAATTGCCGGTAATGGTGTTTGTAATCAAGGTTATAAGGATAGGTGTGCCAATGCTTATTCCATCACTGACGGCACTTGTAATAAATGTAAATGTAACGATACACCAACTGCTGGTACAAACAAAGAAGCAGAGTTCGCGGTATTTGTCGGATGGAAGTGTTTATTTGGTGGTTTAATTTGTAAAAATTGTGATACTCTTTGTGATAATCAAGGTCAAGGTACCTTTATGGGGTCAGCAGGTACGACAAAATTCCGATGTTGTGGCTGGTTTGACTGGACTGGTCAGAGCCCACCTACTGCAGATATATTAGGTACCCCAAGTTACCTTTACCAGTATGATAATTGTTCCACCCCCCTATCACCAACAAACTCTTCTGGTGGTGGAAATTGGTGTGGTGATGCTAATGCTGGTTCGTATGGTGCCCCATGTGGTGATGAAACAGTAACTTTTAGGAAACCACTTGACGGACCACCAAACAATAGGAATTGTTGTCCTTGGTGTTGTATTAAAATACCGTTAATCCCACTTAAGTGTGATGAAGAAGGGGTAAATGATTCTGTTACGATACTTTCTAGCCCATTTGGACCTACAGACTGTAATAGAAGGTATGCTAAACCAGGTGGTTGTGTTAATTGTGGTGGGTACCAAACACAAGTGATAAAGGATTGGGTTGCTTGTTTAATGGAACCTGTGGCGGTTTTCTTAAAGATGATAAAATTCGATTTTTATTATGATTGGGTTGGTGGTTCACTTTATTTCCCACTAATTAAAAGAAAATATAAATT
>PVMS01141463.1_pt1 | contig 14101 bp, 15 predicted proteins | sample 1853461 | NCBI WGS metagenome assembly PVMS01 (sample SAMN08582032, study PRJNA380276) | Marine sediment metagenome, whole genome shotgun sequencing project. | isolation source: ocean sediment barecode stripped | collected 2017 | reverse complement strand
GCTTTTGAATTCGACCGACCCGGATCTGTCCGCGTTTCGCGATAATGGCGGGAAGCTAATTTTGTGGCACGGCTGGTCCGACTCGGCGCTAACAGCATACGATTCCATCGACTATTATGAATCCGTCGAGGAGCAAGACACGGTCTTGCGCGACTATTTCAGGATGTTTTTGATGCCGGGCGTTGGACACTGCGCCGGCGGCCCTGGGCCTGACAAAGTCGACTGGCTCACCGCGATCGAGCACTGGGTAGAAAACGACGAGTCACCCGAACGATTGATAGCCTCAAAATACGACCCAGAAGGCAATCAAACAATGCAAAGACCGCTGTGTCCGCACCCACAGATCGCCCGCTACAACGGTGCCGGCGACCCTGACGTATCAGAGAGCTACGCCTGTACCTTACCCGGCGACTAGCTGCGGCGGGTCCTGACCGGTCTTTAGAGCCCCGTTTGCCGAAATCGGGCCTCTCCTGGCGCGGGCGGGCGATTTCATCTAAGTATATTCCCTAGTGTTATGGCAGCAGCAGGCGCACTAAATTAGTAGCTGCAAATTGGGCTGAGAGTACTACCAGCGTACTGGCCGGATTGCTGCGATGTTGCAGAGCGTCCCAAAACAATAAATTGGGGATAGCCTTATGAGTGGCGAGAACAGATGATCACGTTCGAAATTGCGAATCTCTATTCTTGCTCGTCGATCTTGCTGTGGTGCCGGCTGGCGACGCCGAAGATCGCGTGGACCGGTTTTTGCTAATGCTCGCTGGCATCATCATCAATAACATGGCTGTATTGAACGGCAATGCGTCTGTCATGATGACGTCGTACGTTCCGATGCTGGCCAACCCCAATTTTAATCTCGGTTTAATTCTGTTTGCCGTAGGTACATTGCTCGGATGCTTTGTTTTCCTCGGCACTCTGGTTATTTCAAAAGAGGAAAAGACCAACGAAGGGTCAATTCCTCTCGTCACTTTCGGTGCGCTGACCGCTTGCATCATCGCTGTGTTTACGATCGCGTCAGGTGCGATCATCCTGATACCAACCTATCTCTGGTCACTCGGGTACATAAACAACATAGATGCTGCTAATTATCCGCTGGTCTGGTGGGCACTTGGGCACTCTTCCCAACAGATAAACGTCGCTGCCCATGTGTCCGTCTGGTATGCCATTGCTGCAATAGTCTTTGGTGCCAGGCCATTGTCGGAAAAGGTCAGTCGCACCGTTTTCTTCCTGTATGGAGGGTCGGGATCTTTAAATATTAGAACTGGCCCCTTTGGATTTTGTGGGAGTGGCATTGGCCGCGATATATTCCCCCTTTTGCGACTGAAGCCGCTCCCACGAATTCCGCTCCCACAGGTCGCACCCGGCATTTAATCCAGCGTTACGTACTGCTCGAGCCTGGCAACTTCCTCTTCATCGACGTATTTGCCGATTTCCCGGCGGAATTGTTCGATCGTCGAATAGGGGCGGTATTCCTCGAACTCGTGTGCCATGCGTCCACCGACGCCGGGGATCAATAATATGTCAGACCGTGTTGCGTTATTCAGGTTGATTGGTACGAACAATCGCCCGTACAACGCTTCGAGTTGATCGTCATCGAGATCAGAGCTCAGCAGATGATTCAATTCGCCGATTGTGACGAATGGCCGGTTGTTAACGACGACCTCCGCCAGGATCTCATCCATATGCGGCAGACCCGCAATTTCCTCTGCCGTTGCCGCATTGGCGTTGATCACACCGGAGTTCGAATCGGCGATCGATGTCGAAGTGCAGAACGCCAAAACAATCGTTATCAAGATCGATTGCAATCTTACGAGTTTCATTAAACGTATCCTCATTTGAGCCGTCAGTGCTGGACAAGACCGTGCATGCTATCTACATAGCCTTTGGCAGGTCAATATGCGATGGTTCCCGTCGATGTGATAATCAACTCCGTAAAAACTCTCCTGAATTCACGGTATTTCCTCTGGGCCGTCCTGGTGCTGCCATGCGCCTGGCTGCTCAATGCATTGCGTGCCGGCGACCTCTTTTACGGTGAAATCATCCATGCCACGGGGGAGCTTTCGGCACGCTTGCTCCTGCTGACCCTGGCAATCACACCTTTACGGCTATTTTTCAGCGAGTCGAACTGGCCGAACTGGCTCTTGCATCGACGCCGCTATTTTGGTGTTGCCGCCGCTGCCTATGCCGGTTTGCACACCCTTGTCTACCTGGATAGAAAAATCGGTTCCGGTCTGCTGTTACAGGAAGCTGCCGAGTTTTCGATGTGGACCGGCTGGCTGGCAATGGCGATTTTTGTGCCGCTCGCGATGACGAGCAACGATGCATCAGTCCGGCGGCTTAGACGCACGTGGAAGAAGCTGCACCGGTGGGTATACCTGGCGGCGTTGCTCACTTTTACGCACTGGATTTTCGTCGCATTCGACTTTGTGCCCGGCCTGATTCATTTCCTGGTCCTTGTTTTGCTGGAGACCTACCGGATTTGGAAACGCCGGCAGCTCAAGCTACTATCTCCCACAGCACTGCAAGAACAATAAGAATGTCCAACCTGTTCGCTTCGCCATTGACTCACTTACGATGAAACTATCCGATTGCCACAACGTGTCGGACCTGCGGAAACTCGCCAAACGAAATCTGCCCTGGCCGGTTTTCAATTACATGGATGGTGGTGCGGACGACGAGCTGACACTCGGCTGGAACACGACTGCTTTCAACGATTACGAGTTGCTGCCGACACAACTCTCCGATATCAGCAACATTGATACGAGCACGACGGTACTCGGCCAGAAAATCGATTGGCCGGTCATCATCGCACCGACGGGCGCGTCGAGACTGTTTCACCACGAGGCAGAGCCTGCCGTCGTTCGCGCGGCCAACAAGTTCGGCACGATCTATAGTCTGTCGACGCTTGGCACGACCACGATCGAAGATGTCGCCACGATTTGTGAAGTTCCGAAGATGTATCAGGTATACGTTTTCAAAGATCGTGGCATAACGAAAGATTTCATAAAGCGGTGCAAAGAGCAGAAATACGATGCGCTATGCCTGACCGTGGATACGCAGATTGCCGGCAATCGTGAACGTGACCTGGTCACTGGTTTCGGCATGCCGCCGAAATTCAACCTGAGAAACGTACTGAGTTATGCCTGGCATTTTCCGTGGACGATCAGGGCGTTGCTCAAACCGGGCTTTGAGATGGTCAATGTCACTAGCAGCCCTGGAGTGTCCAGCGCAATCAATGAGGGTGTCATCGAATACATCAACAGCCAGTTCGACCGCTCATTGAACTGGAAGGATGTCGAATGGCTGGCAAGCCAGTGGGACGGACCACTGGTGATCAAAGGCATTCAGACCGTCAGTGATGCAAGAAAGGCGGTTGATTCAGGGGCAACGGCGGTAATGGTCTCAAATCATGGCGGCCGCCAGCTCGAGACTGCGCCGGCGCCGGTTGACTGTATCGCCCCGATCGCTGATGCATTGCGAGACCAACTGGAAATTATTTGTGACGGCGGTATTCGGCGCGGCACACACATTGTCAAAGCACTCGCCTTGGGCGCAAATGCCTGCAGCATTGGTCGCGGTTATCTTTTCGGACTCGCCGCGGGTGGCCAGCGCGGCGTCGAACACGCGCTCGGACTCCTCCGGACGGAGTTCGAGCGAACCATGGGTTTGATTGGCTGTAATTCCGTTCAAAAGCTTGGTGACGACTACATACGCAGACGCAACAACGCCAGCTGACCCGATTGACGTTCGGAACAAACAATCACAACGGAAAAATGCAAAAGGAATCAGGCCATTCGGTGATGTTTTTCAAGAATTATCGTTTCTCAGGGGCCAAAAAACGGGCCTCAGGCAGCATTTGCGAGTAATATGGCGGCTGCTCTACCTTCGGGGGAGTTTGCATGAGCGCTGGCTTCGGTTGGCGAGTTTTTTTTCAAAGAGGTAGATATGTCAGGCGAAAGAGTTACGGGGACCGTTAAGTGGTTCAACGATGATAAGGGGTTTGGTTTTATCGAGCGTGAAGGTGGACAGGATGTGTTTGTACACCATAGTGCGATCCAGATGGAAGGATTCAAATCTCTTAAGGAAGGACAGAAAGTTTCCATGGAAGTGACCCAGGGTCAGAAAGGGCCACAAGCGGAGAACGTTATCGCCGAGTAACAGGTTATAAACGGGCTGGTTGCGCGACGCCTTCTCGCAGCAAGTGACCAGTCCGGGACGGCCGCACCCGAGCCTCAATAAATCCGATAAGAGTGTGCAGCCGATGAATTCCGCGATGTTTGTATCAAGTGTTGCGACAGCTTGTCTGCGCGCACGCTTTCACCGAATATCGAATAAACGCACGTTCGTGCTCAGAGTTATTCTTACCCTGTTTGTGCCCTTCCTTGCGGCTGGCTGCGACTCAACGCCAGACGCTCCGGTGGCACCCGTGCCGCTGACCTTCATCGGGTCGGAGTCCTGCAGGGAGTGCCATGCGCCGCAATTCGAGCTGTGGCGTGATTCGCATCACGCGCTGGCGATGCAGGAGGCGACCCCCGACACCGTTCTGGGCGATTTTTCCGGCGTCGAGTTTCAATATTTCGACGTTACCAGCACTTTCTTCACGCGTGATGGAAACTACCTGGTCCGGACTGATAATGCAGAGGGTGAGCTCGAGGAGTTCACCGTCAATTACACTTTCGGCGTTACGCCATTGCAGCAATACCTGATCGAAATGCCCGATGGTCATGTGCGAACGCTGTCAATTGCCTGGGACGCGAGAAGCTCCGCCGATGGCGGACAACGGTGGTATCACCTTTATCCGGACGAATTCATTACGCATGAAGATCCGCTGCACTGGACCGGACGTGAACAGAACTGGAACTTCATGTGCGCCGAGTGCCATTCGACGGATCTGCAGAAAAACTACAGCGTGGAGAATGATTCTTTCGCGACTACCTGGGCGGAAATAAACGTCGGATGTGAGGCTTGCCACGGCCCCGGGTCCCGTCATATCGCCCGCGCCAGGTCCGGCTCCGGCGGCACGGGTTTGGCAGTCGACCTCGACGACAGCGGCAGGGCCGTTTGGCAAATGAATACCGCCACTGGTATTGCGGAGCGAAGCGAGATGGTCATGCGGCCGCCAAAGCAAGTGGACGCGTGCGGGCGCTGCCACGCACGCCGCTCACTGGCAACAGGCGATTACGAATTCGGCAAGGCATTGCACGACACCCATGTGCCGGCATTACTCGATGAACTCCTTTATTACGCCGATGGCCAGATCCTGGAGGAGGTGTATGTATATAGCTCGTTCTTGCAGAGCAATATGTACGAGGCCGGGGTCAGCTGCAGCGATTGCCATGATCCGCATTCGGCGCGGCTCAAAACCAGCGGTGCGGCCAGTGAAATCTGCAGCACCTGCCACCTGCCGCAGAAATTTTCGAGTACTGACCATCACAAGCACAAAGCTGACGATGTTCAGTGTGTCGACTGCCACATGGTGTCGCGCACTTACATGGGTGTCGACGATCGGCGCGACCACAGTTTTCGTATCCCGCGGCCGGACCTGACGCTATCAACCGGTTCACCCAATGCCTGCAATCAGTGTCACGACGATCGGGATACGGCTTGGGCGTTGCGTGCGGTAGAAGCATGGTATGGCGACAGCCCCGAAACACACTATGCAACGGCAATCAACGCTGGTCGCAGCGCGTCGCCATCGGCAAATCGTTTGTTGATCAGCGCGATCGGCAATAGTGACTACCCGGGTATTGCGAGAGCAACGGCACTGACGCTGTTGCGGTCCCCGTATTCCCGGGAAATCGTAACGGAGATACGCCGCAACCTGTCGAACCCTGATTCGCTGATTCGCTCGGCGGCGTTATCCGCACTTGCCGGTGCTGCACCGGAGTTAATCGTCGAGTGGGCTCCCAACTTGCTCGCGGATCCGATTCGATCAGTGCGCATTGAGGCGGCACGAATAATTTCACCGTTGCAAGCGTCGCTACCAGGCGAGCACTTGCTCGCGTTTCAACTCGCGAACGAAGAACGAATTGCAGCGCAGCACGCGGTTGCCGAGCGACCGGAAGCACATATGAATCTAGGTAACGTGCATATGGAGGCAGGTGACGCCCCACAAGCTGAGGCTGCTTTCCGGCTGGCGCTCAAGCTTGAGCCGCGCGCCGCTGCAGCGCGTGTCAACCTTGCGGAACTGTACGTCCGGACCGGCAGGGGAGAAGATGCGGAACAATTGTTGCGTGACGGGATTGCGATGAATGCCGACGTAGCGATATTGCATCATTCGCTCGGGCTGATGCTGGTCCGTGGCAATCAGCGTGACGCGGCACTTGTAGAACTGTCAACGGCAGTCAGCTTACAGCCGGGCGAATCCGCTTCGTTTACGTTTATGCAGTCGCGCTGAATTCACTCGGCCGCCCCGATGAGGCCGTATTATTACTACAGGATGCGACGGACAGGTTTCCAGCCGATTTCGACACGCATTGGGCGTTGGCGACAATGCTGCGCGACCAGGGAAGAACTGAGGAAGCCAGGGCGGTTGCGATAAGCCTGGCTGAGGTCTATCCGCAGGCAGAGGCGGTGCAGAATTTGCTGCGGTCGCTCTGACGGACGTAGCTTACAAGCCGGTGATGCCGTCAGCCATCAGCTTGAGTCCGACAACAAACAACATCGTGTAAGCCACCTGGAAAAAGAAACGATCCGTTATGCGTTTGTGCAGCCAGACGCCCATGCCGATTCCAAGTGGTGCTAGCGGCGCGAGGACGAGTGAAGTCTTAAGGTTGCTGGCGTCGAACTGACCAAGCCAGGCATAAGGGACGAGCTTGACGTAATTGACGACCGCGAAAAAAACGACCGTCGTAGCAACAAATTGGGTTCGATTAATTCCCCGCCGCAGCAAGTACATTGTGACAGGCGGCCCGCCGGCATGGGCGACGAAACTTGTGAATCCTGCCAGGGCTGCTGCGCCCATGCCGACTGCCGGACCGAAATGTTTTTGCTCGGTTACTTTGCTGAGGTAGGCCTGCAAAAAATGATGTAGCGTGAAGGCGACGGCGACAACTCCAAGGAGCAGGCGTAGCCTTGCCGGGCTCATGTATTCAAACATTAATGTGCCGGTAGCAATCCCGACTAATGAAGCAGGCAACAGAATTCGCAATTCCGGCCAAATCCATTTTCCGCGGTATGCCCACAGACCGAGCAGATCCATGAGACACAGGATCGGCAGGAGAATTGCAGCTGCCTGAACGGGCGAGACAATCATGGCGATCAGGGGCACTGCCAGTATGCCCAGGCCGGACCCAAAACCACCCTTTGAAATGCCGAACAAAATAACCGCCGGCACGGCGGCGATATAAAAATTAGTATCAGTAATCAATGTGGGGCCCTTTAGCGTGCGCGGAGAATAGCAAGAATTGAGCAATTGCTCCGATTCGCTGTCTTATGCAGGACATCGATTCATGATTTAATGCGAAAACAAGAATAATCGAAGGCAACAACCGTGAAGCTCCGTGTCCGTGACAATTCCATTCGCCTGCGACTCACTCGATCCGAGGTTGAGTTGGTGCGCACTGATGGCCTGGTTCGGGGCAGGGTGGCATTCGATGGCCGCAACAGTTTTGACTATATTCTGGAGAGTTCACCCGCGACCGTAAAACCGGAGGCGCATATCTCGAATAATGTGCTGACGGTGCGTATTCCCGAGGCCGAGATCTTAAGTTGGGCAAACTCGGAAGAGGTGTCGATTTCGGCCAGCCAAATCCTGGATGGCGGAGATCAGCTCAGCATCCTGGTCGAGAAGGACTTCGCCTGCCTGGCGCCACGCGATGGCGAGGACGAGACCGACATGTACCCGCATCCGGAGGCGGGTAAACAAGATTGCTGAACAAACATGGCAGCCACTCGATACGCAACTTTCAAACCCGAGAGCTTAAGGTTTCTACGCGAGTTGAAGAACAACAATAATCGCGACTGGTTTAACGAGAATAAAACGCGTTACGAAGAAGAGGTGCTCGATGTCGCACTAAACTTCATTCAGTCGATGCACGATCCCCTGCTGGAATTCGCGCCGCATTTCACCGCGATTCCGAAGCGCATGGGTGGTTCACTGATGCGCGTATACCGGGACACGCGCTTCTCAAAAAACAAAACGCCGTATAAGACCAATATTGGTATCCAGTTCCGGCATGAGCAGGCAAAGGATGTGCATGCGCCGGGATTTTACGTGCACATAGAACCCGATGAGGTATTCCTGGGCGTCGGTCTGTGGCGCCCGGAATCGAAAGCCCTCGCGGCGATCAGGGACAGAATTTCGAATAAGCAGGCGGAGTGGCTGCGAGTACGCGATGACAAGGCGTTTAAACGGCACTTTCACCTGGGCGGGCAGTCGCTGACTCGGCCGCCGCGCGGCTTTGACAAGGATCATCCGCTGATCGAGGACATCAGGCGTAAGGATTTTATCGCCGCAAAGAACATGGATCTCGCTGAGGCGACTCACCCCCGTTTTCAGCAAAAGGTGGAGACGGCATTCAAAACGGGGGTTCCCCTGATGCAGTTCTTGTGCAAGGCGGTGGGTGTGCCGTATTGATCATTTAGGGACAATCCGCATATGATCGCGACCGCGGTCGGTGCTAGAATCCGCGCGCCACTCGCCCGGCGACACAACCACATTCAAGGGATCACATGGCTGCTTTCGAAGACTCCGCGTTTGCTGAACATGAACGCATCATCTTTTGCCACGACGCACAAACCGGGCTGAAGGCGATCATCGCAGTCCACTCGACGGCACTCGGCCCGGCCGCCGGTGGTACTCGTCTGTGGGCTTATGAATCTGATGACGCAGCCCTGCATGACGCACTGCGCCTGTCCCATGCCATGAGTTACAAGAATGCGATGGCGGGTCTGAAATTCGGTGGCGGTAAATCTGTGATAATCAAGACGCCGGACTTCAAGGGCACGGACGCGCTGTACGAGAAATTCGGAGAGTTTGTCGACCAGCTGGATGGCGCGTACGTTACTGCCGAAGATGTCGGCATGAGTGTCGAGATCATGGAGACGGTCGCGCGCAAAACGAAATACGTTTCCGGTTTATCGCGAAAGGAGGGACACGCTGGCGGCGACCCGTCACCCAAAACAGCCTACGGTATTTTCAAGGGCATCGAGGCGGCCATTGCGTTCCAGCTTGGCCGTGATTCTGTGGACGGATTGACGGTTGCCATTCAGGGCGTCGGGAATGTCGGTTATCAACTCTGTCGGCTTCTATCAGAAGCCGGCGCAAAACTTATCGTTGCCGATATTGACGAAGCGTGTGTCAAGCGGGCCTGCGATGAGTTTGGCGCAACAGCAGTAGCGCATGATGAGATCGTGACGCGCAAGGCAGATGTGCTGGCGCCTTGCGCGCTTGGTGCAACAATAAATGCGCAATCCATCCCATCATTGCAGGTAGCCATCATTGCGGGTGGCGCCAACAATCAACTCGAAACGCCGGAAGATGGTCAGCGGCTTGCGGATGCCGGAATTCTGTATGCGCCGGACTACGTCATAAACGGTGGCGGCATCATTAATGTGGCCAGTGAATATTACGATGATGCAGATGACGACGAAGTTATGCGCCGCGTCGCCGAAATCGGCCCGCGACTAACGGGAATTTTCGAGGCTGCCAAACAGTCTGGCAAACCCACGAACGTGGTTGCCGACGACATGGCGAGGAAGATTATCGCGGGCGCATGATGGCGGTTCGCCTAAAGATTTCCTAGTACATTCAGCAATTTTTCGGGGTTCGGACGATCCGTTATGAATCTCGACAATTCCGTAAATCTGATAATCCCATTTGCGTCCAGGACCAGCGTGGTCGGCCATAAGGTGTCTTCACCGTATTCCTTGCGGTTGTCATCCGGAACACCGGCTGCAAGGACCAGTCCCAGCTGTGTCGCGATCTCGAGCGATTCATCGAGCCAGAACCGGAAATCGACGTCAAACATCTCGGCCACCCTGCGGGTTGTGGCAAGCGGTTTCGGCGTGACCAGAATCAGTTTTGCGCCGGAGTCCGTGATCTCTTTGTAGACCCTGGTCAGGTCGGCGACCTGCTTGCTGCAAAACGGACACCATGACCCACGGACGAACAAAAGGACTGTCGGTGTGCCGGCGAGCTCCGCTGAGCTGACGCGATTGCCGTCTTCGTCAACGGCCTGAAAGTCCGGTATCGGCTGGCCCGGTTTCAAATTGTCCGGTACGCGTCTACCGCCCAGCATGCGGCGTAGTTTGTTGCGCATCGCAAATAACACGCCGGCGACCACGACTATGCCGATTATCCAAAAGATTGCGTTATCCAAGTTGATCTCCGTTTAGGACTTCGAGCACAATTTTGCCCATGTGCTGGCTGCTTTCCATCAATGCGTGTGCTTTTGCCGCCTCGCCAAGAGGAAACGTGGCGTCAATGATGGGCCTGACCGCACCCGATTCAAGCAATGGAAGTACATTCTTTTCAAGGTCCGTGGCGATTTCCGCTTTCTCGGCAGTCGACTGCGGCCGCAGGGTCGATCCCGTGATCGTGAGCCGCTTGCCGAGTACCTGGCGCATGTTGAGCTCTGCCTTCGGGCCCTGCAGGAACGCGATGATGACGTAGCGTCCGTCGCGGCCGAGCACGTTGATGTTCTTCTGCATGTACGGTCCGGCCACCATGTCGAGCACGACATCCACTCCCGCACCACCAGTCAGCTTCCCGACTACCTTTTCCCAATCACTATCCTTGTAATTGATGGCGTGATCGGCACCAAGGTCCTTGCAGAAATCGCACTTTTCGTCCGTACCTGCTGTTGTGATGACGGACGCGCCGCTTGCTTTCGCCAGTTGTATCGCCGTCGTTCCTATTCCACTGGACCCACCATGTACGAGTAATGTTTCATCCGCATCGAGACCTGCACGCATGAACACGTTGTACCAGACGGTGAAATACGTTTCGGGAATGGCGGCCGCCTCAACCATCGACAGGTTTGCGGGTACCGGGAGGCAGTGATTTTCGTTAACGCGACAATACTCCGCATATCCGCCCCCATGACAGAGCGCCATGACTTTGTCGCCCGATTGCCAGCGGGAAGACTTTGCGCCTGTCGCGACAACCTCACCGGCAACCTCCAGGCCTGGCAAGGGGCTGGCATCGGCGGGCACCGGATACATGCCGAGCCGCTGTAATATGTCCGGTCGGTTGACGCCTGCAGCATGAACGCGAATGAGGACCTCGGACTCCCCGGGTTCGGGAATCGGCATGGATACCTCTTGTAAAACCTCGGGAGCGCCGGGTTCGCTGATTTCAACGGCACGCATCTCTTTGCCGGCGCGGTCTTGTGGCATGGTCAGACCACCGGCACGCCGAATAATGCAGCATGAAAGTAGCGCACGGCCCAGAATAATGCGAAGCCGATGGCAAGAACGAGCACGTCCTTAAGGAGCGGCTGCCTCGCCGGCGTCTCCGCAGGGGACCTGCGATTCACCGAGATGATGTCAACGATTGCATACAGGCCGAAAAGGCCGAACAAAAGAACGGACGCGAGGTCACCATTGGCGATCAGGTGAGCGAGTGCCCAGATCAAGACACTGGACAGCATTGGATTTCGAATCACGCGTCGAAAATTGTTTGGCACGTACGCGGCGACCAGCAGACAGAAAGAGATCGGCATCGCCAGGTATGCGAGAAGCGGTGCCCATACGGGTGGCGAGAAAACCGGACGAAATTCGGCTTGGGAATAACCAAGCAGAATCAGGGCAAATCCGCTCAGTGCGATCAGGGTATAGATCCCCTTGAAGCGCATTTCGCCGCAACGGGACTGTAGCGATGCCTTGAATGACGGAAACATCGGAACGGCATGAATGCCGAAAAACAGCACGAGGCCTGCCAGCAAAATAGTCATGTTCATTCTTCTTTTGTTCGGAGTTTCGGGAAAATAAAACACTCGTCGTTGCAAGCGTGACGTTGGTTTTTTTCTTGCCTGTCAAACACTCCCAGTATGTACCCTCGGGCTGCAGATGTCATAATCGGACATTAGTAATGTGTTGAAAAAGCCATCCATGGCTTTTTCAACATCGCCATTCGAAAAACGTGGTTTTCAAATGGCTCCCATTTTCCATGGCTTGTAGCCATGGAAAATGGCGGTACATCCCTGTACCGAACAGCCTGCCGAAAAACATAGTTTTTCAACAGTCTGCTAGCAGGAGACAATAAGAATTGAGCGGTAACCCCATCCTCTGGACCCCGTCGAAGGACAGAATTGAACAATCGGCCATGTTCCGTTTCATGACGGAGCAGGGACACGCGTCCTATGACGAGCTTTATCGCTGGTCAGTGGATGACGTCGAGGCATTCTGGCAGGCACTTTGCGATTTTTGCAATATCGAATTCACAACGCCGGCCGAGACCGTACTGGACCAGCCAGGTGATATGACGACTGCCAGTTGGTTCGTCGGCAGTAAACTGAGTTTTCCTGCTCACTTGCTGCGAAGTAGCGGCGAGCGGGCGGCGATCATTTTTCGTGGCGAAGATGGTACGCGCCGCGAGCTTAGCTTCGATGAGCTTCGGGCCCAGGTTGCCGCGGTCGCAGCGGGGCTGAAATCCGCAGGTGTGGCGAAGGGGGACCGTGTTGTCGGATTCCTGCCGAATTGCCCGGAAGCGATTATCGCGATGCTGGCTGCCACCAGCATCGGTGCGATCTGGTCGTCGTGCTCTCCGGACTTTGGCATCAATGGCGTTGTCGATCGCTTCGGCCAGATCGAACCGAAGGTCTTGTTTTGTGCGGATGGTTATTCTTACAACGGCAAACGAATCGACTCACTCGATGCCGTCGCCGGCGTCGTCAAGCTGATCGACTCGATCGCTCACACCGTGGTCATTCAATTTTCGGGCGATGCTGTAACGCTGCCGGCTATCGACGGCGCCGTATTGTGGCAGGACTTTGCCGAGGCAGGTGCGGAGCTCGAGTTCACACAAGTGCCATTCGCTCATCCCCTCTACATCATGTATTCGTCCGGCACGACCGGTGTTCCCAAGTGCATTGTCCACGGCGTCGGCGGAACCTTGCTGCAGCACCAGAAAGAACACGTGCTGCATTGTGATATCGGGCCTCAAGACCGACTGTTTTATTTCACGACTTGCGGCTGGATGATGTGGAACTGGCTGGTCAGTGGACTCGCCTGCGGCGCAACACTCATTCTTTATGATGGTTCACCGTTTCATGAAGATGGCCGTATCCTGTGGCGCATGGCACAGGAAGAAAAAATAAGCATTTTCGGAACCAGTGCCAGGTTCATTGCGGCACAGGAGAAGGCGGGCATTCGGCCGGGTGAAGAGTTCGACCTGTCGTCGATCCGGACGATATTCTCGACCGGATCGACGCTGGTACCCGAGAGTTTCGATTTCGTCTATGACGCCATCAGCGAGGATGTGCAGTTGTCGTCGGTTTCCGGCGGTACTGACATCATCAGCTGTTTCGTTGGCGGCAATCCGATGAAACCCGTTTACAGGGGTGAACTGCAGAGCCTTGCACTTGCCATGGAGGTTCAGGTGTTTTCCGCGGAAGGCGAACCGCTGATCGGTGAAAACGGAGAACTGGTCTGCACCAACGCGTTCCCGTCGATGCCGGTTGGATTCTGGAACGATCCGGGTGACAAAAAATATCACGCTGCCTATTTCGAGCAATTCCCCGGTGTGTGGGCACACGGTGACTTTGCGGAGATCACGGACAACGGCGGCATGATTATTCATGGCCGTTCGGACGCAGTATTGAATCCGGGCGGCGTACGCATTGGTACAGCCGAGATCTACCGCCAGGTCGAAAAGCTGGACGAAGTCCTGGAGAGCATCGCCATTGGCCAGGACTGGGACGGTGATGTTCGGGTTGTGCTGTTTGTCGTGTTGCGGCAGGGATCGGTGCTTGACGGTGATCTAAAGGCAAAAATTCGCAAATTGGTACGCGAAAATACGACGCCATCAGCAACTCGTGCACCGAGAATTTCGTTTTTCGACATAGCAGTGATTACTCGATAGCCAGTTCGGGCAGGTCCCGAAAGTGCTCCAGCGCCGCTGGATTGGCGAGCGCATCCGTATTCTTGACGGCTTCACCGT
>PVMS01109602.1_pt1 | contig 14101 bp, 11 predicted proteins | sample 1853461 | NCBI WGS metagenome assembly PVMS01 (sample SAMN08582032, study PRJNA380276) | Marine sediment metagenome, whole genome shotgun sequencing project. | isolation source: ocean sediment barecode stripped | collected 2017 | reverse complement strand
ATGTCGCCGAATGGATGTTGAGAAAGTATTGCGCTGATCCGGGCGACTTGAACCTTTGCAGTTTACGTTCCCGCCGCCGAACCGGCAACCCTATTATAAAGACCTTCGAACCGCATCATTCGATGCTTGGAAAACCGCGAGTGCCGCCGCCTGATCACAGGTCCTTGCCACCCAAATTTTCAGCTGCGAAGTTTATGTGACAAAGCCACCCGGCCAGCGACCGCTCCTTCGGAATCAAGTCAGTGACCCTGCCCGGCGTTTCCATCGTGCAGATCCAGTTGGCGGAGACCATCGACGACACCGAGAAGGCCTTCAGCGACATCAACCTCAAGCTCAACGGCCTCAACAGTCAATTGCCGCAAGGTGCCGGACCGATCCAGTTCAACAGCAACTTCGGCGAGACCGCGGCGCTGCTGCTGACCGTGGCCAGCCCGAAGGAATCCGACGTCGAGATCTCCCTGCGGGCCCGGGACATCCGCAAGGTGCTCGAGACCGAACGCGCCAAGCTGCCGGACGCGCGGGCCAAGGGACGGGCGGCCCTGGTCGTCGCCTTCCCGCGCTCGGTCAACCCACGGGTGGCCGAGCGTTCCCTAAAAGCCCTAATCGGCGAGATTCGGGCGGCGGGCTTCGGCCATGACTTGAAGGTGATCCAAGGCGCGGGCTTCATCGGCTTGGACGGCCGGTTCGCCGGCGACGATGCGGCGATCCGCGCCTTTGTCCGGGCCTTTATCCACGACCGGCTGGCCGAGCTGCGCTTTCATCCCGACGCCTGGCCACCGATCATCGTCCGCGACCCTGAGCAGACCGAGTCCAAGCTGCGGGCGGCCGGCGGCGACAAGTATAGCTACCGCGACCTCGACAACTTCACGACCCTAATCGAGAAGAATCTTGAGAGAGCGTCCCTGGTCTCGACCATCGACCGCTCGGGCGTCCTCGACCAAGAGATCACCCTGGTCTATTCCCAGGAACAGCTGGCCTCCTACGGCATTCAGCCGTCCAAGATCAAGGAGGTCCTGAACGCCCGCAACACCAGCATTCCCGGCGGTATGGTCGATGCCCGGGGAGTCAACGTCCCGATCGAGCCGAGCGGCGCGTTCACCCAGGCAAGCCAGCTCGGCGACGTGCTGATCGCCACCTCCTCTACGGGCGCGCCGGTCTATCTGCGCAGCCTGACCGATACGGTGCGGGGTTACCAGTCGCCGCCGCAGTTCCTCAACTTCCAGACCTGGCGGGACGCGAACGGCGCCTGGCAGCGCAGCCGCGCCATCTCGCTGGCCGTCAAGATGCGCTCGGGCGGGCAGATCGCCAAGTTCGGCGCCGAGGTCCAGGCCTCCCTGGCGATCGTCAAGCAGCACCTGCCCGAGGACCTGCTGCTGTTCGAGACCTCGAACCAGCCGGCCCAGGTGCGCGACAGCGTGGACCTTTTCATGACGGCGCTCTACGAGGCCATCGCCCTGGTCGTCCTGGTCACCTTGCTCGGCTTCTGGGAATGGCGCCCGGCAATCTTGATGATGATCTCCATGCCGATCACGCTCGCCATGACCTTCGGCATGATCTATCTCCTCGGCATCGAGCTGCAGCAGGTCTCGATCGCCACCCTGATCATCGCCTTGGGCCTCCTTGTCGACGACCCCGTGGTCGCCGGCGACGCCATCAAGCGCCAGCTCGCGGCCGGGAAGGCGCGCATCGTGGCTGCCTGGCTCGGGCCGACGAAGCTCGCCAAGGCGATCCTCTTCGCCACCATCACCAATATCGTCGCCTATCTCCCCTTCCTCCTGCTCAGCGGCAATACGGGAAGCTTCCTGCAGAGCCTGCCCATCGTCATGGCCTGCGCCCTGATCTCTTCGCGCCTCGTCTCCATGACCTTCGTACCGCTGATCGGCTATTGGCTGCTGCGCCCGGACCGCCGGCCGGAGCGCTCGATCGAGGAACGGCGCAGCCGGGGCTTCACCGGCTTCTACTACCGCACCGGCAGCTGGGCGATCCGCCACCGGCACTTGGTCTTCCTGAGCTCCCTGACGATCCTGGGCCTGGGCGTCTTCCTCAAGGGACAGCTGCCCAACGCCTTCTTTCCGGTCGACGTACAGCGCGTTTTCTACATGGACGTCTGGCTGCGCAACGACGCCTCGGTGCCGCACACCAACGAGGTCAGCGCCGAGGTCGAGCGGATCCTGCAAGAGGTTACCGCTAGCTACGCCAAGGCCGAGGCGGGCTCGAACGGGGCCACCGTCGATCCGCTGCAGGCGGTCACCACCTTCGTCGGCGGCGGCGCGCCGCGCTTCTGGTTTTCCGTCACGCCGGAGAAGCGGCAAAGCAACTACGCCCAGGTGCTGGTCCGGCTCGCCGACAAGGACGACACGCCGCGTCTCGTGCCGAAGCTGCAGCAGGCGCGCTCGGCCGGGATTCCCGGCGCCATCGTCGACGTGCGCCAGTTGCAGACCAATCCCGTAAAACACCCCATCGCCATCCGCATCTCCGGCCGGGCGACCGTCGAATCCGCCGGCACGGCCAAGGAGATCGCCACCCTGCGCTCACTGGCCGACGAGGTCACCCGGATCCTCGCCAAGGTCCCCTATGCGTCACGCGTGCGCGACGATTGGGGCGAGGAGAGCTTCCGGGCGAGACTGGTCATCGACCCCGACCGCGCCAACCTGGCCGGGGTCACCAACCAGGACGTCGCCGGCTCCTCCCTTTCGGGCCTGAGCGGCCTGCAGGTGACCAGCCTGCGCGACGGCGACAAGGAGATCCCCGTCGTCACCCGCCTGCAGCTGACCCAGCGGGCCTCGCTCTCGGACCTGAAGAACCTCTACGTCTATGCCGAGGCCAACAGCAACAAGGTGCCGCTGCTCGAGATCGCGTCGATCGACTATGAGCTGCACACCGAACGGATCCGGCGCGAGGACCACTTCCGGACCGTCACCGTCATCGGCTATCCGGTCGCCGGCGGCCTGCCGTCCCAGGTTACCGACCGGGCGGCGGCTGAGCTCGCCGAGTTCCAGCAGCGGCTGCCGCCCGGCTACGAGATGGTGATTTCGGGCGAAGCGGCCAAGACCAAGCACGGTTTTCGCCAGCTCCTGATCATCATGGCCATGTCGACGGCCCTCATCTATCTCGCCCTGGTGCTGCAGTTCAAGAACGCGTTCAAGCCCATCATCGTGCTGCTGGCCGTGCCCTACGGGGTGACCGGCGCGCTCGCCGGCCTCTACCTGAGCGGCAGCCCCTTCGGCTTCATGGGCTTCCTCGGCATCATCGCCCTGATCGGGGTCATCGTCAGCCACATCATCGTGCTGTTCGACTTCATCGAGGAGATGAGCGACAAGGGCGAACCCTTGGAGCAGGCCCTGCTCGACGCCGGCATCGTGCGCCTGCGGCCGGTGATGATCACCATCGGCGCCACCGTTACGGCACTCGCCCCCTTGGCGGTGCACGGCGGGCCGCTGTGGCAGCCCCTTTGCTTCGCGCAGATCGGTGGGCTCCTGGTCGCGACCTTCGTGACCTTGCTGCTGGTGCCCGTCGTCTACTCGATCTTCGTGCGCGACCTCAAATTGGTGAAATGGCCGGCCCACGAGGAGGCCGCCGGCGCCCTGGCACCCCAACCTCTGTGACCGGCTCTGGATCTGGCCGACTGGACCGCCTGGCCAGTCCCGAGCCGCCAAGTCCGAATAATTGGGCGCGCTGACATTCGATGCTCGAATGTGCTAGCGTTTCTTGGCTGGCCGGTCGAAGGTCGTATCTGAAGACTCTCATATGATACTGAGCGCAAGGGAACTTGGGAGGAAGGCTGATGCTGTCCGTAACGATTGATCCCGAGCGAACCTGACGAAGGCTCAGTAGCCCCTTGCGAATAACGGAGAGGCGCATGGTCCTCGACATCATGAAGGTGGCGCCGTTAGGCGATAAAAGAAACTCGGATTTCTTCAACGAATACCGCCCGAAGATTTACGAGCGTCGTAGATCCAGCGGCATCGACGACTTGCTTGGAAACCTGCGGGGAATCGTGATCCAGGTTCAGACCGGCGATGCCATACCCTATCTCGAAGAGCTCTACACCATGTCGCCCTATCGTTTCGATGGCGCGCGGCGCAACGCGACCCACAGGATCTTTTTCCTTCGCATTACCGACGAACAGCCGCGGCTTATCGTCATGGAGCCGCTCAGCCCGGACTACGAGGACGACATCACGCGCTTCAACTTGCTCTATCCGCGGGCGCGTTCGACGCCGAACGCGCGTTATGTCGGGGAGATTTTCGAAACCAAGGATCTCAAGGAAACGGTGAAGATCTTGAGTTCACAGGAGGTCCGATTTCACACGCCCGATGAAGAAACTAACCCCTTCTTCGCAAACGAACATTTCACTTTCAGTTATCCATCGGATTTTACCGGCAACCGCATCGGCTATTCGGCGGTCGATCTCGACGACATCGATCGGATTGGCGCGGGCGAGGTGCTCGACCTGACCGACGATGAGCGCCGGCGCCTGAGGAGGCCGATGAGGATATCCAGAAATCCGAAATTCCGAAACTCGTCCTAGGGCCGGACCATATGGCGACGCGCATACTGGCCGGCGAGCGCGAGGATGCGATCCTCGAGTTTCTCACCATGTCGAATTACTATTTTTGGGGCGCTTACAACATCGCCAGCATGAACTCGTCCACCAATGTCAACCGGAATCCGAATATTGACGACGAGAAACATTCGCCGGCCAAGGTCTTCACCGCCAACAATACGCCGTCCTTCGTCAATTCCTTCGAGGGGTTGCCGATGCCGACGGAGAACTTTGTCCGCAATTTCGGGCGCCGAATGCACCACATGGCCTATCAGGTCCAGGACGGTGATCATTCAAGCGGTCAAAAGAACATCGACTACGTAGTCGACGAGTTGAAGAAGATGGGCGTTCCGTTCCTGGCCCACATCGTCGGTGAATGCGCCGATGAGCCGGATCTCAAGCAGATCTTCTCGAAGCACTCCAAGTACTCGATCCTGATCACGGAGTACATCGAGCGTTGTCACGGCTTTGAGGGCTTCTTCACCAAACAGAACGTGGCCGCACTGACCGAAGCGGCCGGCCTCGATGAGCGTTACAACCACGGGCACGTATTCGACTAAGCGGATCAAATCATGCTTCATGAGATCGAATGGCTGCGGCCCCATCTGCGATTCATACCCTTTGCTTTGTGTATTGCGATTGCGTTTGTGTCGGTGATCTTCTGGGCCGTGTTCAGCTCGATCTACTTCTGGACATTCGCCGCCGCGACGGGCCTGTCGATTCTCGGCGCCTATGACCTTATTCAGACTAAACACAATCTCATGCGGAACTATCCGATTACCGGCCGGTTGCGTTGGTTATCGGAAGCCATCCGCCCGCAGATCCGACAGTACTACATCGAGAGCGACATTGATGGCACGCCGTTCAACCGCAACGAGCGGACGTTGGTCTATCAGCGCGCGAAGAACCTGCAAGCCGAGGAGCCGTTCGGGACCGATCGCGACGTCTATGCCGCCGGCTACGAGTTCTTCCTTCATTCCATTGCACCGAAGCCCCCGGCCGAAGAGGCTTTTCGGGTCACCGTCGGTGGGCCGGGATGCAAGCGCCCCTATTCTATGGCGCTTCTCAACGTCTCGGCGATGAGCTTCGGCGCACTTAGCGCCAACGCGATACGCGCCCTGAACCTGGGCGCCAAAATGGGCGGCTTCGCCCACGATACGGGCGAAGGCGGACTAGCAAGCTACCACCTCGAGAACGGCGGCGATCTGGTGTGGGAGATTGGCAGCGGCTATTTCGGGTGCCGGACCCCGGATGGCCGCTTCGACCCTGAGATCTTCAAGGACAAGGTCAATGTCGATCCCGTCAAATGCGTCAGCGTCAAGCTTTCGCAAGGTGCCAAGCCGGGTATCGGCGGAGTCATGCCGGCGGCGAAAGTGACCCCCGAGATCGCCGAGATAAGAGGCGTTCCGGTCGGCGTGAAATGCGTCTCTCCGGCCAATCACACGTCGTTCTCAACGCCGCGGGAGTTGATCGAGTTCGTCGCCAAGCTGCGCGATTTGGCCGACGGACGGCCGACCGGATTCAAGCTCTGCATCGGGCACGGCTCCGAGTTCCTCGGTATTTGCAAGGCGATGATCGAGCTGGAGGTCTATCCCGACTTCATCATCGTCGACGGCGGAGAAGGCGGCACCGGTGCTGCGCCGCTCGAATTCGAGGACCATGTCGGCGTGCCGCTGACGGAGGGATTGGCTTTCGCCCACAACGCGCTCGTCGGCTGCAACCTTCGAGACAAGATCAAGATCGGCTGCAGTGGCAAGATCGTTTCGGGCTTTGCCATGGCGCAACGGCTGGCCGTTGGCGCCGATTATTGCAATGCCGCGCGGGCCATGATGTTTGCCCTTGGTTGCGTTCAATCACTGAAATGCCAGACCAATCGCTGCCCGACCGGCGTTGCGACGCAGGATCCGCGACGCAGCCGGGCGATCGTGGTCCCGACCAAGGCCGAACGAGTCTATCAATTTCAAAAACAGACGGTCGAGGCCTTCAACCAGTTCATTGCCGCCATGGGCCTCAACGATCCCAACGAGCTCACGCCGTCGATGCTAGTGCGCCGCGTTGACGAACGGAGGGTTCTGCCCTACGACGAGTTCATGACGTTCTTGAAGCCTGGTGAATTGCTGGACGGAACCGACGAGCCGCGATACCGCAAGTTCTGGGAGGAGGCCAGTGCCAACACCTTCGGAACCGGACCTGGGTAGCGCCTTATACCAAAGGTCCTTGATATTGACCCATTTCACCGCCCTCAAATGCCGTCTCGCTAGGCGCGGTTCCGCGCCGCGGTGTGGTGCACCACAAGCGGGCCGCAACGCGGCGAGACGGCCTTTGAGGGCGGCCTTCGGTGGGGCGAATTTGCCCTCTGGGGTCGTTGCGACGCTCGACCGATGTTCCCACATCGCACTGCGCGCCGCGCCTACCCAGAGGGCCAATTCGCGCCCATGAAGTGGGTCAATATCAAGGACCTTTGGTATTACATCATAATGGCGGTGAAATCGAGCTTCGGCCGAACCAAGAGCACCAAGATGATATCCGGATAATTGGGCACGATCGCGATCGATCGACATTCGCCAAGACCGGGCCAATAGTGGCGTTGAGACAACTGAAGCATGCTTTATTCGTTCGATCCCGTTCTCTTGGCGCGTACCCAGTTCGCCTTCACCGTCTCCGCACACATCTTCTTCCCCGATTTCTCAATCGGCCTCGGCAACGTCTGGCGGCTTGTAACCTCGAACCGGGGGTCACCGACGGTGTGACAGGCCGCGATTGCGCCTCTATTGTAGGGGCCGAAACCAGCTAGTGGATGGCAAATGATGCAAGCAACCGCGGACCGAATCATCGAGACTGCCCTGTCGGGCACCACTTTACTCGAAGCACCGCTTTACAACAAAGGCACCGGATTCAGCGCGGAGGAGCGCCGGGAGCTCGGCCTCCTAGGCCTGTTGCCGCCGCATATCGACGACATGAAGACGCAGCTCATGCGGGCTTACGACGCTTACCAGCGCAAGGACGACGATCTCGAGCGGCACATCTTTCTGCGATCGCTGCAAGACCGGAACGAAGTGCTCTTCTATAGCCTCGTCGTCGATCATCTGCCTGAAATGTTGCCGATGATCTATACCCCGGTGGTCGGGACCGCATGCCAGCAATTCAGCGAGATTTACAGGCACAGCCGCGGTCTCTTCATATCCTACCCGGAACGCGAGAATATAGATGCGATCTTGGGCAACGCGCCGGTCCCCAATGTGAAGGTAATCGTCGTGACCGACGGCGAGCGGATTCTAGGCCTCGGCGATCAGGGCGCCGGCGGCATGGGAATCCCGATCGGCAAGCTGTCGCTTTACACCGCGTGCGGCGGCATCAGTCCCGACAAGACACTGCCGATCTTGCTCGACGTCGGCACCAACAACCAGGACCGCCTCAATGACCCGATGTATATCGGCTGGCGCCACGAGCGCGTAACCGGCCAGGAATACGACGATTTTCTCGACCTGTTCGTGCAGGGCGTGAAGCGCGCATTCCCGCGTGTCCTGCTGCAGTTCGAGGACTTCGCACAGACCCACGCATCGCCGCTCTTGGAGCGCTATCGCGATCAGCTGTGTACCTTTAACGACGACATTCAGGGCACAGCCGCGGTCGCGGTCGGAACCCTGCTTTCGGCGGTCAAGGTCGCCGGGGCGAGGATGTCCGACCAGGTGGTGACGATGTTCGGCGCCGGGTCGGCCGGCTGCGGAATCGCGGAACAGATCGTCGCCGCGATGGTCAAGCAAGGCCTGCGCGAGAAGGAGGCCCGGTCCCGATTCTTCATGATCGACCGACCCGGCTTACTGCACGACGGTATCCAGAACTTGCTGCCGTTCCAGCAGAAGCTATTGCAACCAAAAGATAAAGTCGCCGGCTGGGCGAGTGCGGAGTCCGGTGAGATCTCGCTTCTCGACGTGATGAAGCATGCGCACCCGACAATCCTGATCGGCGTTTCGGGACAGCCGGACAGGTTCACCGATGATGCCATCAAGGAGATGGCCAAGCACGCCGAGCGGCCGATCATCTTTCCGCTCTCCAACCCGACGTCGCGCGTCGAGGCCAAGCCCGCGGACCTGATCGAATGGACCGATGGCCGCGCGCTGATCGCGACCGGCAGCCCGTTCGACCCGGTCAAGCACGAAGGACGCGCCTATCCGATCGCCCAATGCAACAACAGCTACATCTTCCCGGCCATGGGGCTGGGTATTCTGGGGATAGGCGCGCGTCGGGTCTCGGACGGCATGTTCATGGTCGCGGCGGAGGCATTGAGCGAGAACGCGCCGGCGCTGAAGTCTGCCGAGGGATCGCTCTTGCCGTCGCTCGATCAAGTGCGCGAAGTGTCCAGGCGGATCGCTTATGCGGTCGCGGCCCAGGCCCAGCATGAGGGCTTGGCCGACGCGTGCTCCGCGCAGGAGATGCGCGACCGGATCGATGCCAAGTGTTGGGAGCCGAAATATTCGGTGCTGAAGCGGAAGCGAACCTGACGAACGCTCAGGTGTCCCTTGCGAAAAACGGAGAGGTGGATGGTCGATCAACGCATGTCTCGATTTCAAGCCACCGGGTCGCTCGATCGAAGCGAACGGGCCCTGTCGTGAAACAGGCATTTTCGTATAGGCCACTGCGAACGGCAGCCGCCTTGGGCGCGGTCTTGTTGAGTAGCGGCTGCGGCTTGAGCGACGCCCCCCTCCTCGACCCCAAAGGACCCATCGCGTTGGCCGAGCGCGATCTGCTGTTTACCGCCGTTGCACTGATGTTGATCGTGATCATTCCGGTTTTTGTCCTGGCCTTCTGGTTCACCTGGCGATACCGAGCGTCCAACAGCAAGGCGCGCTATGATCCCGACTGGTCCTATTCCGCCCGAATTGACGCGGTCATTTGGCTGATTCCGGCCCTGATCGTCGTGGCGCTGGGCGTCCTCGTATGGATCAATACGCACAAGCTCGATCCTTTCAAACCGCTTGCGTCGGCGGTCCCCCCGCTCGAGGTCGAGGTGGTCGCGCAGGACTGGAAGTGGCTGTTCATTTACCCTGCGCAGGAGATCGCCGTCGTCAACCAGTTGGTGTTTCCCAGCCAGACGCCGCTCAGCCTGAAGATCACCTCGGATACGGTGATGAATTCCTTCTTCATACCGGCTTTGGGGGGGCAGATATTTGCCATGGCCGGGATGGAGACGCGACTTAACCTGTTGGCCGACGCGCCCGGGCGTTTCGTCGGCCAGAACACCCAGTACAGCGGATCCGGCTTTTCCGATCAGCACTTCGAGGCGATTGCCGCATCGCAGGAAGATTTCGACGCCTGGGTGGCGAAGGTCAAGCAGTCGCCCGACCGACTGGATGCCGCGACCTATCGTGCGCTCGCCCTGCCCAGCAGCAAGCACCCGGTGACCTACTATTCGGCGGTCGAGCGGAACCTGTTCCACAGGATTATCGCAAGGTATAGCCGCAGCCAGGCACACACGGACCAAGCCGTTGCCAAATAGTCTGACCCGGAGACCTTGAGATGCTCGGTAATCTGACCATCGACGCGCTGCCTTTTTACAGCTGGGTCGCCATTAGCGGGGCGGTGATCACGGTAGGCGGCGCGCTGGCCGTTATGGGTGGGATAACCTGGTTCGGATTGTGGCGCATATTGTGGCGCGAATGGCTGACCAGCGTCGATCACAAGCGGATCGGCATCATGTACGTGACGCTGGCGCTGATCATGCTAGTGCGCGGCTTTGTGGACGCGATCATGATGCGAGGCCAGCAGGCTGTTGCACTCAACTCGGACGGCTATCTGCCGCCAGGTCATTTCGATCAGATATTCAGCTCGCACGGCACCATCATGATCTTTTTCATGGCGATGCCGTTTATGACCGGGCTGCTCAACATCATCGTACCCCAGCAGATAGGCTCGCGCGACGTCGCCTTCCCGTTCATGAACTCGGTCAGCCTGTGGCTCACCACGGCCGGCGCCGGGCTGGTCATGATTTCACTGGTAGTCGGCAGATTTTCGACAGCGGGCTGGACCGCTTACCCACCTTATTCGGGGATCGAATACTCGCCGGGCGTGGGCGTCGACTACTGGATATGGGCGGTCTTGATCAGCGGTTTTGGCAGCACGATGACCGGAATCAATTTCGTCGTCACCATCATCATGCGGCGCGCACGGGGGATGACATTGATGCGAATGCCCCTGTTCACCTGGACCGCGCTGTGCACGAGCATTCTGATGATTTTCGCCTTTCCCGCCCTGACCGTGGCGTGCGCGTTGCTGGGGCTCGACCGAATGTTGGGGATGCATTTCTTCACGAACGACGCCGGCGGCAACATGATGAACTACATAAACTTACTCTGGATATGGGGCCATCCGGAGGTCTACATCCTGATCTTGCCCGCCTTCGGGATTTTCTCGGAGGTGGCGGCGACGTTTTCCGGCAAGCCGCTATTCGGCTACAAGTCGCTGGTCTATGCCACGGTGGCGATCGCGTTCCTGTCGTTCACGGTCTGGCTGCATCACTTTTTCACCATGGGCTCGAGCGCCAACGTCAATACCTTCTTCGGCATCGCGACAATGATTATCGCCGTTCCGACCGGGGTCAAAGTCTTCGACTGGCTGTTCACCATGTATCGCGGGCGCATCCGCTTCCACCCATCGATGATGTGGACCATCGGCTTCATCGTGACCTTTGTCATTGGCGGCATGACAGGCGTTCTGCTGGCGCTGCCGCCCGCCGACTACCTGATGCACAACACGACATTTCTGGTCGCGCATTTCCACAACATGATCATCCCGGGTGTCCTCTTCGGCTATTTGGCCGGGTACATGTACTGGTTCCCCAAGGCCCTCGGCTTCACCCTGAACGAGCGATGGGGCCGACGGTCGTTCTGGTGCTGGTTGATCGGCTTCTATCTTGCCTTCATGCCGCTCTATGCCCTGGGGTTCATGGGCATGCCGCGCCGCATGGAGCACTACAACGTCGCCGAGTGGCAGCCCTATTTGATCGTCGCCGCCTTGGGGGCGTTCCTTGTCTTGCTCGGGATCGCCTGCCTCGTCATCCAATTGGTCGTGAGCGCCAGGGAATGGCAAGAGGCGCGCGATCACAGCGGAGACCCTTGGAACGGGCGCACCCTGGAGTGGCTGACGTCGTCGCCACCGGCACCTTACAATTTTGCCGTGCTGCCCGAGGTGGGGGATATCGACGCCTTCTTTGACATGAAGAGACGGGGCGCCGCCTATCAAAGACCGGCCCGCTATCAGGATATCACCATGCCGAGAAATACCGGCGCGGGTCCGATCCTCGGCGGTCTCGCCTTCGCGCTGGGTTTCGCCGGCGTCTGGCATATCTGGTGGTTGGTCATCGCGTCCGCCTTGGCCATATGGGCCGCTATCATCTTCCGCGCCAGCAATGACGACGCCGAATTCCGCCTGCCCGCCGGCGAAGTCGAGAAAATCGAGAACCAGCGCTTTGAGGCGCTCGCAAAGGCGTCTCGCACCGAGACCGAGAACCCTGCGCCCTATTCGACACGACCGCTGCCGGAGAGCCCGACATGACCGGCGATGCTTCCGCCGCCGCCGCCAGCCCGGACGCACACGACCGGGAATCGCCGGATGTCCATGAGCAAAGGGCGTTCGGCTTCTGGCTCTATCTGATGAGCGACGCAATCATCTTCGCACTGCTTTTCGCGACCTATGCGGTGATGGTCGCCAACACGGCTGGTGGGCCGGCCGGAAAGACCCTGTTCAGCTTGCCGAATGCGTTTGCCGAAACCCTATTGCTGCTGTTCAGCAGCCTTACGTTCGGCCTTGCGACGCTCGCGGCGAAATCGACCAAGCGCGCAGGGGTGCTGGCGTGGCTTCTTGTTACTTTCGTGCTCGGGCTGGGATTCGTTGGTCTGGAGATCCGCGAATTCTCCGGCTTGGTGCAGGCTGGTTCGGGTCCCGACCGCAGCGGGTTCCTTTCGGCGTTCTTCACTCTGGTCGGCACCCATGGCCTGCACGTGACTTTCGGTCTGATCTGGATCCTCATCATGACGGGCCAGGTCGTCATCAAGGGTCTGAGCGTCCCGGTGACGTCCCGCTTATTCCGCCTCGGCCTGTTCTGGCACTTTCTCGACATTGTCTGGATCGGCATCTTCTCCTTCGTGTATCTTGCAGGGGTCTTGTGAATGCACCCTCCAACCACCGATAGCGAGCACGGCTTGAGGTTGTACCTCACCGGCTTTGCGCTCGCCGTGGCCCTAACCGCAATTCCGTTCGGGCTGGTCGCCATGGGTTTGCTGCCGAGGTTGCCCACGCTGATCGTCATCGCCGTCGCTGCCGTCATCCAGGTCTTGGTTCACTTGCGCTATTTCTTGCATTTGGATCTGTCCACCACACCGCGTGAGACCATTTTTGCGATCGTGTTCGCCGCCGTTCTGATATTCATCATGGTCGGCGGCAGCATCTGGATCATGTTCGTCCTGCAGCAACGCTTGTTGGTGTGAGCCTGCCGACAGCGAGCAGAAGGCGCTGCCAATCCAATGCGAGTCATTCTCCAAGGCACCCGAAGTCGCGATCCTCAGGCCGCAGGCTGACGCAATTCAGCCAGGGCGGCGGAGCGGTACAGCTTGAAGACATCTCAGCGGTTGAGGTGGCGGTCCGGGTTGAAGATCCCGTGGGATAAGCGATGTCCATAAGCGTCCGGAAATGGCTGAGAGCAGCCATTCTCGACGTACCTTTGACATGTCCGCTCCAACCCTAAAAGCCGACATTCGCTCCGAAATTCCATCATTAACGCCGGCTTAGATGTTTACGCGGATAATTTGGCCTCGTGTGTCCTCAGTTGTTCTCTCAGGAGACCCTCCATGGCCCGTTCTGCGCTCGCAATCCTTATAGGCATGATGCTGTTCGTTTCGGCATGCGGGAGTAGCACAGGTGACCGGGCCGCATCAGGCGCCGGCATCGGCGCGGGCGTTGGCGCTGTCGTTGGAGCCGTCACGGGCCTCTCCATCGTGGAAGGTGCCGTGATTGGCGCGGCAGCTGGAGGGTTGCTTGGCGGGTTTACAGACGAGGAAACGATAAATCTTGGCGATCCGATTTGGGCCGACGGCGACAAACCGGCCAACGGCAGCGCTGTGAGCCGGGTACAGTCCGGACTGTCGCGCCTTGGCTATAATCCCGGGCCTGTCGATGGAGCCATGGGTTCGCAGACCGAGACGGCTATCAGGAACTATCAACGCGATTACAATCTTCTCGTCGATGGCCGTCCCACCGCTGAGCTAGCCCGACATATCGACGAACAGTTACAGATCGCCGACAACAAATAGGGCGGCTTTCGGTCTGTTTGGGTCCGCTGATCCGGTGCCGTCAGGCTGATACCAAATCTTGATGATAATGACCCATAGGGATCGCACCTGGGTCGCGTCGGGTAGGAAGCAAGGCGGCAGGTCGATCCGGGGGCGATGCGGGACATCTCCACGGCTTGCTGACGCCCTCCGACGCGTCCCAGGGGCGACAGAACTTGCGTCTTTTCAGAGCTTTCGGACCGCGTCGCCCGACCCTTGCGATGCCCCGCAT
>PVMS01094752.1_pt1 | contig 14103 bp, 13 predicted proteins | sample 1853461 | NCBI WGS metagenome assembly PVMS01 (sample SAMN08582032, study PRJNA380276) | Marine sediment metagenome, whole genome shotgun sequencing project. | isolation source: ocean sediment barecode stripped | collected 2017 | reverse complement strand
CGAGGGCTGGGGCCGGGAGCAGTCCACACTGCCGTCGGATTCCGCGGCGGCCGCGGACTCGCTCACGGCGGCGGATCTGCGCGCCAACCCCGAGCAGTTCGTCGGAAGAAGGGTTCGCTGGTCTGTCCAGTACGTTTCTCTCGAGCGCGCAGAGGCGGTACGCACCGACTTCTACGAGGGTGAGTCGTTCATTCTGGCCCGGCCCCAGCCCTCGAGACGAACACGGGCCCACTCTCCCTGTCTGGACAGCACCGCGACGTCGGCACCGGACTGCAGCGTCGCGACCGTGTCCCCGTCGGGAGACACGAGCATCAGCACCGGCGACTCGGAAACCACGAGGCGATCGGGGAGTGAGTTCGCTGTCGATGGCACGGTCGGGGTGGGAGTTTCGTCGGCAGCGGAAACCGCCGGGCCGGTGTCCGGATCCTCCGGCGGTGGGGCGGTGACGACCCGGGCGCCCGTCTCCGTCACCGAGCCGGACCAGATCCACGCAGTTCGGTGGACCCGTACCCAGTTGCCCCGCGTCTCCAGACTGCCGAGGAGCATTCCGCGTTCGAGAATCGCTACCCGGCGGGATTCTGCGTTCGGCTCCTCCCGGAGGTTCTCCCCCCCGGGCTTCGACACTACGAGGTCGAATCCATCACGCTGGTCCGCTGAGACCGATGGCTTCCAGATCCATCCCTCGAGAGTGACCTGGTGCCAGCGGCCCTGGCGTCCCTCCACATCGAGCATTGTGCCCTCGAGCACCGTGGCGAGACGGTTTCCGCTCGACACCCGTGGCTCCTTGCGGAAATTCTCTTCCGGTACCGTGAGCCGTACGGACTGGGCGCACAACACACCGGGAGCGACTCCGACGAGCATCGCCAGGAGTCCGAGTTGCAGCAAACGTGGACGGAAGGCAGAACGATCTGGAAAAGGCAAGGCATCGCCTCTACATTGGGCCGGCCGGAAACCGGCCTGTCGCGCCGTTCCGGCGGTCCCCGCCGGTCAGCCGCGCGGGGCCCGGGAATCTCGCATCGGAGTATAGACGACGCGCTGAATGAGTGTCAACAAAACCCGAGAACGGACTGACGATTTGAATCCGAACAGATCTCTGCTGAAGGCTGCGCTCGCCATTTCGTGTCTGGCGACCGTTCTCATACCCACTGCGGCTTTCGCGCAGCAGGAGAGCATCGAGTCTTCCTACCGCTGGATCGATCGTTCCATGCGGGCCGGCCTGTACGTCGGCTACATATTCACCTCCCGCGGCAACCTGGATCAGGGCCCGGGTTCCTCTCCGATCGTCGGAGGGCGTTTCCGGGTACGTGTGAGTAACCCGCTGACATTCGAGGTGACCATGGGCTACGGTTCGTCGGATCTGTGGGTGACGGATCCTCGCCTCGAGGTGCCTTCCATCGTGGACACGGTCAACTCGAGTTGGCTGCTGATCGAGGCCAACATGCAGATGTGGCTGACAGGTGCCCGCTCGGTAAAGAGGTTCCAGCCCTACCTGTTCATCGGAGGAGGCATCCTGCAGGGAATCAGCGAAGAAGTCTCCGATGTGTTCGCCGCTCCGGGTCTCGAGCCGTACCGATTCAAGATCGGGACGACTCCGTCGCTGTCGGTGGGTGCGGGCGCCGAGTGGGACATCTCCGATCGGCTCGGGCTCAGCCTCGACCTCCGGGATCACCTCTGGAAGCTCAAATCACCCGATGCCTTCTTCTACCTGGAGAACCTGGCGAATTTCCTCGACAGCGGGGTGGAAGCTCCCGAGGAGTCGTTCTGGACGAACAACTTCGAGTTGAGCGCGACGCTGTTCTACTATTTCTGATGAATTCGAAGGTGCCCGACGACCTGTCTGCCGGTGCGATCCAGGAGCCGCCCGCCGCGTCCGAGGCCGTTGTCCGGCTCGAGTCGACCGACGGCGAACCGCTCGCTGAATGGCTGTGCACGCCGGACCGGCTCGAGGCCCTCACCCTGGGATGGCTGTTCAGCGAAGGTATCGTCGCGGGTACCGAGGATATCTCGAGCCTGGGTGTCGAATCGGCGTGCCGGGTTCGGGTCCGCCTGTCCGAGCTCGCACGGCAGCGCCTGGCGAGCCGCCGGACGGCAGCGGGTCCGGGTCCGGCCCCGGCGCGGATCAGCGCTCACGATCCGGCCGGCCCGTACCGACCGGGGCCTGCCCTGGAGGATCTCCTGTCCGATGCACCCCGCCTGGCCGAGCTGTTTCGCGACATGTTCGACAGCGCCGCCGTGCGGACAACCGGGGGAGGTGGCCTTCACACCGGAGCGCTGGTGGTCGACGGCGGTATCGTCGACGTGGTCGAGGACGTGAGCCGAAGCGCCATCATCGACAAGCTCGTGGGCTCCGCCCTGCTCGAGGATGGGGTGCCGGAGCAATCGCTGTTTCTTCTCTCGGGTCGGATCTCCGCGCCGATCGCCGCCAAGCTCTCGGCTGCGGGCATCGCTGCCGCTGCGACGATCTCGATTCCGACCACGCTCGCAGTCGAGATCGCCGGTCGATCCGGAGTCGCGCTGGTCGGACGGGCCCGGCGAGATTCTCCCTATCGATACGGGAACGGCTGATGGCACGCCGCGAGGAAGTGATGGGAGTGATTCTCGCGGGCGGGGCGAACCGGAGATACGGGTCGCACAAGGCACTGGCCCGAATCGGCGATCGGACGATTCTCGATCGCACGGTGAAGGCCCTGTCGCCGATCGTGGACCGCATTACAATCGTCGCGAACGAGCCCGGCCCGTATCTGCACATGGGCCTCCACGTTCGACCAGACCTTCAACCCGGCCTCGGCGCACTCGGCGGTATCCTGACGGCGGTTCAGTGGGCTTCCGACGACGGCCTGGAGGCCGCGATCGTCCTGGGGTGCGACATGCCGTTTCTGCCCTCTGAGCTGATCGGGCGGATCGCGCTGGAGGCAGCCCGGGAGCTGGTCGTTCTCCCCGCCAGTGAGGGCCCCCGGGGATTCGAGCCCCTGTGCGCCGCCTACGGGACCGCGACAGCGCCGGCTATCGAGCGAGCCCTGGATCGAGGGGACCGGGCCATCGTCTCCTTCTTCGGCGACGTAGAGCTTCGCATCCTGGATTTTGACGAAGTGCGATCCTTCGGGGACCCGGACCGGATGTTCTGGAACGTGAATCGCCCGGAAGACCGGGAGCGCGCCGAGCGGATGGCAGCATCGGAACGTGGCAGACCCGACACGGGGAGTGAGCATGAGACGTCCTGACGACAGTTCGACCCGGGTTCGACCGCGCGGCAGCAGGCACATCGGTGCCGTGCCGTTCCTGTTCGCCCTGTTCGTGTCCGTCGCTGCTGTGAGCGGCCTGGGCGCGCAGGAAACCGCCACCATCCCGATGGATTCCGGAAACATCCTGGCGACGCGCCTCGATCGGATCGTGTCGGACCCGGCGTTGATCCGGGCGCACGTGGGGCTCGCCGTCCAGGTCGCGGAAACGGGAGAAGTGCTGTACGAGAGCGAGGCCGAGAAGCGATTCGTTCCAGCGAGCAATACGAAGATCATCACCGCTGCGGTGGCCCTCGACGCTCTCCGGCCCGGATTCCGTTGGACGACCCGGATCGTAGCCGACGGACCGATCCGCGACGGGACGCTGCAAGGAGACTTGTGGATCATCGGAGGAGGAGATCCGGTCCTGTCGCGCAAGGACGTCACCGGCTGGACAGCCATACTCGACAAGGCGGGGATCAAGCGGATCGAGGGTGACCTCGTCGGTGACGACAGCGTGTTCGATGACGGGCAGTGGGGCGAAGGCTGGATGTGGGACGACCTGTACGGCGGCTGGGCGACCGGCGTGAGCGGCCTTCAGCTTCATCCGAACACGGTCCGCGCACACCTCATCCCCGGGCCGGTGCTCGGAGACGACGCACGCATGGAGCTCCGTGGTGGCGGACCGGATCTCCCGATTGACAACCGGGTCCGTACGGGGGCTCCCGGCTCCGAAGTTCGCCTGCAGTTCCTTCCGCCGCCCGAAGGCGGCAACGTTCGCCTGGAGGGATGGATTCCGCTCGGACCGGATACTGTGCCGCTCTACCTCGCGACCCCGCACCCCACACTCTACCTGCTCGACTACCTGGGAGCTCTCCTGCAGCGAGACGGAATCGGGCTGTCCGGAGAAACACGGAGAGCGGAATCGAACGAGCGCCCCACCGCACCGACCTGGTCCACCGAGCTTCATTCCGAGCCTCTGTCGACGGTCGTGACGAAAATGTTGAAGCCGTCGGACAATCAGATCGCCGAAACGGTCCTCCGGACCATCGGCCGGGAAGCCGGCGACGGCGGCTCCATTGAATCCGGACTCGAGGTCGTGCAGGAGACGCTCGCGGCGTGGGGAATCGAGCCGGGAGCGGTGTCGTTGTCCGACGGCTCCGGGTTGTCCCGCTACAACGAAATCACGCCGAATGCCATGGTTAGGCTGCTGCGGGCGATGTGGAGGCATCCGCAGTTCGACACGTTCGAGGCGGCGATGCCCGTGGCTGGAGTGGACGGTACGCTGAAGCGGCGTCTGCTCGGCACTCCAGGTGAGAGCAACGTCACGGCGAAGACAGGATCGCTGTCATCGGTCCGCGCCCTCTCCGGCTACCTGCGCGACGGCGCAGGGGAAACGCTGATCTTCTCGCTGCTGCTCAACGGATACGACGCCCCGGGTGACGTGGCAGTGGCCCTGGAGGACCTGTTGATCGAACAGCTCGTCCTGTACAGGCGCCCGGTGAATGCGGGCTGGCCTGCGTATCGGGACCAGCCCTGATGCGAGAGACTGAGCCGACGCGAGAACACGAGCCGACGCAACACCGTGCTGCCGACCGGTTGTCCGTGGATGAGGCGCTGGACCGCGTGCTGCGTTCCTGCTCTCCCCTGTCAGAGGAGCAGGTCGGAATATCGGAGGCCCTCGGACGGGCGCTGGCCTCGGATGTTCGCTCCCGGGTGGATCATCCGCCGTGGAACAACAGCGCGATGGACGGCTTCGCGGTCAGGTCTGACGATGTGGCCGGGGCCACCGAAGAATCGCCGGTCGTGCTTCCCGTGGTTGACGATGTGCCGGCGGGCGGAGTCCCGCGAGCAGCGCTTTCGCCCGGTACGGCGGTCCGGGTGATGACCGGGGCGCCGGTGCCGGAGGGCGCCACCGGCGTCGTCCGGATCGAGCACACCGACGGGGGCCGGGACGGACGCGTCGCGATTCGGGCCGACTCCGACGCACGACGGAACATCCGGCTCGCCGGAGAGGATCTCCAGCGGGGAGCGACAGTGCTTCAGGCAGGAACGGAGGTCACCCCTGCGGTCATCGGATCACTCGCCACGATGGGCTGGCCGGGTGTGACCGTGCGGCGCCGGCCGCGAGTGGGTGTGTTGTCGAACGGAAACGAGCTCGCCGACTTCGACGATCTCGAAGACGTCCTGGCCGGCCGCAGGATCATGAATTCGAACGAGCACGGCCTCGCGGCCCTCGTGTCCGAATCCGGGGCCGAGCCGATCCGTCTCGGGATCGCGCGGGACGAGACGGCGGACGTCAGGCGGAAAATCGAGGCCGCGGGCGAAATCGATGCGCTGATCACGTCGGCCGGCGTGTGCGTGGGTGACCACGACCACGTGAAGGAGGCACTAGACTCGCTCGGCATGGAGCACGGTTTCTGGAGAGTTCGGATGAGGCCCGGGGGCCCGATCACGTTCGGCGTCCTCGATGGGCGGCCGGTATTCGGGCTGCCGGGCAATCCGGTGAGCGCCATGATCACGTTTCACGTGTTCGTCCGACCGGCGCTTCGTGCCCTGGCGGGTCACTCGAGAGTCCTGCGCCGCACGCTTCGAGCGCGGGCCGCGGAGGATATCTCGTCTCCCGAACAGCTGACCCACTTTTTCCGCGTGCAACTCGAGCCCCGCGCGGATGGCGGATACGACGCCAGGCTCACGGGTCCGCAGGGATCGGGGATTCTCAGCTCGATGGTCAGCGCCGACGCCCTCGCGATCGTACCGGAAGGACGGATGATCGTCGAGCGAGGCGAGTCCGTGGAAGTCATCCCGCTGCGGGACTGGATCGCTTGAGCCGGGTGATCAGTTGAGCCGGGTGCAGCTTCTCGTCGGGACGAGGAAGGGCCTGTTCATTGCCCGATCGGACGCATCCCGTCTGCGGTGGTCGATCGAGGGGCCGTCGATCGAGGGCTACGAGATCTACCACGCCGTCATGGATCCCAGGACAGGTCGATCCGGCTGGGCAGCCGTCCGACACGAGGTGTGGGGAACGCACCTCTATCGCACCAGTGACGGCGGACGGAGCTGGACACCACTTGCGACACGGCCCGCATACCCGCCCGAGCTCGAACGTGAAGTCCACGCCGTGTGGCACGTGGCCCCCGGTGGCCCCGGCCGTCCGGGAAGGGTGTGGGCAGGCGTCGAGCCCGCCGGATTGTTCGTGTCGGACGATTCGGGAGACAGCTGGCGCTGGATCGAGTCCCTGGAACGGCATCCCACGCAGAGCGCGTGGCAGCCGGCCAAGGGCGGTCTCGCGCTTCACTCCATCGAGGCTGATCCGGCTCACGAGGCGCGGCTGTATGTAGCCCTGTCCGCCGGTGGGTGCTACCGGTCGGAGGACGAGGGAGCCAGCTGGACCGCCGCGAACCGGGGAGTCAGGGCCGACTTCCTGCCGGATCCGGACCCGGAGGCTGGCCAGTGCGTCCACAGCCTGCGCGCGCATCCGCTCGTGTCGGGCAGACTGTACCAGCAGAACCACTGTGGCACGTACCGCAGTGACGATGCGGGAGCCAGCTGGACGGAAATCACGGCTGATCTTCCCAGCGATTTCGGCTATGTCATCGGCCTGGATCCGCACGACCCGGACCGGGCGTGGGTAATCCCCGAGGAGTCGAGCCACATGCGCACCACGTGCGAGGCTCGCCTGCGCGTGTACGAGACGGCGGATGGAGGAAGCTCCTGGACACCGAGGACCGAGGGACTGCCCCAGCGGCATGCCTACGTTACGGTACTGCGGGAGGCGCTCTCCACCGATGGTCTCGATCCGTGCGGCGTGTACTTCGGAACATCCACCGGGCACCTGTACGCCAGCCCGGACGGCGAACGCTGGAAGCTGGTTGCTTCGTACCTTCCGAAGATCCTCTCCGTCACGGCGTCGCCGCTCGACTGAGCCGGGGACTCAAGTCTCAGCCGGCCGGCGGGCTCCATTCGATGACTGCCGCTCCGCTGGCATAGCCGCCGCCTACCGCCGTCAGGACGATGCGTGTCGGGTCCGTCAGGGGACCGTGCTCGCCACGAAGCAGCTCGTCGAGCACGATCGGAACCGTAGATGCTGACAGGTTTCCGATCTGCGCGATGCGATGCAGCACCCGGCCGTTCGGAAGCTGCAGTACCTTTTCGAGGCCCTGAGTGATCCGTTCGTTCGCCTGATGGGGCACCACGACGTCCACGTCTTCCCAGCTGAGCGGAGTGCGTGCCAGCGCCCGGTCGGCGACGTCCTGCATCGTGCGGATGGCCTGCCGCAGCACGTTGGCTCCGCCGGCCATGCTCAGCTTGTGCTTCGGATCCAGCGGATCGCCCCACCCCAGACCCGTGACGTTCAGATGGTCCGGCGAGTACTCGGCATCCAGCACGGGAGCAGCGAGGATTCGACCGGGGGCGGGATTAGAGGTCAGAACCGCAGCCCCCGCTCCGTCGCCGAACAGGACCGCGACCTTGGGATCGTCCCAGTTGGTAATCCGGGTCAGCGCGTCACCGACCGTGACGAGAACCGTGTCGGCGGCGCCCGATGTGACGAACGCGTACGCGCTGGCAATGGCGTGCAGGAACCCGGCGCATGCCGTGTTCATGGCGTAACCCGGGATGTCCGGGTTTCCCAGCCCGGCGGCGATCGTGCAAGCGGCGTTCGGCACGTCCTCACGGGGCGTGAGCGTGGCCGCCAGCAGCAGGTCCACTTCGGAGGAATCGATGCCGGCGTACTCGAGCGCAAGCTCTCCGGCGGCCACGTGCATCGCCTCGGTGCTCGCGCCCGGCAGGTCCGGGAGAATCCGCCGCTCGGCGATCCCCGTCAGCTGGATCGCCCACCGATCGAATACTGTCTCCGGTGTCAGGGCGGCCGCCTCCTCCGGGTCGAGCCCTCGCAGCGATCCGCGCGCCCTCTCGACATCGAAAGCGTTTCGCACGGATGGGATCGCGAACATCTCCACGTTCGTCATTACCTGTGGCGGCAGAAACCGCCCGGTGCCGGCCAGGTGGACCGGTCGAAGACTCTCACTCAACGGCACCCCCGGAATGAATGTCATTCAGATTCAGATATGGACGCTACAGGGCCTTGTGCCCCGAAGACGCCGCGTCGCGGCCGGAAGATATGCGGGGACCGCCGCCGCCTCAATCAACTGGCCGATCTCTCAGCACGACTTCGGCGAGGCGGCGTCCGATCTCGTCGATCCGGTGCGTACCACCGAACCTCTCCGAACCAGTCCCACTCGCGAACAGCGGCACGAGTTCGGCCGTATGTCCGTCAGAGCCGTAGGCGACCTTCCACTGGCCGGGCTCGGCCTCCTGGAGCAGCGCCAGGCCACCGGTCTCATGGTCCGCCACGACGATCAGGAGGGCCCCTGGACGGCCGGACACGTAGTCAAGCGCGGCATGCATCGCCTCGTCACAGTCCAGTACTTCAGCGGCGATCCGATCGAACGGCTCGTTGTCGTGCGCCAGCCAGTCGATCTGCGACGCTTCCACCATGAGAAAAAACCCGTCCGGGTCTCGATCCAGAACAGCGATCGCGGCCTTCGTCATCTCCGCCAGCGTCGGGGAACGCCCCTCATCGGCGGCTTTCATCGCGTTGTCGGCGAACAGGCCCACGAGACCAGGCTTCCCTGAAACCGGGACGTCGGCCAGGTCAGCCGCGCTGGTTGCCCACCGGCGACTCCGACCAAGCGCGGTGAGGTAATCACGCCCGTCGTCCCGCTTGCGTGGATCGAAGAACTCGCGGCCGCCACCGAGGAGAACGTCGACCGACGACCCGGCGATCTGGGCGGCGATCTCCTGGTACAGATAGCGGTCGGGAACATGCGCCGCGAACGCTGCCGGAGTCGCGTGCACGATACTCGACGTGGCGACCAGTCCCGTCGCCATCCCCCTGGCCGCCGCTCGCTCCAGGATCGTCTCCAGGGCCACCGTGTCCGGCCCCATCCCGATGAACCCGTTGAGGCTCAGCACACCGGTCGCGTAGGCGGTAGCCGAGGCCCCGCTGTCCGTGATCCGCGCATTCACGTTCCGCGTATCCACCAGACCGACAACCGGAAAGCGCCAGATCGCCGCGGAGTCCCCTGCCAGCAGGCCCGCCGTCCAATGGGATATTCCCGCACCATCCGCTATCAGGAGGATCACGCGCGGAGGATCGGACTGCTGCGAACACTCGACCGTCGCTGACAACGGCTGGACCGCGGATATGCTCACCAGAAGGCCGAGGAATAGAGCCCGGCCTGGTCGCCAGCGGTTGTCAGTACGCATCATCTGGAGTTCGCTCTGCAGTGGTTCGACCGAAAGAGCCCGGAATTTCAGTGTAGATATCGAACGGGCGCTCCACACGCCAGCGAGGAGCGCCCGTCCACGTGCCATTCGCGCGACCGATCCGGTCGCGCAGGGCGAGACCTGCGAGTCAGCTCGAGCCCTGCATCCTGCGGTTGCGTGTGCCGGTAGGCGGCTCACTGCCCGGCGGGACCGGGCTGGCATCCATCGGGCGACTACCCGGAGTTCCACGCATCGATTGACCGGAACCGTTCGGCGCCTGCCGCATCCGCTCTACGGCTCGCACCCGAACCTGCTCGAACGCCGCCGCGGGGTCCTCTCCCTGGCGGATTCGCCGCCTCACGGCGGCCGAGAAATTCATCATTCCCTGCTCGGGGGAGCCGCGGCGCATCGCTTCCTGCACGACCTCGAGCGCCTGATCCGTCGGAACACCGGCCTCCGTGAGATCACCGAGCACGAGCAGCGGAACCGCCAGGCCGCCCCTTCCCTTCCCGGCGCGCTGTCGGGCCAGGCCGCGAATCGCCTCCGGCGGAACGCCTCTGCGGACGGCCTCCGCGGCCGCGGCGAGACTCGCGCCGTTCTGCTCCGGTCCCAGCAACCCTCTTGCCTCCTGCAGCCTGCCCGAGTACGCCTCTACCGCCATCATGATTCTGTCGGGCGGAACTCCCTTCGCGACTCCCTCGAGTGCCTTGCGTCGGATCAACTGAGGCGGGATCCCTTCCTCGGCCAGTTCACGAGACAACTCCCGGACCCGGTTGGCCGCCCCCTCTGGGAGCGTCTGCTCGAGGCGTGTCTGGGTCCGATCGCGGTCCTGCCCGGACAGGAGTCCGGAACCCGGACCGAGTCCGATCAGTCCAGTCATGACCGCCAGCGTTCCGATCCGCGTGATCTGTCGCAATCCTGCCATTGCATCTGCGTCCTGTTTCCTGGTTTCGACCCGGATATGTCCGGGTCTCACACATACTGACGACCGGCGACCCGGAATCGTCACGGTTCCGGCACGACGAGCGTCGCCTGTTCCACTCCCCACTCGTCGACCGTCTTTCCGTCCGCGTCTTCCGGGACGTACCACGCTCCGTCCACCACGAAACCGAAACGATACATTCCAGGCTCAACTTCCAGCGTCACAGCCCAGAATCCGCCGCTCCGGACCATCGCCGTTTCCTCCCACTCCGTGAAGCCGCCGACCAGGGCCACGTTCGTGGCGTCATCCGCCTCCAGCACAAAGCGAACGGACGGCGGAACGGACGGATCGACCTCGTACAGGCCCGGCCGCGACTCGCCGAAGCGGGACACGGTCCAGGATAGAACCGCACCGGCGCTTCCCGCCGCCGGCGTGTCCAGCAGCGGATCGGGCGCATACCGTCCAAGGTTCGCCAGTCCCGAGAGGTTACGGCCGATCGGCACGACCAGGCCGACACCGACCTGGAGCTCCGAACCGGTTGGCGTGTCCCACAGGCCGAGATTCAGATCCCACAGGCTCCGGAGCATGGTGAACCGGACTCCGACCCAGCCGCCCAGGTAGTCTCCCTGGGGAGCCGTATAGGCCTCCAGTCCCGCTCGGGGCTCGACGCCGGCGAATCGGTGGTATACCGCCATCCGACCACCCCAGGACCACAGGTCGGAGACGACCTCCGGCCCGGGACGGGTTCCCGGCATCATTCCGCCGGAGCCGTCGCCCGCCTCGCCGACCGGTCGAACCCACGACTGGCCCACTCCTCCCCAGCCGGCGAGGCGGAGCGTGCTCGCCCCGAGCTCCAGGCGCAAGGCGGGCTCTCCCTGGATGAGGGCGGCTCGATATGGATATGGATCGCCGACCGTGAACATCTCGGCGCTCGCGGCCAGGTCGATGTACAGCGGACCCGTGATCGCAAAGGCCACGTCGGCCCCCGTGATGGCCGAGAACCAGCTCGCCCCGTCCGATACGAGGCTGAGTCCGGTTGCACCGGCCAGGAACCAGCCGGCGGAATGCCCGATCGGTGCCTGCAGCCGGGCGCCGAAATGAAGATACGGAGTCGAGGGCGCAGTGATGGAAGCCGGAGGAAGGGAGTACGAAGCGCCGGCGTCCAACTGGAGGGTACCTTCCTGCCCCAGGACATCGCCCGGCCACGAGAATACCGACAACCAGACGATGCCGGCCGCCAGTCCTGCGGTTCGCGCCCGCGCCCGGTGTCCGGGCGTGAGCGACAGCTTCACGTACCGGACACGGACGATACCGCCAGCAGGGAGTTCCGCCGTCCGAATCCATCATCGCGCGAGCCGGCGGCATTCGGGTCCGGCACCCACTCGGATCCGTCGATCACGAACATGTACTCGTGTACGCCGGGCTCCAACGGCACCCGACCCGACCAGATGCCATCTCCGTCCGAGTCGTCCAGAGAGATCGTCGGCTGCCAATCGCTGAAGTCACCCGCGAGGTGGACGGACTCGGCACCATCTACTTCCACCAAGAACTGGACATAGACCCGTCCTGCGACAGCGTCTTCCTCAAAGGAGGGGGATCCAGCCGACCACGGTCGCACGATCGCGAGCATGAGGGCCGCAGCGACAGCGAGTCCGGCGAGTGGCGACACCCGGATCGACCGGGGACGAACGGCCCACGCAAACCAGGTCGGCACACGATTCGCCGGTTCGCCTCTGGCCCGAATGCCGCTCATCACCCGGCGGTCCAGTCCAGGCGGAGCACCGGCGGGAGCGGACCGGGCAAACTGGTCCAGCAGACCGTCCCAACCGACAGCGCGTTCGCGCAGTTCGGCGGGCAGATCTTCCAGCCGCAGCTCTCCGTCCAGGTATGCCTGGAGACGGGGGTCCATTTGGGTCATGTCATTTCCTCTCCCAGCAGCTCCTGCAGGTCATCTCGCGCCCTGTGAACCCGCATCTTCAAAGCGGGCACCGAAGCACCGAGCAATTCTCCCATTTCCTGGTACGACATTCCTTCCACGTGCTTCATCACGAACGCCTCACGTTGATCCGCCGGCAGCCGGTGAAGCGCTGAGTCAATCCGGGATCGCAGGTCCAGCAGCTCCAGCGCCCGTTCAGGGTTGCCAGCTTCGCCGGCCAGACCGGGAACATCTTCGATCGCGACCCCGTCGCCCCGGCGGGACTTCAGATGGTCCTTGCAGGCATTCGCGGTGATCCGGAACATCCACGCGCCTACATGGTCCGGATTCTGGCACGTCGCCAGGTTTCTGTACGCCTTGATAAAGGCCCGCTGAACGATGTCCTCAGCTTCGTCCGGACTCCCGGCCATTCGTTCCGCGTGTCGGTACAGCAAGTCCTGGTAGCGTCGAACGAGCTCTGCATACGCTTGCTCCGAGCCGTCGAGGGTATCTCTCACGAGCTCGCTATCGGTCCGCTGCCGTGCCTGCTCCCCTCTCATCGTCCTCCTTCGGTAAGACGGCCGGACACGTCCCGGCGTCACATGCCCGGCAGGCTCCTGTCCAGAACGACGCGTTCAACCCCGAAAAAGTAACCCGGCATCGGCATCCACCGGACATTCTCGTCCGCTGGAACAATGACTCCGGACGGCAGGCCGTGCCAGTCCGGGTGACAGCCCCGTAGAGGTGGTTGTATCTTGGCCGCCATGCAGACCACGCGAGAACTTCCCACCCCGGCACTGCTGCTGGATCTCGATGTGCTCGAGGGAAACCTCAGGCGCATGGCGACCCGTTGCAGCGAGCTCGGTGTCCGACTGCGACCGCACGTCAAAACGCACAAGTGCATAGAGATCGGGCTCGGCCAGCGGGAGCTTGGAGCGGATGGGATCACCGTGAGCACGTTGCACGAGGCGACCGTCTTCGCAGACGCGGGATTCGATGACATCACCTGGGCGTTCCCGTTCATCCTGTCCCGGATTCCGGAGGCAGTCGAGCTTGCGGATCGTGTCCGATTCGGGGTCACGGTCGACTCGTTCGAGGCCGTCGAGGCGCTCGCGGCCACAGGCGCACCCTTCCGCGTGTGGCTCAAGGTGGACTGCGGCTATCACCGGGCGGGAGTGTCACCCGACTCGAGCGAGGCCGTGACAATCCCCGCCAGGATCACGGAGTCGGAGGCGCTCGAGTTCGCAGGATTGCTGTCTCACTCCGGCAATGCCTACAACGGTGGGTCGCCGGGGCACATCGCCCGGATCGCGCATACCGAGCGGGACGTCTTGAACCGCCTGAGCGTCCGGCTCGAGGAAAGCGGCATTCGAGTTCCGGATCGCAGTGCGGGCTCGACGCCATCGATGGCGCACGCCCGGGACCTGACGGGCGTTACCGAAGTCCGCCCCGGAAATTACGCTCTGTACGACTTCACGCAGGTCGCGCTTTCGTCCTGCTCCGTCGGGCAGTGCGCCGTGACGGTCCTGGCCAGCGTCGTCTCCTCCCGGAGCGATGATCGGACGTCGGTCGTCGATGCTGGCGCGCTCGCGCTTTCCGCCGACCCGGGACCACCCAACGTGACAATGGCGACAAAGGGCGAAATCCTCACGGATGGGCTGCGCGACACCCTGCGGCAGAACGCCAGAATCGTGTCTCTCTCGCAGGAGCACGGCGTTGTGTCCAGCGCCCTCCCGGTGGGCTCTCGAATTCGGATCATTCCCAACCACTCGTGCCTG
>PVMS01049845.1_pt1 | contig 14107 bp, 14 predicted proteins | sample 1853461 | NCBI WGS metagenome assembly PVMS01 (sample SAMN08582032, study PRJNA380276) | Marine sediment metagenome, whole genome shotgun sequencing project. | isolation source: ocean sediment barecode stripped | collected 2017 | reverse complement strand
CTCGAAGGCGTTGGCCTCGTATCCTTCTGCGCGGCCCCGGTAGAGGCCGACGCCGTCGAGAATCACCAGAACGAGGGGTCCCTCGGAGGCAGGTCCTGATGGGGTTCCGTCTAGCTTGTAATCCATTGTCCGCATCTCCGACCGGAGCCCTTCCTGGGTCTTCGAGATCGTGAAGGCTGGACTCGGTCGGCTTTTTCAGCCCGTCGCAGGTCATCGTCGTCGCTCTCGGCGTCGCTCATCGCCTCGACGCGACCGCGCAGCCGCACCTGGCGGTGCAGTTCGAGCCACGAGAACGTCGCCGCAGCTGTCGGACTCACCACGATCTGGCGGCTCTTGGCGCTCTCGTAGTTGGTGTAGAACCCGAGCCCGCGATCGTCGGCGGCCCGCGCCAGCACGATGCGCGCGTCGGGGTTGCCGTCGAGGCCGGTCGTCGAGAGGACCATCGCGCTCGGTTCGGTGGCGCCGGCGTCGATCGCCTCGTCGAACCAGCGACGCCACTGCTCCAGTGGATCGGGGTCGACGTCGGCGACGTCGAGGCCGGCCGTCTCGTACTCGATGCGCCGGTCGCGCAGCGACGAGGGTGGCTGCCAGTCGGTCATGACACCTGCTCGTCGGGCTGTTCGATGCGGTCGAGGCCACGCATGTACGGCCGCAGAATCTCCGGAATGGTCACCGACCCGTCGGCGTTGCGGTAGTTCTCGATAATCGCCGCCCACACCCGCGGCACCGCGAGCGCCGAGCCGTTGAGCGTGTGGACGAACTCGGTCCCCTTCATCGGATGCCCATCGTCGTCGTGTCGGCGGAAGCGGATGCCCGCGCGCCTCGCCTGGTAGTCGCCGAGCCAGCTGATCGACGACACCTCGAGCCACGCGTCGGCGCCGGGCGCGTAGACCTCGACGTCGAAGCTGCGGTGATGACTCTGTCCCATGTCGGCCGTGCAGATCTCGATGATCCGGTACGGCAGCTCGAGCAGTGAGATCGCGTGCTCGGCCCGGGCGACCATGTCGTCGAGCAGCCCGGGGGCCTGCTCGGGTGTCGCGTACGCCATCATCTCGACCTTGTCGAACTCGTGGGAGCGCAACATGCCACGCGTGTCGCGACCCGCCGAACCGGCCTCGCGACGGAACGACGGGCTGTAGGCCATCAGCCGGATCGGCAGCTCGGTGTCGTCGAGGATCTCGCCAGCGTAGATCGAGGTCAGCGGAGCCTCCGCGGTCGGGCTGCACCACAGATCGTCGCGCCCGATCGCGTACGCATCGTCGGCGAACTTCGGGAGCTGCCCCGTAGCGGTGAGCGTCGCTGTGCTCACGAGCGACGGCACCCGCACCTCCTCGTGCACATCGGCGTTGAGATCGAGCGCGTACTGGCAGAGCGCGCGGCCCAGCGTCGCCCCCGCCCCGCGCTGCATCGTGAACATCGCTCCCGAGATCTTCACGGCCCGCTCGTTGTCGAGGATGCCCAGATCGGTCGCGGCCACCCAGTGCGGAACGCGCCGGTGATCCGGGTACGTGGCGTCGACCGCGATCGGCCCCTTGACCACCGGGTTCTCGTCTTCGCTCGCACCGTCGGGGGCGTCGGCGTGCGGCAGGTTGGGGATGCCCAGCAGGAGTTCGTGGAGCGCCGCGGCGACCTCGTCGTGCTCGACGTCGAACTCTTTCTCACGCGCGCCGAACTCGCGGCTCTCGTCCTGGAGCACTTCGGCGCCCTCGACGTCGTCGTTGCGACGGAGTCGTCCCACCTCCTTGGAGATCTCATTCACGCGAGCCCGGATCGTGTCGCGCTCGAGGGTGATCGAGCGCAGACGCTCGTCGAGGCGCGCCGCGTGTTCGACGTCGGCGACGAGCGCGGGGCGACCCCGGCGGGCGATCGCCGTACGCAGCCCGTCGAGGTCGGTGCGCAGGAGCCGCTGGTCGATCACGAGTGGGCAGGTTACCGGCCGCCACCCTGGCAGACCGGGCCGGTTCGCGCGGTTCGTCTCAGGCCTCGGGATCGTGCGGGGCGACCGGCGTCCGCACGAACTCGCGCTCGACGTCGGCGGTGGTCAGCGGCGTCTCGTCGTGGCCGGTGATCTCGGCCGTCGGCATGTGTGACGCCCGGCGGTAGTTGTGCTCGTCCTCGTACCCGGCGGCGAAACGCCGGAAGAAGATGAAGATGATGATCGTCCAGAGGAAGATCGCACCACCGGTCTTCATGATCGCGCCGGCGATCTGTTGGTCGTCGGTGACCGAGAGCCCCCAGACGCGAACGGGGTGATCGTAGTTTCTGTACACGGCGCCGTCGGCGAAGGTGAGCCACGCTGCGGGGATGGTCGGCACGATCGACATGAGGAAGAGGTAGATGCACTTCCCCAGCGGGCTGATCCGCAGCTCGGGGAGCGGACCGACGACCGGCATCCACATCAGCAACGACAGCGCGACGACGAGGAAGTGGAGGGAGTAGTGGAACGGCCCGTTCTCGACCGAGGCGTTCACGACCAGCGGTATGTGGGTGATCATCACCACGACGTTGAAGAGCACGCCGGCGACCACCGGACGGGTGAAGAAGACGACCACCCGATAGAACCGCCCGTCTCCGACGAGCACCCTCATCAGCCAGGTCGGAGTCGCCAACAGCACGAGCGGCGGCAGGAAATAGCTCAGCATCATGTGCTGGAGCATGTGGGCCGAGTAGAGGTACTCCTCGCTGATGTCGTGGAGGGGCCAGTCGCTGGCGATCCAGAGCATCGCCATCGCGCCGGCGAACGAGTAGACGTTCGTGCGGCTGACCGCCGGGTTCCCCTCGCCGACCGCCTTCGGGCCGATGACGCGCACCATGTAGACGTAGGACGCGGTGAGAGTAGCCACGAGGATCCATACCTCGGGGTGCCACTGGAAATTCCAGGCCTCGGTGTCGAGTGCTTGAGCGAGCATCAGCCACTCCCCACGCTACGGGCCTAGTGCCTTGACCGTGAACGTTCGTGGTGTCGACGCCGAGTCGGGTTCGTCGCTCGCAAGGCGCGGCGACGAAGTGCCGGCCTTGCCCCACCACGAGGAGGCGCAACGCCGCGAGCGGCGGAGCCGGCCGGCGGAACAGCGCAGACGTTTGCGGTCATGGCACTACGTGAAGAAGTGGAAGGTGGCCAGCGCGGCGGCGTACACGCCGATCGCCAGGAAGAGCCCCGAGTAGAACATCCAGGTGAAGATCTTGTTGTCGAACTTCAGATGCATGAAGAAGCTGAGGACGGTGACGAACTTGATCGCCATCAGGATCAACAGCACCGGTAGGAAGAGCGGGCCGATCTCGATGTAGCTGATCAGCACCTCGAGTGCGGTGATCCCCGCGAGGATCGCCGCGATGATGACGTACTGGAAGTCGGAGGCACCGTGCGCGTGATCGCCGTGCGCCGGATCGTCGTGCGCCGGATCGATCGGATGACCGTGCGATGCCGCCTCGGTGGCGTCCGCGTCGGTGGCGTCCGTGTCGGCGGTGTCGGTGTCGGTGCTGTCCATGTCTGCGCTCATGATCAGGCCGGGATGAGATAGACGAGCGTGAAGATGACGATCCAGACGATGTCGACGAAGTGCCAGTACAAGCCGACCATCTCGATCGTCTCGGCCTTGTCGCCGCGCAACCTGCCACGCATCGACATGCCCACCATCGACAGCAGCATGATGATGCCGACCGAGACGTGAATGCCGTGGAAGCCCGTGAGCGTGTAGAAGCTCGACCCGAACAGGCTCGTGGTGTACCCGAGGCCCTCGTTGTAGAAGGTGGTGAACTCGTAGACCTGGCCGGCGATGAAGAGGCCACCGAGCAAGGCGGTGACCGAGAGCCAGATGTGTGTGTTGCGGTCGTTCTTGCGACCGGCGGCGGACACCGCCAGCACCATCGTGAGCGATGACATCAGAAGGATGAAGCTCGAGGCCGACGTGAACGGAATGTCCCACAACTGGTCGGGGCCGACACCCTCGGAGTGCCGGTTCCGGTAGAGCATGTAGGTCGAGATCAGACCACCGAAGAGCAGACACTCCGAGCCGAGGAACAGCCACATCCCCAGCTTGACGTTGGTCAGCCCGGTCGACGTGTGGGGCGCGAACGGAACCTCGTGTGCGGTGTCGTCGGCCTCGGCGGGCTCAACGGTGACCGGCGGGGCCACTTCATCGATCGTTGCCTCACTCACTGACCACCAGCTCCTCACTCGGTTCGCCATCGGAGGGCGGATCGAAGTCGAAGTCTTCGGCGTCGGCGGGCTCGAGCGCCATTCCGAACAAGCCCATCACGGCAATCGCGCCGCCGGCGGCGATCAACAGCGGGCTGTAGATGACGCCGTAGGCGATGATCGGGAGCGAGAAGGCCGTGATGATCGGCCAGAACGACGGCGCTGGAAGGTGAATGTGCTCGTCGGCGTTGGCCTCCTCGAGGGCGACCACCTCCTCACCGGTCATCACCTGGCGGTATTCGTGCTCGTCGCCCTCGCCGACATCTTCGTACTTGCGGTGGAAGAACTCGTCGAGTGCGTGCACGGTCGGCGTGCGGTCGAAATTGTATTCCTTCGGGGGGTTTGTCGTGAGCCACTCGAGGCTCCTCGCATCCCACGGGTCGGCGGGCGCCGGCGGGTTCTTGCGGGTCACCCAGACGTTGATCAGGAAGCACAACACTCCGAGCACCAGGACGACCGTGCCGGCCGACGCAAACGTGTTCCAGAAGCCGAGGTTGAAGAAGCCGTCTCCGGATCGTTCGTCGGTCCAAACGTACATGCGTCGGGGCTGACCCTGGAGCCCGAGGATGTGCATCGGCCCGAAGGTCAGGTTCATGCCGACGATCATCAACCAGAAGTTGGCCTTGCCCCAGCCCTCGTTGAGGAGGCGACCGAACACCTTCGGCCACCAGTAGTAGATGCCGGCGAACAGGCCGAGTACCGCGCCGCCGAAGATCACATAGTGGAAGTGGGCCACGATGTAGTACGTGTCGGTCTGCTGCGTGTCGGACGGAGCGACGGCGTGGGTCACGCCCGAGAGCCCGCCGATCGTGAACTCGACGATCAACCCGATTGCGAACAGCATCGCGGTGGTGAACTGCAGCTTGCCGCCCCAGAGCGTGAGGATCCAGTTGATGATCTTGACACCGGTGGGAATGGCGATCGCCATCGTCGCGATCATGAACACCGTGACCGAGACGGGACCCAGACCGGAGGTGAACATGTGGTGGGCCCAGACCCCCCAGCCGAGGAAGCCGATGGCGGCGCCCGAGAAGACGACGAACGGATAGCCGAACAGTGGCTTCTTGGCGAAGACCGGAAGCACCTCCGACACGATGCCGAACGCGGGCAGGACGATGATGTACACCTCCGGGTGGCCGAAGATCCAGAACAGGTGCTGCCAGAGCAGCGGGTCCGCCCCCTCCTCGACCGAGAAGAACGTCGCCCCGAAGTTGCGCTGGAACAACAGCAGGAACAACGCGACCGTGATCACCGGCATCGCGAAGAGCAGCAGGAACTGCGTGACGAGTGCCATCCATGTGAAGATCGGCATCCGCATGAAGCTCATCCCGGGCGCCCTCATGTTGAGCACGGTGACGATCAGGTTGACCGCGCCGAGCAACGAGGCGATGCCCGTCATCAAGAGACCCATCGCCCAGAAGTCGATCCCGTTGGTCGGCGAGAACGGCACCGAGGAGTTGGGCGCGTACATGAACCAGCCGCCATCGGCCGCGCCGCCGAGGATCCACGACGAGTTGATGAACAGCCCGCCGGCCAGGAAGGTCCAGAAGCTCATCGCGTTGAGGCGGGGGAAGGCGACGTCACGGGCACCGATCTGCAGCGGCAGCAGGTAGTTGGAGAAGGCCGCCGCCATCGGCATCACGAACAGGAACACCATCGTGGTGGCGTGCATCGTGAACATCTGGTTGTACTTGTCGGCGGAGAGGATCGTGCCGTTCGGCCCGGCGAGTTGGAGGCGGATCAGGCCTGCCTCGAGCCCACCGACGATGAAGAACACCATCGCGGTGACGCCGTACATGATGCCGATTTTCTTGTGATCGACGGTGAAGGCCCAGCTCTTCCAGCCCGTCGTCTCGACGGGTCGACGCATGTAGCCGTACGACGACGAGGCCGTGACGGCGGGCACCGTCTCGGGCGCCTCGACCGGTCGTTCGATGATTGCCATGACTTAGAGAACTCCCATCACTGACGTTCCAGCAGGTACGCGACGAGCTCGTCGATCTGGTCCTCGCCGAGGGCGAGGAAGGGCATGCCGCGCACGAGCCCATCGGTTGCTCCGAGGTCGGTCGGCTCGGTGTACATCGGCTTCTTCGCCGGCGCGTTGCGCAGCCACTCGCGCAGGTCGACCGAGTTCAGACACTCGAGGCCGACACCCTCGAGGTACTCGGCTCCGAAGGTGGCGGAATCGGATCCCCACACGTCGGCCCGGCATTGCTTGTTGAGGAGATCGAACGTGGCCCCGGCGAAGGTGTTGCGACTCATCAGATGGCTGAGGTTAGGTGCCGAGCCCGCATACACCTCACGGTCCGGGCGAGCGACGATCGGTTCACCATCGGCGTTCTCCAAGCCGTCGACCTGGTGACAGCGCGAGCACTGGGCGATGAACTGCGATTCTCCGGCAGCGGCGAGCTCATTCGTCGGTGACTCGTAGTCGGCGAGCTGGTTCGCCTTCCATATGTCGAAGTCGGCGGGATCGAGGGCCACGACCTCCATTCGCATGTTGGCGTGGGAGAGACCACAGAACTCGGCGCACTGGCCCGCGTAGATCCCCGGCTCGTCGGCCTCGATTCGTGTGACGTGGACGCGACCCGGCACCATGTCCTTCTTGCCGTTCAGCCTGGGAATCCACCACGAGTGGATGACGTCGCGACTCGTGCCGCGCACGAGGACCGGGGTGCCGGTCGGGATGATCATCTGGCCCGATGACACGATCGGCGCCGAGATCCCCTGGCAGCCGTCCTGGACCGGATAGTCGATCTCCCACCACCACTGCTGTCCGGTGACGTTGATGACGCACTCGGTGTCGTCGGTCTCGTAGAGGGCGAGCAGTGTGCTGACCGTCGGAACCGAGACGCCGATCAGGATGATCGCAGGGATGATCGTGAGAACGATCTCGAGCGCCGGGTTGCCGTGCGTCTGCTCGGGGACGGGCTGCCCCCGATCGCGGAAACGCCAGATCGCGTAGAAGAGCACCGCGAAGACGAGGACGCCGACGACGCCCGCTATCGCGAAGATGGGCCACTGGAGGTTGTGGATGTTCTGCGCGTTCGGGCCTGCCGGATCCCACGTGTCTTGAGGCGCGTCGCTCGCGCAGCCGACGAGCACGAGGGCGACGGCACCGATCGCCACCGGCCGGATGCGTCTACTCATCTTCTTCTTGGCACCAGCGGTATTCACAGACTGCAATTCCGATCGGTTCATGTTCAGGGCACCACGACTTCCAGAACGGCGCTTTCGACACCCGGAACGAAGAAGTGATATCCACCCGGAACCGCTTCACTGGGCACCGGAATCGAGAAGGTGAGAAGCTGTTCGCCGTCCTCTTCGACGAGCGTGGTGCAGGTCTGGAAGGGGATCTCTTCCTCCTCGCCACCCTCGCCCTCGACGAACTCGGTGCCGAGGTCGAGCGAGAGACGGCGCTCGTGGTCGCTCTCGTTGCGGAAGATGAGGTTGGTCGGGGTGGAACGGGGCAGCGTCAGCGCGACCGCACCTTCCGGCACCGGCCCGACGACGCTCACACTGAACAGGCCATCGGGACGGAGCGTGATCGTCGCCGCGACATTCGCCGATGCCGAGACGTTCTGCGTGGCCTTCTCGTCGGCCTCGAATTCGTCGGGGCTCTCACAGATCCCCTCTTCTGAGAGTTCGTCGACGGTCTCATGCTCGGGGATGTCACGCTGCCCGTCGACCGCTGCGACGACACCACCGGCGATGATCGCGACGGCGACGATGGCGAGCATGCCGCCGATCGCGCCGGAGCGGATGCTCGGACGGAACGCGAGGAGGAAGCCGATCAGGAGCAGGACGGTCGCCACGACCGCGAACAGGATGACCGTGTTCTCCTGGGTCAGCGAGAGCATCATCCGGCTGAACGCGTAGACGAGAATGCCGACAGCGATGGCGCCGAACAGCGGGAACTCGAGGGGGCCGAGCGTGCGGGTTCGCACCTCTTCGTTGTGAGCGGCGTCGGACGAGGTGCGTTCGGCCCATGCGTGAACGACCCACTCGAGGCCGGCGGCGAGGATCAGGATGAACCCGAGCGTGACGACGACCTGAGAGGTGACGAGCCCGACGGTGAGGACCATCGCGCCGCCGGCGAGCAGGAAGGACCACGGGCTGTTGGCGGGACGGTTGCGCGCCGCCGCGCTGGCCGCGACCGAAGCGGGGTCCGTGTCGAGGACGTTCGAGTCGCGGGCGTACACGTTGACACCCGCGAGGAACCAGAGGGCCACCGCGGCCGACGCCAGACCGACCGTGCCGAGCACACCGTCCTGGGCGATGCCGTACATGATCGCCGCGAACGTGGCGACGAGGGCCGATCCGATCAGGAGCTTGGAACCAGTGGTGAACATTCAGTGACCCGACTCGTGAACCTTCACTTGAGGACGTAGACGACGTACCAGAGCGCCACGAACGCGGCGGTCATGGCGTACCAGTAGATGGCATGGGCGACGAGGAGTTCGGGGTCGGTGCGCCCTCCGAACTGGCGGAACGCGACGACCGTCGTGAACACGACACCGGCGATGAGCAGCGCGATGTACGTGCCCGTGAGCGCGTAGAACATCCCCGCATACGCTCCCTCCGCCGCGACGAGGCCGATCTCGTGGTAGATGAACGCCTGGGCGTTGACGATCATCAGCGCGACGAGGCCGGTCAGGCCGAGTGCGAGCACAGCATGGCCGCGATCTTGGCGCTGCGCCGCCCAGAGGGCCCACTGGGCGAAGATGCACAGCGGCAAGAACGCAATGAGCATGATGTTGGCGGGAACCTCGGGGATCGTGACGCCGCTCGGGAGCCAGGATTCGCCGCCATCGAGCGCCCGGGTGCGCTGGACCGCCCACACCGCGAGCATCCCGCCGATCAGCATGGTGATCGAGACGGCGGCCAGCGATGCGCCGAGGAGCAGTTGGCGACGCGGTTCTGGCGCAGGAGCGGCCGGGAGCGCGTGCATCAGGCGTCACCCCCGATGGTCGACGCGGGGGCCGAGGCCGTGGTCGAGGTGGACTCGAGATCGAGGACCGGCTCGGCCGACGTGACGACGGGGACGACTTCGAAGTTGTCTGCAGGCGCCGGCGACGTGGTGATCCACTCGAGCGTCTGGGCGTCCCACGGATTGTCGGGCGGGTCGTCGGATGGGTCGTCGCGATCGGGGCGTGCGGTCACGAGGACGAGGGCGACGAACCCGAGCGCCGTGAGCGCCATCAGGACGTGACCGATCAGGGCGAGGATGTTCCAGACGGTGAGATCGGAATTGTCGTACAGCCCGCCGGCCAGGTACAGGCCCGGCTGGTCGAGGAACCCGGCGATGAAGTAGGGCACCGACGCCAGCACCGCACCGGCGCCGCCGATCAGGGCGAGCGGTGCCGCCCTACCGGCCGCGATCATGCGGCCCGTGAGTTTCGGCGACCAGTACAGGACTCCACCCATCGCGCCGAGGACGATTCCGTAGACGAGCGCCAGGATCACGCCCTCCTCGAACACGGTGCCCTGGAGGTCGAGATCGTCGATCGCATGCAGCATCGAGGCGATCATCGCGATGAAGATCATCTCGGCGCCGAGGAAGGCGAACACCATCGCGGAGGTGATCTTGGTGCGCCCGCCCTTGCGGGGCTTGGCGAGCGCGAGTCCCGCCCCGAAGATGATCAGCACGCCGAGGACGGGCAAGAAGTTGAAGAAGGTGTACGGGATCGCGTCGCGGACCTTGCGTTCGAGGTCTTCGTCGATCGCCGCGCCGCTCGCCGACCAGGGCAGGTTGATCGCGCCGATCTGGGTGACGGCGGCGAGCGCCGACACCGCGACGAGGGTGATCCCGCCGTACACGACACCTCGACTCGACAACCGCCTGCCGAACGCCACCGGGAGCAGCTCTGCGAGCAGCCCCAGAACGGGGATGGCGAAGATGAAGGTGGCCGGCTGCGTGAAGATCCATCCCGCCCACTCGAGGATTCCGACATTGCCACCGAATGCGGCGCGGGAGTTGCGGTGATCGACGAACTGGTAGAGGAGCGTGCCGATCAGCACGGGCATCACGAGGACGAGGCTCAGGTCGTAGACCAGCGCCGCCCACGAGAAGAAGGGCACCCGCCGCATCGTCATGCCCGGCGCGCGGGTCGTGAGGACGGTGGTGGCGATCGAGGCGGCGGCGGCGATCGCGCCGAACGACATCAACCCGAGCGCGGCGATGTAGAGGTCGACCATGTCGCCATCGAGGCCGAGCGTTCCCCCGTTGCGGGCGAGCGCCACGCCTGCGATGACCAGCCCGCCCAACCACATCCAGAACCCGAGCGTCGCGAGGCGCGGAAAGGCGAGGGAGCGTGATCCGAGCTGTAGCGGCACGAGCGCGATGCAGAGTCCGGTGACCAGCGGCAACGCGGTGCCGAAGACCAGACCGAGCCGCTGCGCGTCGGCCAGCTGCGCGAGGATGTCGCCGTCGGTCACGATGCTGTCGCCGTCGACGCGCTCGATGCCGAGGATGATGTTGACCGTGATCGTGCCGAGGAGTCCGAGTACGCCACCGATGAGGAAGAGACGCCCGATGATCTTGCTGTCGGTGCTCGTCAACCACTCGATCAGCGCGTGACCGCGGCCGGCTGCCGCTCGGCCGTCGTCAGGGCTGGATTCGGTGTCGGTCATACGAAGTGGCGCTCGCTTGGCTCTCGGCTCGGTTCACTCGGTCGCGTCAGTCGGGGGTGGGGCGGGTCGGCCCGAGACTACTTGCCAACACCCATTTCGCAGGAAATCCGGCGAACTCACCAGCCGTAGCGCACCAGGACGTCGATCGTCATGGCACCGAAGAGCACGGTGACGTAGGTGATCGAGAAACCGAAGAGGCGCATGCTGGCCGCCGGGGTCGGGTTCCTGGCGAGCGCGATCGTGCCGCCGACGAACATCGCTCCGAGAACGACGGCGGCTACGCCGTAGATCCATCCGAGATCGGCGACGGGGATCAGCACCAGCGTCGTGATCCACAGTGCGACCGTGTAACTCGTCATCTTGCGAACGACCGTCTCGATCGGTACGACGGCCGGCAGCATCGGAACGCCGGCCGCGCGGTAGTCGTCGGCGTACTTGACCGCCAGCGCCCAGAAGTGCGGCGGCGTCCAGAGGAACATCGCGATGAACAACACGATCGGGGTCCAGCCGAGCGAGTCGCGCACGGCCGCCCAGCCGACGAGCACGGGCACCGCGCCGGCGATGCCACCGATGACGATGTTCTGTTGACTCGTGCGCTTGAGCCAGATCGTGTAAACGCCGATGTAGAACGCGGCGGCCGCCAGCGCGAGCACTGCCGACAGCAGGTTGGCACCGGCCCACAGCACGGAGAACGCGACGATCTGGAGGACGGCGGCGAAGATCAGCGCGTGGCGCGGATCGATCGCGCCGGTGACGAGCGGGCGTCTCTTCGTGCGCTCCATCAGAGCGTCGATGTCGCGGTCGATGTACATGTTGACGACGTTGGCGCTCGCCGCGGCGAGCGTTCCACCGATGAGGGTGAGTATCACGAGCCATGTCGACGGCCATCCCTGTTCGGCCAGCACCATCGTCGGAACGGTCGTAATCAGCAGGAGCTCGATGATGCGCGGCTTGGTCAACGCGATGTACGCACCGACGACCGTCGTCGGCGAGCGTCGGGCGCCGTGCCCGACTCCACCGGGGGCGAGACGGGACGGAACGAGAGGTCGGGAGCCGACGGACATGACCCGCCCATCGTACGGGTCGTGCCGAGATGCGGCCAACGCGCGGTCGCGTGGTCTGTCCGGCACCGGCGACGGGCATGATGGAGGCGTGCCGACGACGCTGGAACCCGAGGTGATCGATCCCGATGTCGATTCCGATCCCGATCCGGGCGACCGTGCCGGAACCGACCGCCCGTGGATCGTCATCGTGTGGAACGACCCGGTGAACCTCATGAGCTACGTCACCTACGTGTTCCAGAAACTCTTCGGCTACTCGCTCGAGAAGGCGACCGAGCTGATGCTCGACGTCCACCAGAAGGGCAAGGCGATCGTGGCGAGCGGCAACCGCGAGGAGGTCGAGATGCACGTCTTCCGGCTGCACGAGCACAGCCTCTGGGCGACGATGGAGCACGATGACTGACCGCGAGTTCACGCCGCCGGTGCGGGCGGTCGGCACCGGCTTCGAGATCACGATCGAGCGCCAGGAACGCGATCTGCTGATCCGGCTGCTGAACGAACTGTCGGCACTGCTGACGAGCGACGCCGACGAACACCAGCCGCTCCTGGCGAATCTGTTCCCGCCGGCCTACCCGGACGACGAGGAAAAGGAGGCCGAGTACCAGCGGCTGATGCGCGAGGAGCTCGTCGCCAGCCGACTCGCCGCGATCGGTGTGGTCATCGAGACGCTCCGATCCGACGACCCCGACCCGCTCGACGAGGGGTCCACGATCGCGTTCCTGCAGTCGATCAACGCCGTCCGCCTCGTGTTGGGCTCGATGCTCGGCATCACCGACGACGACGCCGACACCGGCGGGTCGGCCGAGCATCAGCTCTACACGTTCCTCAGCTGGCTGCTCGAGTGGACGGTGCAGGCGCTGTCGCCGCCGAGCTGACGCGCACGACGCCCGGGGCGGCCTGACCACCGGGCGCGAGATCACCCTTCCGCTGCGACGATCCGCGCGCCCACTGCCGGTTCGTGGTCCCCGCGAATTTCGATGCCGCGACTTTGAACGCGGCCTACCGGCTGGTAACTTGCTGCGCCTTGAGCGGGTGGCGGACCCGAGCATGACAATCTCGGCGGCGGACGGCGAGGTCATGGCGGACGGATCTGTGCCCGCGCGCCCCGCCATCGACGACGCCTGGCGACGCAGTTCTTGGCGCTGGAGGCTCGCCGCGATCGTGGCTGCCATCACCGGCGTCGCGATGGCGCTCCTCGGCCACGTCCCACTCGCCAGCGGACTCGCCGTCGCCGTCCTCGTCCCTCCGGCGCTGATCGACGTCCACTACCGGCGGCTGCCGAACCGCTGGGTCGGCGCGGCGGCGCTCACGTTCGCGATCGCGACGATGCTCCAGTTCTCGCTCGGCCGACCCGTCGACCTCGCGAGCGCCGCGCTCGGCGCGTTGGTCCTGGCCGGCCCGATGCTCGCGCTGCACCTCATGTCGTCGTCGGCGATGGGCTTCGGCGACGTCAAGGCGGGCATCGTCCTCGGGGCATGTCTCGGCGCGATCGACTGGCAGCTCGCACTGGCCGGACTCGCGCTCGCCGCTGGTGCCACCTCGGTCACGGCGATCGTCGGGAATCGCTCGATCGTCGCCTTCGGTCCCGGGCTCGTCGCCGGATCGCTGATCGCCCTCGCGGCACACACCACGTTCGTCGTCGCGCCGGACACCCTCGACACAACGTCGCGACCGGTGGTCGACACACCGGTCGTCAACGCACCAGACATCGACACATGGGAAGGCGGCGAGTACTCGCCATGACCGATCTCCGAACGAGACCCTCGGAAACGAACGGCACCTCGCCCGACCGGGCATCGACGCCGTCGGGCGAAGGCGCTCGCACGTTCCGCCCTCCGTCGCGTCGACGGAACCGCATCGCCGTCGGCGTCGCACTCGCCGTCGCCGCGATCGCCGGGAACGTGCTCGTCTACTCGAGTCTCGACGACAAGGAATCGGTCGTGCAGGTCGTTCGCGACGTGCCCGCCGGCGAGCAGATCACCCCCGACATGCTCCGAACCGTCGATGCGAAGATCGACGATTCGGTGGCGGTCGTGCCGGCGTCACAGATCGATTCGATCGTCGGGAGCTACGCCAAGGTTCGGCTGGTGTCCGGCGCACTCGTCAGCGAGCCGTCGCTCCAGCCCGAGCCGCTGGTCGGGCCGGGCGCCTCGATCGTGGCCGTTCAGATCGCCGAGGGTGCGATCCCGGTCGGGCTCCGCGAGCGCGTGCCGGT
>PVMS01012261.1_pt1 | contig 14109 bp, 15 predicted proteins | sample 1853461 | NCBI WGS metagenome assembly PVMS01 (sample SAMN08582032, study PRJNA380276) | Marine sediment metagenome, whole genome shotgun sequencing project. | isolation source: ocean sediment barecode stripped | collected 2017 | reverse complement strand
TGCTTACGACACCAGAAGGGGTTAAATCAGAGAAGAAAAAAAACCGGTTCAGGATTGCTGCAATAGAAAACCCTGGCTTGCCAACCAGGGTATCAAAGGCGACGACCGGATTCGAACCGGTGATAAGGGTTTTGCAGACCCTTGCCTTACCACTTGGCCACGTCGCCAAAACAAACCGGCAGCCAATCGGCTAGCCGGTATCTTCTAAAGCGGGCGAAGAGATTCGAACTCTCGACCTTCTCCTTGGCAAGGAGACGTTCTACCGCTGAACTACACCCGCACATTTTGAATTGAAGATGCCAGGACCCAGACTCGAACTGGGGACACCTGCATTTTCAGTGCAGTGCTCTACCAACTGAGCTATCCCGGCAGGTGGTCCAAAACTAGGCGTAAAGCATCGATGATTCTATCCAAAGGCCAATTGACTGTCAAGTTGCCGCGGCTCCTGCCGCGGCCATATTTGGGGCTCGTTTTGCCTGTGGTCGAAGCTTTGGTTATAGTGGTAGCTACAAGATTTGGGAGTGGTTGTGTCCCGGTGGATGCCCCGGTCTTCAAAATCGGCGGCCGGTCGCGCTGAGCGAGCGGCGGTGGGTTCGACTCCCATCCACTCCCGCCTTAATCTCGGCCAGAATTCAGAAGGAGTTAATTCAGCTCCTGTCTACCCGCGAGCGCCTGTCCCAGGGTTATTTCATCGGTGTATTCCAAATCCCCACCGACAGGCAGACCTCGAGCTAGTCGGGTTAACTTTAAGCTATAGGGAGCGAGGCGCCGCTGGAGGTATAGGGCGGTGGAGTCGCCTTCTAAAGTTGCATTTGTGGCGATGATTATCTCCTCGAAGGATTCATCTTCGACTCTTCTGATCAATTCATCAATTTTTATATCATCGGGACCGATACCCTCAACAGGTGATATCACCCCATGAAGTACATGATAGCGGCCGTTAAATGCCCTCGAACGCTCAATGGCGAGAACATCCATGGGCTCTTCAACAACACAGAGGATTAATTGATCTCGATCATAGGCTGAACATATCGGACAAGGATCATTCTCGGTAATATTCCAGCAAGAGGAGCAGAGTTCTGTTTGCTTCTTGAGATCACTCAATGCTGTGGCAAGGGTCGTGCTCTGTTCGTCGTTTGCACGCAGCAGATAAAAAGTTAGACGGGAAGCTGTTTTCGGTCCTATTCCAGGGAGACGGGCGAATTCGTTAATCAAACGTTCGACGGAACTGGGGAGCACCTTTGGGATCATTCCTACATACCACCCAATCCACCGAGTAAATCCCCCATATTTAGACCACCAGTTAATCCTTCCATTTTTTGGGCTGCTAGAGCCTGGGATTGCTCGATAGCTGAGTTGATGGCAGCAACAAGTAAATCTTGGAGCATTTCAACCTCTTCAGGATCAAGCAGTTCTGGGTCAAGTTCAATAGACTGGACCCGTTGATGGCCAGTGATAACAATCCGGATGGCGCCACCACCAGCGGTAACGCTGACAGTTTCATTGGCCAACGCTGCCTGTTGTGTGGCCATCTGCTCCTGCATTTCTTGAACTTGTGACATTAGATTCGATGGGTCGGCCTGCCTGGATTTTTTTGGTTTCCCACGGTATGAACGTTTTGCCATAAATCACTCCTATACGTTCCCACTCATACCAGCAGTGGGATTTACCTACTCGTTTTCCCGGACGATGCCACCTAATTCTTCCGCGAGCGCAGAAAAGGATTCCTTATCGATGACCTTTGGTTGATCAGGGGCAGTAAATTCGCTAGTTACTACAGATGTAACAAGACAGTCCGTTCCCAACAACTGGCTTAATCCCCTGGAAACGATCTCCTCCGCCTGCTTCTTGTGATCAAATTTATCTTTGAGAATCGGAAAATCAAAACCAATAAAAACCGTCTTCCCTTCTGTCGCCAGAGGTTTGCAGGAGGCCAAGAGCGCTGGCAGACTTCGGTCTTGTTTTGATACTATCTCGCGTAATTTCGGCCATTGACGAACTACCATTTCGAGCGATATCGTCGAACTGTCAACCTTTCTTTTTTCGCCTCCGTCCGTAACTAATGGCTCATCACTCGGCTCCAGCTTCTCGATTTCTACTGGCTCTTCTGAGGCAGCGCGGATCACCTCGCTAACTTCTGGTTCTGCCTGTGTTATGGGCGGTTGAAAGGAAGCTGGAGTCTCCAATAATGCGGCTTTCGCTTCACTTCGTTCACGCCGGTCTGATTCTGGCAGCAGCTCGATGAAGGCCATTTCAAGAGGCAGCTGGGGATGCCAGCTTCTTGTCGATACGTTGGCAGCTTCATTAAAATTCTTAACGGCCTCTATAATTTGCCTTCTTTGAACGCGTTTGGCCTGGCTAGCAAGCAGCTGCTGCGTCTCTTTAGGTGCATCTATGATCAAATCATCACCAGCAGTTTTAACCAACATGAGGTGACGCAGATAAAGGACCATCTGTCTTGAAAATTGGCGGGCATCAGCACCAGAGGCAAGAGCATCATGGATAACCGACAAGCCGCGAGAACCATCACCAACTATCCAAGCCTCGGTAAGGGCCGTGACTGAATCGCTTGACGCTGTTCCCAATACCAGCTGCGCTCTCTCCAGCGTAATTGTATCCCCAGGAGCAACGATGAGCTGATCTAGCAGGCTCTCTGCGTCGCGCAAGCTGCCACTGCCATGCCGGGCAATCATTGCGATCGCTTCTGGTTCAACGGTAAGCGCCTCGTTTTCAGCGATCGAACTAATCCGGCCGATAATCTCCTGGGTGGTTAATAATCGAAAATTAAACTGCTGGCACCGACTCTTGATCGTTAATGGAACTTTATGCTCCTCTGTTGTCGCCAAGACAAATATGGCATGGGAGGGGGGCTCTTCCAGAGTCTTCAACAGCGCATTAAATGCTGCTGTAGACAACATATGCACTTCGTCGATTATGTAAACCTTGAAGCGCCCTTCACTGGGGGAGAAATTAATTTTGTCCCGTAAGTCGCGGATGTCATCCACTCCGGTATTCGAAGCGGCATCAATCTCAATCAGGTCAAGATACCGTCCATCGTTAACCGCTAAACAAGGCTGGCATTTATCGCACGGCCGCTGGGATAGATCTTCATCCAGACAATTAACTGCCTTAGCAAGAAGTCTGGCAAGAGTTGTTTTTCCTGTTCCCCGTGGGCCAGAGAAAAGATAGGCATGACCAACTCTATCGGCCGCGATGGCGTTTTGTATTGTCTGGGTAATGTGCTCTTGGCCAACGATCTGATTGAATCGGGTAGGCCGCCATTTTCGATAGAGGACTTGGGACATTTGTGCTAGTTTAGCATTGTGCCTGGGGCCTAGCAACCACTTTTCAATTCCGATTTTGTAACAGAAATTCTATTGAACAGCTGGCGCCGTGAGCGGTAAGTGAATGCTATCGACTCCGATAATCGACGAAAGGAAAGAAAGACGCCACGAATCAATCGAATGTCTTCATGGACAATCATCAGCGATTATTTGACTGAAATTAGTCACCGATGCTATACTCACAAATCCCGTACCCCGGGTGGTCGGTGCTGCTGTTGCTTGATATAATCGCATGGTTGCGCCGACGTAGCTCAATTGGCAGAGCAATGCTCTTGTAAAGCATCGGTTATGGGTTCAAATCCCATCGTCGGCTTGGGCGGCGCAGCCAGTTGGAATCATTTAGGGTCAGTGTCCCGAGTGGCAAAGGGGGCGGACTGTAAATCCGCTGGCGTAACGCCTTCGTAGGTTCGAGTCCTACCTGGCCCACTGAGAGACGATTACGGACGAAGATCGTACGCGGCATATGTTTTTGCCCACGTAGCTCAGCCGGCAGAGCACATTCTTGGTAAGAATGAGGTCATGGGTTCAAATCCCATCGTGGGCTCTTTGCCCCGCTAGCCTAGAGACTTTTGTGGATGGCGGGGTATTGTTGCGAAAGGTTACCATTAAGGATATTAGATGACAGAGTGCTGATGAAAGTAATAAAGCATCAGCCAACATCGAATAATAGGAAATAGAAAATGGCCAAGGAGAAATTTGTAAGAGAAAAACCACATTGCAATATCGGGACGATAGGGCATATCGATCACGGTAAGACAACGCTGACGGCGGCGATAACCAAGGTGCTGGGGATGAAAGGTATGGCAGATTTCCAGGCCTTTGACCAGATCGACAACGCGCCGGAAGAAAAAGAGCGCGGGATCACGATCGCAATATCGCATGTGGAATATGAGACTGAAGCCCGGCATTACGCGCACGTAGACTGCCCGGGACACCGGGACTACATCAAGAACATGATCACCGGAGCTGCCCAGATGGACGGGGCGATATTGGTGGTGGCGGCGCCGGATGGGCCAATGCCCCAGACACAGGAGCACGTTCTGCTGGCGAGGCAGGTAGAAGTACCGGCAATCGTGGTCTATTTGAACAAAGTGGACATGATGGACGATGAAGAACTGCTGGAGCTGGTCGAGCTGGAGCTGCGGGAACTGCTGGACTTATACGAGTTTCCTGGAGACGAGACGCCAATAGTTCGGGGCAGCGCGCTGGAAGCGCTGGAATCGACGAGCACTGATCCTGATGCGCCAGAGTATGCGAGCATCTGGGAGCTGCTGCGAGTGGTGGACGAGTATATACCGCAGCCTGAGCGGGATTTCGAGAAACCGTTCCTGATGCCGGTAGAGGATGTGTTCTCCATCAAGGGACGAGGGACGGTAGTGACCGGTCGGGTAGAGCGTGGACAAATGACGCCCAACCAAGAAGTAGAGATCGTGGGCTTGAGTGATGAGATACGGAAGGTGGTGGTGACATCGATGGAGATGTTCCACAAGACGCTGGATGAGGTATTGGCAGGGGACAATGCAGGGCTGCTGCTGCGAGGCATCGCTCGAGAGGAGGTAGAGCGGGGGCAGGTAATGGCAGCGCCGGGCAGCATAACGCCGCACACAGAGTTCATGAGTGAAGTATATGTACTAACTCGGGATGAGGGCGGCCGGCACAAGGCATTTTTCCCGGGATACCGGCCGCAGTTCTATATCCGGACGATGGATGTGACGGGTGAGGTCTTTCTGCCAGAAGGCGTCGAGATGGTGATGCCAGGCGACAGCGTGAATTTACGGGTGAAGTTGATATTTCCGGTGGCGCTGGACGCGGGCAGCCGGTTCGCGATTCGCGAGGGCGGCTTAACCGTTGGCGCCGGCGTTATTACATCGATAATTAATTAGATGGGAGAAGAAATTTTCGGAAAGATTGGTTTTTGAAGCTATTCAGCCGATAATCCTAAGATTTGGAGTAATTAAATGGCCAAAAGGGCAGTTAGATCACATATTACCTTGGCTTGCTCGGTTTGTAAGGAGAGGAACTACCTTACGGAAAAAAACCGACGCAACGACCCAGGGCGATTAGAGTTAACTAAATATTGTCGCCGGTGCCGCCAACACCGATTACATCGGGAAACGAGGTAATATAATATTGAGAAATCCGGAATGGTGAAGGGGGTTAGCTCAATTGGCAGAGCAACGGTCTCCAAAACCGTAGGTTGCGGGTTCGAGTCCTGCACCCCCTGTCCTTTTCTATGAAATATTATTATTTTAGCAGAGAGAATCTTGGAAAAAAGTCCAAATTGACAGGAACAAATATACAAGGAAAAGAGCGTGGCCAGGAAAAAAAGTGATAAGAAAATTAAAGACCAGGAAAACAAGATCGTTCGCTATGTAAGAGAGACTCGTGGTGAGATTCGTAAGGTCACCTGGCCAACCAGACAGGAGTCACAAAGGTTAACAGCCATTGTATTAGGCGTTACCGCGCTGATGGCCCTCTTTCTAGGCGTGCTGGATTTTATATTTTCTACTACTGTTCAAGGATTGGTTAGCCTGTTAACAGGCAGCTAATATACACAATTAGCCGTTCTGGCAGGGTCTACCCTGTCAATATCCACGGATTGACTACGCATGACCGAGGAAATTGAGCAAAATATTATCATGGAAGAACAGGAAGAAATCGAAGAAGAAACCCTGGCAAAGAAAGATGAGGTCGAGGAGGCAGAAGCTCAAGACGATGAGCTTGAGGCTGTCTTGGTGCCGGATGATGGACGTGCTTGGTTCGTGGTTCACTGCTATTCGGGATATGAAAATAAGGTTCGTCACAGCATCGAGCAGCGAATCGAAACAATGGGCATGCAGGATAAGATATTTGATGTTGTTGTTCCAACTGAGGAAGAGATTGAAATTAAGGATGGTAAGCGCCGCACTGTAGAAAAGCGTGTATTTCCAGGTTATATTCTCGTCCAGCTCATTATGAATGAGGATTCGTGGTACGTGGTTCGGAACACCCCTGGCGTTACCGGCTTTGTCGGCATGGGGAACGAACCAACGCCACTGCGTAAAGATGAAGTAGCAAAAATTATGAACCGCATGGAAGCTGAAGCGCCCAAGGTCAGATTTAATTTCAGGCCTGGCGAAAAAGTGCGAATACGCACTGGTCCCTTCAGCGATTTTATTGGAACTGTTGAGGAAATTGACATCGAGAGAGCCAAGGTAAAGGTACTGGTATCCTTTTTTGGCCGGGAGACTCCGGTGGAACTCGATTTCCTTCATGTGGAAAATGTCTAAACAGCAAAAGGTCAGGAGGCGCCTGAGTAGGCGCTTGGACTCCCGGAGAAAATTATGGCAAAGAAGATAAAAGCGGTAGTAAAGATTCATATTCAAGGTGGAAAGGCTAACCCTGCTCCGCCAGTGGGTACCGCCCTGGGACCTCATGGTATTAATCTGATGCAGTTTTGCAAAGAGTACAATGCCCGAACATCAAACCAGGTGGGTCAAATCATTCCAGCAGAAGTTACTGTTTATCAAGATGGGAGTTTTTCTTTCCTTCTAAAGACGCCGCCAACCTCTGAACTATTAAAGAAAGCGGCCGATATAGAAAGTGGATCAGCAGTACCCAATCGAGATAAGGTTGGCACTGTTTACGAAAATCAAATAAGAGAAATTGCCGAGATAAAAATGAAGGATCTCAACGCGATGGATGTTGACGCAGCGATGAAAATAATTGCTGGAACAGCCCGTAGCATGGGCATTATTGTAGAAAAAGCGTAGATTTGGATTAATTGGATTAAGCGATCATTTTAACAAATTAAGTGAGATGTGGGAGGGCTTGCCTGGAGCAAACCCATTAGAACCACAAGGAGAAACAATGCCAAAGAGAGGAAAAAAATACAGGGAGGCTGCTGCGAAGATCGATCCCGACAGCCAATATTCACGAGCGGACGCTGTTAAGCTAATCAAGGAAACAGCATTTACAAAATTTGATCCGACAGTTGAGGTTCATCTACGCTTAGGGGTAGATCCCCGACATGCAGACCAGCAAGTTCGTGAAGTTATCGTTCTACCCCATGGACTTGGAAAAGATGTCCGGGTCCTAGTTTTCGTTGAAGGTGAAGATGCGCGGCTGGCCGAAGAGGCCGGTGCGGATTACATCGCCGATGACGAGATGATAAAGAAAATTCAGGGTGGATGGACCGATTTCGATGTGGCAATTGCTGTACCTTCGATGATGGGAAAAGTCGGCCGATTGGGCCGGGTTCTTGGGCCCCGCGGTCTTATGCCAAACCCTCGGGCAGGGACTGTTGCTCCTGGAGAAGATCTTCCACGTTTGATTGAAGAAGCGAAAGCCGGCCGGGTGGAGTTTAGGGTCGACAAGACCAGCAACATCCATGCGCCAATCGGAAAGGCCAGCTTCTCTGAGGAGCAGCTGATGGACAATTTAAATGTCCTGCTGGAATCCATTAAGAGGGCCAGGCCACCGGCCGCTAAAGGCACATATGTGCGAAGAATCACCCTGGCGAATACTATGGGCCCGGGAATTAAACTCGACATAGCGGAGGCTATGGAATAGAATCTTAACAATTAACATTTTTAAACCAACAACCACCAGAGACAGCTGGCGCCTGAGAGAACGAGTATATCGGGCTTAATTGAGGCCAGCCGAGGTGAGGGATTGGATAGCACAAAGTGCTGACTTGTTTTCAGCGAGAGCTAAAGCACAGCAAAATTGTCAATTCACAGCCTCACATTACCCGGTGTGAGGCTTTTATATTATCTAAGGAGGTGGACCATTGGCGATCAGTAAACAGCGTAAGAACGAATTGGTTGAGCTTTATATAGATATGATCAATAAGAGCAACGCTTTTTTCTTAACGGAGTACACAGGACAAAGTGTAAAGGACCTGCAAAAGCTACGTGGAGAAATACGCGAGATTGACGGCACTTACCTGATAACAAAGAACACGTTGCTTCGTCATGCCTTTGAAAAGACAGGAAAGCCGGTACCGGCCGACCTAATGGTAGGGCAGCTAGCAACAGGATTTGCTCTTGGCGAGGCGCCAGCATTAGCCAAGATGCTATCTAAATATTCAAAAAGTTCAGAGCAGTTTGCCATTAAATTTGGCGTTATGGACGATGTGTTTTTAACGGCCGAGCAGGTAGAAGAATTGGCTAATTTGCCCTCGCTAGATGAATTAAGAGCCCAGCTCATTGGTATTATTCAGGCGCCGGCAAGGAATATCGCGTCAGTTGTCGCTAGCGGCGTACGTCAGGTTGTAAACGTTCTTGATGCCTATGCGACCCAAGAGAGTGATGCTGAAGCAGCTGCAGGCTGATATCAGCACAATCACCATATTAAAATTCTGCAAAAATAAATATTCGGAGGAATAAATCATGGCAGATCTTGAAAAATTAGTTGATGAACTTAGTGAGTTGAGCCTGTTGGAAGCTGCTGAACTTACAAAGCTGTTAGAGGATAAGTGGGGTGTGAGCGCGGCCGCACCAATGGCTATGGGAATGATGCCAATGGGTGCTGCTGGCGCGGTCGAAGAGGAAGAAGAAAAGACTGAATTCGATGTTGTTCTAAAGGAGATTGGTCCTAAGAAGATTAACGTGATTAAAGAGGTTCGGGCATTGACTAGTCTCGGCTTAAAAGAGGCTAAAGACGTAGTCGATGGCGCTCCTAACACAATCATGGAAGCCGTTAGTAAAGAAGCGGCCGAGGAAGCCAAAGCGAAGCTTGAAGGCGCTGGTGCTGTTATTGAAATAGCCTAAAATCGGCCCGTTTCAATGGAATCCTCCCAGAGGTTTCAAACTTCCGGGAGGATCTTGACAGGTCCCAGGACGATTTCATGTCTTCAGGGGATTTGCGATTGTTCAAGTAGTTAGTGCAACTTCTGATTTCTCGAGACGTAATATAGTTTGAAAGTATCATAATTTGCAAGCTATTGGATAAGGAGTGGGCGACCATGACAGATGAAAAATCACCGGATATGGAGAATATCAAGATCCGATTGGGTGATGAGATCCCGGTTGAAGAGGATGTGGAAGCATTAAAGGCAGAGCAAGAGCAATCAGACATTGTTGATGAATTCAAAGATATGGGCCGTCAATTTGGCGAGACATTGCATTCTGCCTGGTATAGTGAAGAAAGAGTCCGATTTGAGAAAGAGGTTCGCGAGGGTGTTCAATCATTTACCAAGGAAGTAAATAAGGTATTTGGTGAAGTACGGGAGAGCGAAGCTGCAGCTAAAGCGAAAAAAGAGGCCAGCGAGGTTAGGTCAAAGATCAATCAATCTGAGGCGACTGATAAGGCCAAAGACGGTCTAGCGCAAGGATTACACTGGTTTAGCCAGGAACTGGAAAAACTCGCCAATCAATTTACACCAGCGTCCCCGGTGGAGAAAGCACCGCCAGCTGAAGATGAGCCTCAAGATTGAATTCAGGTAAAGAATTGACAACAGAGGAGCATCGTTAATTGATGTTCCTCTGTTGTTACTTAAGCAAGTACTTTTTCTGCCATCAATTCTAAACCTTTTAGATCATCTAAATCGAGCCATTGGAGCATAGCCTTTTCCAGACCTGCAGCTTCATAATGGCGTAACTGGCTAGCAATTTCATCCCCAGTTCCTACAACCAGGCCGAGGTCGCGATAGTCGTCTGCTGTTCGCGCGCCATTTGAGCGGTTGAACACTTTTTCTTCGACCTCAGACGGATTGGCGCCGTGGATGCAACCAATCATCATGGATCGGCGAACGTCTTCCACGTTTCTGCCCGCGGAGATAATCAAGTTATCCAGCTGTTTATTTCTTTCTGCGAATTGGCTTGGCGTCAAGAACATGCTGTTCCATTCTGCTGCATAGCGAGCCGCCAGGGGCAGGGTCCTCTTGGGACCGTTTCCGCCGATCAGGATAGGCGGACCACCTGCCCGCTGTGGCCGCGGCAACAAAACAGCTTCGCTTAATCGGAAAAATGAACCCGAAAAGCTGCAAGGTTTATCACTGCGAAGCAGCTTGATTATAACCTGAATACCCTCTTCCAAACGTTTGAATCGGCCTGGTACATCCAAAAGATCCCAGCCATAATTTGTGTGTTCCCGTTCTTGCCAGCCTGCACCCAAACCTAAGATAAATCGTCCATCGGATAGGTCATCTAGGGCAGTTGCCATTCTCGCGGTCATGGTTGGATTACGAAATGACATGGGCGAAACTAGAGGACCGAATTCAATCCTGCTACTATTTGCGGCCAGCCAAGTAAGAGAAACCCATAATTCAAGCGAATCTTTATCAGGGGGACTTGCATTTGTATAATGATCTGACCGGTATAAGCCAGAAAAACCAAGTTGTTCGACCGACAGAACGAGCTTCTGCCAGCGAGGCCAATTTAAACCATTCTGACCCTCAATCATAATAGCGATTTCCAACACTGCACCCTCCTTGATGTTTCTACTTCTCTAGTATTAGTTTGTGAATAGGTGGATTAACCACATTGGGTCAAAGAGCAATACGAAACAAAAACGCCCATCCTAATGGACAGGCGCGTTTTGGATCGGCATGTTAATTTGTTGGTTAAGCAGTGGCAGTTTCCAAATGTGGAAGAATCTGAGCTAATAGTCGATCTTTTGGCATGGCGCCGGTAATTCGGGCAACCACCTCGCCATTCTTAAACAGCATCAAAGTTGGAATGCTCATAATGCCATATCGGCCTGGAGTGACAGGATTTTCGTCTATATCAAGCTTGGCGACTTTTAATACCTCTTCCTGCTCGTTGGCGATCTCTTTTACGTGGGGAGCGATCATGTGACAAGGACCGCACCACTCCGCCCAAAAATCCACCAAAACCGGTTTATCAGAATTTATTACTTCGCTTTCAAACACATCATCGCTGATGATTACAGGATCTGCCATTCTTAACTCCTTCGTTTTTCCTAGTTTAATATGATAATTGCATCTGTAAATTTTATGCCATTAAAGTGTACAGGAAGAGGGATCACTGTCAAGGAATTTTGCTTACATATCAAATAGATGGATGTAAATATGAGCAGCAACTTAGCGCGTTCGTTGGCGGCAGTAGGCAGTAAGGCTAGAATCCATAATATGAATGAAAAATTGATAACAAACGGTCGAGTGGTTACCTGGGGAGAATCAAACGAGATCATCGAGGATGGGGGCCTTTTGATTCAAGACGGGATTATAACTGCCGTTGGCAGCAGAAATGACCTCGCTGCCGATCATCCAGATGCGGAAAGCATCGATGCTGGTGGACAGCTGGTGATGCCGGGAAACATCTGTGCTCATACACATTTTTATGGCGCTTTTGCCCGAGGGATGGCAATTCCCGGTCCAGCGATGAAGGATTTTCCGGATATCCTTAAACGTTTGTGGTGGCGCCTGGATCGCGCTTTAAGGCCAGAAGATGTTCGTTACAGCGCCCTTGTCAGCCTTATTGATGCCATAAAGCATGGAACAACAACATTAGTCGACCATCACGCCAGCCCAAATGCGATTGAGGGCTCCCTGGATGTTATAGCTGAAGCAGTTACCGCCGCGGGTCTCAGAGCGGCCCTATGCTATGAGGTGACCGATCGGAACGGACCAGCCGGGGTCCAGGCGGGTATCGAGGAAAACGCTCGATTTATCCGCTCTTTGTCCGCCCGTGAGAATGGGCTGCTGGCCAGTTCTTTTGGCTTGCACGCCTCTTTGAGCCTATCCGATGAGACCCTGGCTGATTGTGTAGTAGTAAACCGCGAGCTCAACTCTGGATTTCACATTCATGTCGCTGAACATGAAGTAGATGAATATGATTCTCTTTATAAGTATGGAAAGCGGGTGGTAAACCGCCTGGCGCTTGCTGGCATTCTTGGACCAAAAAGTATTGTCGCGCACGCGGTTCATATTGACGCGGCCGAGATGAACATGCTCCGGGACACCGGCTGTTGGGTCACTCACCAACCGCGGAGCAACATGAATAATGCTGTAGGCGCTGCGGATATCAGAGGCATGCTAAGCTTGGATATCCCGGTGTGTCTCGGAAATGATGGTTTCAGCAATAATATGTGGGCTGAGTGGAAGACAGCATACTTTCTGCACAAATTGGCCCATCGCGATCCGCGTCGAGCTAATGGGCAGGATATCCTCCGGATGGCGGTCACCAACAATGCAGCATTGAGCGATGTCTTCTGGCCTGGTTATCATCTTGGGCGCATAGAAGAAGGCGCGGCCGCTGACATAATTTTTGTCGATTACCAGCCAACTACGCCTCTGAGCTCGGGGAATTTACCGTGGCATATAATCTTCGGTTTCGAAAGCAGCATGGTTACGTCGACGATGGTCGATGGGCAGTTCTTGATGCGGGATAGGCAGCTGCTGACCTTAAATGAAGCGGAAATCACGGCCCGGAGCCGGGAACTGGCAGCCGAAGTTTGGAAGAGGTTCGAGGAAATTAGCTCGACATAAAAAACAGTATTGCTCGGAGGTACAATATGCGCGAGCGAATTCTCGGGAGCGGCCACGGAGGGATTTACTCTGTTACTTTGGCGGCCATTCCCAATTTTCCACGGATAACAACTAAAAGTGATATCGCAGCTATCTTAATAGAGACCATGGGCTCAGCCGGTATCCAGATCCATGAAGGCGACATATTCGCCCTGGCTCATAAGATGATTTCAAAAGCAGAGGGCCGGACAGTTGATCTCCAGGAAGTGGTTCCCAGCGATCGTGCTTACGAGGTGGCCGGCCGAACCGACAAGGATCCCCGACTGGTCGAACTGATCCTACAGGAGAGCACGGAGATCTCCCGGATGCGACCTGGGTTGATCATAGTCAAGCATCGCCTTGGTTTTACCTGTGCGAACGCGGGCATCGATCGCTCTAATGTTCCCCAGGATTCTGAGGATGAAACAGTTATTTTGCTTCCAAAGGATCCCGATGGTTCCGCAAATCAAATTCACCAATCGATAAAAGATAAGATCAACAAGTCGGTTGGGATCATAATTGTTGATAGCCACGGTCGCCCTTTTCGCCTGGGAACAACTGGCACTGCGATTGGTCTAGCAAGTATGCCAGCCTTGTGGGATAGGCGCGGGGAGGCTGACCTGTATGGTTATGAATTGCAGCATACCGAAGTGGGCACGGCCGATGAAATAGCGGCCGCAGCCAGCCTGCTGATGGGTCAAGCGGCCGAAGGAACGCCAGCAGTACACATCAGCGGCCTGAAACTTCCGCCAATAAAGGGCCGTGCTTCTGACCTGATTCGACCGGAAGAGAAAAACCTATATCGTTAGGATCTGACGAACTGCTAATAGCCAAGCATATATTTCCCCTGTCGAATCTAGCTCTGTTCATAAGCGGTTTAGTACGATTGACTGATTGCCCTTGGAAGGATTACGTGCACAATTTAAGGTAGATGATTAGTAAACGGAAAATTAGATTGGGGTTTAAATTCTTTCAACCTCAACAGATATTTATATTTATTGTGCTGGTAATGGCAGTAAGCAGCTGTACTGTTGAAAGCAGTGAGCCGACACGCGTTCCAACGTTAGCGGCGCTAAATCTGTCTGTAGTGAACAGAGATCGAGAGCCTCGATATTATTTACAAAAAGAAGCAGTGGATAATCTCGAATCAACAAATGGACTCCCGCCAACTTTTACGCCCGCACCCGATGTGACGCCCAATATAGCGGCAGCCTATACGCCGTTAACAGGACCATCTCCCACTAACACCCGTCCCCAACTGCCAACAAATACACCGACATCAACACCGACATTTACGCCGACGCCGTCATCTAC
>PVMS01171358.1_pt1 | contig 14113 bp, 12 predicted proteins | sample 1853461 | NCBI WGS metagenome assembly PVMS01 (sample SAMN08582032, study PRJNA380276) | Marine sediment metagenome, whole genome shotgun sequencing project. | isolation source: ocean sediment barecode stripped | collected 2017 | reverse complement strand
GGATCGACAGCACCACCGTGTCGGGGCTCGGCTCGAAGAGGACCTGCTCGACGGGGCACACAACCAGGATGACCACCCGATCGCGCCTCTCCTGGGCGTCATACTCGACGCCGTAGATGGTCACGGGCCCACTGGGCTCGGCCGGCGTCTCCGCGGCGACCTCGGTCGCGTCGGGCATCACCGCCTCGGCAACGGCAACCTTCGGCTCCTCCGCCGGAACGGTCATCCAGTCGGAATCGTTGCTGGCCGGCACCTCGGCCGTCTCGTCCGCCGCGCCCATGTCGTCGATCGGCACGTCGGCAGCGGCCAGCATCGTGGCAGCCGCACCCACCGCGTCCCGAACCGCCAGGTCCAGCGCTTCGCCGGAGCCCAGCGCCACGACCAGCCCCGTGGCGACCGGAATCACGCGGCGACCCTGGAAGGGATCGCTGGCGTCGCCGGCATCGATCACCACGCGCACCATGTCGGCGTGCTGGCCGACCCGGACCTGCTCGGCACGGGCGCTGCCCACCACCAGGAGGCCCTGGGACAGCTCGCTCTTCAGGCCAAGCAGATCCACCACCAGGCGATTGGGATTTTCGAGCGTGAAGCTCTCGGCGCTCTCGACCGACCCGTTGGCCTGCAGGTGAATCAGCGCGCCGTCTCCCACTTTTCGGGCGTCGACGCCCGTCAGGGCCGTCGCCGGCTCCACACTCACCACCGGCATGGCGCTCGGCTCGCTCGCGGGCAGCGGCCCCGAATCCTCGGCGGACGCCGGGACGATCGCCCACGGATCCGGCTCGTCTGCCGCCGTCTCGTGGTCCTGGGCCGACTCGGCGGCGATCATGCCCGGAAGCGGCTCGATGCGGATCATCAGACCCTCGCTCCCCGGAATCACCTGATAGTCGGCCGGAGTGGCGAGGGTGACCTCGATTCGGGTCATGGGCTCGCCGCTGCCGGTGGCATACGGCGAGAGCAGCACCTCCTCGACCAGGCCGTCGTGGACGGAGAGGGCTTCGACCAGGTCCTCCGACTGGACCGCAGCCAGGTCGACCACCACGCGCTCCGGCGCCTGCTGAGCAAAGGCCGTGAAGACCGGCTCCTTGACACCCACAAGCGTCACGGTGGTCGCGCTACCGGCGCGTTCGACCCGGACGTCGACGATCGAGCTCGGCTCGAGGCCGCTCGTCTGCATGTTGGTCGATGCGGCGCAAGCGGCGATTGCCACCAACAGCGCGCCTGCACCGGCCACGGTGGCCAGCCTGCGAAGTCGCCCGATGTTGGATCCCAGCATCGTCATCACCCCCCCTCGGTCACGCGAATGCGCATTTCGATGTCCTTGGTCGTCTCTTCGCCTTGCCAATCCACGTAGGTCTCCTTGACGACCATCAAATTGTCATCGATGCGAGTGACGCGGCCTTCGTTCTTTCCGACCCGCGCGCCTTCTCCGACGATGTAACTCATGCCCGAGGGGTCCTGGACGAGCGCCCTTGCGTTCGAAGCGTCCCAGACCACACCCACCAGCGAGAGCTGTCCCACGTCGAACCGCTCGAGCGGGCCTTCGTCCGACAAGACGTCGAGCTTCATCTGCTCCCACTCGAACGAGCGGAAGGGATCGCGCTTGCCTCGCGGGTCGTAGTGGAAGCGCCTGCCCTCTGTCGCGAAGACCGACTCCGACGGCTCGCTCTTCTTCTTGGCCTTGGCTCTCGCCTTCTTCTTCGAGCCGCTCGTCTCCTCGGCAGCCAGGTCCGCTCGCGCCGAACTGAAGTCGGCGGTGGTCGGCCCTCCGGTCCCGTCGTCCTGGCAGCCCGAAAGCCCCAGGAGAGCGATCGCGACTAGCGTTGCCCTGATCCGCACGCTCATCCTCCTCGCGAAACGGCCTCCGGCCATCAGGCGTTGCCCTTCCCTACGAAGCGGAAGGTCGTCGCAGTGCCCTTCACCTTCAGGGTGGTGCCATCGACCGTGTCTGCGCCCACCTTCACGTCGATCGCGCCCATGTTCACGATCCGCGGTAATCCGGCCAGCAGGTCGAAGAACCGCGCGATCTCGTGATATCGGCCCTCGATCGAAAGGTCGATCGGAACCTCGGCGTAGAAGCCGTTCAGGACCTCGTCACGCCGACGAAACTCCTTGATCTCGATCCCGGCGGTCTTGCCGACGTTGCTGATGTCGGTCAGCACCACCTCGATCTCCCGCTTGTTGGGCAGCTGGCGCAGCACGGACTTCAGCTTGACCTGGAGGCTCGCAATCTCCTCCTCGAACTCGTCGACGTTCGCCGCGATGGAGCGGACCTCGGAGAGCTTCCGCTGGAGCTCGAGCTCCTTGGCGTGAAACTGCTCGAGGTTGCGAGCCGTATCCTGATAGATCATGAACCAGTAACCCGCGAGGATCATCACGGCCACGACGGCGATGATCCCGACCCGAGCTGCCGCCGGCAGCTTGGCAATCTGATCGAGCTTTTCCTGGACCTTCGGATCGAGTTCCATGACGTCCCCCGCTAGGCCTTCTTCTTCTTCTTCTTCGACTTCTTCTTCGCCGCCGCGGGCCTCTTCGTCCCGGCCAGCTCGGCGTTGATCGCGAAGTCGACGGTCTTGAGTCCGGTCTTGTTGCTCGAGAGCTTCGCGTTGTCGAGGTCGACGTTCTTGAAGTACTCGGAGTCGCCCAGGTTGCGCAGGAATAGCGCTACCAGCTCGTTGTCGAGGCTCTTGCCCTTGAGGATGATCCGATCGCCCTTCGTGTTGAGCGAGGTGAGCCAGAGACGGTCGGGCGTCCGGCTGGCGAGCTCCGAGAGCATGCGAACCGGGCCGCTGCGAGCCTTGTCCAGGCCGTCGATCACGTCGATCTTCTTTTCGAGCTCGGACTTCCGCTTCTTGAAGCGTGCGACCTGGTCGAGCTGCGGCTTGAACTGATCGATGTCACTCTGCATCTGCTTGACGCGATCCTCAGCGCGTGTCAGCCGATCGCTGAGTCGCGACTGGTAGAGGCCCACGCCGCCCGCGCACACGATCACCACGAGCAGCAGCTGCATGAGGTACTGGCGCAGATCCGCCGCGCGGCGCGCTTCTCGAACCGGAAGTAGATTGATTTCCAGCATCAGGCATCCACCCGTCGCATGGCGAGGCCCACACCGACGCCCAGCGCCGGAGAGACCTCGTCCAGGTACTCAGGCTCGAACTTCGAAGAGGGCTGCATGCGGTTCAGCGGATTGAACAGCTCCACGGCGTGCCCGGTCCGCTCTTCGAAGGCTTTCTTGAAGCCGGCGACCTTGGCGCTGCCCCCCGAGAGGTAGACCTTCTCGATTCGGGCTTCGGAAGTGGTCGCGGAGAAGAAGTCGAGGGAACGACTGATCTCACCCACGACCGTCTCGGTCACACCCTGCATGGCCTGCTCCACCTCCGCCGGAACCACCTCCTGGCTCTGCTCGCCCGGCCGGCCGCCGAGCTTGATCCGCTCGGCCTCATCGAAGCCCACCGAGAGGGTCTTCTGGATCTCCTCGGTGTACTGGTTTCCGGCGGTGGTGATGTCCCGGGTAAAGGTCGGGATGCCGCGCTGGATCACATTGATGTTCACCACCTGAGCCCCGATGTTCACCAGGGCGACGGTGCTGTCATGGGGATTGTCGTAGTTCCCCTCGAAGGCGTTCTCGACTGCGAAGGCTGCCACGTCGATCACCGCCGGCGTCAGACCGGCCTCTGTGATCACCTGGACGTAGTCGTCGATCAGATCCTTCTTGGCGGCGACGAGCAGCACGTCCATCTGGCCTTCGGTGCTCTCTTCGTCCAGGATCTGGAAATCGAGGTTCACCTCGTTCACGTCGAACGGGATGTACTGCTCGGCCTCCCAGCGGATCTGCTCATCAAGCTCCGCGCGGGTCATGGCCGGCAGGCTGACCTTCTTCACGATCACCGAGTGGCCGCTCACCGCAGCGGCGACCTGCTTGGTCTTGATCTTGCCCTTCTCGACCGCTTCGCGGATCGCGTCGACGATCGCGCTGGAGTTGAGAAAGGCGCCCTGGACGATCGCCTCCGCCGGAAGCGGCGCGACCCCGAGATGGGTGAGGTCGAATTCGCCGTTCTTCTTCGCCGAGAGCTCGACTGCCTTCACGGACGAGGACCCGATATCCAGGCCGACGATGGATTTGGATCCGAAACTCGGGAGCGCGAACTTCACGATTTGCGTACCTCCGCCTTGCCGACCGCTAATTGAGGCCGGACAGTTCGTTCGAGACCACCTCGGAGATCTCCTCCGGGACGGAACCGAAGACGCTGTCGTGGTCATCGATTCGAAGCTGAAGGGCCAGGAGGATCTTGCGCTTGGTGTCCAGGCGACACGGGCGACCGGCTTCGACGCGATCGATCGTGAGCGTCGAAAGTCCGGCCTTCCGGGCGAGCTCCGCCTTGCTTATCATCTGCGACTCACGCATGGTCTGCAGTCTGTTGTTCGCCACCAGCATCCCCTCCCAGGCATCGTGTGGTCTCGGTGCATGGACCTCACGGTGCAACCATCGCGAATATCGGCCTGCTCTTACGGGGACTTGAGCCGACTCGAAGCAGCTTCATGCCGGTGCGAATTCGTGGCGAGGGCCGGCAGGCGACCGGCAAGCAAGCGGTGCCACGGTCGGAAATTGCGGGAGGAACTGCCGCCGGCTTTCCGCTCACGAGCGGGTCCGGATCGACCGATCAGCCTCCTGATGGCTGAACGAATTCTCGTAATCGACGACGACGAGGGCCTCCGCGAGAGCCTTCAGCTCGTGCTCTCGGCCGAGGGCTACCAGGTTTCCGGCGCCGACGACGGCCAGACGGCTCTCGGTGTCCTGGAGAATTCGACCTACGACGTGATCCTGTGCGATCTCCGCATGCCCGGTCTCGATGGGATGGAGCTGCTGCCCCAGCTGGTCCGGCGCATGCCCCGAACCACAGTGATCATGATGTCGGCCTACGGAACCGAGGAGCTGGCCCTCGAGGCCATGAACAAGGGCGCCCACGACTACCTGGCCAAGCCTTTCCAGCCCGCCGAGGTGCTCTTCTGCCTGCGCAAGGCGACCGAGCGCGAGCGCTTGCAGCGCGCCAACGCCGCCCTACAGCGGGACGTGGCGCGGGGTGTGGGCGAGCGCCCGATCGTCGCCACCTCCGAGGCCATGATCGCGCTCCTGGAAGTGGCGGAGCGGGCCGCGGCGTACAAGTCGACGGTCCTCGTCACCGGCGAGAGCGGCACAGGCAAGGAGGTGCTGGCGCGGTCCATCCACGCCCAGTCGCCGCGCCGGAAGTCGGCCTTCGTGGCCGTCAACTGCGGCGCCATCCCCGAAGGCCTGCTCGAGAGCGAGCTGTTCGGCCACGCCAAGGGCGCCTTCACCGGCGCGGACCGCGCCCGCAACGGCCTCTTTCGCGACGCCGATGGCGGAACGCTCTTCCTGGACGAGATCGGGGAGCTCCCCCTCGCCCTCCAGGTCAAGCTCCTGCGCGCCCTCCAGGAGGAGGAGGTAAGGCCGGTCGGCGGGTCCAAGGCCCGCAAAATCGACGTACGGGTGATCGCGGCGACGGCCCGTGACCTCGAATCCGACGTCGCCTCGGGACGATTCCGTGAGGATCTCTTCTACCGGCTCAATGTCCTACGCCTCGAGGTGCCGCCGTTGCGCGAGCGGAGAGAGGACGTCCCGCTGCTGCTCGACCATTTCCTCGCGCGCTTCCGAGACGCCATGGGCAAGGAGGTCCGCGGTGTCAACGACGAAGCGCTCGACCGTCTCGTGGCGCACTCCTGGCCGGGCAACGTCCGTGAGCTCGAGAACGTGGTCGAACGCGCGCTGATCCTCGCGGACAGTGACACCCTCAGCCTCCGGGACCTCCCTGACGCGATCGCGTCGCCGCCGGCCGGCAACAGCGACGACGCTCTCCCCGCCGATCTCTCGCTGAAGCGGGCTCGGCGCATCGCGGAGATCGAGGTGATCCGCCGCGCCCTGCTCGCGACTTCGGGCAACCGCACCCATGCCGCGCGCTTCCTTCAGATCTCCCACCGGGCGCTGCTCTACAAGATCAAGGAGTACGGAATCCGCGATTAGGCCCGCACCCGCGGTCCGCGGTGGCGGCGCTCCTCCGCTGGCACCGACAACCGGAGCACGAAGCAAGCCCCCTCCGCCGCATCCCCTTCGGCGAGCGTCAGGCTCCCGCCGAGCTCGCCGGCCAGGCGCACGGCATTGGCGAGCCCGAGCCCGGTTCCTTCACCCGGATCCTTGGTGGTGAAGAACGCGTCGAAGATCCGCTCTCGGTCCTCGACAGGAATCCCGGGTCCGTTGTCGGAGACCACACACTCGACCGCGACGAAGTGACTCCGCTCGTTGGATCGAGAGCGTTCCTCCCCGCGGCGGGCGCTCTGGACGCCGGGGCGCACGGCCAGCGTCACCCTCGGCACTTTGCCACCCGCCTCGCGCAGCGCGTCGCCGGCATTGAGCAGCAGGTTCAGCAGGATCTGGAGTAGCCGGTTGCGATCGCCCAGGCAGCGGGGCGCCCGAGCCTCCCGCACCCCCGTGATCTCGATCCCGGCGTAACGCCGCTGGGCCCGGACCAGCTCCGCCGTCTCCTCGCAGATCTCCGCCACATCCAGCTCGATCCGCTCGGGTCGGGGCGGTCGCGAGAAGTCGAGGAGCTGGCGCAGGATCCCGCGCACCCGCTCTCCTTCACCGCCCGCCCGCTCCAGGTAGCCCCGAGACTCCTCCGAGAGACCCGGATCTCGTCGCGCCAGGTCGAGGAAGGCCAGCATCGCGCCCATCGGGTTGCCGACCTCGTGGGCCACGCCCGAGGCGAGGCGCCCGACCGCCGCCAACCGCGCCGAACGGTCGAGACCCTCGTGCGCCTCCCGCAGGCTCCGGTTGCTCGTCTGGAGGTCGACCACTGCCTTCTCCAGCTCGGTGCTGCGCCGCTCGAGGACCTCGGTCATCTCGTTGAAGGTGCCGCCCACCTCGGCAGCCTCACGGCCCCCCCGGACCGGGGCGCGCACGCCGCTCGCCCCGTCCCGGATCGCGTGGGCCGCGGCCGCCAGCCGTTCCAGCGGCAGCACCAGCCGCCGGCGCAGCAGGTACCCCCCAGCAATGTGAAGACCTCCGCGTTGCCGAACAGCAGGACCAGCACCAGCCCCCGTGGAACGACCGCCGGGAGCACCGCCAGCGCCACGTCGCCACGCTGGTCGAGGGGCGCGGCGAAGCGGATGGGGTCCCAGGGCGCACCCGCCGTCAGCAGGCCGCGGTCCCTCACTGCTCGGGCCAGCGCCAGGGAGTCCGCATTGACCTCGAAGTCGTGGTTCCCGCGTGGCGTCACCGCTCCATCGCGGCCCACGATCCACCAGCGGAGATCACCGGGCTCGGTCTCGAAGAGCGCGAGGGGCGAGCGGAGCTCCTCGACCAGCGCCCGGGTAATAAGCCGGTGCAGGCGGCGGATGCTGTCCTCGTGGGTTCGGACGAGCATCGCCCCGATCAGCGCCGTCGAGGTCAGCATCACGATCAACAGGCTGAGCAGGAGCTCGGCCCCCAGCCCGGTACGGCTCTTGCCACCGAAGCCGGCACTCCGGTAGGCGCCGCGGCGCTCCACGTTCGGGTCGGCGGCGGCAGGCGCCATGGGGAACGCCTAGGCTAGGCGGCGCGGTCCTCGTCGAGCCCGAGCTTCTCGCAGCGATAGCGGAAGGAGCGGAACGAGATCCCCAGCAGCTGGGCCGCGTGCTTCTTCACGCCTCCCACGCGCGCCAGCGCTTCGAGCATCAAGCCACTCTCGTACTCGCTCATCAGCTCGTCGAGGTTCACCCCGGCGGCGGGGATCCGGGCCGAATCTCTGGAAGGCCGCGGATCGAGGAGCGCGGGCGGCAGCCCCTCGACCTCGATCGTGTCGGTTCGCGAGAGGGCGACCGCCCTCTCGATGACGTTCTCGAGCTCGCGCACGTTCCCCGGGAACGGGTAGGCCATGAGCTTCTCCATGGCCTCGTCGCTGCAGCTGTACACTTCCTTGCCGAGCTCCCGCGAGCACTTGTCCATGAAGTGATCGACGAGGCGAGGAATGTCGTCCAGGCGCCGCGCAGCGTCGGCAAGCGGATCTCGATCACGTTCAAGCGATAGTAGAGATCCTCACGGAAGCGTCCGGCTCGGACCTCCTCTTCCAGGCGGCGGTTCGTCGCCGCCACGATGCGAACGTCCACCTTCTGGTCGCGGGTGCCGCCCACGCGGCGGAAGGTCCTCTCCTGGATCACGCGCAGGAGCTTCACCTGCAAGGAGGCGGGGAGCTCCCCCACCTCGTCGAGGAAGAGTGTTCCGCGGTCTGCCACCTCGAACAGGCCGGCCTTGTTCTGGATGGCACCGGTGAAGGCGCCCTTGACATGACCGAAGAGCTCGCTTTCCAGCAGGTTTTCCGGGATCGCGGCGCAATTGACCACCACGATCGGCTTCTCGCTGCGCTCTCCGCCCTGGTGGAGGGCGCGGGCCACCATCTCCTTGCCGGTGCCGCTCTCTCCGGTCACCAGCACCGTGGCCTTGGTATCGGCCACCTGGTGGACCAGCTCGAAGATGCGTTGCATCGGCTGGCTGTTGCCGATGATCGATCGGTCGCGCTCCTGGCTCCGCAGCTCCGTGCGGAGCCGCTTGTTCTCCGAGGAGAGGAGCTTCTTCTCGAGGGCCTTCTCGACCACGATGCGGATCTCGTCGACATTGAAGGGCTTCGTGATGTAGTCGTACGCACCCTGTTTCATCGCGGTGATCGCGGACTCCGTGCTGGCGAAGGCGGTGATCATGATGACCATCGTGTCCGGCGAGTGCTCATGGGCGGCCTCGAGCAGATCCAGACCGCTGCCGTCGGGCATCTGCACGTCCGTGATCAAGACGTCGAAGTCGCCGCTTTCGAGGTGGAGCCGGCCGCTCGCGACGTCGCCGGCCGTGACCACGTCGTAGCCCTCGCTCCGGAAGAAGATCTCCAGGAACTCCTGCATGCTGAGCTCGTCGTCGACGACCAGGATTCGCGCCATTCCGGTCACAGCGGCTCTCCGGCTCTCGGCAGGCGCAGGCGGACCACGGTCCCCTCCTCTTCTGAGCTCTCCAGGCGAAGGCTTCCGCCGTGCTCCTCGACGCTGCGATGCACGGTCGACAGACCCAGTCCGGACCCTTCCGGCTTCGTGGTGAAGAACGGGTCGAAGACGCGTTCGAGGCTCTCCTCGGAGATTCCCGTTCCCTGGTCCTGCACGGTCACTTCCACCCATCCTTCGTCTCTCTCCTCGTTTCGGTTCCCATCCCAGGGCTCTTGAGGCGCCGGGCTCTCGACCGGCGCTGCGCTGACCCGGAGCACCCCGCCCTCGGGCATCGCCTGGACGCCGTTGAGCGCGAGGTTCCACAGGACCTGGCGGAGGTGGCTGGCGTCCCCCCAGACCGCAAGCCCGTTCGGCACGTCCACCCTCACGCGGACACCCTCCGGCAGGGCCGCCTGGAACATCACGAGCATCTCCTCCACCAGCCCGGAGAGCTCGACCGGCTCGATCTTCAGCGGAGCCGGCCGGGCGAACTCGAGGAAATCGGTGATGAGAGCGTTCAACCGATCGGTCTCGCGCACCACGATCTGCATGAGCCGTGTCGAGGCCTCCGCGCCCTCGAGCCGGCCGGCCTCGCGTTGGAGCAGCTGGATCGAGCCGGAGATCGCAGCCAGCGGATTGCGGATCTCATGCGCGATGCTCGCCGAGAGCTCACCGATCGCCGCCAGACGCTCCGACCGGCGCAGCTCCTCCTCCATCGCCACCACCTCGGTCACGTCCTGGAAGATCACCACGCGACCGCGCGGCCCCCTGGACTCGTCGCGAAGGATGTAGGCGCCGAGTCCCAGGTAGAGTTCCCGGCCCGGCGCGTTGGTGTAGGTGATGCGGGTCCGGGTCGAGCCCTTGCCCCCGCAGAGCCCGGTCTCCATCACCTCGCCAATGCCCGGGAGCACCTCCTCGACGTCGCGCCCCAGGACTTCGCCGCTCGGCAGACCCGTGATCCGCTCGGCCTCCGGGTTGAAGGAGGTGATCCGTCCCGCCGTGTCCGTCGTCAGGAGTCCGCTCATCAGGCTCTCGACCGTGCGCTGGTGCAGATCCGCCAGCTGGCGCAGGTCGTCCGTGCGCTGTCTCAGGGCTTCACCGGTCCGCCGCAGCTCCGAGGCCAGGAAGCTGCCGAGGAGGGCCACGCCGCCCACCGCGCCCGCGTTGAGCGCCCAGGCGGTGAAGACCACCGTGCCGATCGGTGCCGCTCCGGAAGCCCCCGCGAGCAGGATTGCGCCGTGGGCGATGCCGCCCAGGCCCGCGGTGATCAGCGCGCCCTTGCGCTCGAAGAGCAATGCACTGTAGAGCGCCACCACCACGTAAAGGAACGCGAACGGAGAATCCGCGCCGCCCGAGAACTTCACCAGCAGGGTGACGATGGCGATGTCCGTGACGATGTTCAGGCTGGCGAAGCGCACCGGGCGCCGGATGCGCGGCAGCAACACCCCCGTGACCACCGTCGCCAGGAAGGCCAGGGCCACGGTGCCGTACAGGCCCCGTCGAGGCTCCTCGACCTCGCCCAACGCGGTATCCAGCGCCGCGGCGATCCCCAGACTCACGAAGGCCAGCACCAGCCGCGCAGCCATCAGCACGACCAGGCGCTCCCCGAGAGCGCCCGCCCGCCTCAAGAACGCCAGCCGGCCCCCCGGCCGAGCGGTCGTCGGTTCCGTTTGGTTCAAGTCGGGCTCCGAGGGCCGCTCGCCGCTGACTTCGCGGACGATTAGCCGATCGTCTCCGCGATCTTGAAGATCGGCAGGTACATGGCCACGAGCAAGCTCCCGACCGTACCACCGAGACCGACCATCATCGCGGGCTCGAGCATCGCGGTCAGCGCATCGACGGCCGCGTCGACCTCGTCGTCATAGAAATCGGCGATCTTGCTGAGCATCGTCTCCATCGCGCCGGTCTGTTCACCGACCGCGATCATCTGCACCACCATGCTCGGGAAGACGTCGGATTCCGCCAGCGGCTCCGCGATCGTCTTGCCCTCCGAGATGGCCCTCTTGACGTCCAACAGGGCTTCTTCGACCACGACGTTGCCCGCGGTGCGCGAGACGATGTCGAGGCCGTCGAGGATCGGAACGCCGCTGGCGATCATCGTTCCCAGGGTCCGGGTAAACCGCGCCACGGCGACCTTGCGCAGCAGCGAACCGAAGACCGGAGCCTTGAGGAAGGCCGCGTCCGTCGCCTTGCGGAACTTGTAGCTGCGTCTGCGCGCCTGCTGGAAGGCGACGGTTCCCCCCACGACGACGGCGCCCAGCACGAAGACCCAGTCCTGCATCCAGTTGCTCATGGCGATCACCATCTTCGTCGGGGCGGGCAGCTCTCCGCCGAAGTCCGCGAACATCTTCTCGAAGGTCGGGATGATCTTGACCAGCATCAGAACCACGACCATCACGGCGACGACCAGAACGGTCCCGGGATAGACCATCGCGCCCTTCACCTTCCGGGCCAGCGCGTCGGCCTTCTCCAGGTAGACCGCCAAGCGGTTCAGGATCGTGTCGAGGATGCCGCCGATCTCACCGGCCTGGACCAGGTTCACGTAGAGTGCGTCGAAGGGCTTGGGGTGCTTGCGCAGCGCATCGGCGAACGTGGAACCCTGCTCCACGTCCGACCGTACCTCCCGGAGCACCTCCCTGAAGGTGATGTTCTCCTGCTGATCACCCAGAATCTCGAGGCACTGCACCAACGGCAGTCCGGCGTCGATCATCGTGGCAAACTGCCGCGTGAAGATCACCAGATCCTTGGTGGTGATTCCCGGCTTGAGAAACGGGAAGATCTCGGCGATGTCCTTGGGCTTCTTCTTGACCGTGACCGGCTGCAGCATCTGAGCGCGCAGCTGGGACAGTACCGCCTCGTTGTTGGCGGCCTCGATCTCGCCCTTCTTGACGGTTCCCTGCCGGGTCTTTGCCTTCCAGAGAAATACCGGCACGACCTACCCCCCTCCGCCGGAGTTCCGGCGTGAATGTTCCCGAATCGGGTATCTCCTACCCGCGTCCGCCTGCAGCCCGCTGTCCTGCCTGTCGCACCGACTGCGGACCTTGTGAGATCAGGCTGCGCAGCTCGTCGATGTCCGGGCTACGCGACATCGCGACTTCCATCGAAATCATCCGGCGCTGGTAGAGCTGCGAGAGCGACTGATTCAACGTCTGCATGCCCGACTGCTCCTGACCCATCTGCATCGCCGAGTAGATCTGGTGGATCTTGTCCTCACGAACCAGGTTCCGGATCGCTGCGTTCGGCACCATGATCTCGAGCGCCATGGCCCGGCCGGGGCCGTTGGCGCGCGGAAGCAGGCTCTGACAGAGCACCCCCTCGAGCACGAAGGAGAGCTGCGCCCGGATCTGCGACTGCTGATAGGGCGGAAACACGTCGACGATGCGGTTGATCGTCTGGACAGTCGAGTTGGTGTGCAGCGTCGCAAAGGCGAGGTGACCGGTCTCCGCGACGGACAGCGCCGCCTCGATCGTCTCGAGGTCGCGCATCTCGCCGATCAGCACGACGTCGGGGTCCTGGCGCAGGATGTACTTGAGCGCGGTCTTGAAGCTGTTGGTGTCCGCGCCCACCTCGCGCTGGTTCACGACGCAGTTCTTGTGCTGGTGCAGGTACTCGATCGGGTCCTCGACGGTGACGATGTGCTCGTTGCGCTGCTGGTTGATGCGATCGATGATCGTCGCCAGGGTCGTCGACTTGCCCGAGCCCGTCGGGCCTGTGACGAGCACCAGACCCCGCGGCTTGTCCGCCATCTCGGCGACTGCCTTGGGCAGGTTCAGTTCTTCGAAGCTCTTGATCTTGAACGGAATCGCGCGGAACGCACCCGCGATGTTTCCGCGCTGGACGAAGATGTTTCCGCGGAAGCGGGAGAGGCGCTGGACGCTGAACGAGAGATCGAGCTCGTTGTTCTCCTCGAAGTGGTGCTTCTGCGCATCGGTGAGCACCGAGTAGCAGAGCTGCTTGGTCTCTGGCGAGGAGAGCGGCGGGACCTTGAGGGGATGCAGCTTGCCGTCGATCCGGAGCTGCGGAGCCGTACCTGTCGTGATGTGCAGGTCGCTCGCACCCTTCTCGATCATTGCCTTCAGGAACTGGTGCAGGTTCGCCATCGACGAGCTTCTCCTAGTTGTCGGCGCTCGAAATGCGCATCACCTCGCCCAGGGTGGTGACACCCTCGGCGAGTTTGGACAGGGAACTGGCCCGCAGGGTCTGCATACCCAGCCGGATGGCCTCGCGCTTGAGCTCCAGGGAGGAGGCTCCGTTGAGCACGAACTCCTTCAGCTCTTCCTTGAGCTGCATCACTTCGTAGATCGCGACCCGGCCCTTGAAGCCCGTCTCCGAGCAGTTCCGGCAACCGGCGCCCTTCAGCGGAGACAGGCTCTTGGCAATGTCCTCGTCCATGCCAGCCTCGAGCAACGCCTCGGTGGTCGTCTCGACGTCTGCTTCCTTGCACTTCTCGCAGATCCGGCGGGCCAGACGCTGGGCCACGATGCAGTTGACCGACGACGCCACGAGAAAGGGCTCGATGCCCATGTTCAACAGACGATTGACGGTCGAGGGCGCGTCGTTGGTGTGCAGGGTCGACAGCACCATGTGACCGGTGAGCGCCGCCTTGACCGCGATCTCCGCGGTCTCGAAGTCACGAATCTCACCGACCATGATGATGTCGGGGTCCTGACGCAGGAAGGAACGCAATGCCGCTGCGAAGTTGAGCCCGATCTCGTCGTGCATCTGGACCTGATTGATGCCCGCGAGGTTGAACTCGACGGGATCCTCGGCGGTCGAGAGATTCTCGGTGGTCTGGTTCAGCTCTGAGAGCGCCGAGTAGAGAGTCGTCGTCTTGCCGGAACCGGTTGGCCCGGTGACGAGCACCATGCCGAAGGGCTGGTGGATCGAGTCCTGGAAGTCGTCGAGCTGCGGTTGCTCGAAGCCCAGCTTGGTCATGTCGAGCTGGAGGTTCGACTTGTCCAACAGACGCATCACGATCTTCTCGCCGAAGAGCGTGGGGAGGACCGAGACGCGGAAGTCCATCTCCTTTCCCCGCCCCATCTTCAGCTTGATGCGCCCGTCTTGGGGCAGACGCCGCTCTGCGATGTCGAGCTCCGACATG
>PVMS01148961.1_pt1 | contig 14116 bp, 14 predicted proteins | sample 1853461 | NCBI WGS metagenome assembly PVMS01 (sample SAMN08582032, study PRJNA380276) | Marine sediment metagenome, whole genome shotgun sequencing project. | isolation source: ocean sediment barecode stripped | collected 2017 | reverse complement strand
GCCACTCCGGGATATGCGGCCAGGCTCCCTCGGATTATCCCGAGATGGCGACCGTTGCGCCGCGCGCCATCGACGGCCAGGCGAATCATTTCCTTCACGCCAGGATCGCGCTCGTCGAAGTCAAAGGCGACGATCTGCGAATCTCGGTCGACACCGAGGGTCAGCTGGGTCAAGTCGTTGGACCCGATCGAGAAGCCATCGAAGAGTTCGGCAAAGGCGTCAATCTGGATGACGTTGTTTGGAATCTCGCACATCACGTAGATCTGCAAACCGTCCTTGCCGCGCTCGAGCCCGTTGTCCGCTTTTTGCCGAGCTTAAGAAAGGCGGTACAAGGGCAGCGTGTAACCGTTCGCTGTGTCGTGCCAAACCAGACGACAAGGGGCGCCTACGTAAATCTCCTCTATCGGTGACTCGACGATATTAGTGATCAGTCGAACACCATCTGCTTCCGGCAATTCGATAATGACCGGAACATAGGGCACTGAATCTTCCATACCGGGAACAATGGAGCGGGTCACCAGGGTGAAGCTGTAGACCACCCCGTTGTCGCTCATCGTCGTCCACTCGATGGCTTGGGACTGACAACCCGGGCAGAAAGGTGTTGGCGGCATGCGAAATCTGCCGCAGTCGTTGCAGCGGGGAATTGCCAGCTCATGACGCGCAGTGGCCTCCCAGAAAGGAGCCGTCCACGAATTGGTGTCGATGGTTTCCACCAGCAGCGGTGGGTACTTGGCGATTGTGTTGGTCATGGTTATCGCCTCACCAGCAAGGCGCTGATCGGGAGGTTGGAGGGCCCACCGGTTGCCAGCGCGATCTCTGCGCCGGGCACCTGGTTCACGGCGGTGCCACGCACCTGCTCCACTGCTTCACGCACATGGGTCATCCCCCACACGTAACCCGCCGAGAGCTGCCCGCCATCGGTATTGATGGGCAACGAGCCTTCGATGCGGATGTTGCCATCGGCCACGAACGGGCCGCCTTCGCCGCGGGGGCAGAAGCCGTAGTCCTCCAACTGCATGATCACCTGGGACGTGAAGTGGTCGTAGAACTGGGCGCAGTCGACGTCCTGCGGCGCGATGCCGGCTGTTGCATAGAGATCGCGGGCGACGGACTGGTGGCCCGATGAGGCAAAGTACTCATCCGGCATGTTCATCCAGTAGATAGAGCGGCCCCATGCCTGCTCACCACCATGGGTGCTGGCCATCACATAGGCCGGTGGCTGGCGCAGATCCTTGGCCCGCTCGGCGCCGGTAACGATAGCGGCGATGGCGCCATCGCTTTCCAGGCAGAAATCGTATCGGCAATGGGGGTCGGCGATCATCGGCGCGTCGAAATAGTCCTCGCGCGTCATCGGCGCACGCATGATCGCTTCCGGGTTGTTCACGGCATTGGCGCGGGCGCTCAGTGCGATCTCCGAAAAATGTTCCCTCGTGGTGCCGAAAAGGTGCATATGGCGTCGGGCCAGCAAGGCGAACATGTGCCCAGGTCCAACCAGGCCGGCCGTTGCAAAGAAAACGTTTTCCGGAGTGGCCGGGTACGACGAGGTGATGGCGCCGTAGCGCTGGGCTCCCTGCTGGTTGGCGCCAACACAGACCACGGTTGTCGCCATGCCGGAAACAACGGCCGCCGATGCGAGGCCGACGCAACCCGCCGATCCGCCACCGGACCCTGTGAGAGAGGCGGAGAATCGGACTTCCGGAATGCCAAGGGTCTCCATGATCAGGCCAGTGTCGAATCCACCGGCGAAGTAGGCAAAACCATCGACGTCGGCTGGTTTGAGCCCGGCATCGTCCAGCGCCTTTAGGATGGACTTGCACACCAGTTCGTCCAGTGTCTGCGGCGCTGATCGGCCACGTTTGTAATAGGGCGTGGCGCCAATGCCGACGATCGCCGTTCGGTCCCTGATATTCGCGCTCATATTCCCCCCGTGACGTTTCCCACCCACACCTTAGCGGCTCGACCGGATCAGGCAAAGTTCTGTATGCTATCGCTCGCGGCGCCAATAGCCTGGCGTCTTCTCGGTAACTTGAATGAATCGTCAGTCAAGGGGGATTCCATGGCTGAGGTGCTGACATTTCCGCATTTCGAGCCCCATTTTCCGCGCGAACAATGGACGCTACCGGCGATCCTCGCGCATCAGGTCAAGACCAACGGTGACCGACCCTATTTGTCCTGGGGGCATGAGGGAACGCCCGCAACGTTTGCCGAGGTCGACACGATTACCAACCGCGTTGCCAATGGGCTGGCCGCGAACGGCGTTGGCAAGGGCGATTTTGTCGGCCTTCTTCTGCCGAACTGCCTGGAATTCGTCCACTCCTGGTTTGCGCTCACCAAGCTGGGGGCCGTGGAAGTTGGCATAAGCGACGCCTATAAGGGCTCGTTCCTGGCGCACCCGCTCAATCTCAGTAAGGCACGGCTGCTCATTACCACCGCCGAACTAGCGCAGCGCCTGGTGGAAATCGAAGGCGAACTGCCGCACCTCGAGAAGTTGTTCATCGTCGATGATCCGGAAACGGCAGGGGAACTGCCCCGTTTTGCGCGGCTCCAGGCGTTGCCCTATGCGCAGCTGATGGAAGGCGATCCGTCGCCGCCAGGGATCGAGGTCTTCCCGTCAGATCCGGCCGCCGTGCTCATGACGTCCGGCACCACCGGCGTCTCCAAAGGGGTGCTGATGCCGTCTTCGCAGTTCTACTTCTTCGCGGAAGAGGATGTGCAGCTGATGCGTCTGACGCAGGACGATGTCTTTATGACGGGCTTCCCGCTATTTCACGGCAATGCTCAGTTCCTGACCGTATACCCAGCGCTGATCATGGGGGCACAGGTCGTCCTCTACCGCCGGTTCAGCGCCACGGAGTGGGCGAAACGCGCGCATCTGTCCGGCGCGACCGTAACCAACCTGTTGGGTGCGACCATGGCCTTCATCCTGTCTCAGCCACCCAGCGAGCATGACAGCGCCAACAAGATCCGGACGATGTATGCCGCGCCGCTGTCGCCGGAACTCGCGCCTCAATTCACCGAGCGCTTCGGCATATCGGATTACGTTGACGGCTTCGGGCAGACCGAGATCTCCAACATCTTCATGACCCCCTATGGAGCAAAGCGGCCACCCGGCGCATCTGGGGTACTGGTCGATCAGTGGTTCGAAGCCCGGTTGGCGGACCCGGACACCGGCGTTGACGTTCCGGAAGGGGAAACCGGCGAGCTTCTCATCCGCCCCAAGGCCCCCGGCATCATCAGCGCCGAATATCTTGGCATGCCGGAGAAGACGGTCGAGACGTGGCGCGATCTGTGGTTCCACACCGGCGACGGCCTGCGCCGCGACGCCGAGGGCTGGTATTACTTCGTCGACCGCGTGAAGGATGCATTGCGCCGGCGCGGCGAGAATATTTCATCCTTCGAGGTGGAATCCGGCGTGCGCTCGCACCCGGCGGTGGCCGATTGCGCGGTTGTTGGGGTGCGGGCCGACGAGGCCGCCGGCGAAGACGAAGTCATGGTCTTTGTCGTGCTCAAAGAGGGCGAGATGGCCGAACCGGAGGACATTTGCGCCTGGAGCGAGAAGGAACTACCCAAGTTCATGGTGCCGCGCTATATCGATTTCGTCGACGAGTTGCCGCAGACGGCGACCGAGAAAGTTCGAAAAAAGGTCCTGCGCGAGCAGGGCGTCACCGAGACGACATGGGATCGTCTTGCCTGAGAATTTGCTAGAGAAAAGAGAGCTATGAAGAGCACTGCATTCGGAAATTCTGGGGTCCAGACCACAGTCATGGGGTTGGGCTGCATGGGCATGTCGGAGTTTTACGGCGATCAGGACGACGTTCAGTCCATGGCGACGCTGGAACGCGCTTTTGAGTTGGGCGTAACGCTCTTCGATACTGGCGACGTCTACGGCCGTGGACATAATGAGCGGTTGGTCGGAGAGTTCGCGCGCGGCAAGCGCGACAAGCTCACGATCACGACCAAGTTTGGCATTGTGCGCGACCCGGATGGGCCGCTGCACAGCGCCTATGACCGAGATCTCGACAACTCGCCAGCCTATATGCGCCAGTGCTGTGACGAATCGTTAGGGCGGTTGGGGATCGATACCCTCGATCTCTATTACGTTCACCGCGCCGATCCCAATGTGCCCATCGAGGAGACGGTGGGCGCGCTCGCCGAGCTGAAAAAGGAAGGGAAGATCCGCGGGATCGGATTGTCGGAAGTCGATGTTGATACGCTCCGCCGTGCGCATGCGGAACATCCCATTGACGCGCTGCAGTCGGAATATTCTCTCTGGACCCGCGAGCCGGAGCTAAACGTGCTACCGGCGTGCAAGGAGCTCGGCATCACCTTTGTCGCCTACAGTCCGCTGGGGCGGGGCTTTCTGACCGGGACTCTTGCCAAAGCCTCCGAGCTGGACGACGACGATTTCCGCCTCACATCGCCCCGTTTCCAGGGCGAGAATTTCGACGCCAACCTGGCGCTAGTCGAGGAAGTGCGCGCACTGGGTGAGGAGAAGGGCTGCAAGCCAGGCCAGATCGCGATTGCCTGGTTGTATTTCCGCGGTCAGGACATCATCCCCATTCCGGGCACCAAACGGATCAAATACCTGGAAGAAAACGTCGGGTCCCTCGATGTCGATCTGAGCCAGGACGATTTGGACCGGCTTGAGAAGATCCTGCCGATTGGCGGCGCTGCAGGTGACCGTTACGAGGCGGGCTTCGCGGGCTTCAAGGGAGATGACGAGGAAGCCGAGGCTTAGGCGCGCTTTATGACTTCGTTTTATGATTCGAAGGCGGGCTGGTCGCTTTGGCGCTGGCCTTTTTTCGACGATAGCCATTACGAGCTAGCCGATGCTGTGCTGGCCTGGTTGAAAGATGCTCAGGCGTTGGCGGAGGAGCCGAACCTGGCGAAGAAGTGTCGCGCTATCGTGAAATCGTTAGGAGAGGCCGGGCTGCTCCACTATCTGGTGCCGGACTCATTGGACGCTTTTGATGTCCGCTCGTTGTGCGTGATCCGCGAAGCGCTCACCTACAATGATGCCCTGTTCGACGCCATGTTCACCATGCAGGGCATCGGAACGCTCGCCATCCAGGAACACGGCACCCCGGGCCAGAAAGAGAAGTACCTCGATCCATGCCGGGACGGTTCGGCGGTAGCAGCGTTTGCGCTGACGGAACCCGAGAGCGGGTCCGATGCGGCGGCAACGGCCACCACGGCTACCCGGGATGGCGACGACTTCGTTCTCAGTGGCGACAAGACACTGATTTCGAACGCGGGGTTCGCTGACCATTACATCGTGATTGCCCGCACTGGCGAAGACGCAGGTGCGCGCGGTTTGTCTGCCTTTATCGTCGATGCCGACACGCCGGGACTGGAAACTGGCGACCCGATCGAGTTCATAGCCGAACATCCGGCCGCAAGCCTGGCGCTGCGCGACTGCCGGGTGAGTGCAGATGCGCTCATTGGCGAGGCGGGGCAAGGGTTCAGGGTGGCGATGGGTGCGTTCAATATCTTCCGCCCCTCGGTTGGGGCCGCCGCCGTCGGCCTGGCGCGCCGGGCCATGGTAGAAGCCTTGGAGCGGGTCCACAGCCGCGAAATGTTCGGCGAGCCCATGGGCAACATGCAGTCGATCCAGATGACGCTCGCCGATATGGCAGCCGATATTGATACCGCAGCGCTTTCGGTTTACCGGGCCGCCTGGGCCCGGGATGTGCGCGGTGAGCGTGACTCGTACCCGCCGTCCATGGCCAAGCTGATTGCAGCGGAAGCCGCCGGGCGCGTGGTCGATAAAGCGGTGCAGCTATTTGGCGGCATGGGGGTTACCCGAGGCAGCCTTATTGAAAAGCTCTATCGTGAAGCCCGACCCATGCGCATCTATGAGGGTGCCTCAGAAGTGCAGAAGATCATCATTGGACGCAGCTTGCTCAGGGGCAGAGCGCAACCTTGAGGTTGTGACGTGCTACCCCCGGCGTATTACTGGACATCGTGAGGCTTGCACATATCGTACACCTCATTGAACCAGACGCCTCGCTCATACATTTGAACCATCTTGCCGAAATCCCAGGACGTTGGTGAGTTCTTGTTGGGAATGATTTTTATGATAGCTCTGTTAGGTGTGTGCACCCCTTTGAACGCCGCCTGACGCATCTCTTCGTCGCCTTCGAGAGCCCACCAGTACTTGTCAATGATTGCCCAGTGCACTTTGGTCATCAATTCTTGATCGAACGATACCTCGGCTTTACCGATTATCTGAATCGACTTTTGACGACTCGCGTTCGACCCATCGTTGCTGATGCTGACGGATACCTTTGGATTGGCAATGAGCTGATCTATCTTCTTGCGGTACTTTTGCACGCTACTGATGTAAAGATGCCCGTCCTCCAAAACCACGTAAAACATAGGTGTGACGATCGGGTAACCATACTGAGAGATGTGCGCCATATGGCAATAGCAGTTGTGTTTGTACAGTACCTCGAATTCATCCGGCTCCATCGGATAGTCTTTGTTTACGTCGACGCGCTCGAGCGCAATCGGATCGAAATTGGGTTTCTTATCGGTTTCTTCTGACATTGTGCTGCTCCGTTGATGCGCAGTTCGGTATTTGGGAAAACCATCGTGGGTGGTGCCGTGAGCCCGCTCTCGAGCGGTCGCGAGCACGGGCGGCCTCGCCCCCTCCCGGACGTATTATAGCCAGAGACGGAGCAGAGTCCTGTTAGAAAAATGAGAGCCGCCGCCCTCTGGACCGTGGGACTTTGTGGGCACCAGTTGTCGGGCCAACTCGCGGCCCATGCCCGTGCCACCTCCCGTGATAACGGCGATTCTACCCGCGACCACCCAGATCCCCCTGATTGCTTTGACCCACAGCTAATGTTCGCACGCGAAGCTTACGTGTTCCCGACTGCCAGCGGCAAACTGAGCGAGGGGCGTTCGGTCGGGACGCCAACCACCTCGTCCACCCCTATCTGCGAACCGAGGGTCCCGTTCGCTTAGAGAATGATCTAAAATTGGTTCTCGGATACGCGGTTTGTGGCACAGGGTCGTTCGCTGACGACTCCAACCACCGCCATTCAATCTCCACGCGACGGATACACGAGCATTGCAGGTCGTCCTTTTCGATGCGGTGTTGGGTGCCTGGATTGAGTTTCAGGATGCGGTTGGCAGCATCGAGGCAAGCCGCGTCGGGGACGTTGCCGCCGTCATCCGCACCGTTGAGAACCGCACTCGCAGCGAGGGCTTGCACGCGGTGGGCTTCCTCAGCTACGAGGCGGCTTCAGGTCTGAACCCCGACCTCGCGACCGCGTTGCCGGGTGCACTGCCGCTGTGCTGGTTTGCATTCTTTCGCAACACTCGAGCGATCGATTTCCCGGCACCGCCCGTTCGCCCGCCCCAACTCACCTGGACACCCAGCATCGACGAAACCGCGTACCGTCGTGCTGTGGCGCGGATCCGCCGCTATATCGAGGCAGGCGACACCTATCAGGTCAATTACACCTATCGGCTGCGGACCACCCTGGAGGAGTCCCTCGCACGTTCGCCCTATCCACTGTTCACCAGCATGCTGTCACGCCAGAATCGCGGCTACGGCGCGTACATTGATACCGAGCACTGGGCCATCTGCAGCGCTTCGCCCGAACTCTTCTTCGACCGCCGCGGCCAGACCCTGACGTCCAAGCCAATGAAAGGCACCGTGCGACGTGGCTGCAACCCGGCTGAAGACGCGCGTCTGGGGTCCTGGCTGCAAGCGTCGGACAAGAACCGTGCGGAAAACCTGATGGTCACCGACATGGTGCGTAACGATCTCGGTCGCATCGCTCAGATCGGCAGTGTGCGCGTAGCGGATGCCTTTCAACTGGAGCGCTATCCGACGCTGTGGCAGATGACCAGTTCCGTCAGCGCCACCAGCGAGCGCTCTCTGCTCGACGTACTGCATGCTTTGTTTCCTGCGGCTTCCATTACTGGTGCACCGAAACGTCGCACCATGGAGATCATCCACGAACTGGAGTCCGAACCGAGGCAGATCTACACGGGCAGCATCGGCTATCTGCGCAGTGATGGCAGCGCTCAGTTCAACGTTGCCATTCGCACCGCCGTCGTCAACAAGAAGACTTGCGTGGCCGAGTATGGTGTCGGCGGCGGGATCGTCTGGGACAGTGATGCGACCGATGAGTATCAGGAGTCCAGGATCAAGGCTCAGATCGTCCAACGGGATCCGGGTCCTTTCCAGTTGCTGGAAACCCTGCTGTGGACCCCTGAGGAAGGTTACGCGCAGTTGGATGATCATCTCCTGCGCTTGCAGCAGAGCGCCGACTTCTTTGGCCGGTCGGTGGTCCTGGCGCAATTCAGGCAGCAGCTGGATCAGCTCGCGAGGGAGCTACCGAGCTGTGCACACCGCGTCCGCATGCTGGTGAATGATAGCGGGGCCGCAACCGTGTCGGCGGCTGCTCTGGATGATCTGCCGGACCCTTTCCGGGTGGCGGTGACACCGGTCCCCCAAGCCGTGTTGAACAATCCCTACGTCACCCACAAAACGACGCGTCGCGACATCTACGAAGCTGCGTTGGATTCGGTAGGGGAGGTAGGGGAGGTAGAGGATGTTCTTCTCTGGAATCACCGAGGCGAAGTTACCGAATCCACCATCGCCAATGTCTTCATTGAGCGTGCCGGTGAGTTGGTAACGCCTCCAGTCGCCGCAGGCCTGCTACCGGGAGTCTATCGCCAGCATCTGCTGGAATCCGGCAAAGCGCACGAACGTACCGTTACGTTAGAGGATCTTGCGGGCGCGCAGGCAATCTACCTGGGTAACTCGGTACGTGGCCTCTGGGCAATCGAGCTGGTAGAAAACGGAACCGTTATCGTGCAAGCAAACCAACGTCGCAGGTTCCCTTAACGCCCGCGCCAACCTCGCCGGTTACGTCGATAGTGAGAACCGGATCACGTCGCTATAAGTACATCTGGATAAGGTACGGAAATCAAAAAGTCTTTGTTGTCGCAGTGCGAATCGGGGTGATCAGAGACTCCCGTTCCTTGCTGGTGACTTTTCTATGCGTGAGAAGATGTGCGCAATCCCCACGACGTGCGTGGCAGCGTCTCTTGTTCTCGTCGTGTTGATTTCCTGAGTGAACAAGGCTGCGACCAGGTGCAAGGCTTCTTGTTTGCCAAACCGATGCAAGCCGAAGAACTGGAGGCGTTGTTCGATGAGACCGCCGGCAAGGTCGCCATCGAGCATCCAACCGTCCTGGGTCGGGGGCTCTAGAGGGTTAGCGCGCGTTGAGCACGCCGACCAACGCTTCAGCCGCGATGCGGTGTCCTTCGCTATTCCAGTGGCTGTCGTGCTGGAAGTGGTAGTCCAGAGGATGTCCGCCGCGCTCGAAAACGGGACGTAAGTCGAGCGTTTGAATGTCTCGCCTGGCAAGTTCGGCGACAAAAGCCGCATGCGCTGTTGACTCGGCGTCCTGATTATCGCCTTGCCAGAGTGTTCTGGATGGAATGATTAGCGCGACGATTTCGAACTCGTTGGCGATCTGCGCCAGACGCGACGCTGACGCCAGAATCTTGCTTTCCTCATAGCCCTTGTCGCCAGCGAACAACGGCGGTTCCATGATGCCGAGGCGTAAACCAATTGCCTTCAGCGTCGGACTCCGATGAACAACGCTGGTGAAGGCTGAGTAAGCAGCCGAGTGGGCCGTGAACAACAGCTTGATGTCCATGAACGTCACCTTGGAGGGGTGGGTTATCCAGGTGCCTGGTTTGGTGAGATCCGTTCGTGGCGTGCACTTTCGTGGGGTTTCTCCGTAGTTGGTCAGGTCGTTTTCCATGCAGATGCCCACGATTACTGTGCCTAGCCCCTGGCTCACCTCGTTGGCGTGTCTCGCCATCAGCAGGTAGCCGTCGAGATTCGTGGGGATGCTGACATTGTAGATCGGACGACCGAGTGCCACCTGCAACCGATCTGAATATCGCTGCTCTACCTCGACACCGTGTCCGAAACTGAATGAATCGCCAATGACGACCAGATCGTTTTCAGTCGCATCACGCAGGTCTTTCGAGTCTCTGAATCCCTGTCTATTGGTCACTACCGATACATCGAAATCGCCGGTGTTGGTCCACTGCCGTAACAGGCTGTCTTTCGGCGCCAGGTACATACCGTCAACGCATTCGAAGTGGATCTTGCCGACGGGGCTGTACACCGGAAGCATGATCCTGATGGTAGCTTCCAGAACTACGGCAGAAACCATGCAGGCGCCCAACCGATGTTGGCAGCGGCTTTTCTCAGCATCATGCGAGGTACGTCACGTCGGCCTATATCGGGCGGAGACTTCCGCGCAGAACCGCTAGCGCAAGGCTTCCAGAGCGTTTCGCAGTTCGGCGACTTCGGCTTCCAGAACGCTCACCCGTTGCGTCAGGTCTGATACGCTCGCGCGCTCCGGCGATTGGTCGCTGTGCGCTTGCAGCACCTGGCTGGCGTGCGCTTCAACGTCGATGGGGCCGCAGAACAAATGCATGTACTCGGCGTCCTTGCGCCCGGGCGAGCGAGGCAGCTTGACCAGCAGCGGGGTTCCGTCGAGTTCGGTCAGCGAGGTGAGCGCGTTCTGTACGGCCGCGTTGTCGTCAAAGCTATGCAAGCGGCCGCTGCGTGCCCGGAGCTCACCTGGTGTTTGCGGGCCACGCAGCAGCAGCAGGCACACGATGGCGAACTGGGGCGGGTCGAACTGATAGTCGCTGAACGGCGTGTTACAGAAGCGGTGCGTGTACTTTTCCACACGGCTTTTGAAATTCTCGTTGCTGCGCACGAAGTGTTTGGCTTCAAGATCCCGTATGGTTCGTTGCACAGCGCCCGGTTCGAGGGTTACCACGGGGTCGCGGCTGGACTTCTGATTGCAGGCGTTGACCAGCGCATTGAGCGTCAGCGGGTACTGATCCGGCGTTACCACGGACTTTTCCAGCAGGCATCCGATTATCCGAGCTTCATCGGAGGTCAGGATCGGTGGCAATACAGTGTCCTCGGCGGTCAAGCGCGTTACTCCCACTTGGCAAGTTTGGTTAAGCAGTCGGGGCCTGCCTGGGCCGCAAGCATTCGAAACATCGCACAAGGTATCCACGTGGTGAGGCCCGTGTCGAGGTTTACATTGGCGGTCCAGTTATCGACTGATGCATCGCAGCGCAACGTGAAGTACGCCAGCGATTCCGCTCTGTCTATTCCTACGAGAATGAAATCGTCGGCCCTGCACGCGCTGACAGCGGCTGGTCCTTGAGCACTCTCCAGCGCCGCTTCGGCTTCCAGAAGGGAAATCTGGGGTTGTGCTGCGGCCGGCGCCGCCAGGATCAATCCGAACAGTGCCACCATAATTCCCATACGTAAGCTAGTCATGGTTCAAACGGTCCAGGGATTGAGTTCAAAGGCTGCAACAAAGTCGAAAGCCTGGCCGGCATCGTCGTCCGTTCCTGCCTGCCAGCCGTGCCACGGATATTCCACGGCCCCGTTCTCCCTTCGCATCGCCATGCCCGTTGTCGGGTCGCTGACGAAAAAGGGACCGTGCTCTTCGCCACGCTGCATGGCCTAGCGTTCCCGTGTCGGCGCGCCTGGCGCTTCACACTCGTACATGCCACCGCTTCCGGTACCGTTGCTGAATACCCAATGCACCTCTGCGAATGCGGGGGCGAGAGTCGAAGGATCGTTCGCATGGTTATGGGTGGACAGATCGACGCCCTTGCCTGCCGTCCAGAAGTGAACATAGGCTATCTCAGCTCCAGTCGCGTCCAGCAAATGGAAGCCCGGGACAATGTGGGCATCCGCACCGTCAAATGTGTCGGTGAAGGCGCCAAATTTGTCCTCGAAACTCTGCCAACGAAAGACCTCGTCGCGGGGACCCGCGAACACCAGCTGATCCATTGAGCGGATGCTATCGATTGCGTCACCTGTTTCGGTCAGTACGGCAAACAGGGCACCCTGGTCGCCTGCATCCACCTGCCCCCGTTCAACGAGCGTTCCCCGTATCTGGCGCCGCGCCGCGAACGCCGATCGGTCCAGGTTGGCCAGCCGACCGGCAATTACCTTTATGTAGATCTTCCCCGTGGCCTCGTCCAAGGCCAATGTCTGCCGGCGTGCGAGGTGCACGAACTGCAGCGTCCAGCCGGCAACCGACCAGACATCCGACACCTGCGGTCCGGCCGCCGTGCTGCCCGATGGCCAATGGCCAAATGCAAGGTCCAGACCCTCGCGAGGGTGACTGAGTTTCACCGGTACGCTGGGTGCGATTGTCGACAGCGGATGGGTCTGAGCAGATGCATGAGTCGTCACGGGCCGTCCTGCCTGATCCAAGGGCGCCAAGGCTAGCACGTGGCAAGGTCCTGGTGTTTCTTTGACACGTGCAGCACACGTGTATCGGGGCCCCGAAGGGGTCGTTTTCCTTCGCCAATCCCGTTAAGGTTCGTTGCGCATTTTCAGGTGTCTTCCATGGGTGATCTCACCCCCCACAATCGCATCTCGCTGAAGAAGACCATCCGAGTCTTCCGCGATAGTTCCGATGCCAAGGCCATCGCGATATGTACCCTGGATCTGGTGCTGTTTGCGGCCGCATTTGCAGGCGTGTTGCTCTGGGAATCGGCCGGACTGAAGGTCCTGGGTGGGCTGATCATGGGGCTGTGGATCGCCCGCCTGTTCATCATCGGACACGATGCCTGCCACCAGGCCTTTTTCTCCAACCGGCGTACCAATCGTTGGGTGGGCCGATTGGTGTTCCTGCCGTCGTTGACGGCCTACAGCCTCTGGGAAGCAGGACACAACCTGGGCCATCACGTTTATACCAATCTTGCGGGATACGACTACGTCTGGACGCCGACTACGAAACAGGCTTACGACGCGATGCCCCCGTGGCGGCGCGCCCTGGAGCGGCTCTATCGGTCGGTGTGGGGTTGCTGGGCCTACTATCTGATAGAGCTCTGGTGGAGACGACTGCTGTTCCCCAGGGTCGAGGACATGCCAATCCGGAGAACCAGCTTTACAGTAGACTCCGTGCTGGTTTCGGTGTTCGGAATCTGCTGGATCGTGGCATTGATCGGTGTCGGAGCTGCCACTGGGCAATCGATCATGTTGCTGGTGGGGTGCGGATTCGTACTACCATTCCTGACCTGGAATCTGCTGATGGGGGCAGTGATCTACTTTCATCACACGCATCCGGAGGTCGCGTGGTACGACGACATCGATGAATGGGAGCACGCGCGTGATGGCATTTCCGGCACGGTGCTGATTACCTTTCCGTTCCGTCTTGGCCGGATCCTGAACAACATCATGGAGCATCCAGCGCATCACCTGGATGTTCGGGTGCCGCTGTACAACATCGAAGCAGCGCAACGAACATTGAACCAGCAAAATCTTCGACTGGTCGAACAGCCGTTTAGCTGGGCGCACATTTTCAACTGCACACGAACGTGCAAGCTCTACGCTTACACGGCCCATCGTTGGTTGAGTTTCGACGGCGCGTTCACCAGCGACCCCGTACCAGCGTCCCGATGACCCCGCGAAGTGGGTTCGCTCCGGTCTTGGCCATCGGGCTCATGCTGATGACCGCCATGGCGTCGGCCCAGGACGCTCCGCCGTACCATGCATTGTTCTTCGGCGAGATAGACTATCGCCAGTCCGACGGCGACGATGACGATGGCTTCGTGATTGGCCAACTCGTGGCTCACCTGACCGGCAACGTTGATGACCGGCTCAGCATTATGACGGAGCTGACGGCCACTGCGCGGCAGGACGAGGACTTCGAGTTCGAGGTCGAGCGGTTGATCATCAAGTACGATTTTTCCGACCAGTTCAAGCTGTCCGCAGGTCGGTACCACACGCCGATTGGCTACTGGAATTCAGCGTTCCACCACGGCAGCTGGCTGCAGACGACTATCGCGCGACCGGAGACGGTCAAGTTCGGCAGCAACGTCATTCCGATCCATTTCGTGGGCCTGTTGCTGGAAGGAAAGATCCGCCAGTCAGACTTTGGCTATCGATTAGGCTTCGGTAACGGGCGTGCCGAGCAGATCAACGATCCGGGCGACCTGGGCGACGACAATGACGAACCTGCCTACCTTGGTTCTTTCTACTATCGGCCGCTCGACAAGTACCGCCTCGAGACCGGCGTCAGCGTTC
>PVMS01045373.1_pt1 | contig 14117 bp, 8 predicted proteins | sample 1853461 | NCBI WGS metagenome assembly PVMS01 (sample SAMN08582032, study PRJNA380276) | Marine sediment metagenome, whole genome shotgun sequencing project. | isolation source: ocean sediment barecode stripped | collected 2017 | reverse complement strand
TGGCCAGTTGGATGGCCTCAAGGTAGCCGTTTGGGGGCTTTCCTTTAAGCCGAATACCGACGACATGCGCGAAGCGCCCAGCGTGGTTCTTATCGAGGCGCTTATCAGTGCAGGCGCGAGCGTGCGGGCGCATGATCCTGAAGCGGCAGAGGAAGCGGGCAAGATATTCAATGGCCGGGAAGAATTCAGCACCTTCGAAGATCCTTACTCGGCGGCGGCTGGAGCAGACGCCCTGGTATTGATGACCGAGTGGAAACTCTACTGGGCGCCGGATTTTGACCGGCTGCATGAATCGATGAATCAGGCTGTCATTGTCGATGGGCGTAATATATGGTCTCCTGAAGTGATTCGCAGACGAGGCATGACTTATCACGCAATTGGCCGACCATGAATAGTCATATCGATCGCCCCATGAACGAACTGGACCAGCGAGGTAAGAACTGATGCCCAGGAAGGCACTGATTACCGGCATTACCGGACAGGATGGAGCTTACCTGGCCGAGTTTTTGCTGCTCAAGGGCTATGAAGTACATGGCATCAAGCGGCGTTCTTCGCTGATCAATACGGCGAGAATCGACCACCTCTATACTGATCCACATGTCGAAAATGCAAAGTTGCGGCTGTATTACGGCGACATGACGGACAGTTCCAGTCTGCAACGCACCATTCAACAGGTTCAGCCAGACGAGATTTACAACCTGGCTGCGCAAAGCCACGTTGCCGTTTCCTTTGAAGAGCCTGAATACACAGCGGAATCGGATGCTGTGGGGACCTTGAGAATCCTGGAGGCTATCCGGAACCTGGGGCTCGAAAAGCAATGCCGTTTTTACCAGGCTTCGACTTCGGAATTATTTGGTAAAGTTCAGGAGACGCCGCAAACGGAGACCACTCCTTTCTATCCACGCTCACCCTATGGCGTCGCCAAGCTCTATGCCTATTGGATTGTTGTGAATTACCGGGAGGCCTATGGCTTCTTTGCCTGCAACGGCATCCTGTTCAACCACGAATCCCCGCTGCGCGGCGAGACCTTTGTCACCCGCAAGATCACCCGTGGTCTGGCGAGAATCGGCTGGGGGCTTGATGACTGTATCTTCCTGGGCAACCTCGATGCACGCAGGGACTGGGGCCATGCCAGGGACTTTGTCGAAGCGCAGTGGATGATGCTGCAGCACGATGAGCCCGTTGATTTTGTCATATCTACCGGTGAGCAGCATTCCGTGCGGGATTTCGTCAACGCGGCTGCCGGGAGCATGGGTCTTGAGCTGGAGTGGACCGGTAGCGGGCCGCAAGAGCAGGGTGTGGTGGCCTGGTCTGAGCGTGACGATCTGCAGTTCAGGGCCGGGGATGTGCTGGTGCAAATTGACCCCAGGTACTACCGTCCCACCGAGGTCGAAAGCCTGTTGGGTGATTCGACCCTGGCGCGCAAAACACTGGGCTGGACCCCGAAAATTTCATTTGAAGAGATGGTCGGGGAAATGATCACCTCCGACCTGCAAATTGCACGTGAAGAGGCCTTGATCAACCAGGACCGCGAAGACCCGTGAGCACCATGGATTCCTGGGCTGAAACCCGGGACAACAGGATCTATGTCGCTGGCCATGCCGGCATGGTTGGCTCTGCTCTTGTCAGGCAGTTGGCGCGGGCAGGAAAGAACGAATTGATACTGCGTAATCGTGCCGATCTCGACCTGACGCGGCAGGCGGAAGTTGAGCGTTTTTTTGCTCAGGAAAAAATTGACTGCGTTTACCTGGCGGCTGCGAAAGTTGGCGGCATCAAGGCAAACGACGAGTTGCCGGCAGATTTTATCCGTGAAAATCTTCAGATACAGACCCATGTGATCCACGCGGCTCATATGGCTGGCGTGAACCGTTTGCTGTTTCTCGGGAGTTCCTGTATTTATCCCCGGCAAGCGCCACAGCCCATGCCTGAGGACTCCCTGATGACGGGGCCCCTGGAATCAACGAACGAAGCTTATGCCGTGGCAAAAATTGCGGGAATCAGGATGTGCGAAGCCTACAGGCGCCAGCACGGTTGCGATTTCCGCAGCGTGATGCCGACCAATTTGTATGGCCCTGATGATAATTTTGACCTCGAAACCAGTCATGTCCTGCCGGCCTTGCTGCGGAAGTTTCATACCGCGGTGACAGCAGGCGCACAGAGCGTCTCTGTCTGGGGTAGCGGTAAGCCGCGTCGTGAATTTTTGCACGTCGATGACATGGCAGCTGCGAGCGTGCACATCATGAACCTGTCGCCAGAGCGCTACTGGTCAGTGGCTCAACCCGGCTGTTCGCATATCAATGTGTGATCGGGTACAGATGTCAGCATAGCTGAGCTGGCGGAGTTGATCGCTGGTATCTCGGGCTTTCAGGGCAGGATCGAGTTTGATGCTGGCATGCCCGATGGAACGCCGCGAAAATTGCTTGATGTAGGCCGCCTGGAGTCCCTGGGCTGGAAATACGAAATCAGGCTGGAGGACGGTATCCGGCGGACCTACGACTGGATGGTCAATCATTGGAATCAGATTCAGAATGCTGGCGAACCCGAACGCTCGTTTGGGTAAAAAAATCTTATGAGTAAATCTTTACAGGAACAGCTGATGTCCCTTGGCCTGGCCAGGGAAAAGCCAGGCGCCAAAAGCCCACGTAAGTCAGCTGGAGGGCCGCAGGGCCGCTCCGGGAAGGCAGCGAAAGCAGCAGGACAACCGCAAGAAAAAGGTCGCAAAAAAAGTGCAGACATGGGTGGTGAAAAAAACAGCGCTGAAATGTCTCTGAACCGGGCATATGCACTGCGAAAACAGGAAGAACAAAAACAGGCCGACTTGGCGCGCCGGCGCAAACAGGAAGAAGTTCGCCGTCGTCGCCAGCTCAACAGGGAAATCGGCGCAATTGTCAACACCCACCGCCTGAATGACCCCAAAGCGGAAGTCCCGCGAAATTTCATGTACAAGGGCCGCATTCGCAAGACCCATCTCACGCCCGAACAGCTGAAAGCCCTGAATAAAGGAGAGTTAGGTCTGGCCTATCTTACCGGCAGCTACCACCTGCTGGCGCGCGAGCAGGTCGAGGCCATCCGCCAGATTTCCGCACAGCACGTCCCCGACCTGGGCGGTGAATCCAGCGACGATGAAGAGCACCCGGTACCGGATGATTTGATTTGGTGAAGGGGGTGTTTTTGTCCGCAGAGGACGCAGAAGACGCTGAATATGGCTGGCTCGCTGACTTCTGATTAACGAAGTCGCTTTGCCGTTTCGGACTGAGCGTTCGGCTGGGTTGAATATGTGTAATCTGCGTCTTCTGCGTCCTCAGCGGAAAAATGGATTTATCTACTCGTGCAGATTGGAGGGCAATAAACGGCGTACGTCTTCCAGGCTGCAGTCTTTGCGGCGGGCGTAGTCATCGAGCTGGTCGGTGAGTACCGGGCCGAGGACGAAGTATTCGGCTTGTGGATGAGCAAAGTAGTAGCCGCAAACGGATGCGGCGGGCAGCATGGCGAAGCCGCTGGTTAATACCATGTCCGCGTTTTCTGATGCGCCCAGGAGATCGAAAATCTTTTCCTTTTCGCTGTGATCCGGACAGGCGGGATAGCCCGGGGCGGGCCTGATGCCGCGATATGCTTCTTTGATGAGTTGTGCATTATCCAGGGTTTCTTCTTTGGCATAGCCCCAGAATTCTTTGCGGATTCTGTGGTGAAGATGTTCGGCAAAGGCTTCCGCCAGGCGGTCGGCCAGGGCCTTGAGCAGGATGGACTGGTAATCGTCATGTGCTGCTTCGAATTCCTCCAGTTTCGCCTCTATTCTCAGTCCGGCGGTGACGGCGAACAGGCCAATATAATCCTTGAGGCCGTTCTTGGCGGGCGCCACGTAATCGGAAAAACAACGGTTGGCCCGGCCACTTGCCTTGGCGCGCTGCTGACGAAGAAAATTCAGGGTTTCCTTCACGGATTTCCCGTCGCTGTCATCGAAAAGCTGGATATCGTCACCCTGGCTGGCAGCTGGGAAAATGCCATAAACAGCACGCGCCTGGAGCCAGTTTTCACTGATGATCCGGTCCAGCATTGCGCGCGCATCGCGGTACAGACTGCTCGCGGCTTCGCCGATCAGGGGGTCATCAAGTATCCCCGGAAATCGCCCGGCCAGTTCCCAGGTTTGAAAAAAAGGCGTCCAGTCGATGTACCCGGACAGGCGGCTTAGCGGGTAGTTCTCGAGTACCTGCACACCGGTTTGGGCAGGTGCAGCCACGTCATCCTGCTTCCATTCGATCTGCAAGCGGTTTTCGCGCGCAGATGCAAGTGAAACAGGTGGCTTTCTGCTACTGCCCCTGGCGCGCCGTTCGCGCAAGTTGCGGTAATCAGTAGCGGTTTTTTCCTGCAACGCGTGGCGGCTGTCCGCGGAAATCAGCTGCCTTGCCACGCCGACGGCGCGCGAGGCATCCTTGACCCAGAACACGCCATTGTCATACTCCGGTTCAATTCTCAGGGCAGTGTGGACGGGTGATGTGGTCGCGCCGCCGATCATCAGCGGCTGATCCAGACCCTGTCTTTTCATCTCGGCTGCGATCAGTCTCATTTCTTCCAAAGAGGGTGTGATCAGGCCGGACAGGCCGATGATATCGGCCTTTTCTTTCAGTGCTTTAGAAATAATAGTCTCACCCGGAACCATCACGCCCAGGTCGGAAACCTCGAAATTGTTGCATCGCAGCACCACCGCCACGATATTTTTTCCGATGTCGTGCACATCGCCCTTCACAGTCGCCATCACGATATGGCCCGCACTGCTTGAGGTATCTCCGCTGCGCAGTTTCTCTTCCTCGATATGCGGGATGAGTACCGCCACGGCCTGTTTCATAACCCTGGCGCTCTTGACCACCTGTGGCAGAAACATCTTGCCGTCGCCGAACAGGTCACCGACGATGTTCATGCCGTCCATCAGCGGGCCTTCGATCACATCGAGCGCACGCACCGAGCCGCATCGGGCTTCCTCGGTATCTTCCTCGACATGGCTGTTGATTCCTTTGACCAGGGCGTGAACGAGACGATCATGAACCGGCAGTTCCCGCCACTTCTCGTCAATTGTTTCCTTTGCGCTGCCACCCTGGAATTCCTGGGCGAGTTCGAGCAAACGATCCGTTGCATCATCCGTTCTGTTCAGAACAACATTTTCCACCGCCGTGCGCAGCCTGGGGTCAATCTCATCATAGATTTCCAGTTGCCCGGCATTGACGATGGCCATATCCAGACCGGCATGAATGGCGTGGTACAGAAACACGGAATGAATAGCCTCGCGTACCCGGTCCTGGCCGCGGAAAGAGAAGGAAATATTGCTCAGGCCACCGGAGACCAGCGCGCCCGGGCACTGCTCTTTGATCTGACGTGTTGCTTCGATGAAGTCCACGCCATAACTGTTGTGTTCGGAAATGCCCGTGGCGATCGCGAAAATATTGGGGTCGAAGATGATGTCTTCCGGTGGAAAGCCGACCTCTTCAGTCAGGATGCGCCAGGCGCGTTTGCAGATCGACACGCGCTTTTCCTGGCTATCAGCCTGTCCCTTTTCATCGAAGGCCATCACGATGACGGCTGCGCCGTAACGCAGGATGGTCCGTGCCTGCTCAATGAACGGTTCTTCGCCTTCTTTCAGGCTGATGGAATTGACCACTCCCTTGCCTTGCAGGCATTGCAGCCCGGCCTCCAGTACTTCCCAGCGGGAGGAATCGATCATCACGGGCACGCGGGCAATATCGGGTTCGGACGCGATCAGGTTGAGGAATTGCGTCATTGCCTTAGGACCATCCAGCAATCCCTCATCCATATTCACGTCGATGATTTGCGCACCATTTTCGACCTGCTGCAAGGCGACCTGGAGCGCTTCCTGATAGTTGTCCTCGGCGATCAGCCGCCGGAACCGGGCTGAGCCAGTCACGTTGGTTCGTTCGCCCACGTTGAGAAAATTCAGTTCAGGGGTAATGGTGAGCGGTTCCAGGCCGGACAGTCGGCAAAAAGGCCCCACTTCAGGAATTATCCGGGGTGTTTTTTCGCGCACGCCAGCCGCAATGGCCGCTATGTGCTCAGGCCGGGTGCCGCAGCAACCACCGACTATATTAAGCAAGCCTGCAGATGCAAATTCACTGATAATTGAAGACATATTTTCCGGCGTGTCATCGTATTCGCCCAATTCATTGGGTAAACCGGCATTCGGATAAAGACTGATCGGGCAGTCGGCCACACGCGACAGTTCCTGTATCCAGGGACGAATTTCAAGCGCTCCCAGGGCGCAGTTCAGGCCGACGGCGAAGGGCTTGACATGCCTGATCGAATGCCAGAATGCCTCTACCGTTTGTCCTGACAGCGTTCTGCCGCTGGCATCGACGATGGTGCCGGAAATAATGAGCGGCAAGCGGTAACCCAGTTCATCAAAGGCGTTGGCAACGCCAAACAGCGCCGCCTTGCAATTGAGCGTATCAAAAACGGTTTCAACCACCAGCAGATCAGCGCCACCTTCAGCCAGGCCGAGTGCAGCCTCGGTATAAGCATCGCGCAACTGTGCAAATGTGATGTTGCGGAATTCGGGCCGATTGACGTCGGGTGAGAGGGAAGCCGTCCGGTTGGTTGGGCCCAATGCGCCGATGACAAAGCGCGGTTTCGACGGATCGGCAACACTGAATTCGTCAGCTAACTGTCGTGCGATACGGGCACTTTCCAGGTTGATTTCCCGGGCCAGTGAGTGTGTGCCGTAATCCTGCTGAGAAATCGATGTCGCATTAAAAGTATTGGTTTCCAGGAAATCCGCCCCGGCTTCCAGGAAGGCCCGGTGAATGCCCGCAATCACGTCAGGTCTTGTCAGGCTGAGAATATCGTTGTTGCCCTTCAGGGACTGCGGATGATCCGCAAAGCGCTCGCCGTGGTATTCACACTCATCCAGCTTCGCATCCTGAATCATGGTGCCCATGGCGCCGTCGATGAGCAGGATTCGGTGAGAGAGCATTTGCTCGAGCCGGGCTACGGTTTCAGTATTCTTGTACGGGAGGGTATTCATGGTTTGAAATATTCAGGCGTTCCGGTTTGGATCAGGGGGGGTCAGGGTTTTTTCGCAGATAAAGACAGCACGGAGAAATTCGGTACGCGCTTTTCAATCACGGAAACCGTACAGGACTGAACCTGCAGGCCGGCATCGCTACAAAAGTCTTTGAGTTGCGCCGTTGAAAATCCCAGGTTTACATGGTTGTAGGGTTCAACCGCCTTTTCATGTTTGTGCTCCAGCAAGGTAACAGCAAGCAGCTTGCCCCCGGGTTTCAGCACACGAGCGGCCTCGCTGATGACGATCGCGGGATCCCTGGTGTAGGTCAGGGCATGCATCAATAAGACGGTATCGAAGCTGGAATCCCCAACCGGCAGCGAGTGCATATCACCGGTTTCGAAACATACATTGCTGAACTCCTCCAGGCGCCGGCGGCCTGCGGCTACCACCCGGTCGCTGATGTCGAGGCAGACAATGCGCTGTGCCCGTGGCGCAAGCAGTTCCGCCAGGACACCGTCGCCGGATGCAATATCCAGAACATCGCCGGGATCGAGCAGGTGGACCAGGCCACGCGCGGTCGCTTCCCATGTTCTTCCCGGAGAATAATGGCGCTCCATGTCGCCAGCCACGCTGTCAGCCCAGGTGTGCCCGCCTGAACGCTTATGCAGGATATCGGGAATCCTCTTCAGGTCCTGCCTGATCAGGGGATCGTTGGTATTCTTGCGCAACAACTGCCACAAAGCTTCCAGTGAGGCATCGTTGATTGGAGTCACAATGCGGTAGTAAACGAACACACCCTCGCGCCGGTCTACCACCATTCCGGCCTCTTTCAGCTTGGCAAGGTGAGTGGAAACGCGGGGCTGGGCAAGTTGGGTAACGGCGGCCAGTTCGGCAACACTCAGCTCTTCCTGCTCCAGCAGGAGTAAAAGTCTGAGACGCGTGGTGTCCGCCAGTAAGCGGCAATGGTGTGACGCCAATTGCAGATCCATCTCGATAGCGGTCGGACTGGTCATATATCTCGGTATCTTGATTTAAAGATATATACAGACTATAGGCTGAGGACAGGCAGGTCAATAACAATTCGCTTAAAGATTTAATTGTCCATGGAAGCTATAATCGAATGCTTCAACCCGGCAAAAAAGCAAGGGAAAACCGGATCAAAATGAAACCAAGTGATGTTGACCAAAAACAGGCCCTGCTCGATCAGGTAATCGCCAGGCTTGCTGGCCAGATGAACACGCGGCGGGCCAAGTTGGCGGAAATGTACGTCAGGTACTATTTTCGCCGGGTGCCGCTGGACGACCTGGTACAGGAAGCACCGGCAACGCTGGCCACCATCGTCAGCAAGCAACTCGAGTTTCTGAAAATCCGCTCCCCGGGCGAGATTCTGATCCGAATATTCAATCCACGTGTTGAATCAGATGGTTGGGAGTCGGAGCACACCATCATCGAGATGGTCAATGACGACATGCCTTTTCTGGTCGACACGGCCTCGCTGACACTTTCTGAAATGAGCCTGGGTGTTCACTTGATTATCCACCCTGTGATGCGCGTTAACCGGGATGATAATGGCAAGCTCACCGCGATTTACCTGAAAAAAAAGAAGCTGGGAAAAGCAGAGTCGATCATGCAGTTTCAGATCGACCGGCGGACCCGGGAAGAGGATCTCGCGGAAATCGAGCAACGCCTGAGAGCTTCCTTCGGTGATGCACGCAGGGCAGTTTCAGATTGGCGCGCAATGGAGAAAAAAGCCAGCGAGGCAAGAAAAAGCATGGCCACCTGGGCGCCTCAGGTTGAAAAGCGCCTGATGCGGGAATGCCGGGAATTCATAAAATGGCTCATGGACGATCATTTCATTTTCCTCGGCGTGCGTGACTATGAAGTGGTTAAAGATAATGGCCGTTTCCAGTTGAAGATCGTTCCCGGTTCCGGCCTGGGGATCCTCACAGAGACGGACAGTACCGTGACAACAAGGCCATTGACCAGCCTGGCAGATGAAGCAAGAAAGCATAAGCAGAAAATCCCGTTGATCATCACCAAGACCAATGCACGCTCGACCGTACATCGCAGTGGTTACCTTGACTACATAGGCGTACTCCGGTTCGATGACAAGGGGCGCACCATCGGTGAACGTCGTTTCCTGGGGTTGTTTACTTCCACGGCCTACAACCTGAATGCGATGGATACCCCGCTGGTTCGGATCAGGGCGCAACGGGTGCTGGAAGAAGCCAAACTGCGCGAGGGATCTCATGCCTGGAAGACTATGGTGCATAAGCTGGAAACCCTGCCGCGCGATGAGTTGTTCCAGGCCAACTCCGAGCAATTGAGCGAGATTGCGACGGGCGTATTGAACTTGCAGGAGCGTTCACGCGTGCGCCTGTTTATCCGGCGTGAACGTTACGGCCGTTTTTATTCCTGCCTGGTCTATATTCCAAGGGAACGTTTCAATACTGAGAACCGCGAGAAAATACAGTCCATTCTCAAGCGAGCCCTGAAAGGGAAGCGCCTGGATTACACGGTCAATGTATCGGAGTCGAGGCTGGCCCGCTTGCAGGTGATCGTGCGTCCCAGGCTTGGAGCGGAAATCGATCCTGATGTGCGCGCGCTGGAACAGAAGATTGTCGAAGTTGTACGGTCCTGGAAAGACGGCCTTACTTCCACCCTGGTTGAAAAACATGGCGAGGAAATTGGGTTGCGCTACGCGGCGAGATTCGGCAAAGCCTTTCCGGAAGCCTACAAGGAAGATATTTCTCCCTGGGTGGCTGCATTTGATGTGGAAAACGCGGCGGCGGTCGATGAGGGTGAAGACCTGCGCATGAGCCTGTACCGGCCACGCAAACCCCGTAACGGAATTATTCGTTTAAAGCTGTTCCGGAAACACGAGCCGATCCCGCTGTCCGAGGTGCTTCCGATACTCGAGAATCTCGGCTTGCATATTGTCAGCGAACGCCCTTATGAGCTGCGCCTGCCGGATGAGGAATCGCTCTGGATTCAGGATTTTGACATGATTCCGGCTGTCGGGCGTGAGCTGGATCTGGATATCATCCGCACCCACTTCAAGCAGTCCTTCGAACGCGCATTGCGTGGTGATACGGACAGCGATGGTTTCAATCGGTTGGTCATTGCGTCCCAGATGCATTGGCGCCAGGTCAAGGTGCTGCGCGCCTACTGCAAGTACCTGTTGCAGACCGGTGTACCGTTTTCACTGAACTACATGGCCGAAACGCTGGCCAAGTACCCGCCGATTGCGCGCTTTTTGGTTGAACTGTTCGAAGCATCATTCGACCCCGCACGGGACAATGAGTCCGACTACCGCCGCGAGCTCAGCGCAAAGAATCTGGGCCGGCGGTTCGCAACGCTGCTGGGCGGAGACTGCGCTCAAGACAGCGTTTTACTGGAATATGTTGATGACATGATTGCCGCCCGCCTGCAAGATCGTGAGGCACAGGTGTTTACCATCAAGCGGGCATTCAGGCGAGCGCTTGAATCTGTATCCAGCCTGGATGAAGACCGTATTCTTCTTGCCTTTTACAGAGTAATCGGCGCCACGCTGCGCACCAACTTTTTCCAAAAAAATGAAGATGGCCAGCACAAGGACTACATTAGTTTCAAACTGGATTCTCATGCCGTGCCGGATCTCCCGCTACCCCGGCCTTACCGGGAAATCTGGGTGTTTTCTCCGCGCTTTGAAGGAATTCATCTGCGCGGTGGCAAGATCGCCCGCGGCGGCTTGCGCTGGTCCGACAGACGCGCGGACTTTCGCACCGAAGTGCTTGGTCTGATGAAGGCCCAGAATGTCAAAAATACGATGATCGTGCCGGTCGGCGCCAAGGGTGGTTTCGTGGTCAAGCATTCGCCGATCCATCAAGGGCGTGATGCAGTAATGCAGGAAGGCATTCATTGTTATAGTTGTTTTATCAATGGCTTATTGGATTTAACTGATAATTTAGATGAAGAAAAAATTCTACCGCCTGCAGATCTGGTTAAACGTGATATCGACGATCCTTACCTGGTGGTCGCAGCAGACAAGGGAACGGCCACATTTTCAGATATTGCCAATGGTATCTCGGATCAACACGGCTTCTGGCTGGGCGATGCCTTTGCCTCCGGCGGGTCCGTGGGCTATGACCACAAAGCCATGGGCATTACGGCGCGCGGTGCCTGGGAAGGTGTGAAACGGCATTTCCGTGAAATGGGCAGGGACATTCAGCGCGAACCGTTCACCGTGGTCGGTATTGGCGACATGAGTGGTGACGTATTTGGCAATGGAATGCTTCTGTCCCGGCACACCCGGCTGAAGGCCGCGTTCAATCATCTGCATATTTTCCTGGATCCGGATCCTGATGAAGCCGCCAGTCTCAAAGAGCGCCGGCGCCTGTTCCGCAAGGCGCGTTCCGGGTGGTCTGACTATAATCCCGATTTGATATCCAAAGGCGGTGGCGTGTTCTCACGTCAGGACAAGACCATCCCGCTCAGCCGCGAAGTCAGGCACTGGCTCAGTATAGAAGACGAGCAATTGTCACCTCATGCCCTGATCCGTGAGTTGCTTAAAGCACCGGGAGACCTGCTGTGGAATGGCGGCATCGGTACCTATGTGAAAGCATCTGCTGAAAGCCATGCCGAAGTCGGTGACCTGGCAAACAATCTGCTGCGGGTTGATGGCAGGGATCTGCGCTGTAAAGTCATCGGCGAAGGTGGAAACCTGGGTTTCACGCAGAGGGGGCGGATGGAGTTTGCCAGTAACGGTGGCCGTGTCAACACGGATTTCATTGATAATTCGGCCGGCGTGGATACCTCGGATCACGAAGTCAATATCAAAATTCTGTTGAATCAGGTGATGCGTGCGGGTGAGATCGACCTTGATTCACGCCACAAACTACTGGCCGATATGACGGATGAAGTTGCCATGCTGGTGTTGCGCAGTAATTACCTCCAGACCCAGGCAATATCGATGATGGAAAAGTTCTCCGGGTCGCGCCTGGGATCGAAGCAACATTTCATCAGCGTGCTGGAAAATGAAGGTCTGCTAAATCGGCAACTGGAATTTCTGCCCGAAGACGAGGAACTGACCGATCGAAGAAACCAGGGAGAGGGACTGTCCAGACCGGAACTCTCCGTGCTGCTTTCCTACAGTAAAATCAGACTTTTCCAGCAATTGCTGGTATCTGATGTTCCTGAGGACCCTTACTTGTCCCGTGAGTTGATTCGCTACTTTCCCCTTCCGCTGCAGGAACGCTATTCGCACTTCATGCAGGCCCATCGCCTGAAACGGGAAATCATCGCCACGCAGGTAACCAACAGCCTGGTAAACCGGATGGGCGCGTCCTTTACTCTGCGTATGCACGAGGATACCGGCGCCGAACCAGCTGCCGTGGCAAAAGCCTACACCGTTGCGCGTGGCGTTTTTGAAGCACGCAAATTCTGGGAGAGAATCAGGATTCTGGACAATAAGGTCGACACCGATCTGCAAATTTCCGCCTTGCTGGCCATGTGGAACCTGCTCAGACAAACCACCCGCTGGCTGCTGAATCTGCCTGGCAGGAATCTCGACATTCAGGCGATGGTGGGCCTGCTGTCGCCAGGCTTGCATACGCTGACACGTTCAATGCAGAAATCAATGTCAGTTGAAGACGTGGAGAATATGCAGCGGCAAATGCAGCCTTACATCGATGGTGGATTCCCCAAAGCACTGGCCAGGCGCACGGTCGTTTTGGAATACCTGTTTCCCGCCCTGGACGTGGTGGAAACAGCTGCCAGGCGAGGCGCTGATGTGCAGCGGGTCGCCGATGTCTTTTTCGGGCTGGGCGAGTCGCTGGACCTGCGATGGCTCCGCGGTCATGTCGAGTCTCTTGAGGTGCTCGGGCAGTGGCATGCGCGCGCCAGGGCTAACCTGCGTGACGAACTGTTTGCACAGCAAAACCTGCTGGTCGAGCGGGTTTTGCAGGCTTCAGGCCAGAAAGGTGATGCCGTGGCGGCCTGGATGGAAGCCAATGAACATAGCGTGAAGCGCGTTGTGGACATGATGCATGACATGAAAAACCATGCGGACATGGACTACGCAACCATAGCGGTAGCCGTTCGTTCGCTTGCCCAACTGGTTAATGATACGGCGCCGGGAAGGGAAGCGGCTTGAGAAAGGGAGCCAGCATGACATCTTCAAAGCACAGGATTCATTTCGTTGCCAGCGATTCCGAGGCGGCCCAGGCCGCATTGCTGGCAATGACAGATCGCTATGGACAGAGCGAACCGGAAAACTCCGATGTTGTAGTTGCCCTGGGAGGTGATGGCTTCATGCTGCGTACTCTGCATCGCCTGCTGCCGGAAAATCTGCCCGTCTACGGTATGAAGATCGGCAATGTCGGATTTCTGATGAATCGTTATCGCAAGTACAAGTTGAAGGACCGTCTTGAAGCTGCGAACGTAGTGGAACTGAATCCCCTCAGTATGATTGCAGTCTCGGAGGCCGGTAATGAATTCCGCGCCCTGGCAATCAACGAGGTAGCATTATTGCGTCAAATGAACCAGGCCGCGCATATCCGCATCCTGATCAATGGCACAGTCAAGGTGGATGATCTGGTCTGCGACGGCGTACTGGTAGCGACTGCTGCCGGCAGTACGGCCTATAACCTCTCCGCGCACGGCCCGATTCTGCCACTCGGGACAGATGCCCTGGCTTTGACCCCCATATCGCCTTTCCGACCCCGCCGATGGAAAGGCGCCGTACTCCCGGCCAGTGTTCGCGTTCGCTTCGAGATACTCGACAATTACAAGCGCCCGGTCAGCGCTACCGCCGACGCACAGGAAATCCGCAACGTGGTCAGCGTGGATATCTACGAAGAAAAAAACATCACCCTGAAATTACTGTTCGATCCCGATCATTCCCTGGAAGAGCGCATCCTCGACGAACAATTCCTGTAGGAGCCCGCCACGCGGGCGACCGATCTTTTTTCAACAGCTTTTTCAGGGCGCTGAATGCCCGCACCGCCTTCCAAAAATGCGGTCGCAGAGAACAGGGCGCCTTACTAAAAGTACCAGGCAAGTTGTGCAAAAACGCTCGGCCCCGTTGAAAAGTACAAGCCGTCTACCGGCGCTTCGATTCCACCGTATT
>PVMS01087284.1_pt1 | contig 14120 bp, 10 predicted proteins | sample 1853461 | NCBI WGS metagenome assembly PVMS01 (sample SAMN08582032, study PRJNA380276) | Marine sediment metagenome, whole genome shotgun sequencing project. | isolation source: ocean sediment barecode stripped | collected 2017 | reverse complement strand
GATTTCCGCAACCCGGACGATCACGTTTTTCTCCGTTCCTGCTGCCGCCGATTCGGCATGTATTACAGTGCGCCGGGCAACGGTATTTCGCACCCAACCCACCAAGAACGGTTCGGCGTTCCCGGCAAGCTGCTGGTCGGCACCGACAGCCACACGCCCGCCGCTGGCGCCATCAGCATGATCGCCATCGGTGTCGGCAGCATCGAGGGCGCCTCGATCCTGGCGGGAGAACCCCTGAACATCCCGATGCCGGAAATCATGGGTGTCGAACTTACGGGTCAGCTGCCCGACTGGGTCAGCGCCAAGGTTGTCATCCTTGAAATGCTGCGCCGCCACACCGTAAGGGGCGGCGTCGGGCGCATCATCGAATACTACGGACCGGGCGTTGCGACCCTGTCGGCGATGGACCGGCACGTGATCGCCAATATGGGAACCGAGCTCGGCGCCACAACTAGCGTCTTCCCCGCCGACGATAGAGTTCGTGAGTTCCTGCGTGAAACCGGACGGGAACAAGATTTCGTCGAAATTCTGGCCGACGACGGCTGTGATTACGAGCACCACGACCAGATCGATCTATCCAAGCTCGAACCCTTGATCGCCACGCCATCGAGCCCGGACAACGTGGTGCCGGTACGCGACGTCGCGGGCGAGCCGGTCTATCAGGCATACGTAGGTTCATCGGCCAATCCGGGTTACCGGGATTTCGCCATGGCCGCCATGATGGTTGAGGGCAGGCGCAGCGCGCCCGGGGTGTCTTTCGATATCAACCCCTCGACCCGTCAGGTGCTGACCAACATCACCGTCGCCGGACATTTAACGTCCATTATCGAATCCGGTGCGCGCGTCCATCAAACCGGCTGCAATGGGTGCAACGGCATGGGCCAGGCGCCGGCCACGGGGAAAAATTCCCTGCGCACGGTGCCGCGAAACTTCTCCGGCCGCTCGGGCGTCAAGGACGACCTCGTGTTTTTGTGCAGCCCGGAAACGGCGACGGCAGCGGCGCTGACCGGCGTAATCACGGATCCTCGCGATCTCGGCATGCCTTATCCCAAGGTGGAGCCGCCCGAGAAATGGATTGTGATGGGCGACATCATCGAACCCCCATTGCCGCATCAGGAGGCCCGCAAGGTGCAGATCGAAAAAGGGCCGAATATCGCTTCGCTGCCGAACATAGATCCGATTACCGATCGGATCGAGGCGCCAGTGGCGCTTAAGATGGGTGACAATGTCTCGACCGATACCATCAGCCCGGCGGGCGCCAAGGCATTGCCGTACCGCTCGAACGTACAGAAGATCGCGCAGTTTTCATTCGATGCGCTCGATGAAAACTACTACGCCCATTCGTTGGCCGAAGTGGCGAAAGGAAACTTCCATGCGCTGGTCGCGGGCCACAATTACGGTCAAGGATCGAGCCGCGAACACGCTGCGCTCGCCCCGCAATTCTTGGGTCTGCGTTTGGCCGTCGTGAAAGGATACGCCCGCTTGCATTGGCAAAACCTCATCAACTCCGCCATCCTGCCGTTGACGGTCGCCAATGAAGCCGATTACGACAAGATCGAGCCGGGTGATACGCTGGTCGTCGAGAACATCCGCCACATCCTTCGGGATGGCGGCGATACCTTTGCCGTGAAAATCAAAAGCAAGGACGTCGAGATCGCCGGCAAACTCAAGGCTTCGCCTCGCCAACGCGAAATCATGTTGGTCGGCGGGTTTTCCAATTGGGTCAATGCCAAGAACCAAGGCACGCTCAAGGAAAAATTCGCGGCGTAGTCATATGGTTTGCGGTTACAGAAAAAGCCCGTGCATATCCACGGAATTTTGTCGCGGCCAATTTCTTGCTCTATGTTCCGGCGCTGCCGATCAACCCGAACAGGTTGCGCTTGCGGATGTTTCGGCGCATCAGTTCGACATCGATGATTTGATCGTCGTCGATATCGAGATTGACGCCATTGCCGAGCGTCGAGATATACCAGCCCTGTGACTTGCCGTCCTTGGCCTGAAAAATCACTTCTTTGATATCGAAACGCGCGGCGATGTTCATCAGCAAATCTTCTTTGTTTACCTCGACACCTTCGGTGATGCCTTCGCCTTGAAACAGCACCTTCCAGGCGCCGGCCTCAAAGAAGGCCTCCGCCTGCTTATGAATATAGCTCTGGGAATTCGTCCAGTCGTCCTTGCCCTTTTGCCCCGCCTCACCAACCACCTCGAGACCCGCATCCTTCGCCATCCTGATGAGATTGCATTTGTCATCCAAGGACATGGAAATCTGAGCGCTCGACACCTCGACCGCATCCGCGCCCAAGCGTTTGACTTCGGCGTAAAACTCCTTGGAAACGCCCTGCTGCATTGCTGCCTCGGTGACGTCACCGGCAAAAAAGACTTTCACGTCGTGTTTTTTGAACGCATCCATCTTCCGACGCAGGAATTCTTCGTTTTGCAGGCGGTACGCGCCGATGCCCATTTTGACCCAATCGACGTAGTCACCGGCCATTTCCAATACGTCGTTTACCCGGTTCATGCCCCAGCCACGATCGGCAATGATCGTAATCCCGTAGGGACGCGGTTTTACCGGGCGCGGCTGGACGCGAACGAACGGAAACGCTTTATCTTGCAATAACGGATCGGATGTCATGACAGTCTCCCCAGTACCCCCTCAAATAGTGTTGAGAGAATTGATGTAATAACAAAAAAAGAGAATCAATTTTATGGCCTGATTTGGCTGCTCAGCATAATATTGGTGAACCACTCGTTGTCAACGATAACATGCTCACGATAAGTCCGCGAAAGCGCACCGGCAGAATCAATATCAGTCCAGAGCCGCCGAACGGCCGCAACGGCGAATCCATTTCAGTGGCGGTGGGATTTGGGTAGGGTTGGAGCGAATTTGATGGCTGTCCGGGAAATGACAGCGAACGAGCAGCGAATCAAAAAAGAAAAAGGGGCATGTCATATGACCGGTGGGAATACCGACTCCGATTCCCTTGCGATCGCGGAGCGGTTTGCCGCGGTTCTCACTTCGCTGACACTCGAGGACCTGACGGAGAAGGCCAAACATGTCGCGGTAAACGATCTCCTGGACATGGCCGGGCTTTGCATTGCCGCCCGGGAAAAGGATTATATCGCCGCGCTTATTGGGGGATGCGAGGCGGCAGGGCAATGTACCGCATTTGGTCATGCACGCACGTTCGATGCATCCAGCGCGGCGATGATCAATGGTGCCGCCACTCACGGCGAAGATTTCGACGATACCTTGGAAGGTGCACCCATCCGCGTTGGCGCCATGGTCATCCCGGCGGCACTCGCCGCCTGCGAGCGATTTGGGCGCTCTGGCACCGATGCACTACTTGGCATCACCGCGGGACTGGAAGCCATATGCCGATTGAACCATGTCGCGCCTGGCGCGATCCACAAAGCCGGCTTCCATCCGGTGGGTGTCATCGGTGCCCTGGGCGGCACCGTCGGCGCCGGGGTGGCATTAGGGCTCGACGCCCGACAATTGACCATGGCCATCGGCATCGCCGGCAGCATGGCATCGGGGATATTGGAATACCTTACGGAGGGGGCTTGGACAAAGCGTCTTCATCCCGGTTGGGCGGCCTCCTCCGGATTGAAAGCGGCGCTGCTGGGACGAGCTGGATACTTCGGCCCCCGCACGATCTTCGAAGGCGCGCACAATTTTTTCCATGCTTTCGCACCCAGCGCGACACCCCGCTACAGCTACATCACCGAAGGGTTAGGCGAAGAATGGCTGATGGAGAAAATCGCCTTCAAACCCTATGCCTGCGGCACCATGATCCACCCCTACATCGACTGCACGATCCGCCTTGCCAAAGAAGGCGTCGACGCCGACGATATTGTCGCCATCGAGTGCGAGACCGGTGAAGGCCTGGTCAACCGGTTATGGGAACCCCTCGCCGATAAACACCGCCCGCCCTCGGGTTACGCCGCGAAGTTCAGCATGCCCTTCTGCATGGCCGTGGGATTTTTTGATAGAGACGCCGGTCTCGACCAATTCACCGATGAGAAGGCGCGAGACCAGCGCATCCTCGACCTTGCGGCCAAGATCAAATATGTCGTCGATCCGGAAAACGAATATCCCGATAACTACAGTGGTCACATCCGGGTCGCGATGAAGGATGGAACCGTCAGGGAACTACGCCAGCCCCACATGCGCGGGGGCGTCCGTGAACCACTGACCAGGGATGAATTGATCGGAAAATTCCGTTCCAACATCGCCTACGGTGGATGGGCAATAGACCGGGGCGACCGGTTGCTCGATTTCTGTGTTAATATCGAAGGGCACGACGATTTAAACGGTTTAGTGGACTTCAGAGGCTGACTTCAAAGGCTAAAATAAATCCGACAGGCAACGGAGAAAACCGTGACGCTACTCCTATCGAACGAAGACGCGGAAGAAATCCTGACCATGGAAGAGTGCCTCGATGCACTCGATCAAGCGTATCGTGAGTTATCCAGCGGCCTTGCCACATCGGGAAGGCGTTCCGATATGACAACAAAGACCGAGTTGAAAGACGCGGTCTATTCACTGAAGATTATGGGAGGGGTCGTTCCCGGTCTTGAAGTTGGTGTTGTTCGTATCAATTCAGACATTCTGACCTGGCCGGAGACCGACGGCGTCAAGCGGCGGGTGAAAGTACCGCGTGCCCCCGGTGACCGGTGGGTCGGGCTGGTCCTGCTGTTCAGCATTAAAAACGGCGAACCCCTGGCAATTTTCCCCGATGGTGTGGTGCAGCGCATGCGTGTGGGCGGTGCGAGTGGCCTTGGCATCAAGTATATGGCCCGAAAGAATGCCAAATCCGTCGCCCTCATCGGTTCGGGCTGGCAGGCCGGTGCCCAAGCTATGGCTGCCGCTGCCGTACGTGATATCGAAACGATCCGCTGCTTTAGCCCAAATCGGGAAAACCGGGAAGCTTTCTGTCGACAGATGGAGCCTAGAATTGGCGTCGAGATGAAACCAATGGCATCCGCTGAAGCCGCCGTCAAGGACGCGGATATCGTCCTTTGCGCGACAAACAGTGCGGCCAATATTTTCACCCGGAGTTGGATCGAACCGGGTATGCATCTTGGCACAATCCGGGACGGAGAATTGGAACCCGCCGCCATCGCCGCGGCCGACGTTCTGGTCATTCACGACCCCGGGAACTTGAGTGATTCACATATTCTTACCACCGGCAATATATCTATCCCGGACCAGGAAACAGAGGTGGCATCCAGTCCCGAACTTAAAGATATCGCCAGCGCACCGGTCTTGGCGGATGTTGTCGCCGGCAAAGTCAGCGGACGGACGGCCGATGATCAGGTTACTTGTTTTCTTAATTATCACGGGTTGGGTTTCCAATTTGCCGCCACCGGCATGGCCTTTTACAAAAAGGCCCGTGACCTAGGTAAGGGCCGGGAACTGCCCACCGAATGGTTCACCGAGAACGTCCATCCTTAGGTGCCGATGGCACTGCTTCGCCTCCCCTCTGGCCCAAGGAACCCGGAAAAGCGGTCGTGCGTGGCTCGAAATTGTGAAAGGGAGCGCTTGCCACGACACATAACCAACCCGTAGATCCAACTAGGCCTGTAGCGCTTAAGATGATAAAAATGAATCGATTCATCGCCATAAAAGGAATAATTTAAGCGTCATAACTGGGAGGAGACAACGAATGGGGATCGACGATAAGAAGCCTAAGATCACCCACATCGCTTTAAAGGTGGAAGATGCCGACAAGGCATCAAAGTTTTACCAAGAAGTGTTTGGGTTTGTTCCAACTGACACCCGTCGTGACGGCGACCACGTTTCGGTTCACCTGACTGATGGTGAATTTGATCTTGCCATGGTCTCATTTGATTCTGAAGAAGACAGCGTGATGGCTAAAATCGCTGGAACGGGGCCCTGCATCCATCATTTCGGAATTGATGTGGATGATATGGAGTCAATGGTTTCAAAGATAAAGGAGCTTGGGGGGGAGAAATACTCCCCGATCCAAGCAACCCCGGCGGAACGACAGTCAAGTTCAGGGTCCCCGGCGGCGGCGGTATCACTGAAATAGCGCCCGTGGATTGGCATGCCCGCAAGGTGGGTTCCTAAGGGCAGCCCCGCCTGCCGTGTCGATGTAGCTACCGGCCGCCGCGAGCCGATCAACCGATCAGAAGGGGCCGAAGGTCCCGCGCGCTGTCGAGCGTCTCCAGGGAACGGACGGCGGCGACCAGAGCCTGAGCCCGCTCTCCGCCGAGAACCGGAGCCAGAATGTCCAAGGCCTTGGCGTCCACCTCGTCCTCCTCCATCGGGTTCTCCGGGGTGCCGCGCACCGTGTGGGTACGGTGCTCGACGCACCGTCCGTCGCGAAGCGTGATCTCGACGATGGCCTGGCGCTCCGGTCGGGCGCGGGTCAGGAAGGCCTCCGGCACCAGGGTGATCCGCGCCTTCAAATCGCGCACGGCCGGATCACCCATGCGGGTGTGGTCATGGCTGGAGGCGAAGCTGAGGCCACCATCCAGCAGCATCACGGCGAGAAGGTGCTGGAGGTTGATGTCGGACATGTCGCGGTCGTCGACTATATGGGCACGGTCATCCGGCAAGCGCACGGTCAACGATTCGACGTCGCCGGCCCCGAAGCTCTGCGTCGCCATCAATATCTCCAGGGAATCGAGCGCCGCCTGGATCGGCGAGCCAACCGACCATTTCTTGATGTTGGTGTCGAGGATCTCAAAACGGCTGCCCAGCCCATCAATCAGTGCCTCGGGCCGGGGGTCGTCGGCGAAGGAGTCCAGATAGCCGTAGGGGCCGCCGATCGCGTCCAAGACCCCGGTGAAGCCGGTGCGCACCATGGTCGCCGAGGTGACACCGTTGCGCGCCGGCATGCCGCCGAAGTCGAAGGCCTTCTCGATATGGTCCTGGTCGCGCATGTAGATTCTGAGGCCCGACGCCTGCTGCGCGGCGAAGGCGAAGACGTCGCGCGTCTCGCCCGCCGTGGCGCCGGCAAGGGCGGCGGCCGCCGCCGCCGCGCCGAAGCCCGGGCCGTGGCTGTGGGTGCAGAAATAGACGGCCTTCACCTCCTTCATGTTCAGGGCGATATTGAACCGGGAACCGACATCGTAGCCGAGCACCACGGCGCGGAGCAGTGCCTCGCCGTCCCGACCTTCCCTTTCCGCCATGGCGAGTGCTGCTGGGACGACGGCGCAACCTGGATGGCTGCGCGAGAGTAAGTGAGAATCGTCGGTTTCGTCGGCGTGGGCCAGCATGCCGTTGGCGAGCGCCGCGTTGATCGCCGTCGTCTGCAGGCGGGTGCCGACAACCAGGGCTTCTCGCCGGCCACCCAGAGATCGGATGTATTTGATGGCCATTTTCCCCGGGCCGAGGCGCGAGCCCGAGACCATGGCGGCAAGAGTGTCGAGAAGGTGATGCTTTGCCTTAATCACCACCTCAGCCGGGAGCGCGCGATCGAGCGCGCCGGCGACGTATGCGCAAACCTCGCTGGTGATCTTCTCGGCCTCAATTTGCTCCTGCATATTTCGTCCTTATTTCCTGGTTTCGACTGTCCGGGCCGTGGCGGGTCAGTTAACTACCATACCTGAGCGGGCGTTGAAGGCGCCTAGTTGAAGGGCTGGGCGAAACATTCACAAGCTCTCAGAAGATTCCCTCGCGGTTTCTGACGGCGTGGGACAGGCTGATAGCGTCCGCCGCCACGTTGAGGCCCGCCAGCTCGTCACCGTCCAGGCGGGCCAGGCGATCAACCACCCCCAGGAAACGCTCGGCTTCGTTCCTCGATACGATGGATTCCGTCAAGGTATCGAACTTGGATATGTAATCCGGCCGCTGGAATGGGGTTGCGCCACGGGGGTGGGCATTGCCGACGGACAGCTCGTCGACGACCTTCTCACCGCCCGCCAAAGTGATCTCGATGCGGGCGCCCTGGTCCTTTTTGAGGGAATCGGGCTCGTCGTAGTACCGGCGGTTCCATTCTTCGTCCTCGTGGGTCGTCACCTTTCGCCACAAGGCTAGGGTCTCCGGACGCCGGCGCCGTTCCGGGGCATAGCTTCGCTCGTGGTGCCATTCCCCATCCTCCAGGGCGACGGCGAAGATGTACATGGCGGAATGGTCGAGGGTCTCGCGCGACGCCGCCGGGTCGTACTTTTGGGGATCGCCGCTGCCCGATCCCATGACCACGTGGGTCGGCCGCTTCGAGTAGATGTCCACCCGCTCGATGGTATTTGTGTCTTCAATACGCAGGCGCATGCGGAACGCCAGGTCGATGATTGCCTGGCCGTGGTAGCCCGCTGAGTGCTCCTTAGTGTATGTGGCGAGAATGCCCCTCGGCGTCTCGCCCGCTGAGGGCAGGGTGACCCGGTAGAGCGCGTCTGGGCCGTCTAGCAGGGTTGCCAGGATGCCGTAGTCCCCCTCGTAGACCGGGCTCGGGCTGGTCTCGCCGCGCATGGCGCGGTCCAGGGCCTCAATGGCGCATTTCCCCACGTGCCCCGGCGCGAAGGCCTTCCAACTCGAGAGCACCCCCTTGCGTCCCTGGCGGGTCGCGGTAGATACGTGCGCCGCGTGTTGGATGGCCTGATAGATGACGTCGGGTTCGAGATTGAGGAGCGCACCCAAACCGGCCGCGATCGACGGCCCCAGGTGGCCGACGTGATCAATCCGGTGCGGGTTCAACGGTATTCCGGTGCACAGTGCAATTTGCGCCTCGTAGGCGGTAGCGATGGCGCGAATGACATCGCGTCCGCCCCGCCCGCATTGCTGGGCGACGGCGATAATGGCCGAAATATTGTCGCCGGGATGGGCCGATTCCGCCGCCATGAAATTATCGTGGAAGTCCAACTCGCGGACTGCGGTTGCGTTGGCCCAAGCGGCCCAGCCGCACTCGAAGCGCTGGTCCCTGGAGAGCCCTAGGACGGTCGCGCCATCCGCTCTCGGATGGGCGAGCGCCTGGGCCCTAGCGGCAGCCGGCGGCGCGCGGTCGATGGCGCAAAGCGCGACGGCGGCGTTGTCGATGATGCGGTTGGCCGCCATTTCGGTGACCGCGGCGTCCTCCGGCCACTTGCCCGCCGCCATAAGGGCGAGATGCCAGGCGAGTTGCTCTTCCCTGGGCGGCGGCCGGTCGGCCGGATAGACCCTGACATCGATTGTTCTCATGTCCTTGCCAAACCTCCAGTGATCGCGGCCCCCTCCGGCCACTCGCATCGGGCGAAGCCGCCGCCGGGATTTCCATGCAGTGGTAAGTGTCCAGCGCATAGGACGGGCCGGATTCAGCCATCGTGAAGGAGACGAATGGTGCAGGAGAACACGCAGCGCATCGGATGGATCGGCACGGGACGCTTGGGCTATCCCATGTAACTAGTCGATATCGAAATGATGGACGGGGGCAATTTCGGCAATGGTTCCGCCTGGTGCCCGGAATTTTACCGGCACGACGTCTGGGGCGCTGATGATCTCAAAGCCCTTGTCCTTGATTTCCTTGAGCGTGGCGTCGAGATCTTCAACTTCAAAGCCGATGTGGTGGATGCAGGGGCCGGGCCCACCAGCCTTTACCTCATCAGACGAATCATCGCTTTCATATTTGACCAGCGCAATATCAATGTTGCCGTCCGTCATGTGACGGGAATAATGATCCCGGTTTATTCCCTGGCGAACATCTCTGAAGCCCAGGAAATTCTCGTAGAATTCACCGGCTGCTTCGAGATCGTCAACTTTGATAGCAATATGGGCAAGTTTCATAGATGTTTCCTCCAAGGACCTAAGATAAACGACAGAACTATACTATTTTCTCACATAAATCCAACTTTCCGGCCTGGCAAAGGAGGAACTGATCGTGGTGCTTCTGCCCCCTATAAGCCGGACGAATCGTGCGTTCCGCCTTCGCATGGTCTGGACCTCTTTCAAGCCGCCCAGGTACCCAGACAGTAACTCAATACACCATGCCAGTGTAGCTTTTACCGAGGTGAGGAGTCTCAATTTTTCCATATTGAAGCAACATCAAAAAATGATAAGATATTCATCCGAAAACGCTAAATGTTTTAATAAAAAATGAAGCGTATCTAAGTTGCCAAGTAAGTTAAAAATTAGCTTGCGGGCCTTAACACCAGACAGGGAGGCGTAAAATGTCGAATTCAATTCCCTTCAAATCAACCGGGGTTGCCATAGCCGCTTTCGTGGCCATTGCCGGCATGTCCATAACTGCCGTATCGAAAGCTCGGGCCGAGTGGAACCCTAAAAAGGTCACCATTGTGCTGTCCCATTCGCTTGGCGGCGGGCAGGACCGAACCACCCGGGCGCTTTCTAAAGTTTGGTCGAAACATTTTGGCGCCAAGCTTGTCGTGCTGCCCAAAGGGGGTGCATCGGGCCGCATTGGCTATGATTATTTCCTTAGTCAGCCTCAGGATGGAACGTTCATTCTTTCTACCAACATCGCGACGACGGCGACCATGTATGTCCAGCAAAAACCCGCTTGGAAATGGAAGGATTCGATTGACTTCCTGGGATCGATTGCCGTCGACCCGGGGGCCATTTTCGTCCTTAAAGACTCGCCCTATAAGTCAATGAAGGATGTGATCGCCTTAGGCAAGAAACCGCGTGCCGTCATTGCGCTGAGTTCATGGGCGAGCCTCGAAAATCTCGTGATTCATCAAATTATGACCCAGACGGACACCAAATATGAGGTTATTCCCATTGGTGGCGGCAGTGATCTTGTGACTGCGGTACTCGGGGGACACGTTCCGGTTGGTTTCGGCAAGGTTGCCAACATCAATAAAGCCAGCGACCGGGTTCGTATCCTTGCTGTCAGCTTGCCGGAAAACCCGGTCAAGGATTTGACTTCCAATGCTCCGACTCTTGATAAGGCAGCGGGAACAAAAACGATTGCTGTGGCGTCCTACAGGTCAATTTTAATTCCTGCATCCCTGAAGAAAAAATACCCGGACCGTTACAAGAAGCTGAAGGATAGTTTCGAGGCCGCCAAGGACGATCCGGAGTTCATCAAGCTGGCGAAGAAGGTGGGGATCGCTCCCAGTCTGATCCTCGACAAAAACGCGGCGGAATTGCAAGGGATTGTGGATGGCATATGGGCCGCTTTTCGAGAACACGGCGGCTTCTTCAAGGAGAAGCAGAAAGCGACCTCGGTTACAGCCAAAATACTCGAACTCGAGAAGAAGGGCCGGTACGTGTCTTACTTGGGACCCGATGGCAAGAAGGAACGCATCAGGGTCCACAGGGAAGACTCTGGGCTGACCATTAATGGCGAAGCCGAACCCGGCAAGAAGGGCCAAAAGAAGTTGAAGGTCGGCATGACCTGCACGTTCACCTATGTGGGCGTTGCCGTTAAGGCATTGTCGGCTGATTGTAAGACTTAAGCCTTCGCCTTAAGGATTGGGATGTATGGGTGCGGGCCCGTTGAAAGTGCGCTGGGCCCGCACCTTATCCTTCCCTGGCGGGTCATGAATATCGTTAGTCCTCCCTGCGGACGTTCTCTATCTGTCCGTTTGATTTCAGAACGGGAGTATTCCCTTTGAATTTCACCAAAAAAACCTGGGGTGCCTTGCTTTTCCCGGCGGTGGCTATCGGTTACGCGGTCTTCGCTTTGTGGGAACAGCTGTCCGGTAACTACAAGGAAATTACAACGGATTATACACTGCTGCTCGCTGTTCCCATATTGTTTCTGGCGGGCATAATCAGCCTGCAAGAAATCTTCCCCGCTTTGGGACGCGTGATGATTTTACGGTCTCTCTTTGCCGAACCGCCGAAGGCGCTGGAAGATGATGCCGGCAGGGAGGAGACGGTCGAGGCGGAAGCCCGGCCGGGTGGCGCATTTCGCGTCATAGTCCTGGCGGGGCTGGCATTCATCCTCGTCGTGGGGATGGAAGAAATTGGTTATTTCCTCGGCTTTTTCCTGTTTTCGGCTCTCGTTCTCTTGGCGAATGGTATTCGGTCATTCATCACCATACTGGCGATTTCGGCGGCAGGGGCATTGATGGTGCACTTCATCTTCGTTGGTATTTTGGACCTGGATCTTCCCCTGGGCATCCTGGAGGGCCTCATCGGGGGGGACGAATAATGGGGCAGGGCGTCCTAAATTTGAACGTGATCAAGGGAAGCGCGTATGTCTGAGATCATGATCGAAGGCTTCAACTTGATGCTGGTCAACATTTGGATTGTGCCCATCGGCGTGCTCATCGGCATGTTCGTGGGCGCCATGCCGGGCCTGACGTCGAGCGGCGCACTGGCGATGTTGTTGCCCATTCTGATTGCATTGCAGCCGGAACAGGGATTGATCCTGGGGGTAAGTGTCTATGCGGGGGCCGAAATGGGGAACTCATTCCCCTCGGTCATGCTGAACATTCCCGGTACCGCGGGTGGCGCCGTGACGGCAATTGACGGATATCCCCTGATGAGGAAAGGGCTGGCGTCCCGCGCTCTCGGCATGTGTATCATGGCGTCGACCATAGGCGCCCTCCTCGGGGGGACGGCATCCCTTCTCTTGGCCGGTCCCATCAGCACGGTTGCGCTTCAATTCGGGCCGGCGGAAATCTGTATTGTCATTCTCTTCGGTCTCACGGTAATCGCTCAGGTCTCCGGCAGCGGGTTGGCCAAGGGGCTTCTCGCCGGTCTTTTGGGAATGTTGTTGGCGACCACGGGAACGGATCCGACTTTCGGTCAATTCCGCGGCACCTTCGATATCGTCTATCTGTTCGACAAGCTGCCAATCGTCGCCGCTTTGGTAGGGCTGCTGGGTTTTTCTGAAGTTATCGTCCATGCCCAGAAAGGAGCGGAGAGCCTGCTTGCCGATGACGCCGACGTGCCTGATGCTCACGTCGGCATACGCGGCATCCTGACCGGTTTTGTGGACACCTTTAAGCGTCCGGTTGAACTCCTGCGTTCCGCGGCGATCGGGCTGGGCGTCGGCGCCATGCCAGGGGCGGGGGCCAGCGTGGCGACGTTCATTGCTTATCAGCAGTCCATCGCCTTTGCCACGCCGGAGAAGAAAAAGGAATATGGCAAAGGGTCGTTTAACGGGCTGATTTCGGCTGATTGCACAAACAATGCTGTGGTTGGCGGAGCGTTGGTGCCACTCCTGACCCTGGCCATTCCGGGCAGCGGCAGCATGGCCGTGTTGTTGGTGGTGATGATCTTCCACGGAATGTATATCGGCCCCCGATTGTTCGAGTTCAGCGGCGATGTCGCCTACGCCGTGTTGTGGAGCCAGTTTGCCGCGGCCTTCTGCGTCCTTGCCATCGGCATCGGCCTTGCTTATTTCGCCCACCGGGTGGCGTTGCTCAATCTCAAGCTCATCATTCCGATTATATCCATCTTCTGCCTGCTCGGCGGCTTCGCCAAGAACGCCTACATATTCGACATGGGGCTGATGGTAGGTTTTGGCCTCCTCGGCTTCCTCATGAAGAAATATGATTACCCTGTGGTGGCCATGCTTCTCGGCATCATTCTCGGTAAAATGTTCGAAACGAACCTCATGCGAGCGTGGCGGATTGGATTTGGAGAGATTGAATTCTTCTTCCAAAGTACAATCTCACAAGTTCTTTGGGCTCTGTTTTTCCTGACGTTTGTTGCACCACCGCTCATTCGTTGGATCAAGAGGAAAAGGAGTCAGCGGCGCGGCTGAGCTCAAGGCCGGTTTGAACCGGCTCCGGGTTTCGTTGGGAAAGTCGGCGGGAAAAAAAACGGGAGGCGGAATGGAGCAAGCGCAGCCTATTGTCTGTCAAAGAAGCCCTGGCGGCGCCTTGGGCGTAAAATCACCCGGCCTCCGGTGGGGCAATTCGGGGCCTGGGTGCTGCGATGGTAGGTTTCCTCACCTTAGTGGCGGCCGGCGATGCGCCTCGCGGCGCGGCCCGAAAGCAGAACGACGATTATGCAAAGAATCATGAAGGCCGCCGAGGTGTAGAAGATCCACGATGGCTTCCCGAAATCCAGCATGAAGCCGTAGACCACGGGCGCGATGCCGCCGCCGAAGGACGAGCCCGAAAAGACGAACCCGAAGACCTTGCCGGTGGCGCCCCGGGGGGCCGCGTTGCGGAGCATCATGTCGTGCGCCGGGCGGCTCATGCCGCTGAACACGCCGGCGCCGGTGAAACAACAAACCCGCGCCGCGAAAGGCAGCGCG
>PVMS01061928.1_pt1 | contig 14120 bp, 7 predicted proteins | sample 1853461 | NCBI WGS metagenome assembly PVMS01 (sample SAMN08582032, study PRJNA380276) | Marine sediment metagenome, whole genome shotgun sequencing project. | isolation source: ocean sediment barecode stripped | collected 2017 | reverse complement strand
TTTTGTGACCGTAAGCCAGGAGATATTCATGGCACTGAGACTCGAAGACAAAAAGACTTTTGTCAAAGAGGTAAACGCGGTTGCGGTTGATTCTCTGTCCGCTGTTGCAGCGGAATACAGAGGTCTGACCGTCGCAGAGATGACGGAGTTGCGTAGAGAAGCACGCGGTTCCGGCGTATACCTGCGTGTTGTCAAAAACACGCTGGCGAAGCGCGCCATCGAAGGCACTGATTTTGAGTGCATGACGGAATCCATCAAGGGACCGCTGCTACTCGCGTTTGCAAAAGAAGATCCAGGGGCCGCTGCCAGGGTTATTAAGGAATTCGCCAAGGAGCATGACGCTCTGAAGACGATTTCGCTATCGATCGGTGGGCAGTTACTGCAAGCAAGTGATCTATCAAAATTGGCAGATTTGCCAACGATGGATCAGGCGCGTGCAATGCTGCTTGGCGTAATGATTGCACCAATGACCAAACTGGCAAGAACTCTTGCGGAGCCACCTGCAATGCTCGCACGGACTTTGTCCGCGCGTGGTGCGCAGTCGGCGGCGTAAGAAACGCGGCTATTAATACGGGTTTTAATAGATACATAACCTGATTCAGGAAATTAGATTAGAGGAAGAACGACATGGCATTGTCAAATGAAGACCTGCTCAAAGAACTGAGCGCAAAACCAATTATGGAAGTTGTTGAGCTCGTCAAGATGCTCGAAGAGGAATGGGGCGTTTCTGCCGCTGCTCCGGTTGCTGTCGCAGCCGCTGGTGCCGCAGAAGGCGGTGAAGCTGCGGTTGAGAAGGACGAGTTCGACGTAGTCCTGACAAACTTTGGCAGCGCCAAGGTACAGGTGATTAAGGCAGTACGCGCGATCACCGGTCTTGGCCTCAAGGAAGCGAAGGATGCAGTTGAAGGCGCACCTTCAACGATCAAGGAAGCCGCATCGAAGGACGAAGCAGCAGAGATCCAGAAGCAGCTTGAAGAAGCTGGCGCAACTGTAGAACTGAAGTAATAGCAACACGTGGATTTTATCCGCAAGTCGATAAGCAGCTGATCGGTTTTCCGATCAGCTGCGTTGTCGCGCCCGCCCGGTTTGTAAACTGAATCGCGGCATTTGTATTGAACGTGATGGGAGTAACGACACCGTTTGCTGGATAAGCACAACGGCAACGTAACTGCCTCAAAAGAGGAATATCTCGAATGGCCTATTCATTCACAGAGAAAAAGCGCATACGCAAGAATTTCGGCAAACGCCAGACGGTTTTGGACGTTCCCTATCTTCTTGCTATCCAGTTGAATTCATACCGAAGGTTTCTGCAATCTGACAAGAGTGTGGAGCAACGGGATGACATAGGATTGCATGCCGCATTTCAGACGGTTTTTCCGATCGTCAGCTACTCAGGCAATGCAGCGCTTGAATACGTAAGTTACCGTCTCGGCAAGCCGGTATTTGATGTCAAAGAATGTCAGATGCGAGGGCTGACCTTTGCAGCGCCTATTCGCGTCAAGGTGCGCCTCGTGATTTATGATAAAGAGGCCAGTGGTACACCGAAACCGGTTAAAGATATTCGTGAACAAGAGGTCTATCTTGGTGAAATGCCATTGATGACTGATAACGGTACGTTCGTTATTAATGGCACCGAGCGAGTTATCGTGTCTCAGTTGCACCGTTCGCCGGGCGTATTTTTCGACCACGACAAGGGTAAGACGCATTCCTCAGGCAAGCTCCTGTTCTCTGCGCGCATCATTCCTTATCGTGGTTCATGGCTGGACTTCGAATTCGACGCGAAAGACGCGGTATTCGCGCGCATCGACAGGCGCCGCAAGCTGCCGGTCACCATTATTCTGCGTGCGCTGGGCTTAAGCAATGTAGAGATGCTCGATATCTTCTTCGAGACCAACGATTTCTACGTGTCGGCCAAAGAAATCAAAATGGGCCTGGTGCCCGAGCGTCTGCGTGGTGAAACCGCGCTATTCGATATCAAGCTGGGTCGCAAGCTTATTATTGAGGAAGGCCGGAGGATCACTGCAAAGCATGTTCGTGAGATGGAGAAATCCTCTGTCAAGCGGCTGATCGTTCCCACCGACTACCTGGTCGGCAAGATTCTGGCGCACGACATCATCGATACCGAGACCGGCGAGCTGCTGCTTGCTGCAAACGCTGAATTGACTGAAGAGCTGATCGAGATGCTGATCGAAAAAGAAATCGATCACATCCGCACGCTGTATGTGAACGATCTTGATCGTGGACCGTACATCTCGAATACGCTGAATATTGACCCGTCAACGACGCGACTGGAAGCATTGGTAGAAATCTATCGCATGATGCGTCCGGGTGAGCCACCGACAAAAGACGCGGCCGAAAACCTGTTCCAAAACCTGTTCTTCAATTCCGATCGCTACGATCTGTCAGCGGTTGGTCGCATGAAGTTCAATCGTCGCGTTGGACGGGATACTTCTGTGGGCAGTGGCATTCTCGAAAATGACGACATTCTCGATGTGCTGACAACGCTGATCGACATTCGAAACGGCAACGGCACGGTGGATGATATCGATCACCTTGGAAACCGCCGCGTTCGAAGTGTTGGCGAGATGGCCGAAAACGCCTTCCGTGTGGGACTTGTTCGAGTAGAGCGGGCAGTCAAAGAGCGTCTCACCCAGGCGGAAACTGAAGGCCTGATGCCGCAGGAAATGATCAACGCGAAGCCGGTTGCAGCTGCCGTGAAAGAGTTTTTCGGCTCAAGTCAGCTATCGCAGTTCATGGATCAGAACAATCCATTGTCAGAAGTGACGCACAAACGTCGTGTTTCTGCTCTCGGGCCCGGTGGCCTGACGCGCGAGCGTGCAGGATTCGAAGTTCGCGACGTCCATCCGACCCATTACGGTCGTGTATGCCCGATCGAGACGCCTGAAGGCCCGAACATCGGTCTTATCAATTCGCTCGCTGTGTATGCGCGAACGAATGAATATGGATTCCTGGAGACGCCATATCGAAAAGTTGTCAACGGTAAGCCGATTGGCGATATCGAGTATCTGTCAGCCATCGAAGAGAGCCAGTACGTCATCGCACAGGCGAATTCCGAGATTGGCAAGAATGGCAAATTCACGGAAGAGCTGGTTTCGGTTCGTCACAAGAATGAATTCACGTTGGCCGCTCCTGCAGACGTCAATTTCATGGATGTATCGCCACGCCAGATCGTCTCGGTTGCAGCATCGTTGATTCCGTTCCTCGAGCACGATGATGCTAACCGCGCGCTAATGGGATCAAACATGCAGCGCCAGGCTGTTCCGACATTGCGCTCCGAAGCACCACTGGTTGGTACCGGAATGGAGAGAGCGGTTGCTGTTGACTCAGGCGTTACCGTTGTCGCCAAGCGTGGTGGCAAGGTCGACTCTGTCGACGCGTCGCGAATTGTTGTCCGGGTAAACGATGATGAGACTGATGCGTCAGAGTCTGGTGTAGATATCTACAACCTGACGAAGTACACACGCTCTAATCAGAATACCTGTATCAACCAGCGTCCGCTGGTGAAGGGTGGAGACCAGATTGCCCGAGGTGACGTGCTTGCAGACGGACCCTCAACCAACATGGGTGAGCTGGCACTTGGTCAAAACCTTCTGGTCGCATTCATGCCCTGGAATGGCTACAACTTCGAGGATTCCATTCTGATTTCAGAACGAGTCGTCAAGGAAGACCGTTTTACCACCATTCACATTGAAGAATTGCAGTGTGTTGCTCGTGACACCAAGCTTGGGTCAGAAGACATCACATCTGACATTCCGAACGTTGGTGATTCCGCGTTGGCGAAACTGGATGAGTCCGGCATTGCATTCATCGGTGCCGAGGTCAGTGCTGGCGACATACTGGTCGGCAAGGTCACACCAAAGGGTGAAACCCAGCTGACACCGGAAGAAAAACTGCTGCGTGCGATTTTCGGCGAGAAGGCATCTGATGTAAAAGATACCTCTCTTCGCGTGCCACCAGGTATGGATGGCACGGTTATCGATGTTCGCGTGTTTACACGTGATGGTGTTGAGAAAGACATCCGTGCACTGTCGATCGAGAAGTCGGAGCTGGAAAGTGTTCGCAAGGACCTTGACGATACACTCAGGATTCTTGAGGAGGACATCTACGAACGTGTAGAGCGCATGTTGCTTGGCAAAATGGCGCAGGGTGGCCCGAACAAGTTGAAATCGGGCAGCAAGATTACCCAGGCCTACCTCGATGAAGTGCCGCGTGAGCAGTGGTTCGAGATTCGTTTGAAAAATGACGATGCCAGCGAGCAGCTGGAAAAAGCGTCGGAGCGTCTGAAAACGCAGCAGGGTGAGTTCGACAAGCTGTTTGAAGAGAAGAAGGAAAAGATTACTGCTGGCGACGACCTGGCGCCAGGCGTTTTGAAGATGGTCAAAGTATATCTGGCCGTTAAGCGCCGTATTCAGCCGGGCGACAAGATGGCGGGAAGGCATGGCAACAAGGGTGTCATTTCGTCCATCGTACCGGTTGAGGATATGCCTTACCTGGATGATGGAACGCCGGTTGATATTGCGCTGAACCCGCTGGGTGTGCCATCACGAATGAACGTCGGGCAAGTGCTTGAAACGCATCTGGGATGGGCCGCCAAAGGGCTTGGCCACAAGATCAACAAGATGCTCAAGGCGCAGGAATCAACGGTGAAGATTCGTCAGTTCCTGGACACGATCTATAACAAGACCGGCGGCCGCACTGAAGACATCAAGTCATTCACGGACGAGGAAGTGCTGGAGCTTGCAGGCAACCTGGTTAATGGCGTTCCGACAGCAACACCGGTATTCGATGGTGCGACGGAAGCAGAAATCAAGACGCTGCTGGCGCTCGCTGATCTGGACGAATCCGGTCAGTCACGCCTGACTGATGGTCGGACCGGCGTGGCATTCGACCGTATGGTGACTGTTGGATATATGTACATGCTCAAACTCAACCATCTGGTTGACGATAAAATGCATGCCAGGTCCACCGGCCCCTACAGCCTGGTCACGCAGCAACCGCTGGGTGGTAAGGCGCAGTTTGGTGGCCAGCGTTTCGGTGAGATGGAGGTCTGGGCACTCGAAGCCTACGGCGCTTCCTACACCTTGCAGGAAATGCTGACAGTTAAATCTGACGACGTTCAGGGCCGCACCAAAATGTACAAGAACATCGTGGACGGCGAACATGAAATGGACGCGGGCATGCCCGAGTCATTCAATGTATTGGTCAAGGAGATTCGTTCTCTGGGCATCAACATTGAGCTGGAGACAGACTAATGAAAGATCTGCTGAGACTATTCAAATACCAGAATCCGGTTGATGATTTTGATGCGATTCGCATCGGTCTTGCTTCACCGGACATGGTCCGCTCATGGTCCTTCGGAGAAGTTAAGAAGCCCGAGACGATCAACTATCGTACTTTCAAGCCGGAACGTGACGGATTGTTCTGTGCCAAGATTTTCGGACCGATCAAAGACTATGAGTGCCTGTGCGGCAAGTACAAACGCCTTAAGCACCGCGGTGTCGTGTGCGAGAAGTGTGGCGTTGAAGTAACGCAAACCAAAGTTCGGCGTGAGCGTATGGCGCACATTGATCTCGCGAGCCCGGTCGCACATATTTGGTTCCTGAAATCACTGCCATCACGTATTGGCCTGATGCTGGACATGACGCTGCGAGAAATCGAGCGGGTATTGTATTTCGAAGCATTCGTGGTTGTTGAACCTGGCATGACGCCGCTTGAGCGTGGTCAGTTGATGACGGACGAGATGTATCTTGATGCGATCGAGCAGTATGGTGATGAATTCGACGCCCGAATGGGTGCCGAAGCCGTTCGCGAAATGCTGTCAACGATCGATCTGCAGCGCGAAGTGCTACAGGTTCGTGAAGATATTGGCGCGACCCGGTCAGAAACAAAGATCAAGCGCTTGTCCAAGCGATTGAAATTGCTGGAATCATTCATAGAATCCGGCAACAAGCCCGAGTGGATGGTAATGACTGTCCTGCCGGTTCTGCCGCCGGATTTGCGTCCGCTGGTACCGCTGGATGGTGGCCGATTTGCCACCTCGGATCTCAATGACCTGTATCGTCGCGTGATTAACCGCAACAACCGGCTGCGTCGTTTGCTTGAGCTGAATGCTCCGGACATCATCGTACGTAATGAAAAGCGCATGTTGCAGGAATCTGTTGATGCGTTGCTCGACAACGGCAGGCGTGGGCGCGCCATTACAGGCACCAACAAGCGACCGTTGAAGTCTCTTGCCGACATGATCAAGGGCAAGCAAGGCCGATTCCGTCAGAATCTGCTCGGCAAGCGTGTGGATTATTCAGGTCGCTCGGTAATTGTAGTAGGGCCGACACTAAAACTGCACCAATGTGGTTTGCCGAAGAAGATGGCGCTGGAGTTGTTCAAGCCGTTTATTTTCTCGAAGCTGCAATTGCGTGGCGAAGCTACAACGATTAAAGCCGCGAAACGACTGGTTGAGCGCGAGGGTGCGGAAGTCTGGGATATTCTTGAAGAAGTCATTCGCGAACACCCGGTCATGCTTAACCGCGCGCCAACATTGCATCGTCTTGGTATCCAGGCATTTGAACCGATACTGATAGAGGGTAAGGCGATTCAACTTCACCCACTGGTATGCACAGCATTCAACGCGGATTTCGACGGCGACCAAATGGCGGTACACGTACCGCTTTCAATTGAAGCTCAGCTCGAAGCACGTGCTTTGATGATGGCCTCGAACAACATCCTGTCGCCCGCAAATGGTGACCCGATCATCGTGCCGTCGCAAGACGTGGTACTCGGCCTGTATTTCATGACCCGCACCAAGATCAACGGTAAGGGCGAGGGCATGGTATTTGCTGACGTCAATGAGGCGCGTCGTGCCTACGAAAATCGCTTTGTTGATTTGCAGTCAATGGTCAAGGTTCGCGTACCGATGCATGAAACTGGCGAAGATGGCGAAGCTGCGACCGGCATCAAGCTGGTCGAAACCACGGTAGGCCGTGCCATGTTGTCCGTATTGCTGCCGATCGGTCTTAGTTTTGACCTGGTCAACCGCGATATGAGCAAGAAGGCGATCTCGAATGTAATCAATGCCTGCTACAGGGTTCTTGGCCTGAAAAAGACGGTCGTATTTGCGGATCAGCTGATGTGCATGGGCTTTCGCATGGCAACGGTGTCCGGTGTTTCGATCGGCATTAACGATATGATCGTGCCCGAGTCGAAGCCTGAAATTCTTGCTGCCGCTGAAGCAGAAGTTAAGGAAATTCAGGACCAGTTCTCTTCGGGGCTTGTGACCGAGGGCGAGCGCTACAACAAGGTTGTGGATATCTGGTCACGCACCAACGACCAGGTTGCCAAAGCGATGATGGACAAGCTAGGCATGGAAATCGTCCAGGACAGCAATGGCAAAGATGTAGAACAGGCATCGTTTAACTCGATTTACATGATGGCCGATTCCGGCGCTCGTGGTTCAGCGGCGCAGATCAGGCAGCTTGCCGGCATGCGCGGTCTCATGGCCAAGCCGGACGGTTCGATTATCGAAACGCCGATTACGGCTAACTTCCGCGAGGGGCTGGATGTACTTCAGTACTTCATCTCAACTCACGGAGCACGTAAAGGACTTGCTGATACTGCATTGAAGACTGCTAACTCCGGTTACCTTACACGACGTCTTGTCGACGTTGCGCAGGATCTGGTTGTAACAGAGATCGATTGTGAAACCCGAAACGGCGTCGCGATGTCACCGCTGGTTGAAGGTGGCGACGTTGTGGAGCCATTGCACGAGCGAGTGTTGGGTCGGGTGCTGGCAGAAGCAGTATTGATCCCGGGCAGCGACAAGATCGCGTTCGATGCCGGTACCATGCTGGATGAAGCCAATGTCGCGCGACTTGAAGAGTTGTCGATTGACCACGTGTTGGTTCGTTCGCCGATTACTTGTGAAGTTCGCTACGGTGTATGTTCACAGTGTTACGGCCGTGACCTCGCGCGTGGTAAGCGCATCAATATCGGTGAAGCTGTCGGCGTTATTGCTGCACAGTCCATCGGTGAGCCGGGAACCCAGCTGACCATGCGTACCTTCCATATCGGTGGTGCCGCATCGCGTTCTGCTGCGGCAAACAGCATCGAGATCAAGAACAACGGCACGGTCAAGCTCAATAACATCAAGTCTGTTGCGCACCACAAGGGCTACCTGGTGGCGGTGTCTCGTTCCGGCGAGATCTCCGTGATCAACGAACACGGCCGCGAACGGGAGCGATACAAAGTACCTTATGGTTCAACCATCACGGTTGCCGATGGTGATGCAGTTACCCAGGGGCAGGTTGTTGCCACATGGGATCCGCATACTCACCCGGTTGTGACCGAGGTAACCGGAAAGCTGCAATTTGAGGAATTCCTGGATGGCGTAACGGTTACAGAACAGGTGGATGAATTTACCGGTTTGACCAGCACCATCATTCTGGATCCGAAACAGCGCGGCAGCGCCGGCAAGGATCTGCGACCGGTCGCCAAGCTTGTTGATGCTGATGGCAAGGGCATTTGCTTCGCGAACACAGAGATTCCGGCTGTTTACGCGTTGCCACCGGGCGCTATTGTCAGCATGAGTGACGGCGCTGAGGTTGCTGTGGGCGACATCATTGCGCGAATCCCGCAGGAATCGTCAAAGACACGTGATATCACGGGTGGTCTGCCGCGAGTTGCCGACTTGTTCGAGGCCAGAAAGCCGAAAGAGCCGGCAATCATGGCTGAGTTTACCGGTACGGTTTCGTTCGGTAAGGAAACCAAAGGCAAGCAACGCCTGGTCATCACGGATGATGCCGGTGAGAGTCACGAGAAGCTTATCGTCAAGTGGCGCCACCTCAATGTCTTCGAGGGCGAGCAGGTTGTCCGGGGCGAAATTATCGCTGACGGCGAACCAAACCCGCACGATATCCTGGCATTGCAGGGTGTTGAGAATCTGGCGGACTATCTCGTTCGTGAAATTCAGGACGTTTATCGTCTGCAGGGTGTGAAGATCAACGACAAGCACATCGAGGTGATCATTCGCCAGATGCTGCGTAAAGTCCTGGTCAAAACGCCTGGCGACAGTAACTATCTGCGTGGCGAACAGATTGACAGGGCCCGTTCTTACGAGGAAATGGAGCAACTCACCGCCAAGGGCAAAGAGCCTTTGACCATCGAGCCAATTCTGCTCGGCATCACGAAGGCGTCACTGGCTACTGAGTCGTTTATTTCGGCGGCGTCGTTCCAGGAAACCACGCGAGTTTTGACCGAGGCAGCCGTACGAGGCCTGCGCGACGATCTCCGTGGGCTCAAGGAAAACGTCATCGTCGGACGTCTTATTCCGGCTGGTACCGGCTTCGCTCATCATGCCGAACGGCGCCGTACGCGGGAGCAGGATCTCGCGGAGCAGCTCAAGGAACTGGATGAAGAGGCGCAGGCGGCGGCAGATGAGGCAACCGCAGCCGCAGTGAACGAGGATGCGTCGGCTGCATTGGAAGAAGGTCTGGCAGCGGCTGCGGAATCAGGTGCTGCAGAGGCGAGTGCCGACGCTGAGGAGAGCACGCCGGCGGCATAATAAAGTGCGATCCGGCCGGATCGGGGTTAGTCCTGATCCGGCCGGTATTGGCCATGTTTGGACGGCCGCTTGACAGTGAGTAGACCCCGTCCATACAATGCCCGCCCTTATCCTTGGGGCCAGTGTAAGAAGGCCCTGAAACAAGCAAACGGGATACTGAAAAACCTTCTTATTATCAGAGGTTTGGAAAGGAACCTCGGTTGTTCTGACAGCTGAATCAATTTGGTTCGGCTATTTTGTGCGCGTATTAATACGAATAGACGACCGCGTACCGGAAGTTTTTGCATATTTATATCGATCACCGACTTAGAAGAGAGTAAAGGCCCATGGCCACAACGAATCAGCTAGTACGCAAGCCCCGCTCACTGAAACGTGCCAAGAGCACGGTTCCGGCACTGCAAAGCAGTCCGCAGAAGCGTGGCGTGTGTACACGTGTTTACACAACGACGCCCAAGAAGCCGAACTCCGCGATGCGCAAAGTCGCTCGTGTGCGTTTGACCAACGGATTTGAAGTCACCAGCTATATCGGTGGTGAAGGTCACAACCTGCAGGAGCACTCGGTTGTACTGATTCGCGGCGGCCGTGTGAAAGACTTGCCGGGTGTGCGCTACCACACGGTACGCGGCACCCTGGACTGCTCTGGTGTTGCTGATCGCCGGCAAGGCCGATCCAAGTACGGCACAAAGCGTCCCAAATCGTAAGAACGATCAATAGTTGTAATTTCTACCTAACATATCGAATTAGAGACAAACAATGTCAAGAAGAGCACAGGCCCCCAAACGCACCATATTGCCGGATCCCAAGTACGGTAGTGAGTTGCTGGCGAAATTCATGAACATGATCATGAATGACGGCAAGAAGTCCGTTGCAGAGCGTATTATTTATGGTGCATTGGATCGCATTACGGAAAAAGGTGCTGAGGCAGACACGAAGCCGCTGGAAGTGCTGGAGCTGGCGCTCGAAAACGTCAAGCCGGTGGTCGAAGTGAAATCGCGACGAGTCGGTGGTGCAACCTACCAGGTGCCCATCGAAGTACGCCCTGTTCGTCGCCAGACACTGGCAATGCGTTGGGTCATCGAGGCGGCTCGCAAGCGCAGCGAAAAATCCATGGCACACCGATTGGCTCACGAACTGATGGACGCGGCAGATAACCGTGGAACAGCAGTCAAGAAGAAGGAAGATACCCACCGTATGGCAGAAGCCAATAAGGCATTCTCGCACTATCGCTGGTAGACCCTTCGAGTCTGAATGAAGAGCTCTGGTCCGTGGCACGTACTACCCCCATTGAACGCTACCGTAATATCGGCATCATGGCGCACATCGATGCCGGCAAGACGACGACAACGGAGCGCGTGCTGTTCTACACCGGCGTATCGCACAAGATAGGTGAAGTGCATGATGGCGCGGCCGTCATGGACTGGATGGAACAGGAGCAGGAACGTGGCATTACGATCACGTCGGCGGCAACGACTTGCTTCTGGCAGGGGATGGAAAAGCAGTACGACGAACACCGTATTAATATTATTGATACGCCAGGGCATGTGGACTTCACGATCGAAGTCGAACGCAGCCTGCGGGTTCTCGATGGTGCAGTAACAGTCTTATGTGCTGTTGGCGGAGTAGAGCCGCAAACAGAAACGGTCTGGCGTCAGGGCAACAAGTACGATGTGCCGCGCATGATATTCGTCAACAAGATGGATCGCGCTGGCGCTGATTTTCTGCACGTTGTTGGCCAGGTCAAAGAGCGTCTAGGTGCAAATCCGGTGCCGATCCAGTTACCGATCGGTGCGGAAGAAAAATTTGAAGGCATTATCGACCTGGTTCGTATGAAAGCGATCTATTGGGAAGATGCCAATATGGGAACCAGCTTCGAGCTTCGCGACATCGCCGAAGACATGCTGGCAGACGCCGAACATTGGCGCGAAAAGATGATAGAGGCCGCTGCCGAAGCGGACGACGAACTGCTTGAGAAGTTTCTGCAAGACGGTGTTCTTACAGAAGAGGAGATTCGCCGGGGTCTGCGTGTTCGCACACTGAATGGCGAGATCGTTGTCGCGCTGTGTGGCTCGGCGTTTAAGAACAAAGGTGTGCAGACGTTGCTCGATGCGGTCATCGACTACATGCCGTCACCCGTCGATGTACCGGCGATTACCGGCGTACTGGGTAATGAGAAACGGGGCGTGCGTGAAGCCGGCGATGATCAGCCGTTCGCGGCGCTGGCATTCAAGATAGCGACTGATCCGTTTGTCGGGAATCTGACGTTTTTCCGGGTTTATTCGGGGGTCTTGAATTCAGGCGATACGATTTACAATCCGGTCAAGAGCAAGAAAGAGCGCATCGGCCGTATTTTGCAAATGCACTCGAATGACCGGAAAGAAATCAAGGAAGTACGTGCCGGAGACATAGCGGCAGCAGTCGGACTCAAGGACGTGACGACGGGTGACACCTTATGCGATGTCAAGCAGGTAATCACGCTTGAGCGCATGGAGTTCCCGGATCCTGTGATTTCGGTGGCAGTCGAGCCGAGGACCAAGCCCGACCAGGAAAAAATGGGCATTGCGCTGCAGAAACTGGCGAAAGAGGATCCGTCATTTCGGGTGCACACGGACGAAGAGTCCGGCCAGACGATCATATCGGGCATGGGTGAGCTGCACCTTGATATTATTGTCGATCGCATGAGGCGCGAGTTTCATGTGGAAGCGAATATAGGAAAACCACAGGTTGCTTATCGTGAGACGATTCGCAGCACGGTTAAGCAGGAAGGCAAGTTTGTAAGGCAGACAGGCGGTCGAGGGCAGTACGGCCATGTATACCTCGAGCTTGAGCCCGCCGAAGCAGGCAGTGGTTACGAGTTCGTGAATGGGATCGTTGGCGGTGTCGTGCCGAGAGAGTACATCTCGGCAGTTGATAAGGGTGTGCAGGAACAGATGCAAAATGGTGTCGTCGGCGGTTATCAGGTCGTCGATGTCAAAGTGACTTTGTACGATGGCTCGTATCATGATGTTGACTCGAGCGAGATGGCCTTCAAGATTGCAGGCTCAATGGCATTTCGGGAAGGTGCGACGAACGCGCAGCCGGTATTACTGGAACCGATAATGAAGGTTGAAGTGGTAACACCGGAAGATTATATGGGCGACGTGATGGGTGATCTGAATCGCCGTCGCGGGCTGCCGCAGGGCATGGATGATTCCGCATCAGGCAAAATCATTCGTGCCGAGGTTCCGCTTGCGGAAATGTTTGGATATGCGACCGATCTTCGCTCAATGAGCCAGGGACGGGCCATTTATTCAATGGAATTTGAGAAGTACAGTGAAGTGCCACAAAACGTGGCAGACGTAGTAATGCGAAAAGCTTCGTAATTCCGGTTATTCCGGGGACAGTTTACTTATTTCCGGAATTTTTAATTTGGTCGGGGTTGTATTACTTAGTTGGGAAATAAGTAAACTGTCCCCGGAATAACTATAACGAGAGATTAGGACATGTCGAAAGAAAAATTTGAACGTACTAAGCCGCACGTGAACGTAGGCACGATTGGACACGTGGATCATGGCAAGACGACACTGACAGCGGCTCTGACGAAGGTAATGGCGGAGAAGCACGGTGGTGAGGTCAAGGGCTACGATCAGATTGATAATGCGCCGGAAGAAAGAGAGCGCGGCATCACGATCGCGACAGCGCATGTAGAGTATGAGAGTGAAAACCGTCACTACGCTCACGTTGACTGTCCGGGACACGCGGATTACGTGAAGAATATGATCACGGGTGCGGCACAGATGGACGGTGCGATCCTGGTAGTCAGTGCAGCGGACGGACCGATGCCACAGACGCGCGAGCACATCCTTCTGGCCCGCCAGGTAGGCGTGCCGTACATTGTTGTGTACCTGAACAAAGCCGACCAGGTGGATGACGAAGAATTGCTGGAACTGGTTGAGATGGAGGTACGCGATCTTCTGTCGACCTATGAGTTCCCGGGCGACGACACCCCGATCATCACGGGTTCTGCATTGAAGGCATTCGAAGGCGACACCTCGGACATCGGTGTTCCGTCGATTGAGAGACTGATTGCGGAGATGGACAGCTACATTCCGGTGCCTGAGCGCGCCATTGACGGTGACTTCCTGATGCCGGTTGAGGACGTGTTCTCAATTTCGGGCCGTGGCACGGTGGTTACGGGTCGTATTGACCGCGGCATCGTGAAAGTGGGCGACGAGATCGAGATTGTTGGTATCCGGGACACGACCAAGAGCACCTGCACCGGTGTTGAGATGTTCAGGAAGTTGCTGGACGAAGGCCGCGCGGGCGACAATGTTGGCGTGCTGCTTCGTGGCACCAAGCGTGAAGAAGTTGAGCGTGGCCAGGTACTGGCCAAGCCAGGGACGATCACGCCGCACACCAAGTTTGAGGCTGAGATCTACATTCTGACCAAGGAAGAGGGTGGTCGACATACGCCGTTCTTCAAGGGATACCGCCCGCAGTTTTACTTCCGAACCACGGACGTAACGGGCGCGTGCGAGTTGCCGGAGGGCACCGAGATGGTGATGCCTGG
>PVMS01168186.1_pt1 | contig 14121 bp, 12 predicted proteins | sample 1853461 | NCBI WGS metagenome assembly PVMS01 (sample SAMN08582032, study PRJNA380276) | Marine sediment metagenome, whole genome shotgun sequencing project. | isolation source: ocean sediment barecode stripped | collected 2017 | reverse complement strand
TCTGGAAAAATTGGAGCAAACCTGCGAATTAATCCGTGTACGCGGTGGCGAAGCGATCGCGGTGCAATGTGACGTCAAGGATCAGCAGTCACTCGAGGCTTGCGTGGAGGCCGTTGTCAATGAATTCGGCACCATAGATATTCTTGTTAATAATGCTCAGGAAGTACCTTTAGGGGAACTGCACCAGGTTACCGACGACGCCTTTGAGGCGGGCTGGCAGTCAGGTCCCCAGGCGACCATGCGCATGATGAAACTGTGCTACCCGCACCTCAAAAATGGCGGCGGCAATATTGTCAATCTGGCCAGCACCGCCGCCAAGCGCTGGGACGCTACGGGCTTTGGAGCCTATGCAGCGGTGAAAGAGGCCATTCGTGCACTCACTCGTGCCGCCGCCTGTGAGTGGGCGGGGGATGGCATTCGTGCCAATGTGATTTTGCCCCACGCCAGCTCGCCGGGCCTGAAGTGGTGGATTGACAATCGCCCTGAAGAAGCTGCTGAATTTATCAAGACTATTCCCATGCAGCGCGTGGGTGACTGTGAAGATGATATTGGTCGCTTTGTCGCCAATCTTTGCTCTGACGCCTGCGCCTACGTTACCGGGCAAAGTATTGCCGTGGACGGTGGCCAGGCCTATATGGGTTAAGCTCTGGCCAGTCCATGTCAACATATGAGACTTAAGTTATGTCGGGTTCCCCTGTATTTGGGTTGCTATCGGGCTTACAACACCTGCGCAACTATCATTCCCATCCCAATCACGCCGGCAAAATAAGCCAGGCTCCGAAAGACGGTGACACCTGCCACATACAAGACGGCGTGAACGAGTCGGCTAACCAGGAATATCTGCGCGCCCAAAGCACTTAACTCCCCCGCCCGGCCCGAGCTATAAGCTACCAGCACCAGGCATGCAAAGGGCAGTAAGTTTTCAGCCATGTTGTCCTGTGCTCGCTTTGCCCGACCTCCCCACCCGGGGACAGGGGGTATATCATCACGATTACTCAGCCCCCAGGCCATACCGTTTTGTATATCGGCCGCTGCTGAAGCCACCAATATCTGTACAACATACAACAGGGATGCCCACATCAGCATCGATAACTCCACCGGTAAATCGGTCATATTATTTATCTCCATTAGTACTGTGTTAGTTGTTATGCCTTTGTGAATCGGCACCCGTAGGCGCCGCTGTCACTAAACCTGCCCTGCAACACCTTGCCACAGAGTGTCGAGTGATCTCATCATAAGCTCTCCATCTTGCTGGGGAAACGAACCCACACCCACCATCATAAGTTCCCGGGACAAATCGTACCATGCGAACTGGCCGTGGATGCCGAGCATGGTGAACTGTTGCTTCTGCGGATTAAGCACCCAATACTGACACTTGTACTGTCCATGGGGAAACAGCCTGTCTCGCTCGGCGAGGTGGTAGGCCTGCTGTGCGGCGGGATCCGGGGTGATAATTTCCTCGATAAAATGATTGGGTATCACCTGCTCGCCACCGAGGTTTCTCCCTCGATTGAGCATCAATGCGGCGCAACGGGCAAAGTCACGCAAGCACAGGTTGAGCTGTCCCTCCACGATAGGAAAACCCTGCGGGTCGGTATTGAACCAGGCTTCTTTTTCCGCACCGATTCGTCGATATAACAAGGCCTCGAATAATTCGGCCAGGCCGCTCTGATAAACGTTTTCCAGCACCATCCCGATAAGGATTGTCAGGCAGGAGTTATAAACGAAGGTTGACCCGGGAGCATGGCTACGTTTATTTAAATTGCTGACCACCCAGGCCCTGGCGCCAATGGCTGTCTCACCCGGTAGCGGCGGATAATAGCCAGCCGCTCGCGCGTACCGCCAATAGTGCGCATCCGGATCTGTATAGTCCTCGCTGTACTCAATACCGGCGCGCATATCCAATACATGCTGCAGACTAACTCCCAGCCATTCCTCCCGTTGTCGCAATTCAGCAAGGTAATAGCTGATGTCTTGCGCGAGATCCAGTTTTCCCTCGTCGACGGCGATGGCGACCAACATGGCGCACAGTGATTTGGTGCATGAATGAATGACGTGCCGGTCATCTCCGGTCATACCGTTGCGGTAGGACTCATGCACTATTTCGCCACGATGCATCACCAGCAAACCATCGTTGAAAATACGTCGATTGAGTAATTGCTCGCCGCTCATTGTGCGGCCTGGCATCAACGGATCACCAAAGCGCATCTTCTCAACAGGCAGCGGCCTGTTCGATATGGCCAGAGGAATGGCCGGGCCCGCGGGCTCCAGTGCCACGGTTTTGAATAACTGGTGCATCGACAATTGGCCGGCGGCGAGGTGCGCTGGTGCATCCCAGTTCGCCTGCCCTATACCCAGATCTTTGTTGACAACATAGTCCGGTTGACGGGTGATTACTCGCACGCGATACCGTCCTCGACGCGCGCCTGGGTTATGGCCGTGGCTGCCGTGTGAATAAGGGTAGATATCGAAGCGCGGATCATCGAGCCATGATACGCCGGTTCCGGCTCGACACGCCAGCGCTGGCCTTCAGGTGCCGCGCATCCTTATGTCTATGCGCACGACGGGGACACTACAATCACTCAGAAGCGCTGCACCTTCTTACGCATAACCCGATCGCGTACAGTCCTGTACAGGTTCTCGGGGTTGGCCACCACGATAAATACACGCCGCAAGCGATCCTCGGGGCAATTTATCTCGCGCACCGCGTGCCAGGAATGGCGGGTACGTTTAAAGATCAAGCTGTAGTTGCCCAGGGAACAAGCGGCAATCTCGCCGGCGAAATCCTCAAGTGCAGGGGCGGTGGCAAACTCAAGTTGACCACCATCATCCAGCACCAGCGTGTCGCCACCCCAGGCCGGCTCCCACTCCCCTTCCCTGTTGAAGTAAAACAGCTGCGAGCCGTGTTCACGTACCGAGTCGGTGTGGGGTGACACAGAGCAGCCGTTTGGTGTGTAGTGCCAGTGGAAGCGCAAATTGATTTTGCGCGCGCCATACAATCGCGCCAATCTATGCCGGTAATCGTCACTGCACAGCTCGGCAATAAACTCCTGCCAGGGCTGCGGCACCGGGGCTGCCGAGGTGTATTCCAGTGAGTAGCGGTCGTGCGGTTTCTGACCCGCTAAACGCCCGTAACCGAATTTTTTCTCAAACAGGGAAATATCAGGCATATTGTCCAGCAGGCACTGGTAGCCTTCTTCAGTCAGCAGGCCCTGGGGGTTGATCCAGGGATAGGGCTGCGTGGCGGCAAATTTATTGGGGTCAATCGCCTTGAATTTGTCGAAATCAAGATATTGCATGCGCGTCACGCCTCCATCGGCGCGGCCAGCCGCTGCCGTTTGCTGCCACCTAAAAAAGCTTCCAGGTTCATTTGATTACCCCCGCTCATAAACAGGCACTACACTAGGCCAAACAACTGCCCGGTGATAATGATCTGAATCAAGGTTCATGCAAGGTGACGCTCAGGCCAGTGCACCGGGCCATCAACTCAATAGAATCTCAGCTATTGTTGCAAGAACATGGCTATAATCCCAATAATCACATTTGGATTACGATAGTCTGCACAAGCTCTTGATGCGCCCGGGACATTTGAACAAGCGCCCGTCTCCAATAAGGTAGCCAGGCAATAGAGGACGCGTGGAAAATGATGAACTTTGATGTGGTCCAGTTACTGCAGGGCAGCGACGTATTGTTGCTGTTCACGGTATTGGGCTTCGGGCTGCTGTTGGGGCGAATCAAGCTGGGTAGCTTCGAGGTCGGCACCACCACTGGCGTGCTGCTGGTGGCCCTGCTGTTCGGCAACTGGGGGCTGGATTTCTCCGCACAGACGGAGAGTCTGGGCTTTATGCTTTTTATCTTCTGCATTGGAATCGAGGCGGGACCAAATTTTTTCAGCACCTTCGCCCAGGACGGTGTGCGGTATATCGTGATCGCGTTGGTGGTGGCCACCACAGGAGTGCTGGTTGCGGTTGGCATTGCGCACGCGCTGGACCTGGATGCGGGCCTGGCAGCGGGCATGCTGGCCGGCTCACTCACCTCCACCCCGACACTGGTGGGCGCCCAGGATGCCGCCACGCAACAAGCGGCGATGCTCAGCGCATCAGAGCGGGTTTCCCTGGTCAGCCAGATCAGTGTGGGTTACGCCATGACCTATGTAGTCGGCATGGTCGGCCTGTTACTGTCCCTGCGCTATCTTCCCCGCCTGCTGGGCATCAATTTACCGGAAGAGGCCCAGAAGATCGCCGTCGCCAGAGGGCTGGGCAGCAACCGGCGGCGCACTATTCGCACCCCGATATTGCGGGCCTACCTGGTATCCGAGGCTGCGGCGGAGCAGATCGCCGGCCGCAGCTTGCGCGAACTCGCGCTGTATGAGCGGTTTGATTTACTGGTTGAGCGCATAAAACGCGATGGGAAAATCATCGAACCCGATTCCGAAACCGTTATCGAGTTGGGTGACCGGATGGCACTGGTCGGCTTCCCCACCAGCCACGCCCGTTCCGAACTGATAGTGGCCGAGCAAGTTTACGATCCGGATCTGCTGGAATTCCAATTGGGTTCCGAGGATGTGGTGGTCAGCAAAGCCACCGCGGTGGGCGTGACATTGGGGGGGCTGAGGCTGGCGGAGTACGGGTGCTTCGCTGAAGGGGTGAGTCGCGCCCAGGTGGAATTGCCACTGGACAAGGATTTGACGCTTAATCGCGGCGATGTCCTGACTGTGAGCGGCGAACGCCAGCGATTGCAGGATTTTGCTGAGAAAATCGGCTTTATCAATCAGAAAAGCGATGTCTCCGACCTGCTGTCCTTTTCTTTTTTCTTTGTTCTTGGCCTGATCATTGCCCAGTTTTCCCTGGTCATCGCCGATATGCGCATCACCCTGGGGAGCGCCGGCGGCCTCCTGGCCTCGGGTATTCTGATGGGCTATTTCAGGGCCAGAAACCCCACCTTCGGCCATGTGCCCCAGGGCGCGATCAACATACTCAAGGATCTTGGGCTCAATCTGTTCATGGTCGGTGTGGGGCTCAGCGCCGGCAGCGGCATCGTTGCCGCACTGCTGGAAAACGGCGTGGTTATTTTGCTCAGCGCGCTATTGATCATGCTGGTGCCCGCGGTGGTCGGCTACTGCGTTGGACACTTTGTACTTAAACTGAATCCCGCCCTGCTGCTCGGTGCGATTGCCGGTGCGATGACCAGCACCCCGGGCTTGAAAAGTGTCAATGAACTGGCCAACAGCAATATCCCGTCGCTGGGCTATGCCGGCACCTATACATTCTCCAACGTGTTTCTGACCCTGGGTGGCGCCGCGATGGTCGCCATGTGACCTGTGACCTGCTAGGTCACAATGCTGCCATTGGCGGCGACGATTAACTGATTCTCCCGCAGCGGCAGCCAGCGCTCATTCGATAGCGGTACACTGGCGAACAAGACAACGCTTTGCCTGGCATTTCCCCCGGCTGCATTTAGCTCCAGGCCCACCAGCGGCTGTGTATCCCGGTCCCGATCACAGTCCCGGCACAGGTAATACATACCAGGCGATTCACACCGGCCGCTGGCTTGTGTGCGCCGGTTGGCGTAGGCGTAAAGATACTCGCCATCACTGTACAGGAAATTAGCGGGCCCCAATGCCGCGAAGCGATCGAATACCGACCGTATCAACTCGGCCCGCTGGTTAAGCTCCGGCCTCCCCCCTGACCAGAGGTTTTCAACCTGGGCAAGCAAGAAGCAAAAAGCGTATTCGGAATCCGTCTCGCCAATGGGTGAAAAATGTGTCGGCTCAATTTCGGTGCGAATATCAACCAGGTTGCCGTTGTGGCAAAACACGTGGCGAAAACCGGCTAGCTCACGGCTGAATGGCTGGGTATTGCGCAGGGCGATATCACCCTGTGTCGCCTTTCTTATGTGCGAGATCACGCATCGACTCCGGTGTTGATGGTTGCGCAAAAAATGCATCCACTCACTGGTTGCCGCAGGGCCGGCCTCACGGAATATCTGCGCGTCCCCCTCTTCATAGAACGCCAGACCCCAGCCATCCCGGTGTGGCCCTTTGTCACCCCCGTGGCGAGAAAACTCTTCCAGTGAAAAGGTAGCTCTGGTGGGAAATTTACTGGAAACAGCAAAAAGCTCGCACATGGGCTGATTTTATCCGGCTAAAAGAACACTAAAGTGCATCAGCGCGCGAGGAATGGCAACCACAACAGAAACGAAGCATCCACTGTCGTCTTAATATTAGTTTACTCTTATATAATAATTGTCTAATATACAGGCCGATTATTCAGAAACGCGTAATACGGCCAGTCGTATATGGACATAGAACTGATGCGAGACAACGCCCAGGATGCTTCAGCACTGCTGAAGTCCCTGGCCAACCCCAGCCGCTTACTGGTGCTGTGCGCCCTGGTGACCCGGGAGCACACGGTGGGTGAACTGGAGGAATTGACCGGGCTCAGCCAGTCGGCGGTGTCGCAACACCTGGCGCGCCTGCGCGATGAACAGATCGTCGCCACCCGGCGCGATGCCCAGCGGGTGTTCTATTCCCTGGAGAACCCCGGGGTACAGGCGGTACTAGAGACAGTGCATGGAATCTATTGTGCCGACAACCAATAGGGATAATGCTTCCCCCGACGCCGGGACCAACGTCATCGACAGGCTGGTGCGTTACTCCCTGCGCGGCGGCTTACCGCAGCTGATTTTCATCCTGCGCCTGGCCGCCGGTTCCATCGCCTTGATGTATATGCCGCGCGAGGAACAGCCACAGATTGTGGTGCCCATGGTAGACGTGCTGGTGGAGGCCCCCGGCCTCAGCGCCCGGCAAGTGGAACGGCAGGTCACCACCCCCCTGGAAAAGCTGCTGTCGCAGATCCCCGGGGTCGAGAACGTCTACTCCGCCACGGCCAGTGGCCGGGCCACAGTCACCCTGGCCTTTTATGTGGGGGAGGATCGCGAGGACTCCCTGCTTAATACCTACAACAAACTTTACTCCAACCAGGATCGTATCCCCCCGGTCGTCAGCCGGTGGATGGTGCACCCGGTGGAGGTGGACGATGTGCCCATCGTCATGCTGGGCCTGTGGAGTGAAGACGCAGACCTCTACAGTGACTATGAGCTGCGTCGCATGGCGGATGAAGTGTCCACGGTGTTACAGGGCATTGCGCAGACCAGCGAGGTCAATGTGGTCGGCGGCCGGCCTCGCACCATCAAAATCCTCATCGACCCGGAGAGCCTGGGCGCGCGCAAAACCACCGCGGCGGATGTTGTCTCCGCCCTGGCGGTTTCCAATGTGCTGTACAGTGCCGGCAGCTGGACTTTCAGCAATGAATCGGTAGTGCTGGAATCCGGGGATTTTATCCGCGATGTGGCCGCACTGGAGACCCTGGTGGTCAACGTGATCGACGGCGTGCCCGTTTACCTGCGAGATGTATCGCGTATTGAAGATGGTCCGGCGGAGCCCGATACCTACACCTGGATCGATTTCACCGCCGCGCACCCCGCGGGCCGCGATGACAGCGGCACCCGGTTGAGCGCCAGCCACCCCATGGTGGCGATCTCCGTGGCCAAACAGCGCGGTTCCAATGCGGTGACCGTGGCGCGCGACGTACACGCACAAATCGAGCGCCTGCAGCAGCACCTGCTGCCACCCGAGGTGCGGGTGGAAGTGTTGCGTGATTATGGCCAGACCGCCAATGAAAAGGTCAACGACCTCACCAGTAGCCTGGGCTTCGCGGTGGTCACCGTGGTGATCTTTATCGGCGTGTTCCTGGGCTGGCGCGCGGCCCTGGTGGTGGGCCTGGCGGTACCCATCTGCTACGGCATTACCCTCGGGCTGGATATGGCCATGGGCTATACCATCAACCGGGTGACCCTGTTCGCCCTGATACTGTCACTGGGCTTGCTGGTGGATGATCCCATCACCGGGGTCGATAATATTTCACGGTTTATGGGCAGGAAATCCCTGCCGGTGCACGACCGGGTGGCGGCCGCCATCGCGGAGATTCGCGTGCCGCTGATCCTGTCTACCGTCACTATCGTGCTCGCATTCCAGCCACTGGCCTTCATCACCGGCATGATGGGGCCCTACATGGCGCCTATGGCCTTTAATGTACCGATCAGTGTGATCAGTAGCACCGTCGTGGCTTTCCTGGTCACCCCCTGGCTGGCCAGCCGACTGCTCAAGGAGAGTACGGCCTCGGTGGAAGATGACACTACCGCGGCTCGAGGCGGGCTCTACCGCCGGCTGATGGAACCGGTACTTAAGCATCGGGGCCGCGCCAAGGCCGTGTTGTGGCTGGTGCTCGCCCTGTTCGTCGCCACCGCGGTGCTACCGTTGTTTCGCGCTGTCCCCCTCAAGCTGTTGCCCTTCGACAACAAAAATGAAGTGCAGGTGCTGATCGACATGCCCGAGAGTGCCAGCCTGGAACACACGGCGGCCATGGCCAGGGAAGTGGCCAACCAGGTGGCCCGGGTACCGGAGGTGCTGGCCATCGCGGGCTTTATCGGCATACCCTCACCGGTCGACTTCAACGGCATGGTCAGGCATTACTACCAACGTCGGGGTCCCCACTTGGGGGAACTGCGGCTGACCCTGGTGGATAAGTCCCAGCGCGACCATCAATCTCATGCGGTGGTGCTGCGTTTGCGCGAACTACTGGACCCATTGAGTCGCGATGGCGTGAAAATCAAGGTGGTGGAAGTACCCCCCGGCCCGCCGGTGCTCAGTACCCTGGTAGCAGAGATTTACGGCGATACACTCACCCCTTACAGCACACAGAAAGCCGCCGCCCGGGTGTTGATGGACAGGCTGTCACGCGAGGCCCATGTGGTGGAGATCGACTCCACGGTAGAGGACAACAGACCGCGCCTGCGCTTCGTCACCGACAAACAGAAGGCGGCCCTGTCCGGTGTTGCCACCGAAGACATCGCCAACACGCTGGCCATGGCCAATGAGGGCTATGTGGCCGGCTACCTGCAGTTGGAGCGGGAAGCCAGGCCACTGCCGCTGGAATTGCGACTGGACCCGAGACACAGGGTATCCGTTCACGATTTTGAACGCCTGCTGGTCAAGGGCCGCCAGGGCGTGACCAAGGCCAGCACCGACCAGGGCCTGGAGATCGCGCCGCAACCACTGGTGCCACTGGGTGAACTGGGGACTTTCCAGAGCAGCTTCGCGGACCAGACCATCCATCATAAGAACCTGCGCCCGGTGGTATACGTGACAGCGGAACTCAATGGCCGCACGCCGGCTGAAGTGATTGCCGATGTGCATGCGGATCGTGGGGCGCAGCCGCGAGAAGCGGCGCCCTGGAATAAGCGCACCTATCTTAACAGCGGCGGCGGTGACAGCTGGCAGTTACCGGCGGGCACAGACGTGGTCTGGGCTGGCGAGGGTGAATGGGATATCACCGTGGATGTGTTCCGGGATATGGGCCTGGGCTATTTGTTCGCCCTGCTGGCCATCTTTGTGGTGTTGCGCCTGCAAACCAGCTCCACCGCCCTCTCACTGATCATCCTGTCGTCCATTCCCCTGACCATCATCGGCATCATGCCCGGCTTCTGGCTGATGAACCAGCTGGGCGAGCGGGTCGTCGCCGGGGCGCCAGACCCGATATTATTCACCGCTACCGCCATGATAGGCATGATCGCCCTGGCCGGCATTGTAGTGCGCAACTCCCTGATCCTGGTGGAATTTATCGGCCAGGCCAGAGCGCGCGGCGACACGGTTCACGAAGCCATTCTACAGGCGGGTTCCGTGCGCATGCGGCCAGTGCTGCTCACCGCCGGCACCACCATGCTGGGCAACCTGATTATCACCCTGGACCCCGTATTCAGCGGCCTGGCCCTGGCCATCATCTTCGGTATTGTCGCCTCCACCTTGCTCACCCTGGTGGTGGTGCCGGCGGTGTACCTGCTGGTCTTCGAGGACGAGGACCGTGTAACGACACCCAATGACCAATCGGCCAATATAGTTGCCGCCAGACAGGAGAAAACAATCCCATGAGAAAGCACCAACGGGGGCTGCTCCTGCCCATTGCCGCGATCGTCGTACTGCTGCTGTTGGTGGCGGTCATGGCGGGTTACTTCACCCAAAAAATACCGCCCGGACTGGAAGCGGTGGATGAGATCGATACCAGCGAGGCCGTGGCGGTTGTTGTACTGGAGATGCCTTTCACCGAGCCTGTGCCCGCCTCCATAGAGGCGAAAGAGACTACCATCATCTCCTCACGCCTGCTGGCCCGTATCACGGCTATCGCAGTGCGCGCGGGTGATCTGGTGGAGCCGGGGCAATTGCTGCTGCAACTGGAAAAGACCGACCTGCTGGCCCGGGCGCAACAGGCCCGCGAACAGATTCTCTCGGTGGAAGCGCGCCTGACCGAGGCGCGGCAAAACCTGGAGCGGGCGGAGAAACTGCACCAGCGCGGCCTGATCGCCGTCGCCGACCGGGACGCGGCGCGGGCCAATGCGGCCGCCCTGGAAGCCGATCTGGGCTCGGCGCGCCAGACATTGGCAGAGGCACAGATCGCCGTGGGCTTTACCGAGATACGCTCACCCATCGCCGGGCGCATTGTCGACCGCTTTGCGGAACCGGGCGACACCGCCTCCCCCGGCCAGAAGCTGCTGTCCCTGTACAATCCTTTTTCACTGCGGGTGGAGGCATGGGTGCGCGAGCAACTGGCCCTGTCGCTGCAGGCCGGCCAAGAGCTGCAAGTGGAAATACCTTCAGCTGAGCGCAGCCTGACCGCGCGCATTGAGGAGATTGTTCCGGCGGCGGATCCCGGCTCGCGCAGCTTCCTGGTCAGGGCCATACTGCCCGCGGACAGCGCCTTGCTGCCTGGCATGTACGCCCGCCTGCAGGTTCCCGCGGGAGACCGATCACGCCTGCTGATACCGGTAGACCGCATAGTCAGGGTCGGCCAGCTGGACGTGGCCTGGGTGGCGCATGAGGGTCAGGCAGAGCGGCGTTTTGTACGCCTGGGCCAGCCAACTACAGATGGCATGATAGAAGTCATCAGCGGCTTGCAGGCGGGGGAACTTGTGTTGCCCCGGCCCCGGTAGTTTGCACTGAATGACAATCGATATCCGCCACAGGATGCGTCCACCATGAAAAAACATCTCACTACTGTATCAATCCTGTTAATCGTTCTGGCACTGGGCCTGGGCGCGGTGCTGCTGCGCAAACACCGTATGGCGGCAGTGGCTGACCTTGCAGCCGTTGGCGATATTCCCTGGGCCCTGCATACCGCGAAAGTGGCAAAGGGCGCCTGTCGCGCGGTTTTCCCGCCCTGGCCACGTTGACGGGCAGTACGGATATCACCAGCAGCAGCCAACTGTCCGGACTCATCGAGGCCATGGGACCCAGAGAGGGCATAAAAGTCCAGCAGGACGACGTGCTTGCCCGTATCTCAATGGCCGATTTACAGCATCAACGGGAGGGCCTGGCCGCGCAACACGAAGCGGCTGTGGCGGACCAGAAGCGCGCCCATGATGAGTATGCGCGAGACCGATGAGCCACGCCACGTCGCCGCCGTGCGCGGCCTGAATGAAATCCTGCTGGCCGATACCAGCGGCACCATCAGCACTATTTTAGTGTTACTGCCCATCATGTTCATCGGCGGCTATGTGCAAACCGTATTGCGGCCACTAACCGTCACCCTGTCGGTCGCACTGACGGCCTCATTGATAGTGTCTGTCACCCTGATCCCCCTGTTCGCGCCGCTGATACTCAAACCCGGCGCCCGCGACCCGCTGGCCTGGCTGCTGCGGCCATTTACCCGGTTCGTCCTGAACCCGCTCAAACGTCTGTACATTTACCTGGTTGCCTGGGGCCTGGAGCACAGCGCCCTGGTACTGGTCATGTTCGCCGCGCTGCTTGTGGTTGCCGCCGGCCAAATGCGCCTGTTGGGCCGTGAAATAATGCCCCTTATGGATACCGGCATCTCTCGTATCACCTTCGAAGCCGCTGCGGATACGGACGATCAGCAGATGGACAGGCTGTTGACCATGGCCGAGGCTGAAATCCGTGACGAGATGCCGGCGGATTGGCTCATTTCTTACTCCAGCGTGGTCGGTTCGGAGCCGGGTGTGAAATCCTTCGGTGCCCAACGCCTGCGCAAGATTCCCGGCCTGATCTCCGCAAATGCTTCGGTGTACGGCGCAACGCCACTGTCGTCCATCCGTGGCACGGTCGACGTTATGCTCAGCGGCCCGGATCCCGCCATCCTCAGTGAGCTGGCGGACGAGGTAATGGGGCGGTTGCGAGTCAGTGGCGAAGATCCGGTTGCGATCTGGGTGCGGTTGCAAATTGGCCAGCGCAACAGCGCTGAGACACATCAATACCTGGAGCCGACTATCAATGTACTGGCCTGGCGGCGCAATATCGCGATCACCACCTTGCACGATGAGGTCAGGGAGGCTCTGGACGATCTGGAATTACCGCGCGGTTACCAAATTCGCTACGAGGGTGAAATAAAGCAACTGTCCGAGCCTTTCTCCCGCCTGTTTACATCATTCTCTCTCGGTCTGGTTCTGCTGTACCTGATGCTCACGGTCACTTTCCGCTCTTTCCTGGACCCCATAGCCATCATGGCCAGCCTGCCCCTGGCACTCATCGGAGCTGCCTGGGGCTTGTTACTGGGAGGGAAGTTCGGGTCAATGCCCGGTTTCATGGGCATGATCCTGCTGATGGGCATTGTTGTGAACAATGGCATACTGCTGGTGGACTTTGCCAAGGTGGCGATTAAGGAGGGACAAGACCTTAACAGCGCACTGCTGGAAGCGGTGGAAAAGCGCACCCGCCCAATACTGATGACGGCCCTGTCCTCCGCGGTCGGCATGGTGCCACTCGCGATGGAATGGGCCGTGGGAATAGAACGTCTGTCACCCCTGGCGGTGGTCACCATTGGCGGCTTGCTGGCCGGTACCTTTCTGACCCTGTTGGCAGTGCCGGTGATGTTTTCGGTATTGCACGACCTACGAGAGAAGTTATTCCGGCGCTTCGAAGCCTGAATCGGCCACGTATAAAAAACTCCCGGAGGCAGCGGAACGCATGCACTACCGGCTTAAGTAACCTTGACAGCTCAAGCAAACCAATGGCGCGTACGATTGGCTATCGCCACCAGAGACAACATGACCGGCACTTCCACCAATACACCGACCACGGTGGCCAGTGCCGCACCTGAATGCAGACCGAACAGGGATATGGCGACCGCCACGGCCAATTCGAAGAAGTTGGAGGTGGCGATCATGCAAGCGGGCGCCGCTATATTGTGTGGCAGCTTTAGAGCCTTTGCCGCCGCGTAGGCGATGACAAAGATCCCGTAGGTTTGTAGCAACAAGGGAATAGCGATCAGGACAATGGTCTGTGGCTGGCCGATGATCGTCTCCGCCTGGAATCCGAAAAGCAGTACAACCGTGGCCAGCAGGCCCACCACAGACCAGGGCTTGAGTTTATGGACAAACTCATCGAGGGCGCGACCACCCCGCCTGGCCTCCAGGAGATGGCGCGTAAAAGCGCCGGCGGCCAATGGCAGCACGACATACAAAACCACCGACAGAAAAAGGGTCTCCCAGGGAACCTGGATATCGCTAACCCCGAGCAGGAAGGCCGCCAGAGGCGCAAAAGCGAACACCATGATGATGTCGTTCACAGAGACCTGTACCAGGGTGTAGTTCGGGTCACCCTCCGTCAGCTGGCTCCAGACGAAAACCATGGCCGTACAGGGCGCCACGCCCAACAGGATCATACCGGCGATGTATTCGGTCGCCGACTGGGGATCCACCCAATCGGCAAATATCACCCGGAAAAACAACCAACCCAGTGCCGCCATGGTAAACGGCTTGATCAACCAGTTGATTACCAGGGTCAGTATCAGTCCCTTCGGCCTCTTTCCCACATCCTTGATTGCGGTGAAATCAATCTGCACCATCATCGGATAGATCATGATCCAGATAAACACGGCAACCACGAGGTTGACGTGCGCGTACTCCAGTCTGGCGATCAATTCGAACACGCCGGGCAGCAGGTTGCCGAGCAACACACCGGCAACAATGCAAAGGCCTACCCAGACACTCAGGTAACGCTCAAACAGGCCCATCGGTAATTCTCTGCCAGAAATGATTCATGGTGCTCTTCAC
>PVMS01004653.1_pt1 | contig 14130 bp, 9 predicted proteins | sample 1853461 | NCBI WGS metagenome assembly PVMS01 (sample SAMN08582032, study PRJNA380276) | Marine sediment metagenome, whole genome shotgun sequencing project. | isolation source: ocean sediment barecode stripped | collected 2017 | reverse complement strand
GGGCGATTCATTGACAAAAAAATTCTGGTACCTGGCGGGAAATCTGTGCCAGGACCAATAGTGAGGTTCCTTCGGACCTGGAGTCTTGACCTGGGGATGAGCCGACAAATACCTGGCAAATGAAGTGCTGCCGCACTTCATTCCACCCACCAGCATGAACTCTGGTCGCGTCCTGCCATCCACCAGCGTGAAGCGTGGGTCGTACAGGGCAAGGGGGTGACGTTGATTTGCGTTCACGTATTACGCAACCTATGCTGGCGCGGTAAAATTCTCAGACTATCTCATACTGCCCATAAACATGGATATTGACGGACCACTGCGCGAACTTGGCACTATCGATATAACGACGCTTCGTGACGCAATCCTCGCCCAAGATGCCATTGCCTGGCAGGAAGACAAATCTCGGCAAGAGTCGTTTTATGTGCACGATCAGACACGGTCGCTTATTATGATCGCCTTGGACGATTCGAATTGGCCTGATGGTCCGACAAGCCGGGGGCCAGGCTGGAAGCGAATTGCGGACGTCGCCTTACCGGTCATGCAGGAAATCATCCAGAATCACTACCCGCAAGGCGGCGAGGTAATGCGTGCGGTTGCAGCCAAACTTGGGGTTGGCGCAAACATCAAGGCGCATGCTGACATCCACCAATCGTTTCATTGCGCACACCGTATCCATTTGCCGATTACGACGAATTCCAAGGTCTGGTTTACGATCCATGGCCGACCGTACCAGCTCAAGCTCGGTCAGGCCTACGAAATCAACAACCAGAAACAGCACAGCGTGGTAAACAAGGGAACCGAGGATCGGATTACATTCATCTTCGACTACATTCCGCCAGGTCCACTTGCCTTTGACAAGCACAAGGGAATAAAACGACCCGAAAGCCTGAGCATCCAGCCTGCTGACATCGCGTTTAGGATCCCGCCCGAAATCTCGAATGGCGCCAAGTAGAGCATTCGGGTATGCGAACAAAGCAAGTGTTGATCGTTGGCGGCGGTTCCGCAGGCTGGACGGCCGCTGCGTATTTGAATGCTGCGCTTAATATTGGCGGTCAAAAAGTCGCGGAAATTAGCCTGGTCGAATCTCCGGACGTACCTCGCATCGGTGTTGGTGAAGCGACGGTTCCGAACATCAACCGCACACTCGCCATCATTGGCATTGATGAACTCGAATTCATGAAAGCGACAGACGCCACGTTCAAAGCGTCGATTCGCTTCAAAAATTGGTTGGACACTGAAAACAAGTTCTACCACCACCCGTTTAGCAGATTCGGTGCCGGTCTCAACGACGACGCAGGCCGACGATGGCTGATGAGCGACCGTTCGGTACCCTTTATGAATACGATGTCGGCGCAGCCTATCCTTTGTGAAATGGGCCTCGCGCCGAAAGTACTCGAAAAAGTCAGCCTCGGCATACCGGTGGGCTATGCGTTTCACATGAATGCGCTCAAGTTTGCAGACTACTTACGGGATTTCTCCACGGCCCGGGGCGTGACTCACTACCTGGATAATGTCGTCGATGTCGATGTTGCCGATTCCGGCAACATCCTGGCAGTGCAGACCAAAAGTGGGAAACGATTGGAAGCCGACCTCTTCATCGATTGCACGGGGTTCGCCGCAGTGCTAACCGAGAAAACGCTTGGTGTGAAATGGATCGACTACTCGCCCTGGTTGCTGTGTGACCGTGCGCTCGTTATGCCTGTGCCTTACGAAACCCATTACCCCGGTCTTGTGCGTCCTCACACCATGGCAACAGCTTTATCGGCCGGCTGGGTCTGGGACATTCCACTGCAAAATCGGCGCGGGGTGGGCTACGTGCACTCGAGCGCCCATATCAGCGAGGAGAACGCGGAACGTGAAATACGCAAGTACGAGGGCGAACATGCGAACAAACTTGATACGCGCCTCGTCAATTTCAAAGTGGGTATGCGCGAAAAAGCATGGTTCAAGAACTGCATCGCGATGGGGCTTGCTGGTGGCTTTCTTGAGCCATTGGAGTCGACAGGCCTTTACCTGAACGAACTTGCCGCGGAGTTGCTGGTCGAGCATTTTCCCTACGGTGACGATATGGAACCGCTCGCGTTTCGATTTAATCGAATGCTGCAAAACCGCTTCTACGAGATCCTGGACTTCATTAATATGCATTACTGCCTGACGCGAAGGACGGACACAGAGTTCTGGCGCGAGGTCGGGCGCCCGGAGAGAATCAACGACCGACTGCGCGCAAAATTAGATTTCTGGCGAATCAAACCGCCGTCGGTTTCAGACTTCGTCGATCCATTCTTCCCGAGTCAGTCCGATAATCAGCTGGCATCGGGCGGCGCGATAGAGGACAACAGATGTCCAATCGACACGGGTCGCCTGTGGAATCATCACAGTTACGAGGCAATTCTTTACGGCATGGATTTTCTCCGCGACGAATGCAACGAGTGGTTTGGCAACCGCCGGCCGCGTCCCGCGATCCACAGGAAGGTCCTTGATGCCGTCGACACAGCGCAGGAGAAACTACCGCCACATGACGTCTGGCTGAAGCGCATGGTCGGCATGGCCGACTATTCAAAATTGTAAGTACAACATGACATTTAAGGAAGCACTGAAAACAAGAGATTTCGTGGTCACCGCCCATGTCAATATGGCAGAGGCACCCTATGCGGAATCCTTAAAGCGGCAGGCGGAGATTCTGAGCCCGGCGGTCGATGCCCTGCAGCTGACTGATAGTTCGCAATTGCAAATGTCGGGTATTGCCGCGGCCGCATTATTGATACAGCAAGGCGTGGATCCGATTATTCACATGAACTGCCGCGATCGAAATCGTATTGCCCTTGAGCAAGACATTTTTGGCGCGGCCGCGCTCGGCGTGACCAGCGTATTGATGATGCGCGGTAAAAAGATTAAGGATAGTAAGAAGCTCGGGGTACGCAACGTATTCGACACCACCGCGTTGGATTTCATAGCATACATACAGAGTTTGAAGCAGGACGAAAACATCGCGCTCGCCGCTGACTTTCTTGTTGGAGCTAATGTAGAAGTATTCGATGCACCGGCTGACTGGACGCCCAAAAATCTCATTCGAAAGTGCGATGCTGGCGCCAGCTTCCTTCAGTCACAGCTATGTTTCGATATGGACATCGTCCGCAAATACATGAACCGAACCATCGCGTCAAAGCTGACTCACCGTGCGAATTTCATCATGGCGTTAGCACCGTTGCCGTCCGCCGATGCGGCGCGGTGGGTGCGGGACAACGTGAAGGGCGCGCTGGTGCCGGAGCCGATTATCGATCGCATGGAGCAGGCGTCCGACCCCGAGCGCGAGGGTATCGATATTTGCGCAGAATTGCTGCAGGAGCTTGCGACGGTTCCCGGTGTTTCCGGTGCTAGCTTGTTGTCGTTGGGAAACGTTGAAACCATACCGGCCGCGATCGACGCCTCTGGCGTGCGTCGAATGTAGTGCGGTAACGTATGCACGTTACCCATTCCGGAGAAGATCAATTTCCCATGAAATAGCACAACGATTTCAGGAGGCACAGAAATTCCTTCAGGCAGGCGAGGCCGAATCCGCGGAAGCAGTCTGTGCCGATCTGTTGAACCAACATCCGGAGGATGCCAATTTTCTGTGCTTGTCGGCTCGTGCGCTCGTAAAGCTCGGGCGATATGACGAAGCACACGAACAGATCGAACGTGTCGTGTCCAGCTATCCGGAATGGGCACACCCACTCGAGGTGCGCGCCGACCTATTGATCGCGAAAGGCAATATGCCCGATGCGGCGGAAGCCCTAAAGCAGGCCCTGAAACTCGATCCCAAGCAGCAACGAACACGTTTGAAACTCGGGCAAGTGCTCCTGTATATGGGCCATGTGGACGAAGCACAGGCGTTGAAGGGTGAGTTCATGGAACTCAGTCAGGACAATCAGGACATCGCCAGAGCATCGGAATTGGAGAAGGAGGAAAAATTTGCCGAAGCGGAGCATATCTATCGTCAAATTCTGACTCGTCATCCCGACAATGTGTCCGCAATGCGCCTTTGGGCCAAGCTCGGAATCGACCAAAATCGATTCGCCGACGCGGAAGCGTTACTGCAACAGGCGGTTGAGGTGGCGCCTGGATTCAGCCGCGCCTGGAGTGACCTGTGTAGCGTGCAACTTGAGCAAGACAAATACGACGAAGTTACCAGGAGTGCGAAGCGGCTGATCAAGCTGAAGCCGCGCTCGGCAGATGGCCATATGTGGCTGGCGGCCGGCACCGCGGCTACTGGGAATCATGCCGATGCGGTCGAGTACTACGATAATGCCCTTGAGGTCGCGCCGAATCATGTCGGTGCAATGTGTGGCAAAGGCAACGCACTGCGCACAGTTGGAGACCAGGATGGTGCCATCGCTGCCTACCGTAGCAGCATCAAGGCGAAGCCGTTGCATGCCGAGGCGTACTGGAGCCTGGCGAATCTGAAGACGTTTCGTTTCGAGGATCAAGAGGTTGCCGACATGCTCGCGCTGCTTGATGATGACAACATCTCCTCCGAGGGTCAGGTGCAATTGAACAATGCGCTCGGCCTGGAGTTCGACGGCCGCAAGGAATACGACCGGGCGTTCGAATTCATCGATCGCGGCAATATCCTGCGTCGCGAGACAGAATTTTATGACCGCGTCGAGAACGAAGAAAGGGTCGACTTGTCGATCGAGGCTTTTTCGCCGCAGTTTTTTGACGACAGCGCAGGCCATGGCAATTCCGACCCAGCACCGATATTTATTGTTGGACTGCCGCGCTCCGGTTCGACGCTGCTTGAACAGATCCTGTCGAGTCACTCCAAGGTGGATGGAACTCACGAGTTGCCGGAACTGGGGAGATCTATTCGCTCCAACCCAAATCTGACTACACCCCCCGCTCGCTACCCAACATCCGTAACAAGTATTGGCACAGACGAGTTTAGACAACTTGGAATGGAGTATATCGATCGCAGCCGTCGGCATCGTGGCGACCGTCCGTTTTTTACCGACAAGAACCCGAACAACTTCGTCCACGTGGGTTTGCTGCACTTGATTTTGCCGAATGCGAAAATCATTAACGCCAGGCGCCACCCGTTGGACAGCTGCTTTGGCAGCTACAAGCAGCTATTCGCTTCCGGGCAACCGTTTACCTATGACCTGGTCGAGCTTGGTGAGTACTACCTACAGTATCAGCGGCTGATGGATCACTGGCACGACGTACTGCCCGGCAAGGTACTCGACGTGCAGTACGAGGAGGTCGTGCAAGACCTCAAGGGCCAGATCACGCGGATCCTCGAGTACTGCGAGCTCGATTGGGAAGAGTCCTGCCTTAATTATCATGAAACCAGCCGGTCGGTGAAATCGGCGAGTTCGGAGCAAGTGCGACAGCCAATATACTCGAGCGCCGTCAATACCTGGCGACATTACGAGCCACATCTGGGGCCCTTGATCGACACGCTCGAACCGTTACTGGCCAAACTGCCCGCCAGTGACCGTCCCAACAGCTTGGGCGGTTTCGCCTCTTGATCCTAGGTCTGTCTTCTTACTCGCGCGGCCGCAAAAACTATACAATGTACACCGATGACTCGATTTTGAGCCGTTGGACTCAATAAAGCGTGTGATCTTTGTTCTATATTATAGAACTTATAACAAACTGTGTTTGTAAATAGAATGGCTTCGTGCCTATAATCAGGCTGGACTCTGACTAGCGGTCACGTTTCCTTGGCCGTTACCAGCCCTAACTCATCAATCGAGGGGGAACCGAAGATGAGCCACACGAATCAATTTGCAATTAGCCCGATTGCCGCCGCCGTCTCTGCCGCACTGGCGACTCCAGCAGCGGTGCTGGCTCAGGAAGAGGGCGCGACTGATACCCTCGAAGAAATCATCGTTACGGCGACCAAGCGCGAACAGAATCTGCAGAAAATTCCAGCCACTATTCACGCTCTTCCCGAGGCGATGCTCAAGGAAATCGGCGCACTGAATACGGAAGACTACGTGCGGTTCATGCCAAGCGTAACCTGGATCAATTTCAATAGTGGTGGCAGCAACTCTATCGTTTTCCGCGGTATAAACACGACGACGTCCGGCTACACTGGCACGCAGAGTTCATCAGTCTACCTCGACGAGATACCACTCACGGCGACGAATGGTTCGCAGCCGGACATCCGCATGTTAGACGTTATGCGCACGGAAGCACTTGCGGGACCACAGGGCACGCTGTTTGGCGCAGCCGCGCAGGCCGGTACTCTGCGCATCGTCACCAACAAACCGGATGCGAGCAGATTCGAGGCGAGCGCTGACATGATGGCGCGAAATGGCGAAACGAGCGACCGGAGTCATAGCATTACGGGTGTGATCAACATTCCGTTGGTCGAGGACGTGTTTGCTATTCGTATGGCGGTACAGTCGGCTACAGATGGCGGCTACATTGACAATATGTTGGGCCACACACCGGACACATGGTTTGGCGAAACAGCGGCGGATAACCCTGACACGAGCTCTGGCTTCGGGTGGGGGAGTCCGGCTTACGACAGTTCCACTAATTGGGGAGGCAATCGAGCGGAATGGGGCAATCATCGCAATGATGACGTTGCCGAGAAGAACTGGAATTCGGCCGAATTTACCAACCTCAGGATATCAGCGCTTTGGCACATGAACGACAACTGGACGGTAACGGCCGCGTATCACTACGGCGAAACCGATTCGCAGGGGAACAACGCCTACAACCCGTTCGTGGGCGACCTGCAGACAATAGCCTTCGTTAAGAACACCTCACACTCCGAATGGGATATGAAGACGCTGACGATCGAGGCCGATCTAGGCTTTGCTCAGCTCGTGTCGGCTACAAGCTTTTTCGAGAACCAACGCACCTACGTGATCGACAATACGCTGTACTACAAGTACTACATGACCGGTGCGTATTGTAAGGATCATGGCGATTTTCTTGCCGACAACGGAACCGCTTATTATTTCTATTATTGGCTCTGGGAAAATACTGATAACGGCCGCGCAATTTATAATCCCTTGTATTGCGTTTTTGCGACTACAAACCAGTCTGGTTCTTTAACAGAGTTACCTGATCTTATCGGCGTCGGCGAAGGACCGGAGTGGCAGGAGCGATTCACCCAGGAAATCCGGCTGTCGCACCAGGGCGAGACGTTTGACTGGCTTGCGGGCCTTTACTACGAGGACTCTAACGATTCCTGGAACTCCGTCTGGATGAAGAGCGCAGACGTTCCTTACCAGGATTCAATGTCCTACGCGTTTCTGGAAGCGTGTGCCAACGGGGACACAACCTACACTAACGGTTTCGTCCCAAACACATACGAGTCGACCAACTGGAATTGTAATAACCAGAATTCAGAAGGTGCTGACATAGCCGCCGCGCTGGTCAACGCGGACCATTATTGGGATTCCCGCGATGACACCGACTGGGAAACGAAGGCTGTATTTGGCGAGGTCACGTGGCACGCGACTGACAAGCTGAACGTGACGGTCGGTGGTCGTTGGTTTGAAACCGTGAACGATAAACTGTACATCAAGTATCAGGCCGGATATACGGCCGCCAACGGCAGGAACGTGGGAGGCTATATCCAGCCACGCTGGGTTGGTAATGACATCGTTCAAAGTGCAACCATCGATGAATTCGTGCCGAAATTCAGCATTGATTACAACGTCGATGACGATACGATGATTTATGGACTTTACACCGAGGGCTACAGGACGGGAGGCATCAACCGCGCCAAGAAAAACGCTGATTGGGATCGAACCCTCTGGGGCCAGGTCTGGGAACCGGACAAACTCAAGAACCTTGAGATTGGCATTAGAACTCGATTCGCCGACAATACGGTGCAGCTCAATGCGACCGTGTTTGATATGCGATGGGACGACTTTCAACACGAAGTCGTCGATCCCAGTTCGAATACTTGTGTTATTCCCTCGGATCCCTTCCCCGCCTGTCCTGGGGGCGAGCTACCGTGGATATCCATCGTCGGCAATGTGGGCGACGCCCATAGCAGGGGAGTTACCGTGGAGCTGGACTGGGTTCCGTCCGACGGCTGGCGTGTTGGTGCAAATGCCCAGTGGCTTGAGACGGGGATCGACAGCGTATCATCTGACCCTCGAGCCGGCATCTTCAAGGGCCAGGAGTTGCCTAACTTCCCGGACCTCCAGGGTGCGCTATGGGCCACTTACACCTGGCCTGTAAGTTTCTCGCCGGGTGCCGAGATGTTTATCCGAGGCCAGTATTCGTATACCGGTGAAACGACTACCAAATTGGTCCCGGCGGGCGAAGACACCGGCAATCCGTCGTTCACCAATGACTCTTATGGGATCGCCGACCTGCGCATGGGCCTGATCTCGCCGGACGGCGGGTGGCAAATTGACCTTTTCGTCAGCAACGTCACTGACGAACGCGCGCAGGTGTGGCAGGGTAGCGCCACGGGTGCCTGGCAGTGGGGACGGTCGGGCGAGTACGACCGCTCTCACAATGTGTACACGAATCGGCCGCGCGAATACGGCATTCGATTCATCGCGAATTGGGGTGACTGACTGTGCGGTGAAGAGAATCTTCTCCAAGCAAATAAAGAAAACCCCGCTTTTGCGGGGTTTTTCTTGAGACCAAGTAGGAAATCAACATGACCGACCTCAGGATGGAGGCTACGATTTTCTTCGCACCCTACCTCCCCAACGCTTTGCGCCAGGCCCTGGACTACGCGGGCAACGATGGCTTTGTTGCATCGATGCCGCAATTGCTGCACGCCCGGGTACAGGCCGACTACGACAATATCATCTGGAATACCTGGTTCACCTCGAATACCGAGGAAAGCGTGGTCACCACACCTGCCGGAAACCGTGTCATCGTCGCGGTCCATGGTGGCGGTATATACGCGACACCGGACAGATTCGAGAAATCACACCGCGCAAGTGTGAATCGTTCGAGCCCGGAGGGCTACACCGGACAATACGCCGGCAAGATTAGTGAAAAGGAAGCCCATGACGTGCTGGAAGGCAAGCTGCCCGACGGCACAGAAATCCCGGTCTACTGCTTCGACGAGTTCAAGCGCGGCGTTGCCAATTTGCCGATGCGTTATGGCGTTGTCCTCGATTTCGAACTGGCGAGGAAATCGACCCGAGGTTACGACCCTTTCGATGTGTTGAAAGACGAACCAAATTTTATCGTACGCGCAGGTGGTGTCGAAACTGCCGCGGCGTATCTAGACAAGGCCAAGGATCGTCATAACACAAAGGTCATGGGAAACTGGCATCCCTACAACCGAATTGATGCGGATCAACCCCAGACTCGTGTCCCGTTCCTGGCTGGAAATGAAGGCGGTGTGGGCACCGAGGAGGACGACGACGATCTCTACGGCTATGACGGAGAATACGGCATGGGTGGTGACGCCACTTTAGGCGGTATGGCGCGCTACGTCGCAATCGCGCCGCGTGATGTGTCGACGAGTTTGCGAAACCTGGAATTCGGACTCTGGTGCTCACGCGCCGCAGAATGCTCAATGACATGGCGGCAACCAGCATTGGCCTGTTCGCCAGCCCGCTGCTATCGGCGAAAGAGTTGCAAACCCGGATGGTGGCGGCGATCTTCTTTGAATCGTATGCCACGGTCGCGTTGCGGCGAGCCTTGCGATACGCGGGTGACGATGGCTTCGTGGCATCGATGCCGCAACTACTGCACGCCCGGGTGAACGCCGACTACGGCAACATCATCTGGAACACCTGGTTCTCCGCAAATTCCGAGGAGAACATTGTCACGACGCCGCAGGGAAGTCCCGTCGTGGTAACGGTCCATGGTGGCGGTATATTCGCGTCACCCGAGCGATTCGAGATGAGCCTGCGTGCAGACCTTAGCCGATACAATTCGGAGGGCCTCACCGGGCAATATGCCGCCAAGATTACAGAGCAGGAAGCTCGCGATGTGCTTCAGGGCAAGCTACCCAACGGCACTGAAATTCCGATATACCCGTTCGCAGAGTTCACACAGGGCATTTCCGACTTACCGATGCGATATGGCGTTGCCTTGGATTTCGTAGCGGCCAAAAATGGCAAGCGAGGTTACGAAAGTTTCGAGGTCTTGAAGGATGATCCGAACATGATTATTCGTGCCGGCGGAGTCGAACCCCTGGCAGCCTATCTCGACAAAGCAAAAGCCCGTCACGATACGGAATTGATAGGAAATTCGCACTCCCACAACTGGATCGACCCGAAGCAACCCCAAGCTCGCTTGCTGAACCTGGGCGGTAATAAAGGTGGTGTGGGCAGCGAGGGCAAAGACCAGGATCTGGGTTGGGGTTATGACTCCGATGACGGTATGGGTGCTTCCTGGCCGGGTGGCTTTGCCCGTTTTGTCGCGGTCGCACCGCGTGACGAAACGACGAGTTTGAGCAACCTGGACTTCGAGCTATGAGCGAACATCGGGGAAAAGTGACCCGCCGCAAGATGGTGCAGGTGCTGGCCTCGGTCGGCGTCGGGATGCTAGCAAGCCCACTCGTGTCTCGGGCGGCGACCGGCGTGAGAGTCGGCAAAATGGCTGACACCAGGATGCAAGCGGCAATCATTTTCGAACCACACATTCCCACCGCATTGCGACGGGCCCTGCAATACGCGGGAGACGACGGCTTCGTGGCATCGATGCCGCAATTGCTGCATGCCCGGACCAACGCCCCTTACGACAATATCATCTGGAATACCTGGTTCACGTCGAACACCGAGGAAAGTGTGGTCACGACGCCGCAGGGAAATCATGTCATCGTAGCGGTACATGGTGGTGGTATTTTTGCGTCGCCCAGTCGGTTTGAGCGCAGCTTCCATGCGGACCTGAACCGGAACAATTCAGAGGGTGTCACAGGGCAGTCTGCGGCCAAGATTACGCAGCAGGAAGCCCGCGACGTGCTGGACGGCAGGCTTCCCGACGGCACCGAAATCCCGGTTTACGCATTCGAAGAATTCAAACGAGGGGCTGCTAATTTGCCGATGCGTTACGGCGTTATCCTCGACTACGAGATCGCGAGGAAGTCGACCCGGGGATACGACACTTTTGAAGTTCTAAAGGATGAACCGAATCTGATCGTTCGCGCCGGTGGCGTCGAACCGCTGGCAGTCTATCTCGACAAGTTCAGAGACCGTCACGATACGAAGATGATGGGGAACTGGCACCCCTACAACCGCATCGATCCGGAGCAGCCCCAGACTCGCATACCGTTCCTGGCCGGAAATAAGGGCGGTACCGGAAGTGATATAGACGAAGAAGCACTCTGGGGCTATGACGAGGAATACGGCCTGGGTGGCGACGCCAGCATGATCGGCATGGCCCGTTATGTTGCCGTCGCACCGCGAAATGTGGCAACGAGTTTGCAAAACCTGGACTTCGAACTTTAATCAGAAGTCGGTCGGCGCGCCGCCCTGCTCCTTGCGTCGCTCGACAAATGCTTCGAGCTCTTCGCGAATGGCCTCGTCCATCGGCGGTGCCTCGAATTCCTTCAGTATCTGCTTCCACACTTTGTTGGCACGCTCGGGCGTTCTAATAGCACCGCGTTCCTCCCAGGTCTCGAAGTTGCTCCAATCACTTAAGAATGGAGCGTAGAACGCGGTTTCGTAGCGTTCCAGCGTGTGGCTGGCGCTGAAGAAGTTGTCGTTGGGCCCGACTTCCTTGATAGCGTCGAATGCGAGCTCGTCCGTGCCAGCTGTCATCGGCTGAAGGTAGTGCATGACCTGTTGAATAGTTTCGCAATCCATCACGAACTTCTCATAGCTGGCACACAGACCACCTTCCAGCCATCCAGCCGCGTGATAAACGACATTAACTCTAGCGGACACACAAGCCCACAGCGAGAACGCACTCTCCCACGCGGCTTGTGCGTCAGGGCAATTGGCGGCGCAGGCGTTGGATGCGCGCAGTGGCAAATCATAGAATCGTGCCATCTGGCCGGAGATCTGAGTCGCGCGTAAGTACTCCGGTGTGCCGAATGCCGGAGCACCACTGCTCATGTCCACGTTGGACGTAAACGAGCCGTACATGACTGGCGTCCCCGGATTGATGGTTTGTAACAGCGCGATTGTCGCCAATGCCTCCGCGGTTGCTTGCATTACCGCACCGACGATCGTCACCGGCGCCATCGCGCCCGCGAGCGTAAACGGAGTAACAATTACCGGTTGACCGCGGCGCGCCATTCTCATTGGGCCATCCAACATATTGAAATCAATTTTCAACGGTGACGTAGAGTTGATGTTGGTGAACATGCGTGGACTGGCGTCAAATTCTTCGTGCGTCAGGCCACCGGCAATCCGTACCATCTCCATCACGTCCTCTATTCGCTCCTTGCCAAGGCTGTAGGCGTGAACCGCTTTGTCGGTCAAGGTCAGCGCGTCGTACATGCAATCGAGATGACGGATCGACGGATGAATATCCACGGGCTCAACCGGATAACCGATCATCATATGAATACAATTGAAGTACTGGGTCAGCTTTATGAGGTCCTGGTAACTCTCCCGGTCGCCTACACGGCGACCGCGATCCAGGTCCGAGCAATTCGGGGGGCTACCAACATTGCCGAACAACATGCGGTCGCCACCGACGGTGACTTTCTTGCCTGAGTTTCTCGGCGTAATGTCGAATTCGGCCGGCGCTTTTTTGACTTGCTCCATGACAAAGTCGCGATCCATTCGAACGTTGTCAGAGTCAGGGCTGACGGTGCAGCCCGCTTTGCCAAGAATTTGCTTCGCCTCCTCGCTTAGAAACTCGATGCCGATCTCTTCGAGCACTCGCATGGCACCATCGTGAACAGCGTGTACCGCATCTTCGCTTAGCGGCTCTGTCGGTAAATCCGAATTACGAGGCAGTTCCCAGGGCTTCTGAGTGACCGCAGCGGCATTCCGGCGAGTATTAGCGGACCGTCCACCTTGCCGCCGGCGACCACGTCGAGCAACATTTGTCTTCTCAGTCGTCAAAAATCACCTTTTAAGCAGTGCTCTTCGTTTGATGAGTGCCTATGCGACGCAGCCATTCGGCGGTGCAGAGCAAGATGGCGGTACCGATGAAGATGCAGGACCCGAGCGCCAGCACGGTCGGCAGTGTTTGTGGGAACCGAGTCTGCGTATACATAAAGACCGGTAGCGTTATGTTATTGCCGCCTAAGAACAACGCGTACAGAAACTCGTCGAATGAGGCCGTGAACGACAGCAGAAACGCTGCCCCTACTCCAGGCAGGATGAGTGGGAAGGTTATGCGCCAAAAGGTCATCCAGCCGTTCTCGCCGAGATCGAGCGCAGACTCTTCGAGGCTCTTGCTAAAACCCTCGAGGCGCGCCCTCACGACCAGAGTCGAAAACGGCAAGGTGGCGACGACGTGAGCGATGCCGAATGTCCAAAGTGACAGCGGCACACCTACCGCGGTCAAAATCACGAGAAGGCCGACGGCCAGGATAATGCCAGGCATGATCATGGGAAGCAGAATGAAGCCGAACGCGAGGCCACTTCCGGGCAAGCGATAACGCGTCATTGTCTTGGCCGCCATTGTCGCCAGGGCGGTTGAAACGAGGGCGACCGGAAGGGCAATCTTGAAGCTGTTGCCAAGCGCCGTCATTAAGCCGGGAGTGTTCGCGATCCCGACATACCACTTGAGCGTAAAGTCTTTCAGCGGCAGCACCATTTGAATACTGTCGTTAAACGAGAAGATCGGCAGCATCATCGACGGTATGTATAAAAACAGCAGATACAGAACCACGTAAAAGAAAAGCGGGCCGAACCGGCGCTTACTCGCGACGCCCGAGTCTGACGCGGCCGTGACTGCCTCCATCTCGCGGCGCTTGACGGTGCCTCTTTGCGACAGCCAGATAAAAGTCAGAGCAAAGGCCGTAATCGTAAACATCATAATAATCGTTAGCGCCGAACCCAACGGCATGTTGTTGACCACGAGAAATTGGGCCGCGATAAGCTGACCAATCATGCCATTGGGGGGGCCAACCATCATCGGCGTGATGTAGTCGGCGACGGTGGGGATAAATTCAATGACGGCTGCTGCGATCACCCCGGGCATCGACAACGGCAGCGTAACCCGAAAGAGCGTTCTGATTGGGCTTTCGCCGAGGTCGGACGCGGCCTCCAAGAGTGATTTGTCGATCTTCGACAGCGACAG
>PVMS01092829.1_pt1 | contig 14136 bp, 15 predicted proteins | sample 1853461 | NCBI WGS metagenome assembly PVMS01 (sample SAMN08582032, study PRJNA380276) | Marine sediment metagenome, whole genome shotgun sequencing project. | isolation source: ocean sediment barecode stripped | collected 2017 | reverse complement strand
CAACTGTTATTTCTGATCCTTTTTTAGCTTTTATCTTTAGTTTTTGTCTGAACTTATGAACAGTACCTTTTCTTATTGTTTCATCCAATAATGTTTTACTGTTATAATTGCTATTATTTATATTAAATACTTCTTCAAATTTGAAATTCATTGCTTCTTTAGACATAAAGCCTGTAAGAACTTCTGCCACTTTATTTATAAATAATACTGAACCCGTGACATCTGTAGTTATCACGCCACAGTGCATATTCAGAAACGCCTGCACATACTTTAATCTCTCTTTATTATTTTTCTTTATAGATTTATGTTTTGAAAGGGCAATCACTACATTAGCCTTAAGATCATCATATTTAAATGGTTTTTTAATAAATGCATAAGGGTTAGTATCCTTTACGCGTTCTATCATTTTATCCTTTGCATATCCGGTAATATAAATTATTGGGATATCATGTTTTGACAATATTTTCCGGGCAATCATTACGCCGTCTTTTGAACCTTTTAACATGATGTCCATTAGAATTAAATCGGGGGGTGTTTTGTCTACAAATTCTAAAGCTGAGTTATAATTATCTACTCTATGGTTATTTGAATAGCCCATTATAGTAAGAGATTCAGAAATTAGTTGGGCATTGAGTTTATTATCTTCAACAATTAAAATAATTATATTTTTCATGAATATAGTTTAGTTATTTAATTATAATAAATTTAATTAGTAATATAATTAGTAATAAACGATAATTACCCCTTAAACGTTCATTATGTCATGTTTATTAAATTTATGTCAATATATTTCAAAAATAGTATGTAAATTAAATCTAATAGATTCTAAGTATAAATAATATTGATATGAGTAAATCAAATATTAAATCACTTATAAAAATGTTAGAAAACAACCCCAATAATCCACTTGGAAGGTATGGTCTCGCTAACGAATACTTTAAAGAAGGTCAATTCAACAATGTGATCAGTGAATTACAAAAATATTTTGAAATAAAAGAGGATGAGGGTGCTGCTTACAGGCTGCTTGCAGAATCATATCTAAATATTGATGAAAAAGAAAAAGCAATCGAGGCATATAAAAAAGGAATAGAAATTGCCAATAAACACGGTCATCCGAGTATGGCTGAAGAATTTGAAGAGGCTATAGAATTTATAGATTAGTCATTAAAATCATCAACGATTCTTTCAATAACCCAATTTTGCAGTAAATTAATTAAAATATAGACGATATTACTTAAAGTATTACTTTAACTATTAGATATTGTTATCATTAAATTCTATATGTAATAATGAATATTTACATTAAGTATATTATTATTGTATTAGATAGTGTTACATAGATATATTGATATATTACTTTAAGTTAGTATCTAAAATGTGCCTTAAGCTTAATTATAGAAAAATAGTTAATGTAGCATATAAGACAATATATATAGATAGTTATACTAAATATATAATGTAATACATTATATATTGTTTTTAATGTAATTTGCTTTGTATTATTATGAATAAATATAAAATAGTAATTAAACATATTAGTTTGAATAAAAATCAATCTGTTATATTAAATGATATCAATTTAGAACTTAGCCCACAATCTAAATCTGTAATCGCAGGCAAATCAGGCAGTGGTAAAACATCTTTATTAAGACTTATAAATAGGCTTGAAGAACCAACAGAGGGATCAATCCATTATGATGGTATTAATATATTTGATATAAACGTTCTTGAACTTCGTAAGAAAGTAACGCTCGTTGCACAGATACCCATAGTTCTTGATTACACTGTACAAGACAATCTTACAGTACAGTCAAAACTAGGTTTAACGCCCTACCCTGCAACCAGCACAATGATTCAAACCTTAGAATTATGTGGATTATCTGAACAATTTTTACATAAAAATGCTGAAGATTTATCTGTTGGGGAAAAGCAAAGAGTTTGTATAGCAAGATCTATAATAAACAGTCCAGATGTATTATTGCTGGATGAACCAACCTCTTCACTGGACAAAGATAATTCTGTTTCAATTCTACAATTGATTAATAACCTAAATAAAGAGTTAGGAATAACTATTATTCTGGTTACACATAAGATTGAAGAATCCAAGCTATTAAATGGAGATTTCTATACCTTATCCGATGGACATATTCATAGGGGGTTAATAAACTAAGTAAACTATTAATATTATGGATAACAATTTAAATACTTTAATAAACTTATCCTTTATAGACTTATTTATAGGCGCTTGCTTAATTTTTATTTCAATAGGGCTCTCAAGGTGGAAAGAACTAAATCTAGAAAGAGACTTGATTATAGCAGGCATAAGAACCTTTATTCAGCTAATTGGTGTCGGATTTATCTTGAAATATGTATTCGAATCAAGACAGTCGGCTTTAATTTTATTTTTCATTTTAATAATGCTTGTAGTAGCAGTCTGGACTGTGGTAAAAGGACAAAAAACAAAATCTGGAAACTTGCCTCTTATAGTTACCTTTTCTCTATTATCAAGCTCAGGTATTACGGTTTTTATCGTTACTCAGATAATAATAAACATTGAACCATGGTTTAGCCCTCAATACCTTATACCAATTGCCGGAATGGTTATAGGAAATAGCATAAATGGGGCTTCAATTGCAATTGACAGACTAGATTCAGAGATTAAAGACAAAAAAGATAAAATAGAGGCTTTATTATCCCTTGGGGCTACCTCACTTCAGGCTGGATCTGATATTATAAAATCATCAATGAAAGCCTCGCTTATACCAACTATTAATTCAATGATGGTAGTAGGTATTGTTTCGTTTCCGGGGATTATGACAGGCCAAATACTCTCAGGCGTATCACCCCTTACCGCAGTTAAATATCAGATAATAATAATGTATATGATTGCTTTTTCGGTAATGCTTTCTTCATATATTATTATTAATCTTAGATTTAAAAGCTATTTTACAAAATATCATCAGTTTAGATAACTATTTATTTTATTACTATCAAATTATCTATTTAAATCTATAGGTATTTATATATAATAGGTTTATGACCTTATAATAACAAGAGGTTTAATAATAGGAGATATTAAAATGGGATGTTGTTTTAAGGCAATAGGCGATGAACGAAGGAGAAAAATACTAACGATACTAGGTAAGGGTAGCGCTACTGCGGGTAACATTGCTAATAAGTTTAAAATATCCCAGCCCACTATCTCCAATCACCTGAAAATACTTAGGGAAGCGGGATTAATAAAAGAAAAAAAAGTTGCACAAAACAGAATCTATTCTCTTAATAAGGATAGACTGAAAAAAGTAATTGAGACCTTAAGCGAAATAATAGAAAAGTGACTGAACAAAAAGCGGTTTTAAGACAGGCAACTTCTAGGGAAATACCTATTCTGTTAGGATTTATAAAGTCCTACTATAAGCTTGAATCAATCGTCTTTTTTGAAGACAAAGTATATAAGGCATTAATTGAGTTAATCAATTCTAATAACATTGGACGCGTATGGCTTATTTATTTAAACAATAAAGCTATAGGTTATATTGTATTATGCTTTAGTTATTCACTTGTATCATTTGGGCAAGACGGCATGATAGACGAATTCTATATTGATGATGAATACAGGAAGAAAGGAATTGGTACACAGATATTAAATATAGTAATGAAAAATTCTAAAAGACTAGGTCTTAATTGCCTTTATCTGGAAATCAGCAAGAATAATATTGCAGCTCAAACGTTATACGAAAAACTAAACTTTAAAGTCAGAGACAACTATTTTCTCATGAAATTAGACTTATAATCAATATCAACTAAGCCTAAACTTCCTCCAGTATCTTGTAAGACCCCCCTACATTCATAAAAAAGGGGTCTGAAAGTTCATAAGATTTATAATCCTCTTCACTTACATTTGCTGTTTTCAGAATATTACTGCAATAATCTTCAAATTCAGGAATAATTTCTTCATCAGTTTTGCCCTCTTTAACTCTAATTCCAATCCAGTCTGTCCATTCTAACAATGTGTTTTCAAGTTCTTCAAAATGACTTTTCAAGTCTATAATCCCATCCTGCCCTCCAAAATGCGTTGGGAATACGGTAGATGGGTTTATATCTTTTATTTTTTGTATAGACTGCTGCCATAGTTCTATATTAATATCAGGCGGTGGTGTTGGAGGAAGTATCGGCCCTAGGTTAATCCTGTTTCCTGTAACATCCCCAGTAATCATAATATCATCAATCTGGTAAGCATGATGATGAGATGCATGTCCCGGGGTTTCTATTGCTTTCACTTTTACATCACCAATAGTTATTACTTCCTTATCCTCAATTGCATACACTAGGTTTTCATCCACATTTTCAACATTTCCCCAAAGCCTTTCCATGTCATCTCCATAGATCATAGCTGCTGATTTCATCAGTTTTTCAGGGGCTATTATATGCGGAGCGCCTCTTTTATGTACATAAATTTTTGCGCCGCGTTTTGCAAATTGCCATGCAGAACCGGAATGGTCTAAATGTATATGTGTGACAAAAACGTGTTTAATATCCGATACCTGATAGCCATTATCATTTAACTCTTTTTCGAGATTACTAAAAACTGAATCCGGGCCTGTTTCTATCAATATTGGCCCATCACTTGTATTTATTAAATGACATGCAATTACATGTGGGTTAAAGAAATTTATATCTAATACTTTTAGATCCATAATTAATCCTCGTTACAAAAATTTTGTCTTAAAATAACTGAGTAAATATCATAAAACAAATTACAGTATATATTATTTATGTATAATATATTTAAAAAATTCTGGAGACCCATATGATAAAACAAGACAGACTCACTGATTACACAATGGATTTAATAACAATAGACAGTCCTTCTAAACAGGAAAAAGAAGTGGCAATGAAACTGAAGTATGATATGGAACAAATTGGAGCACAATGCTCTTTCGACAGTGCTGATGAAAAAGTAGGTGGCAATGTTGGCAATTTAACAGTAAAAGTAAAGGGTAATACTGATGCCCCACCCTTTTTCTTTTCTTCTCATATGGATACTGTAAGCCCGGGCATTGGTATTAAACCCCATATTAAAGAAGGAATCATGAGAAGCGACGGGACAACAATACTTGGCAGTGATGATAAAAGCGGAGTTGCAATTATAGTAGAGGTAATTAAATCACTAAAAGAAAATAATATTCCTCATGGAGATATCGAAGTAGCATTTACTATATGTGAAGAAATTGGTCTTCTTGGAGCAAAATACTATGATATTAATAACATATCAGCCAAACACGGAATAGTACTGGACAGCAGTACACCGGACAGATTGGTACTTAGATGCCCATCCGCAGAAGAGTTGAATTTTACAGTGCACGGCATAGAAGCACATGCCGGGCTTTGCCCTCAAGACGGAATAAGCGCTATTAAGGTTGCCTCTGATGCAATTTCTAGTATGACCTTTGGAAGGATCGACCATGAAACTACTTCAAACATAGGAATCATTAGAGGTGGAATAGCTACAAATATAGTTACAGGCAAAGTAGAAGTGGTGGGTGAAGTAAGAAGCCATGACGAGCAAAAACTAAAAGCTCAGGTGTATCATATGACTGAATGTTTTACGAACTCTGCTAAAAAACATAAAATTGTTTTAAATGGGAAACAACTGGAAGCTAAAATTGATGTCAGAACTGAGCGTAGTTATGACAGGATGGATGTAGGAGACGATTCATTTATTACTAAGCTTGTTTTAAAAGCAGTACAGAACCTTGGGCATAAAGTTAAATTACACACGACAGGCGGTGGATGTGATGCCAATTATTTTAATAAGTTTGGTCTAAGCTGTGCAAATCTTGGAACAGGGATGTATGAGTTACACACTGTAAATGAGTATCTTGTTTTAAAAGAACAGCAGAGATGTGCAAAGATTATGCTAGAAACCGTTAAATTAAATGCAGTTAATTAAATGAAAATAAAGAAAGCACTAATTTTAGTAGACCACGGCAGCAAAGTAGATAAAGCTAATAAACTGCTGATTGAAATAATAAATCTATTAAAAAAGAAACAAAATACCGGTTTTGATTTTATTACACACTGTCATATGGAACTTTGTGACCCTACTATAGAAGATGCATTTGAACAAGCTGTTAACAGTGGAGCAACGGAGATTATTGTACACCCGTATTTCCTAGCTCCAGGTAGGCACTCAAAAATTGATATTGCAAATATGGTTAATGAAGCAGCATCAAAATATCCTAATATTAAATATAGAGTGACAGAACCATTAGGAGTACATAACAAAATATTAGAAGTAGTACTAGAACGTGCCGAATCTTTAGAATAATATTATTTGATCTTAATTTAGAACGACTTTAACTATACTTCTATATCCTGATCTATACTAAGGATCTAAGTTTACTAACATAATAATGAAAAAATATAAATATATATTCTTCGATCTTTTTGATACTTTAATTGATTTTGATCATTCGAGACTTCCTCAAATAAGCGTAGATGGAGAAAAGCACAATTCTACTAGTGGGTTGGTTTATGAAGTATTCAATAACTACTATCCTGATGTTTCATTTGATATTTTTTATAAACCTTTTATGGAGACTTTTTTTAAATTTCAGGAAATTAAGAAAAAAGATAACAAGGAATATCCTAATCAGCATAGATTTAAAATATTACTAGAAAAGTTAAACCTTAATTATAAAAATAATCAAGATGAAATGTTGAACAAGATGACAGAGGTTCATATGTCTGGCCTTGCTTCTGCCACTACTTTTCCTCAAGATAACAAAAAAACACTGGATTATTTAAAACAAAAGGGATACCACTTCGCTCTAATCTCCAATTTTGACTATGCGCCCACTGCTTACAGACTGTTAGATCAATATGGATTAACTCAATATTTTAATAATATTTATATTTCAATTGAAGTTGGTTGGAGAAAACCACATAAGAATATATTTCAGATTGCCTTAGATGAGTGCAAAATTACTAATGAAGATGTAATTCATGTTGGTGATAATTTTGATGCGGATATTGTTGGTTCATATAATCTTGGAATAGACAGCATCTGGTTAAACAGAAAGGAAGAAGAATTAAATCACGATACCGCTTCACCTAACTACATAATTTCTAAGCTGCCTGAGTTAACCAGCTTATTCTTAATATAATATTAACAGACGTGATTGGATAGCATTATTACAAAGGGATATTATTGTAGTCATCTATAGTAGTTATATATTAATTGTAAACATATTTTAAAGCCCAAATAACTGCATGCATTTGATGTTGAGTAACATCTATTCTAAGCACTGGCCTATCCTTATAGTTCATTATCCCACCGATAGAATTATCATTTTTAGTGGGATTATTTAACAAAAATAAATTCTCTGATTGCAAAGACCCAGCCACCTGCCAGCTCGTGAGTTTATAAAGAGCCCTATCTATAGTGTATTCAAGATCACTAACTATATCTTTCCTCTCACTTCCTCTTGCAATTAATAGAGCAGGGATAATACCTTCATAGACATAAGCTGTGTTTGCTTTTCTGTATAATGTTTTATGAACATTTATCATCCACCAGGCAAGAGACAGAATATACTGCCTGTAAAATTCTGAGTCTTTCCATCCCGCATCCTGATACTCCCAAAACGCCATACAACTCCACTGGAAAAACCCCTTTGTTTTTGGAGAATCATAATTATGAATCCACTGATCATATGTATAATGTTTTGCCATAATAATTGCCGATTCCTCAATAATTGGTATTAGCTCAGCATGACCTAAATACTTAGCGGCTTTTATAAAAGCAAGAAGAGTTTCTCCATCTGAATACGGATCAAATTTAGTAACATGAGTCTGGCTTTTTAAGCTATAGTGACTTGAAAAATGTTTATTATCTAAACGGATTGATTTCAGATGATTTAGATAACCATTTAAATATTTATTTAATTTTTGCTTATATTCACTGTTTAGTTTGATAATTCCTTTTTGATCTAAAGTTAAATAATCAATAAGAGCAAGTGAAACAATCGCTATTGTATTAGTGTTTGATATATCATCTCCAGGATAAGATATAACAAGTTCTCCTTCCTTAGATCCCTTAATAGTATTGTTGATAAAGAAATCTAAACCTTTATTAAGAGCCTTTTGTGTTTCATCATTCCTGTCATATGAATACATTAAAGCCAGCGACCATACTGCTCCGGCCTGCCTTACCTGATTATCAGTACCTGTCACTTTGTTGTTAACAAAGTCATACTCATAGTTAAAGTTTCCCTCTGGCTTTTGGTTATTAATAATGTATTTATTTCCAAGTTTATAAGATTTAAGAAGTATTTCCCTTGTAAGTTTCTTATCAAATTCGTGTTCAAGCCACAGAAGATTTTGGAAGTATCCTTTCATCCAGACCTGATACTCATATATATTAAGGTCTTTATGAGTATTTGGGCCGTCCTGTGTTTGTAATTTTATTCCGTTACATGAAATCGTAATAAATATTAAACAAACAAGGTAAATAGTAGGTCGGTAATCATTTAGTATCATTATTTCTCAAATTTCAATAAGATACATGGTAATTCAGTTATAAAATAAAAAATTTTATATATTACCTGTTTTAGCTTCTGAAATAATGTAATCTGAGGCTCTAAATGCAAGTGCATGAATAGTCAGTGATGGACTATCCCCACCACCTTGTGAAACGAATGGGCTTGCATCACAAACAAACAAGTTTTTAACATCATGGCTCTGTGAAAATGGGTTGAGCACGGACTTCTTAGGGTCTGTCCCCATCTTAGTAGTCCCGCCTATATGGGAAATAAGGCTTAAATCATAAGAACTCATCTCTCTTACCGACTCTTTTGCTCCTGAAGCGCTTATTAATTCATTAGTTATTTTCTGCATAAAGGAAATCATTTCTCATTCATTTGTACTCATTCTGGTTGTAATCTTTGCTACCGGTATCCCATAATAATCTGTCTTGGACGAATCAATAGTAATAGTATTAGACTGCCTTGGAATCATCTCACCGATTGCAAATATATTAATTGCATGACCAAAATAATCTTTCATGAACTTAACATGATCTTCACCCCATGTTGGAGCAATTGCACGTGCATAACCAAGAGGACCAAGGAGATCCATAGCAGAGAGTCCAAATACTACACCACCAGAGAAATTCCTATCTTTACTAGTCCTGTTATAATCATAACATCTGCTATCGATCTGAAGCCCCTTATAAGATTCAATGTCTTCTTCATATATAACAGTATTAATATAAACAACTGTTTCCATAAAGTTTTTCCCCACCAGTCCAGAACTATTCCCTAAACCATCAGGAAACTGGGCTGATTTGGAGTTTAGAAGAAGTCTAGGAGTTTCTAAAGCCCCGCCTGAAACAATGACTATCCGTGATTTTATTCTGTGTTCTGTTTTATTGTCATCGAAGTAAATAACTCCGTCTGCTTTACCTTTATCATTGACTGTGATTTCACTTACTACGGAGTTTGGCTGGACTACTACATTTTTTGTAGCTTCCGCTTTGGGTATCATGGTCACGTCCATACTGCCCTTAGCCGTTATCATGCAACCAAGAAAACAACCATTACAATAATTACATGCTGGGCGGCCGTCAGCAGGTTTTGAGAGAATATTTAATGTATTAGGTAAGAGGTTCAGTCCCAATTTATCAAATCCAATTTTCACTCTTTTACTTGCGCAACTAAGCTCATGCGCGGGTTGAGGAAAGGGAATGCGTGGAGGTTTATCAGGATTTCCAGTATTTCCTGAGACTTTTAATATTTTTTCAGCTTTATCATAATAAGGCTCTAAATCTTTATATGTAATTGGCCAATCGGCACCAAATCCAAAGAGAGTATTTGTTTTAAAACCATAATCAGAGAACCTCTGCGCTTCTGCCTGGTAATGCAGGGTTGTACCCCCTACCCCTTTTGCCCTTTGAACAAATGGGCGCATCCTGTTATTAGACCTGTTATATTGCCCCCTATACTTTGCTTTAGATCTTAAATGATTGTATTTAAGGCTTAGTTCTTCGGTTGGAGCCGATGTATATCTTTCTTTCGATCTGTTCTTAAAGTCTGTAAATGGCTGTGGATATGGGTAATTCTCCCACTCCTTTTTATTTAAATGATATTCTTCGGGTTTAAATCTTCTTCCAGCCTCCAAAACTATTGTTTTAAAACCGGCTTTTCCAAGCGCGTAAGCCGTAGGAGCGCCGCCAGCGCCTGAACCAATTATGCACACATCGTATAGCGTTTCTTTAGCCATTTAGCTAGAACATTTAGTATAATCGAGATTTCCACCGAACTGTGGAGGACCACTATAATCTAGAAACTTCCATCCTGCCTGACTTGTATAAAATTCATTAAACGTAAAGCTTCTTAAATTATTGAAAAATAGTTTTCCATATCTTATATCAGTCCAAGGCTTTGTTAGATCGGGTTTTTCGAGGGAAACAGTGTTGTTTACAGTAAAATTTATTATGTCTAACTGCTCTGTTTCAGATAACTGGAGAAATTGAGATTTTTGATAAAGTAAAAATGCATTATGGTCAAACCATTTAATGCCATAATCTATTATTTTATTTGCATTAGAGTTGTTCCTTAAATTTTCTTGCAGTTTGGATTTAAATAATTCGGTGTTTAAAATATTATTGTTGTCTATCGGTAATATTATCTCGATGAATCTGGAAATCATCCTATCTTTATATGAGCTTATACTTTGCCCAAAAGATAAATCAATTGGAATAACTAGGCTCATTAAAACCGATGACGATAAATATTTTATGAAATTTCTTCTGGATAGAGTGTTCATAAATTAAACATTAAATATAATACAGTTGCTAACCGATGCAAATTATAAAAAAAGGGAGTGTTATAAATATCAACTTTATAACACTCCCTGCGATTTAAACAATTTAAAGATTATTTATCTAAATTTTGAAAACTTTATGCTGCTGGTAGACATTCAACATATGCCTTTCCGTGCTTACCCTGTCCACCGCTTGAAGATTTTCCGTTATTGTTACCATTTCTGGTGGTGCTATTTTCATGTAAAACTTTTACACCAGCAGTGCAGGTATCATTATCAAAATCAACATCATCTTCTGCAGGTCCATCCAAAAGATCTGTCTTAAGAATATCGGCATCAGGATCAGCAGAGAGATCTAATGGATCACACTCTTCTGCTTTTCCAATTTTTACACAATCTTTTGTTGATAAATCTACTGAAGCAGTTACATCTATTTCGTTTTCACACTCTATTTCAATAGAATACTTATCAAAATTCATTGCACCAGAAGAAGGAACTGTCCAACTTACTTCAAAACTATCCCCATCCATAGTACATGTAAGGCTCACTGGTGCTCCTGTTGTTCCTGCATTAGATACCACAGCTTAAGCAAATAAAAATATTGAACTTAAAATAAAGTTTTTTGTTTGTATCATTTTTTAAATCCTCCCAAGATTTAATATTTTTTTAGATATTAAATGTGATCCCGATCACATCGTTATCTTTTATATTTAACTACTATCAAATGTAATAAGGATTTTTACACTTGATATATTATTGAAGCAAAAGCCGCAAACATAAATGCTGCAGCTAAGACTAATAATGTAAAAACTGTTACTGTATTCATATAGGCCCCCTATCTATAAGGTTTAAAAACGTTATTTAAATCCAAATAATATTCAGCCCTAAACATCCAGAGGAATATGAACATGTAGATTCATACTAGGTCTCTTATCCAAAATTCGGTAACCCTGCCGCCTTAGACTAGAGAAGTCTTTAGGCCGTTGGCTTTGCGTCCCATCCTTTCAAATGGTTTGCCTTTATCGTTTAGGACTATATTAATAAGATTATTTGTATATTTTGTTTTTCTATATCACCTCCCTTTAAAATAATTTTTCATCATCGCCCTTGGGCAAGTACATGTCCTATGATAAAAAACAGATTTGTAAAGAAAGGAAGGAAAATAGAGGAGAGAGAAGATGGTAGAGGGTACTATTCTCCTAATTTTCGGTAACCCTGCCGCCTTAGACTCGAAAGTCTTTAGGCCGTCGGCTTTGCGTCCCATCCTTTCAAATGGTTTGCCTTTATCGTTTTGGGACATTATTTGTGTGAATGTTCATAGACTTAAGTTTTCAAGGCTCTTAAATATCATCACCTCCCAATTTACTAAATATCATCATCAATCCTTGGGCAAGGTACTTATAATCCATTTAAGAACAAAAGAAACAAGCCTATTCAGGAATTAAAACTAAGTAGGTAATTATAAGAAGACCTACTTCGGTAACCCTGCCGCCATAGACTAGAGAAGTCTTTAGGCCGTCGGCTTTGCGTCCCATCTTTTCAAATGGTTTGCCATTTCGTTTAGGATCTACTCTTATTCTATTATTTTTAATACCAAAAGTCAATACTGTATTTTAATAAAAAAATAATTGTAGCTATTTTACAATTCTTATAACCTTATCATTAAATACTGGTTTAATTTAATGGCTATAAAAAAAGGGCAAGCTATTTAACTGGCATTAATTAGCTTGCCCAAGGGAGGATGATGAAATAAAGAAATTAGTTCTATTTTATTATAACTATTGCCAATTATATTAAAATAGGACGAAGGTATAAAATATATGTTTTATTTTTTTTCTATTTTACAACTATTGGATTGCAATTAACTACAATCAATTTAAGAATAATTCTTTTAAATACTATATCTGGATGGTCTTTATATCTTAATTAGAGACGTAATGAAGGTTAATTGCATTTCATAGTTAATGTAAACTCTAAATATTGATTGTTTACATAGATAATATAATATTTTTATTGTTAACCTTACAACTAAAGTTAGTTATTAAGTATTATCTAAATCTTACCTTAATGAGAATTGCAGCTCAATTTCAGCAAAATATACATTATTTTTTATAAATACTGACCATTATTTTCTTAATAATTATTCAAAAATAATTCAATATCATAAATTGAAACACTATCAAGTATTAGATCTGCTTCTTTTAGCTTTTCTTTAGGGTAAGAATTTGTAACAGCTACGCACTTCATACCGGCGCTTTTTGCAGCTTTAATGCCAGATATTGAATCTTCAATTACTATACATTCATCAGCCTTGATCCCCCTATCTTGTTTATTATTTAACTTAGCTAATACTTTATTATAAACTTCGGGATTTGGCTTACACTCGGCAACATCGTCTGCTGATATAATAATTTCAAATAGACCGGTAATATGGATTATTTCCAGTATCTGAATAATTTCTTTTTTTAAAGCACCTGACCCAATAGCTATTCGATATTTACTTGAAATATGTTTAATAAAATCAATTACACCTGGGTAAATCTTTATATTATTACTTATTAATATATCAAATGCCTCTGATTTATTTCTTAGAAGCCTGTTTAGAAAATCTTTATTTAAATCAAGATTTTTATGTTCATAATATTTAGCAAAAAACGTCTTATCATCGTAAGCTAAATAGTTTGAATAATATTCATTTTCTGTAAGATCGTAATTATTCAAATTTAATACTTTCTTAAATGCTTCATAATGCACATGCTCTGTATCTGCAATTACTCCATCAAAATCAAATATTACCGCTTTTATCATTTTGTATCTCTCTAAATTATAGTTAAACTGATTTTTTGGAACCTTTTTTAATTACAGAGTATCAAATTATAGAAGTTCTTTAAATAAATCAATTATTTAAAAAGTAGGTTACTATAATAGTTTAAACAAATATTTATTTTATAACAGGAGACCTCCTTATGGACAGCCTATCAAACGAAATCCTTCATACTCCATCTTATTCAAAATTAAATACGAACAGTGGTGTTCAGATATTTATTGACCCAGAAGGGCCAAATTGGATTAGCACCGACAACAAAGGTGCCAAAATACTGAGCTTTATAGACGGAAAAAAGACATTTGATGAAGTGGTAAGACTATACTCAACGGAACAAAACCTGCCATTTGCTAAAGCATGGGTGGATGTTGATTCATTTATTAAGGATGGCATCAGAGAGAAATTCGTTTCATTAAATCCCTACTCCAGAGCACCATACAAAGGCAGGGCTGAATATCTTGAGCTAAACAACTTAAGTGAATTGT
>PVMS01033215.1_pt1 | contig 14136 bp, 14 predicted proteins | sample 1853461 | NCBI WGS metagenome assembly PVMS01 (sample SAMN08582032, study PRJNA380276) | Marine sediment metagenome, whole genome shotgun sequencing project. | isolation source: ocean sediment barecode stripped | collected 2017 | reverse complement strand
TCGATGAATGCGGCGGAAACTTTCGCCGGACCCCAGGTGTTGACAGCCAGCATCCGATCCATTTTCTCGTAATCGACCGTGTCGAAACTTACGGGCACCAACTCCGGCAAGATCCCGGCGTTGTTGACGAGAAGATCGATCGGGATGTCTCGATATTTCTCTGCCAGCGCCCCGATTTCCCGGTCATCTGTAACATCGAGTTCTTCGATCAGGATGTTTGGATTGGCCTCGGCGAGCGCCCGCAGAGCGCCGGCTTCAGAGGGCGTACGGCAACTTGCTATGACAGTCCATCCCTTTGCCGCATAGGCTTTCACGAAACCGAATCCAATTCCACGGTTTGAACCCGTGATCAAGATGGTGGATTGATCTGATTGGGCCATTACCGGCGAAGGATCAACTGCGATAACGATAGCCGCTATAGCCAACAGAATACTGGCCGTGGTTAATTTTCGACGGTGCGAATCTCGTCTTTTTGCAGTCATCAGCATCAGGCATCTTTTATCTTGTTCGCCACGTCCTGGTTCACTACTTAGGTTCGTTAACGAAACTCGATTCATTCATTGGCGTAAATTGGAATCTATCATGAAAGGCGGTCCTGAAAAGTGGCTTGTGTCAGACGGAGTCCGCCATACGGTCAGGACTCTATCGATAATTGGGTGGGCGAAGTTCTGCCCAAGTGATGCCTAATCGACCGAAAGCATTGGCTTTGGATAGATGCCCTCTTCGGTCAGGCGCTCCATGGTTTCCGCATACAGATTGCGCAACTGCGAGCTATCCACCAGTGGATCCTTGAAACGGTTTGGCGGCGTTATCGTTCTTTTGTATTCGGTATAGAGTTCCGTCCTCATCTGCGCGATGGCATTCAACACATTGCCCGAATGCCGGTGTGCGCGCAATTGCTCGATATCGATCAACCCGCGTGCTTTCATGCTTTCACCTGCGGGCCGAACTTCCTCGAAAATCGTCCCCATATAATTCACCATGATCGTACCGCCCGCATTCGTCGTCTCAAGGAATCCGCGCTTCGATACCCAACCTCCGGCATTGGTCGAGATGAGATAGCAATTGTTCTCGAACGCACGGGCCTGTTTGCACGCCGTCCAGCCCGGGAAATCAGCCGAGTCATTAGTGGGATGGAGCAGCACCTCCGCTCCTTTCATCGCAAACATTCGCGCGACTTCAGGAAATGTGATTTCCCGGCACGGAAACATGGCGATCTTGCCAATTTCCGTATCGGCCACCGGGAACAAGGCATCCCAACCCAGTGCATCGACATAATCATCGAGAAAATCGTGCGGTGATGACGAGAGGGCGCTATGCAATCTTCGATATTTCAAAATGATCTCGCCCTTCGGGTCGATGAGAAAGCAACAATTGAAAAATCGTCCGGGCCATTTTGGGTCACACTCATACACATTGGCGCCGATATATATCTCAGCCTGACGCGCCGCTTCAAATAGCGGCTCGAGTTCCGGGCCGGGAACCTCAACGCATGCCAGATCCAGCCAATCCGATGATTTCCGATTACGCCACACCGGTGCCAGGGTCAAGAACATCTCGGGAAAGGTAACGAGTTTGACGGCACCCAGATTATTACCCAGGCCCTTCCACATGAGGTTCAAAGCAGCATCGAGGTTATCCTTGATGATCTCCCGGCCGTCTTCGCGGGTCATGACGTCCTCGGTGATTGGTCGGACAATAGTTTGACAGGCGAGTGCGCGAAAGCGTGGAATCATTTCATGCTCCTTTGGTCTTCTCTGAATGGATGGTATCCGTTTCAAACATAGCTCTTCTTTTTCATGGCTCCCGCGGCCGGCGGAACAAACGTGCCATCCTGAGTAAGCTTGCCGATGAGACCCATACCATATTTTATATTGGCCATATCGTTCGGCGGCGGCGTTTCCGACCACAGGTTCGCCGGCCACATTTGCTTGCGCAAATATTGCCGGCCATGGAGCTCTGTCTGAAGTTGCGCCAGAAAATTCATCTGCATCTGTGAACGTCTTTGACGCAGTCGCTCGATCTCGATATCCCCTTGCAGAATCGCTTCTCCGGTGGTTTCGGCGATGGTCATGACCCGACCATTGAAATCGATGATCTGAGAACGCCCCCGCATACGCTCGCTGGGAAAATCACTACCCAGGAAGCTTCCCTGGTTGGCCGAAATCAGATACACGAGATTCTCGTAGGCGCGGCTGCGTTTTCCGATTTCCCAGCCGCCCTCGTCTTCGAGCAAAAAAGGGGCGCGACCTTCGGAGGTCGGATGCAGCAGAATTTCAGCCCCGTTTAATGCCAGACACCTGGCCATTTCGGGGAAATTAATGTCGTAACACGTCAGGCACCCGATGCGCCCGATCGGGGTGTCAACGACCGGAAACAGGGCGTCTTCTCCATACCGATCCACGTATTCCTCTAACACATCACCCGGTTTCGTCTTGCCGAGCGGGTCATAGTGCTTATGGTATTTAAGAACCACTTCGCCGTCGGGGCTGCAAATAAAGGCGGTGTTCCAGTAACGATCCGGCCAGTCATCCATGATCTCCCACACCATACCTGCGATGTAGGCATCAACCGTTTTGGCAAGGTCACACAGTCGCTGGATTTCCGGGCCGGCAATTCGAACGCAAAGCAACTCTCGATTCTTCGCTGTTTTCCCGACACCGCCGGCGCCGGTCATGAAAAACTCCGGCAATAGATAGATCTTCGATGGGTTCCACTCCGCCAACCGTTCGATCATTGCGATCGCACGATCGAGATTTTTCGTCATGTTCTCGATCACCGGTTCTCCCGAACGATCCGGAAAGACCGGCCACACGTTCGATTGAACTGCGGCGGCTGTATAAATGGGTACCATGCTAAAATTCCTTCGAGCTTATTGATTACCGTCTATACAATATAAAGGTAATTTCATGATTAGTGGACTAACGGAATGAGTGTAACCCGTTCAAGAATTTAATTGGCCCGCAAGGGTATCGCAACACCGACACGTGGTTTTCGCGGTTGCTTCGACCGAAATCAGATCTTCAAAAGTACCAATCGGTACTCTGAAACCGTAAGATCGGTCAGGAAGTCATGAACGTCAATGTTATCGGGCAGCTGAATGTCGCCGAAGCGTTCCTGGAAAGTGTTGCCGCGAGTCAAAAGAAGACGATTGCCGTCATGAGTGCGGTCGGTGGGTCCATCGGACGGGTTCACTCACCCATTGCGCCATCTTATCGGGCCAGCAAGGCCGGCCTGAACATGCTGATGCGTACCTATGGCGAAGCGGTCAAAAGCCGCGGCGTCATCGTCGTCGTGATTGCGCCCGGTACGGTAGATACCGAAGACTATTTACATGCCGAAGACCCGTCGACTGTCCCCGAGCTCTATCAGAGGATTATCGCCGCGGGCGGCCTGGCACCGCGATCGGCTATGGGCGCAATGATCAATCTGATTGATAACGTCACGCTTGATGACATCACGGTATTTCACCAGTGGGATGGCGCGGTGTTGCCGTGGTGAAACGGGACCACGCATAAATGGTCGTGGACGTCATTGTCGTTGGCGCCGGTCTGTCGGGCCTGAATGCCGCGCTGCTGCTCGAGGAGGAAGGGCTGAAGGTCACGGTTCTCGAAGGCCGTCACCGGGTAGGTGGTCGCGTATACAGTGTCGATCATGTGCCCGGGCACCCGGAGGGTGGTGCGAACGCCATCGCCGGCGCCTATCCCCGCTTGCGTGGCGCAGCCAGACGGTTTGGCGTGGAGCTGGAAGATAACATTCCGCGTATGCGGCTGAATAAAGGCAGGACGCTGATACTCGACGGGAGAATAATTTCACCGCAAGAGTGGCCGAATTCACCACGTAATCCGTTCCCGGCTGAGCTCAAAGCAGTTATGCCGTGGGAATACTCCGCGCGTGTGCTTATCCCGAATAATCCCCTCAAATCGCTCGATGATTGGTTCGACTCTGAATTCGCATCCGCCGATATTTCGTTGCATGACTTTTTCAAACAGCATGGCGCGACCGATGCCATGATAGAACTGGCGATCAATACGAATTTCAGCGGCGGTGGCTCGGCACATGATATCTCGCTGTTGCAATTGTTTGCCCGTGACGCATGGATGCGATTTCAGCAACAAAATGGCCCGGTAAATTTTATCGGCAAGGGAGGGAATCAGCGTATTCCGGAGGGAATCGCGAGGAATCTGAAAAACGAGGTGAGGTTTGGAAAAAGGGTTTCAGGTATCAGGTCCGAAGCCGGTGGTGTGGAGGTCCAATGCCGGGACGGGACTCGGTACCAGGGGCGTTACCTGATTTGCTCCATCCCGATCCCGGTCATGCGCACGGTGCGGTTCGATCCGCTTCTGACCGGGGTACAGGCCAGGGCGGTAAAAACAGTTACTTACGCGCGCTGTACGCAGGTTCATATGGTTCCGAGACGGCCATTCTGGGAAGACGACGGCCTGCCGGCGAGCATGTGGACGAATGGCCCTGCCGGATTCGTCGCGCCATTCCGGCTGGGTAAATCCGGCAGCGAGGTAACGAGCATGACCGCATTCGCGCGCGCGGATCAGGCTTTTTATCTCGACAGTCTTGGGCCTGAGGCCGCTAAAGCGAGGGTGGTGCAGGCCATTGAAGCCGCGCGTCCGGCGGCAAGGGGGCACCTCGAAGCGTTACATTTCCATTCCTGGCAACTGGACGAGTTTTCCGGCGGCGCAGATTATATGATCTGGGGGCCGGGTCAGGTGACCGATTTCCATAGTCACTTGTCGTTGCCGCACGAACGTATCCACTTTTGCGGGGAGCACACAGCATTGCTCGAACGGGGCATGGAAGGTGCGATGGAGTCGGGGGAACGGGCCGCGGTCGAGGTTCTGTTGCGGGCATGACGGAACTCAGCGTCCGAGATACGCTCTTGTCCCGGCCAATTTTTTCAAGTGAACTGCGACTGCGGTTTCTGATCAGATCAACGCATAGAAGGAGCTTGCATTCATGAGTAAAGCTTATCCCTGGATTGACCGGCCCTGGCCCGAGAAAGTGCTGCCGGAAGATCAACTGCTGGAAAGAATTGAGCAATTGCTGGGACTCAGGAATGTCGGCGTGCCGGCTGGCTAATCATCTCACCACGGCAATATGTCGCCCTTGAAGTCGTAGAACTGCCCGGAGACTTCAGGCGTCAGTCCGTCGATCAAAGTGATCATCTGATCTACGGACTCGCGTGGCCGCAGAAATGTCTTGCGTATCATCGGCATTGCATCGCGCACCTGCTTCGGCAGGGTCGCTACGTCTGCGTCCATATACCCCCGGGTATCGACCATGCCCGGATGGATCAGGCTTACGATGATGCCGCGGTCCGCTAATTCAAAAGACATGATGCGCATGATCATATTGACAGCCGCTTTGCTCGCACGATACTGGTAGGCGCCCGGGCCCTTTACACTGTCGATGGATCCGCCAACCGTGGACATCGTGACAATCTTTTTTTGTGAACTGGCGGCTACACTGTCGAGAAACGCCTCCGATACCTTCAACGGACCGACGCTGTTAACGTTGAACATGTTATCCATCAGGCCATAATCGACACCACCCAGGCGGACACGCTCGATACCAACCAAAATTCCTGCATTGTTCAGTAATACGTCGATCGGTTTCCCTTTATATTTTGCGGCAAGCGCATCGATTTCGTCGAAGTCTGTTACATCCATCTCTTCAATGACAACATGCCTGTTGTCTGCTGCGAGTTTCTGCAATTGATCGGCTTTCGCAGGATTCCGGCACGTCGCGATGACATTCCATTGCTTGTCGGCATAGGCTTGCACGAATGCCAGGCCAAGGCCCCGATTGGAGCCGGTAATCAGCACTGTGGGTGAGTCAAGGCGATCGTCTTGAGCCGGCTGTGCCTGCAGGCCGGGCGGCAGGGTGAACAACCCGGCAATAATGACTACGCAGATGTGAAGCATCGAACTATTTTGTGATTTCATCATTCAGCTATCCTCGACTACCAGGGAAGTTCCTTACCCTTCTTATCCAGAAACAGTCCGGATTGGGCAGGCGCCAGATTGCTAATCACCCGGATCACGTCTGCAACGCTTTCATCGACGCTCACTGTCGGTCTGGAGGATGTCCTGAGATCGGCACCCTCCAGCCGACGTGTCGAGACCATGCCGGGCTTCAATCAGCCAACGATTACGCCCCTACGGCCAGTCTCGATAGACAGAACTTTCATTGCCATCTTCAGTGCTGCCCTGCCGGGGCGATAGAAATACAGACCACGCTTGCTTACGGTCGCTATTGATCCCACTTCACTCGCGGCACAAAAACAGGCTTGCGCTTGTTCGCGTATCCGGGCGCGGTTAGAATTTAAGCATCTCCGCAGATTGATTTATAACAACAGTACGCAAAGCCTTCGTACGATCAGGGTGAACAATAAAGGACGGTTTCCAGAGTTGGGCAGGTATGCATAGCAGACATAAAACAGATAAGGGGAATAGCATGAGCCGAATAGCTAATCAGAAATTCTCCAGAAGGACCGTCACCGGGACAATTGGCAGCCTCGCATTGATCGGTGCGGGTTTCAAACTTTCTTCAGCGTTTGCGCAACAGATGGATATAAAACGCACACCGGAAAATCGATTTTCCAATCTGTCTGATTTCCAATTTCAACCACACTTTATTGATGTTACAGATGGCGAAACCGGCACCTTGCGTATGCACTATCTGGACGAAGGTCCGCGCGATGGGCACATGATTCTGTGTCTCCACGGTCAGGCATCATGGTCTTATCTGTATCGGCACATGATTCCCGTTCTGGTCGGCCAAGGCTTCCGGGTCATCGCGCCCGACTACATTGGCTTTGGTCGGTCGGACAAACTTGCGGTCGATACAGACTACAACTATCAACGTTATATTGATTGGCTGACGGCATTTCTTCTGGGAATGAAAATCAGGAATGTCACCGCCTATATGTTCGATTGGGGAGGGCATTTCGGATTGCGGATCGCTTCGGAATATCCGGATATGTTTAACCGTATTGTGTTGAGTAACACACTATTTCCGATGGGCCCACAGGCAAGATCAGACGAGTTTGTTAAATGGGCGAATCAAGTTGTCAAGACACCGGTCTTTCCGATTTCGGGCATGGTCAATAAGGGTGTTGTAAATAAATTATCACCGGATGTCATTAAAGCTTATGACGCACCCTTCCCGGATGAGAGTTTCAAGGCGGGTCCGCGCAGTTTTCCAATGATCATGCCAATTTCAGCGGATCGACCAGGCGTTGCAGAGAATCGTGCGGCGTGGAGCAAACTTGCCAGCTGGGAAAAACCTGTTTTGACCTTGTTTAGCAAACATTCGGCAGAAACCGAAGTACCGCCGACCAAATTCCAGCAACATATCCCGGGAGCAAAAGGGCAACCGCATGCGTTGCTACCCGACGCAGGTTTTTATATCGTCGAAGATAAATCACAAGAACTTGCCACACGCATTATGGCCTTCATCAAGTCTTAGAGATTATTGGTCTTACGCTGTGTGGAGACCTCAGTGACATGGACCGAATCATTGATGAAGTAAAACAATTCGAAGCGAATGGTCTTACCGAGATTGCCTTGCACGTCTATGCGGAGCCGGCCGATTGCATCCGCTTAATTGGTGAAAGGGTCATGCCGGCATTCAAACAATAGCCGGGTCGGGCCACATACGGTCGTTACATTAGCCATCGAAACCCGAAATACCCGGTTCGCGCTGCACGCCCAGACTGTTCAGCGCCATGGCGATCATCGTGTATTGACCCACGGTAAAGATTGCGTCCAGAATTTGCTCTGTAGTCAGGTGGATCGAAATCACTGTCCACGTTTCCTCGCTAATCATCGTTTCGGTGCCGAGTTCGTCTGCGACGCTGATGAGCGCCGATTCGATTACACCCCAGCCGTCGGCTGAGGCACCTGCTTTGATACGCTGATGATCGGCGGCATCCAATCCTGCCTGCAAGCTCATTAGCGTGTGCTGCCCCCATTCGTAATCGGATTCGGTGTTCCATGCTACGCGCAGAATCAGGATTTCACGCATGCGCGGTTCGAGACTCGATGTTGACATGGTATGACGAGCAAACGGAACCCAACTCTTATAGAGGTTCATATTGCGCATCAGGGTTTTGTTGACGTTGAAAACCCGACCGGATCGCTCCCGCATCGTCGCCACCGTGGCCGCTTGTTCGGCACTCATATCTTCTTCGGGTAGCGGTGGGATTCTGGCTTTGCCGAGTCGCATATTTATCTCTCTGAATTTCCAGGCTTTAACATCGATCGTTTGTCCACGGCATCACAGGGCCACCGTTCCCGCATCGTAATCGTACAGTGTACGGATTTCCGCCATCCCCGCGCCGAGTGCGCGGACCTGCTCGGACGGTTCGTTCGCGAAATACAGCTCTGATCGTGCGCGGGACATGACGAGTGCATCCGTCACCCGCTTGTGCCGGGCGCGCTCGTACCGGCGCAGTGCATCCCCGGGATCGGTCGCATGTTCGGCGGCGCGTCCAAGTACGACGCCATCTTCGATTGCCATCACCGCGCCTTGTCCGGTGAATGGGGGCATCGCGTGTGCGGCATCACCGAGAAGTGTCGCCCGTTCGCGATGCCATGTCGGCAATGGGTTACGATCGAAAAGACCCCATTTAAAGCAACTATCCGGCGGTGTCAGCGCGATGAGGTCCCGGACGGGGCGTTCAAAGTCGGAAAATTCTTCGAGTACCTCGGCGACTTCGGAGGGTACAGACCAGCCCTCTTCGCTCCATGCGCCGCGTCGAGCAACCGCCACATAATTGATCACCGCCCCGCCCCGAAGCGGATAGCGCATGAACATCCTGTTCGGAGCCATGCTCATGCACAATGGGGGGTCGAGTGAGCCGGGTACAACGGCATCGCCCGGCACGAGTCCGCGCCAGGCGACATACGAGGTAAAGTTGGGACGGTCGGGCCCGAAGAGTAGCTCACGGGTGGTCGAATGAATCCCGTCACAACCAACGAGCCAGTTACCCCGGGCCGTCGACCCGTCTTGAAAATGCGCAACAACGTCGTCGCGGCTCTGTTGCAGAGATGTGAGTGACCGGTTGACCTCGACGGCATCCGGGTCGAGCGCGCGCAATGCATTGAGCAGCATTGCATGCAGGTCCGAGCGGTGCACGTGATACAGCGGTACCCCGTACTTCTCACGGCTCTCGTCCTGTGCCAGGGTGACGAGCACCGCGCCGCTGGAGAAATGCTTGAGCGCGCCAACGGGCGGTGTGCTGCCTATGGCGGCCAGATCTTCACCCAGGCCAAGATGCAGTAGCGCCCGGCCGGCATTGGGTGTAATGGTCAGACCAGCGCCGACTTCGCCGAGTTCCGGTGCCTGTTCGAAGACCCGCACTTTTTGCCCATGTTGGATGAGTGATAACGCCGCCGTCAGGCCGCCAATCCCCGCGCCGATGACGAGTACCCTGGAATCACGCATCGCAATCCTCCGTTCAGTCCCGTTCGAGAACAGGCCAATATATAACCGACTGCAAGGGGCTCCAACGGTCAATGCGTCGCATCTGAGGAGCCGATCGTTGATGGCCTGACGATCGGTCACCAGGGCAAAATTTCGCCCGCCCAGTTATAAAATACTCCTGACTCCTCGATGGTCAGGCCATCAATCAGCGAAATCATAGAATCTATGGTTTCACGCGGACGCAACAGGACCTCTCTGCCGCTGGCGAGACGTTTGCGGGTACTTTCGGGCAGGGTCGCGGGATCTTTGTCGAGGATACCGCGTGTATCAACGGAGCCCGGCCCAATGATCCCGACGATCACACCGCGATCGGCGACGTCCAGCGCCAGTAATCGCATGATCATGTTAACGGCGGCTTTGCTGGCCCTATAATCAGGAACACGAATTTGTTTCGAGCGGATATGGGCATTGGAAATCGATCCACCGGTACTCGTCATGACAATGATTTTCTTCTGCGCACTCATCGCTACATTGTCGAGGAATGTCTCGGATACTTTTGTCGGACCAATTACATTGACCTGCAATATCTGCGCAAAGCGATCGTAGTGCATGTCGCCGAAGCTCGACATGGGACCGGCACGATAGGGATTAATTCCTGCGTTATTCAGCAATATGTCGATCGGTGTATCATGATATTTTGCCGCCAGCGCTTCAATCTCAGCGAAGTCGGTTACATCGAGTTGTTCGATCACGACATTCGGGTACTTCGCTACAAGCTCCCTGAGCTTATCGGCGCTTGAGGGATTTCGGCAAGTCGCAATCACTTCCCAGCCTTTTTCCGCATAACGCTGAGCGAAGAAGTAGCCAATACCCTGGCTCGATCCGGTAATTAATACGGTCGACGTCGGTGCCTGTGCGAATGCCGGGGCCGACATCCATAATGCGCTGACCAGAAATATTGCCGTAGCGAACGCAACACGTGGTATGTCAGAGCTATTTTTTGATTTCTGGTGCAAAATTAATCCAATCCGAGAGATCCCGGGTTCATGAGGCGCTGCGGATCTACAACATCTTTCAACTCTTCGAGCAGCTTCCAGGTTTCCGAAGCACGGGAGTTCTTATAGAGATAGACTTTACCGATCTGTGAATGGGTGGCTCCAAGCTGCATAAATAATTCACACAGGGCAAGCTTCAGGCGCTCTACCGCGGCGGTAGCCGCCGGATTGGCAGGTGCTTCGGACAATTTTGCGAGATGCTTCGGTTCGACGGTTGCTCTTTGTAACGGTAACCACTGATCCGGCCAGAAAAAGACAGGTTCGAAAACAAGAGCGTTATTCGATATGGTGGCCAGCAGGTAGCCCCATTCGATATTGTACTTTTCGAGTTCTGATTGATGCTCGGAAAACAGTGCGTGGGTCTGATCGATTGCCGAAGTAGCATCGGATAACGGAAAGTGACCATGCACGGGAAGCCATCGCTGGCCTTCCGGCCCCAACATATTATTCAGCGGCGTAAATGGGGCGGCGTGCAGCGCTTTTGGTATCGTGTTGGCGATTTCCCGTCCCCCGCTGCGAGTGACAATTTTTCGGCAAGCCTCGATATCGGCTGCAACCGCGGCCTCATTGCGCCCCTCGCAGCTGACATGAAAGGAAAATCTGACATCATCCATAAAGCCGCGACCGGCGGAAATGACCTTGGCGCCTTCTTTAATTCCCTTGAGCAGCCCTGACTGATTCCTTGCGACCGCTGCCAGTGACCGCAAATCCTTGCCCAGACTTTCGCGCCGCATTCGATGTCCCTGCAAGACCGGGTCAAATCCAAAACACTCTGCCGCAAGGCCTTCTCGTGCGATCTCGGCCATTGCTTCAACCATCGGGGCATATCGTTCAAACGCAAAAGATGCATGGTCCGCGGTTTCCGGCCAGCGAACCAGTCGCAGCGAAATTTCTCCCTTAATCCCCAGGGCACCGGTGTCATTTAAAAACAGGCCGGTCAGATCAGGACCATACCAGCGAAAAAATGGCTTGGTGTTTCGGCCGGCGCCGGTTTTAATGACAGTGCCATCGGCCAATACGACCGTAATTCCCAGTACCGTATCGGCAACGGTCCCTTCGTGGCCGCTGCCAAAGAACATGGCGCCCTGAGACAGGCCACCTCCCACGGTGGCGTGAATACCCGACAGCGTTCCCCAAACCGGTGGGCGTACGCCAAGCGGCTTCAGAGTTTCATATAACTGCTTCCAGGTCACCCCTGCTTCGACCGTAACGTACATGTCTTCGGTGTTAACCTCGAGTACGTTATTCATCCGGGTCATGTCTATGGTGACGGTTTTCTCGCGCACCGGTGTGTATCCGCTGGTGTATGACATACCGCCACCCCTGGGTATCACGGCATAGCCCTGACCGGTCACTTCCGCGACCAGTACTGCAAGCTCGTCGATACTGCCCGGACGCGCGACGCAGGTGCAGGTTTTACCGCGGGAGTACACGTCGGAGGAATACAGCTCGCGGGTTGCGACGTCGGTAATTACGTTGGATTCACCAAGTACCCGTGTCAGTGTGTCGATTAAAGGCATGTCGCTACTGTTCATTTGACTGTCTTTTCGCGTTGGCGATGGCGCCGACCGAGACACCTGATTTTTCTATTGGCCCAATTATGATACGGTGAATGGATTAGAATCGTCGCCGGAACCGCCGCGTGCACCACTAGGTGCTCGCAGCCTGAGCACACGGCGGGGAAGTTCCGGGGCGCACTCCGGGCGTCTGCGCGCAGTTCCCTATTTGGATGTATGTGAGCATGCAAACAGTATTTGTAACCGGCTCAAACCGGGGTATCGGACTTGAATTTGTTCGCCAGTACGCCGTTGCCGGCGCCCGGGTCATTGCAACATGTCGTCATCCGGAGGGCGCGACCGATCTGCAGGCGCTTGCAAATGCTTCGGCGCACAATGTCGTCGTTGAGCGACTCGATGTGACGGACTCTTATTCAATCGCGGCGCTGGCACAAAAATACATGGGCGAACCTATCGACATCCTGATCAATAACGCCGGAGCACCGGGCCCGAGAGGACCGAATAACGAGAAACTCGGCGATCAAAAGTTTGGCAGCCTGAATTACGAAGCGTGGCTTGATTTGATGAATGTCAACACGCTCGGTCCCGTTCGCGTTGCCGAAGCATTCGTCGAAAATGTTGCGTTGGGGCGTGAAAAGAAGATCGTCACCCTGTCCAGTACGATGGGATCCATCCAGGAGATGCCTTACCCAATATTCCTGTATTCCACGAGCAAGACCGCACTGAATAAAGCGATCTCGATTCTTGCCATAGCACTCAAGGACAGGGGCATCATTGCGGCCATTTTCTGCCCTGGTCACGTAAAGACGGATCTAGGGGGTGAAGGCGCAACCGTCGAAGTCGAAGACAGTGTTGCCGGCCTGCGAGAGCTTTTTTCCGGGCTCACCAAGGATGACGCCGGCACCTATACACGCTATAACGGTGTGACAGTGGCGTGGTAACGGGTTTGCCGTTTGATTAAACGCCGGTTCCTTTAGCCTGCTCCAGCAATGCGGCGTGCCAGGATTCGATGGTAGCCATGTCGAACGGGCCCCGACCGCAGCGATAGGTAACGATTCCGTGTTCATCGATGATGTAAAGCCTTTCTGGTATACCGGAATAAAGTTTCTCGATATCGTCGTCCATGCTGTCGAGGGCCAACGGTATCTCGATTGAGTGTCGCGACTGGCATGACTTGACGACAATCACGCGCTCGTCGATCGTCCCGGGCTGCTCGTGTTCGACCCCCTGGCGATCATTTATCTCGAGTCGCCAGCCGTCTGTCGGATGGGCTTCACGCGTATAGATGTTGAGAAACCGAAAGCGGTCTTTCAGTTCCCGGTAAATTTCATTAAAACGACCGATCTGGCCACGATAAACCGGGCAGGTGAAATTCCCGAAAAGCAAAGCCACCGGTTTTCCGCGGAGATCCGACAAGCGGACCATTTCGCCGGTTCTGCTGCCATCCGCGGATAGCCGCTCGGCTTCAAAGTCCGGCGCCTGATCACCCGGTTGAGGCGCCGCCTGCTCGATAGGCTCTCGCTCACGAATCAGTCGGTCCATCATCTCTTTTGGCGGCGGTGGCATATCGTGCAGATACTCATCAATCTGCGGATCCAGCGTCCAGTGTCGATTATCCATAACTAAATGCCCTCAAATTCTCTTTGTATGCAAAATGGAGTTAGAAATATTGCCCTGACTTTCTCGTGCGATCGTGACCGGTTGACTTCGAGTTCAAAAAAAACCCGGTTATCAACCAGGAACGTCAAACTCATCTCGTGCGCCTGTCGGCAATCGAGATATCCGGGTGCCAGGTAGAGTCCGCGCCATTGCCGCGCCTCGCGATCACCGCCTCGATCAGAAACGGCCGTCCTTCGCGGGTTACCGCGCCGGACCCGGAGCTAGAAAGCTGCGGTCAGCATCAACCAGACCTTGCTGATATCCGAGTGGTCCGCGATGGGTGAATGACTGTCGACCTCGAACAGCGCGAACCCGGCCAGGACCTTGTAGTGTTTCAGGAACGACCAGGTTGCGATGAAATCGAGCTCGCTGCCATAGTCACTGCCACCGGTCTGCGCGCCGAACGCATGGTAGGTGAGGCTGAAATTCCCACCGAGGCCCCGGGCGGTGCCCCGGAGGTA
>PVMS01010646.1_pt1 | contig 14136 bp, 20 predicted proteins | sample 1853461 | NCBI WGS metagenome assembly PVMS01 (sample SAMN08582032, study PRJNA380276) | Marine sediment metagenome, whole genome shotgun sequencing project. | isolation source: ocean sediment barecode stripped | collected 2017 | reverse complement strand
CTACTGGGCGACATAACCACCATCGACGGCTATCGCTTGGCCTGTTATAAACGACGCGGCATCTGAGCTTAGCCAAACCACGGCTTGTGCTATTTCGTCTGGGGTGCCTAAGCGGCCCAGGGGGTGCAATGCAGTAATGGCGCCCACACGTAGTTTGTTATTTTGAATAAGCCTATCTGCCATTTCTGTTTGGATAACCCCCGGGCACACCGCATTAACTCGAATACCAGCATTGCCATATTCTATGGCGGCGGCTTTGGTTAAACCAACCACGCCGTGCTTGCTGGCATAGTAGGCAGAGCCAAATGTGCCTCCCACCAGGCCAGCCACTGATGCGTTGTTTACAATAGTGCCGCTACCTTGCTGAGACATATAGGCAAGTTGGTGTTTCATGCATAACCAAACGCCTTTGAGGTTAATGCCAATTACCTTATCCCAATTGTCTTCGTCATATTCGGCCAGGCGAGTGCCCACTGCTCCTTCGATCCCTGCATTATTAAAAGCGCAGTCCAGGCGTCCATATACTTCGATGGTTTTGTTGATCATTACTTCAACATCAGTTGCTTGCGATACATCGGCTTTGACGAATATGGCATGGCCGCCAGCGTCTACAATGGCGTCTGTCGTTGTCTTGCCGCCCTCGGTGTTAATGTCGGCAACCACCACTTTGGCGCCACTGTTTGCAAATGCCAGTGCTGCTGCTCTGCCAATGCCTGACCCACCGCCGGTGACGATGGCTACTTTATTTTTCAATGTTGCATTCATGGTTAATCCTGATGTGATTATGTTGTTGCCTGATGTCGTTGCCGCCTAACATTCCACATAAAATGGGGTATTGGCAAGTTAAGTAGCCGAAGTTGGTAAAATCGACCCATGAATACCTACAAACGCGACTGCTCCCCAGCCGGTATCATCAGCCTGCCGGGTATGCCGAAGCTCCCGTTATACCCGACGAACCTGACGTACCCGACGCCGATAATGCTCTACAAGGTCTTGCGGTATATGACTGGCGTCGGGTTCGTCGAGTGTGTCGCGCTTATTGGTGATTTCCTGGGGGACGAACTATGTGTCTGAATCCAATGAAGGATTACGAATTCGCCACCCACATCTCTAGATCAGAAATTTCTCCCTTGGAATTATTCAAGGATTTCTCCAGCAAGTCAGCGCCGCACGACGATAATCTCTACGCGTCCCTTTGGCCCGATAAACCAGTTGGCCACCATTCCCGTCATGCTGATGATGATGGCTCCAAATACGGCTGTCCAGAAACCATCGATGACAAAGCCGGGAACCAGCAGGGCAGCAAGTCCCAGCATGGCCCCATTGAGAACCAGTAAAAACAGGCCCAGTGTGACCACGGTAATTGGCAGGGTGAGCAGCAACATAATCGGTCGGACAATAGCATTCACCGCGCACAGCACCAGTGCTGCAAACAAAAGCGACATGGCACCGCCCAGGTGGACGCCCTCCAGCAGGTAGGTGGCAAGCAATAATCCGCAAGCGGTTATGAAAAAACGTACCCAGAATCCGGGCATGGCTGTACTCCTCTCAAAGATGCTCTCCATTGAATCTGGGGTCACAGAGCCGAAAATTCAATGCTCGCTTGTGGATTGGCATTCCATATTGGCCAGGATTGTCGGTTGATTGTTACGGTGCTTGCTTTAGTGGGTATAAGCTTTATGGAACCAAGTTCTCACTGGTCGATTTTTCGGACCCAAGCCAAACCCCTGCGTCCCCAAGCGCACCGCCAGATCACCTCATGGCTGTCCCATGCCCCACCCGAGATTCGCTGAGAGGTGGCTGCTCTGGTGCCAGGTGCACTGGTTAGTATCACTAGCCTCTTCGGCTACGGTCCCGCCTGGCCCGAGCTGTCTCATCTTCGCTGCTTACTTTCTTTGGCCTCTCTCCTTTTGCAGCTTTTGAAGCACGACTTATTGCTATCAGCCCCAGCGTTTCCCTATCGGCTAATTGGGTCGCATTTTTCTCCAATGTGTCCAGTTCCTCAAAACTGTAAATGTCATTCTTCAACTTCTCTATTCTATCCATATACTGCTTCCTTACCTTCAAGTTACTGAGCGACTATAGCATTAGATCCTGGCTTATAGAGTCGCCGACCCCCGCCAACAATCTGCCACCCATTTCGCCATAGTCGGATGCTCTCTTTCATAGAACTCGCCCACCAGCCACCCAACCCGGGGAGCCCCAGGCACAGGGAAATTCATCGAGATTCGCAATAGGGGTGGCGAGGAGAGTTATGAGTAACTCTATGAAAAATAACGAAAAATGGTGGGCCTTCCGTGACTCGAACACGGGACCGATCGATTATGAGTCGATTGCTCTAACCAACTGAGCTAAAGGCCCTAAAACTATATTTACTACTTTATCTCCCCTTTATAGGACCCACCCACCGATTATGAGTCGGATGCTCTAACCAACTGAGCTATGGGCCCTTTGCTGCGCCAATCGACGCAATACTTCGTTGCCGTTCGCTCCTCCTCAGTCATGTATTTATATATACACTCCTTCGTCGGATCGACCGGCGCCTCGCCTTGCGCCGATTGGCTGTGCATAGGCGAGAACGCGGCGCATTATAATGCGCCGTGCGGATTGTGCAAAGATTACTCGTCCAGGAAGCTGCGCAAATAGTCTGAGCGCGTCGGGTGGCGCAGCTTGCGCAGGGCTTTGGCTTCTATCTGGCGGATACGCTCCCGGGTGACGTCGAACTGCTTGCCCACTTCCTCCAGGGTGTGGTCAGTGTTCATGTCGATGCCGAAACGCATACGCAGTACCTTGGCTTCGCGGGCGGTCAGGCCGGCCAGTACTTCTTTGGTGGCTTCCTGCAGTCCCTGGCCGGTGGCGGCGTCCACGGGTGAGTGGATGGTGTTGTCCTCGATGAAGTCTCCCAGGTGCGAATCTTCGTCGTCGCCGATGGGGGTTTCCATGGAGATGGGCTCTTTGGCAATCTTCAGTACCTTGCGCACCTTTTCTTCCGGCATGTCCATGCGTTCGCCCAGTTCTTCCGGGGTGGGCTCGCGGCCCATTTCCTGCAACATTTGGCGGGAAATACGATTGAGCTTGTTGATGGTCTCGATCATGTGCACGGGGATACGAATGGTGCGCGCCTGGTCCGCAATGGAGCGGGTGATAGCCTGGCGAATCCACCATGTGGCGTAGGTGGAGAACTTGTAGCCGCGGCGGTATTCGAACTTGTCCACCGCCTTCATCAGGCCGATGTTGCCCTCCTGGATCAAATCCAGGAACTGGAGGCCGCGGTTGGTGTATTTTTTGGCGATGGAGATTACCAGACGCAGGTTGGCCTCTACCATTTCCTTTTTGGCGCGACGTGCCCTGGCCTCGCCCATGGACATGCGGCGGTTGATTTCCTTGATTTCGTTTACAAACAGCCCGCTGCTTTGCTCTACCTGGGAGATACGGCGTTGCAGGCGCTGGAGGGTTTCTTTTTCCGCCGCCAGCCTGGGGCCGTACTCTTTCTTACGGGTGAGGCGGGTTACCCACTTGGCGTCCGACTCAGACCCCTGGAAGGAGGTGATGAAGTCCTTGCGCGGCATGCCACAGACTTTGATGGCAATGCGCATAATTTCCCGCTCCTGATCGCGAACGGCTACAAGAATGTTGCGTGGGGAGTCAGTTACCGGGTCGGATACACGAGGGGTGAACTTGAAAAACTTGAACAGTTCGCCCAGTTTGTCCAACTCTTTGATCGTGGCTTTGTCGCTTCTGCCCTTATCGGCGATGATCTTCTCGGTTTTGTTGTACTGACGCTTGAGTGCGGTGAAGCGCTTCTTGGCTTCCACCGGATCCGGGCCTGTATCCACCTCTTCATCGTCATCAGTGGCCGCCGCCGGGGCTGCCGCTGCCTTCTCGGCGACTTCCGCGGCGGAAGGTACGTGGTCGGCAGGGTCCAGGTAGCCCACCATGATATCGGCCAGGCGGCGCTCACCTTTGGTCACCATCTCGTAATCGTCCAAAATCTTCTTCACCGCGCCCGGGTAGTGGGCGAGGGCGGACAACATCTCGCGGATGCCTTCCTCGATGCGTTTGGCGATGACAATTTCACCCTCTCGGGTAAGCAGTTCCACGGTGCCCATTTCGCGCATATACATGCGCACCGGGTCGGTGGTGCGCCCGGCTTCGGTTTCCACGGCGGCGAGGGCGGCGGCGGCTTCAGCGGCGGCGATATCGTCGGCGGATGAGTCCCCTTCGGTCATCAATAATTCATCGGCATCGGGTGCTACTTCGAACACCTGGATACCCATGTCATTGATCATCTGGATAATATCTTCGACCTGATCCGGGTCGGAGATGTCCTGTGGCAGGTGATCATTCACCTCAGCGTAGGTCAGGTAGCCCTGTTCCTTACCCTTGGCGATGAGATCCTTCAGACGGGACTGTTGTTGTACGACATCGGTCATTAAGCGGACACCTTTAACAAAAGCAAAAAAAAATCAGCCGGCGATTATAACCGGAAAAGTGGTGACTCAACTATAATTAAGTCAGGTATTTTCGCGAATATTGGCACTTTTAAACCCATAATCACCTCATATAGTCGATTGTAGTTATATGGGGGCGTCAATGGCCAAAATCAACGGGTAGCGAATGCAGTATAAATCGTGTTCCCGGCGCGGGAACCCCGGTTGGATCAATGTTTGCGCTTGTTGCGCTGGGCGTCCCGTCGTTGTTTTTCCTGCAGCATTTCCCTCAGTCGTTGTTTTTCCAGTTCGCTCACTTCAGCGTAGTTGGTGAGCCTCAGTTTGTCGACCTGCGCCGCCAGTTTTGAGCGATGCGGCAGGTGGCCCAACTCGGTCATTGTGTCCAGAAACTGCCGCTCGATACCCTCGGTGGGAATGAGCCGTTCCTGCCCGGCCAGGCGGCCGAGTAATTCTCCCTCGGGAGTACCGTACCAGTGGCCCAGCAGCATGGCGGTGTTGGACTCCGGGCGGCGGTGCAATAAAGTCAGTAACTCGCGCAGCAGGGCTATATCCTCGCCGTCCATATCCGCAAGCACGGTGGGGTTTGCGAGGCGGGCTATGTCGGGCTGGTGCAACAACAGGGCCAGGGCGGCCTGGGCCATGTTCGAATAGCCCGCCGCCAATGCCTGTAGCGTGCGGCGTTGTCTGGGTTGGGGGGAGTAGTCCTCCCCGCCAGGGTCGGGTGCTTCGCCGTGACCGTGTGTTCCACCAAAGCCGGGTGTGTCATCGTATGGGGGGGGCACACCGTAGTCGGGCTCAGCACCATAGCCAGGTGGCGGTGCGGGGGTCGGCGCTGGCGCTGGCACTTCTAATTGCATAAGGCTGGCCAATTCCAGCCCGGTGCGCCGGGCCAGTTCCTGGAACATCAGTTGTCGATAAACACCTTCGGGCAATTGGCGAATGTGGGGCAGGGCCAGTTTGCTCATGCGAGCACGGCCGTCCAGCTTGGTAATATCCAGGCCCTGGGCTACAGACTCAAACAGGAAGTTCTCCAGCGGCATGGCCTCATCCAGCAGGTGCTGGAAGTGCTCGGCGCCACCGCCGCGCACGGCATCGTCAGGATCCTGACCCTCGGGCAGAAACAAGAACCTGGCCTGGCGACCATCCTCCATGCAGGGCAGGGCAGCTTCCAGCGCACGCAGTGCGGCTTTGCGGCCGGCCTCGTCCCCGTCAAAGCAAAATACCACCTCCGGACACAGGCGATAGATGCGTTCCAGGTGGGTTTTACTGGTGGCGGTGCCAAGGGTGGCCGTAGCGTAGCTGATGCCGTGTTGGGCCAGGGCGATCACGTCCATATAGCCCTCAACCACCAATAGGCGCTCCAGCTTGCGGTTGGCCTGGCGAGCCTGGTACATGCCGTACAGCTCTCTGCCCTTGTGGAAAATCGCAGTCTCCGGCGAGTTGAGGTATTTTGGCTTGTCGTCCCCCAGTACCCGACCGCCAAAGGCGATGACCCGGCCCCGCTGGTCGCGGATGGGAAAGACCACCCGGTCTCTGAAGCGGTCGTAGACCCTGCCTTTTTCGTTCTCCACAAGCATGCCGGTTTTCACCAGCAGGTCGCGTTGTTCTTCGCCGTCCCCCAGAGCCTTTAACAAGTTGTCCCAGCCCGGGGGTGCGAAGCCCAGATCGAATTGCCTGGCAACGACACCGGTCAGGCCGCGTTGCTTGAGATATTCCACAGCGCGCCCGGCTTTGGGGTGGTGGCGTAATTGTTGTTGGTAGTAAGCCGCCACCTGTTCCATCAGGGCGTACAGTGGTTTGTTATTCTGCTGTGGCTGACCCGGATCGCGGCCTCCCCGGCTGGGTTCCCGGGGTACTTCCAGCCCGGCACTGCCGGCCAGGGTCTCCACCGCCTGGGGGAAATCCAGGCTCTCGTAGTCCATTACGAAGCCCAGGGCGTTGCCGCCCGCGCCACAGCCAAAGCAGTAATAGAACTGCTTTTCCTGGTTAACGCTGAAGGAGGGGGTTTTTTCGTCGTGGAAAGGGCAGCGCGCGGTGTAGTTCTTGCCGGATTTTTTCAGTTTGACGCGCCGGTCTATCACCTCGACGATGTCAACGCGGTCCAGCAGGTCATCCAGGAAAGCTTGCGGTATCCGTCCGGCCATGGGGATTCAGTTTTGCAGTTACAGCAGCGTATTGAAACACGCCGGGCGGCAGTTGTTTAGCGTCGTAATTTAATATCGGGTGTTGTGGCGCGTATTCGATGGTGCGTGATACGCACCCTACGTGGTCAGGCGTGATTTGACCAGCTGGCTGACAGCGCCGATATCCGCGCGGCCCTGTAATTGGGGCTTGAGCCGGCCCATAACGGGGCCCATGGCCTGCATGCCTGTGGCGTCGCTGGCGGCTATGGCGGCGTCCACCATTGCAATCAGTTCTTCTTCGCTGAGTTGTGCGGGCAGGTATTGTTGGATAACGGCGATTTCGGCGTTTTCCGTGGCGGCCAGTTCACCCCGGCCGGCGCTGGTAAATTGCTCCGCGGAATCGCGGCGCTGCTTGACCATTTTATCGAGCACAGCGAGTGCCCGGGCGTCATCAACCTCGATGCGCTCGTCTACTTCAATACGCTTGAATTCAGCCAGGATCAGCCGGATGGTCGACAATCGCGCTTTGTCTCGTGCTTTCATGGCGGTCTTCATGTCCGCCCTGATGGTTTGTGCGAGAGATTGATCGCTCATGGGAGGGGTGTGTGCGCTTAGTACAGGCGTACGCGCTTGCGGTTTTCCCGGGAGAGTTTCTTCAGGTGACGTTTGACCGCAGCGGCACCGGCACGTTTGCGCACAGTGGTGGGTTTTTCATAGTGCTCGCGCTTGCGCACCTCGGCGAGAACGCCGGCTTTTTCACAGGAGCGCTTGAAGCGACGCAGGGCAACATCAAACGGCTCATTTTCCTTGATCTTGATATGGGGCATTAATTCTTTACCTTACTCGTCTATTTTGGGGCAGATGGCCAGCCACAGTGCATCCAACACCTGAAAGGGCGCGCATTCTATACTTATCCGGGGTGTATTGCAAAGGCCGGAATCAGGGTTTCAGGGGAAGTCGTCAGGAGTGGTAGTGTCGAGGCTCAGTAGCTGGTGAATTGCCCCCGCCACGCATTGTTGGTCCTCCCTCCCCAGTACACCAGCCCTCCTTAATATCAGCTGATTATCCAGGGTGAACAGCTTCATTCTCACTACCGAGGAGGCGGGCAGGCCGGCGGCGTCCAGGTCTTCTATCTCCACGTCCAGCGGCCAGTCTGAGTGTTGGGCACTGGTAATCATCGCCAGTACCGACTGGCCGATTTTATTATTAAAGCTCAGAGCATTCGAGATCACCAGTGCCGGCCTGCGCTTGGTGGTTGCGCGGTCTGTGAACGGGAACGGCACCACGACCACATCGAAAGCATCAAAGGTCACGGTAGGCCTCATCATCAGCCGGCGAACTCCACTCGGTCAAATTTCCCTCAAGGCCCTGCGCGAATACAAGATCCACGGGGCTGGCTTTGCGCAACTGGACAGTTTTGTCCGCAATGTCGAAAGCGATAGCATCACCGGCCTCCAGGTGTAACAGGCGGCGCACCGGCTCAGGTATGGTGGCCTGGTACTTGGTGGTTAATTTACTGGTTGCTGTGCGCATAATTTGTTCCTCGTAATGGGGTAATACTAGCATTACTTCATTACTATGCAACACGCTAACCCTATTGTCGTACAAGCCCGGAATTTTCGTCTTCATCTATTTTACGCTATCTGGCTGGCTCCATGGTCGTTGCTCGATTATCATGCGCCTTCGAACTGGCATGCCAGCGCTTGCCTGTTATTGATGACATTTAGTTGACGGGATGGAAACCTTACTCAAAGACAATGCTGATTCTGGGCCTGGAAACCTCCTGTGACGAGACGGGGGTCGCGCTCTATGATACAGAGCGCGGCCTGCTGGCGGACGCCTTGTTCAGCCAGGTCGATATCCATGTGGAATATGGCGGCGTGGTGCCGGAACTGGCATCGCGGGACCATGTGCGCAAGACCCTGCCGCTGCTGGAACAGGTGTTGGCCGAGGCCGGGTGCTCACCGAAGGATATCGACGGTGTGGCCTATACCGCCGGTCCCGGTCTGGTGGGAGCCCTGATGGTGGGAGCCACTCTGGCACGGGCGCTGGCCTGGGGCTGGGGTGTGCCGGCTCTGGGAGTTCACCACATGGAGGGCCATTTACTGGCGCCCATGCTGGAGGAGGAGCACCCGGAATTTCCTTTCGTGGCCCTGCTGGTGTCCGGCGGGCACACCCAGTTGGTGCGAGTCGATGGCATAGGCCAGTACACCATGCTGGGTGAATCCCTGGATGATGCGGCTGGCGAGGCTTTTGATAAGGCCGCCAAAATGCTGGGATTACCCTACCCGGGTGGCCCCCATATCGCGCGCATGGCAGAGCACGGCGACCCTGAACGTTTCGACTTCCCCCGCCCCATGGTCAATCGCCCCGGGCTTGATTTCAGCTTCAGCGGCCTCAAGACCTACACCCTTAATACGGTGGAAGCGTGTCGGCAGGCCGGTGAATTAACTGAGCAGGACAGGTGCGATATCGCCCGTGCGTTCGAGGAGGCGGTGGTGGCCACCCTGGTCATAAAGTGCCGTCGGGCACTCAGGCAGGAGGGCCTGAAGACCCTGGTAATCGCAGGCGGAGTAAGTGCTAACTCAAGCCTGAGGGCAGCACTGAAAAGGGCTCTTGATAAAGAAGGCGCACGGGTGTTCTACCCTGCGCCGATGTTTTGCACCGACAATGGCGCCATGATCGCCTACGCCGGCGCCCAGCGCCTGCAGGCCGGGCAGGTGGACGACGCAGATACCCGGGTGCGGCCGCGCTGGCCCATGGAAGAGTTGCCGCCCTTGCACAGGGCGGGAGCCTCCTGATGGATATCGTCTTTATCCGGGAGTTGCGCGCTGACACGGTTATCGGTGTTTACGACTGGGAGCGCGATATCCGCCAGAGCGTGGTGCTGGATCTGGAGATGGCCAGCGATAACCCGCGGGCCGCCAGCAGCGACCGGATCGATGATGCCCTGGATTACGCCGCGATCTCCACCCGTGTACTGTCCTTTATAGAGGGCAGCGAATTCCAGCTGATTGAAACCATGGCGGAGCAAATCGCGGCGCTTGTTATGCGGGAGTTTCAGGTGACCTGGTTGCGCCTGCGGCTCAGCAAGCCCGGTGCCGTGCCCCAGGCGAAGGAGGTGGGCGTATTTATCGAGCGTGGGGGGCGGCCCTGATGGCCAGAGTGTATTTGGGGGTGGGCAGTAATATCGAGCGCGAGCGCTACATCATCGCGGGCCTGGACGCCTTGCAGGGTATGTTTGGCGAGCTGGCTTTGTCCTCCGTTTACGACAGTGCCGCTATTGGTTTTGAGGGTCAGCCGTTCCTCAACCTGGTGGTGCGGGTGGATACAGACCTGGGCATAGGTGAACTGGCCCGGCGGCTGCGACATATAGAGATCGAGCATGGCCGGCCGGTCAATGCCACTCGCTACAGCCCCCGCCAGCTGGATATCGATATTCTCACCTTCGATGATGCCAGCGGTGTTATCGACGGCGTTGAGCTGCCTCGAAGAGAGATTCTGGAAAATGCCTTTGTACTGTGCCCACTGGCAGAGTTGGCGCCGGATGCGCTGCACCCGTTTGCCCGGCAGAGCTATTTAGACTTGTGGCGGGCCTATGACCAGGCCTCCCAGCCCCTGGTTAAAGTCGATTTTGAGTGGCGGGGGCGGTTGGTTTCAGGGGGTAGGGGGCACTGATTTGATGAATCAATGGCAGGAATGGATGTTCAGCTTCCCCTGCAATATTGCAAAAATCCGGTATCATGAGCCCTACTATCTTCAAGGAGCACGGCTACCGGTTCTTTTTCTTCTCGCGAGAGGAGCGGAGAATGCATGTGCACGTGATCTCTGGAGATGGAGAAGCGAAGTTTTGGTTAGCGCCTGAAATCCGGTTGGCGAAGAATTACCGTTACTCGGAGAGGCAACTAAAGCGGATTCAGTCACTGATCGAGGATCATCATCATGAGCTCATCACGGCATGGCGGCGCTACTTCAGCAGTTGAGGTGACCAATATCTCACAACACGGGATCTGGATTCTTGCCGGTAGCAATGAGCTGTTTCTTCCTTATGAGGATTTCCCGTGGTTCAAGGGCAAGCGCCCGAAATCCGTCAAGAATGTGCAAGAGCTTTCCTGTGGGCACTTATTTTGGCCGGATCTGGACGTTGATCTGACCGTGGAGTCGATAGAGCATCCCGACCGGTTTCCCATCAAGGCGAGCTAGCCCATTAGCGATGTGGCGGGGCCGTTCTACATCGGGGGTAGTGTCTTTGCCGAGGTCGTGGATCAGCACAGCGAGGCTTCGGGTTGTGCGGTCTCTAGGTTGTCACTTGGCGTTCTTGTACTTGTGCCGCAGATCCCCCCGGCTGCGGTAGCTGAGAGAGCCGTACACATCGAGTGCGTCGACCCACTATGGCGGGCACATCTCACTAAACGACTCGAGAACTCGGGTTTTAGCAATATTTCTGCAATGTATACAGATGAGCAGAAGAAGGTCCGGCAGCTTCTAGCGAAACAGCAGTTGCAGTATGAAATCTTGGACGCAATTGAATTGACACCAGATCACTAGCGCCATTGTTAGCCACGCCGCAATGCTTCCAGCAGGCGCACCCGCTCGGTGTTAATGGCCTCACCAATGGCCTTGCCCTCAATCCCGTCACCGGCAAACTGCGCCGCCGTTACGCCCTGTGCAATGCTCAGGGCGCGGCGCAAATAATCCGCCTGGGGGTAGTCCCGCTGCTCAAATCCCAGCCTCCCGCGCGCATCCGCCTCGCAGGCCTGTAGAAACGCTTCGAACCGCTGCGGGCGGCGCAGGGCATCGGTGGCGGTGAGTAATTTGAGGATGGTCTTGCCGCGCAATTCCAGGGCGCGATGGCAGTGGGTGTGGTACTGGCAGACCTTGCGCGCCAGGTCGCGGAACTGGTTGGGAGCCTTCAAGCGCTTGCACACCGCGTCCACCAGCTTGACGCCCCGATGCTCGTGGGCAATATGGCGCGGCCATTCGGCTTTGGGGGTGGTACCCTTGCCCAGGTCGTGGATCAGCACCGCGAAGCGCACATCTGTAGCACTGGAGAGCTTAACCGCCTGTTGCAGGCACATCAGCGTATGCACGCCGGTGTCGATTTCCGGGTGGTGTTTTTCTGTTTGCGGCACACCAAACAGGGCTTCCAGCTCGGGTAGCAGTTTGCCCAGTGCCCCACAGTCGCGCAGCACCTCAATAAAAACGTCGGGGTCGCGCTCGCCCAGAGCCCGGTCAAATTCGATCCAGATGCGTTCGGCAGGTAAATGGGCCAGTTCGCCCTGGCTGACAATCTCGGCCATCAATGCGATGGTCTCAGGCGCCACGCCAAAACCCAGGTGCGCATAGCGCGCGGCGAAGCGCGCCGTGCGCAGCACCCGCAGGGGGTCTTCCACGAACGCGTGGGATACATGGCGCAGTACCCGGGCCGCCAGATCCCGCTGCCCGCCGTAGGGGTCGATAATTGTGCCATCGGTATCCCGGGCCATGGCGTTCACCGTGAGGTCCCGCCGCAGCAGGTCCTCCTCCAGTGTCACCGACGGGTCACAGTCCACCGCAAACCCGGTGTAGCCATGCCCCTGTTTACGCTCAGTGCGGGCCAGGGCGTATTCGTCCTTGCTTTGGGGGTGCAGGAACACCGGGAAATCCTTCCCGACCTGCTGGTAGCCCAGATCCAGCAAATCCTGCGGGCGCGCACCCACCACGACCCAGTCGCGTTCGGAGGCGGGGTAGTCCAGCAATTCATCGCGCACCGCGCCGCCGACCAGGTAGGTTTTCATGGGTGCAGTTTACCGCCTGATTAGTTGCAGGTCATGGTTGTGTGTGACGGATGACCGAATTTGGCCGACTGTTCCATTGTTATTGCACGTGGGCCTTGTTCATACTGGCTTTAACTTGTCTGGATATCCTTGCAAGAGTTCGACCAACAATACGTTGAAGTGAAAGAAGTAATTACAATATAATTACTTCATCGAAGTAATATGAGAGACAGACGGATGGCTCACCTGATAAGAATCGGAAACTCCCAGGGCATTAGAATTCCCAAGCCCTTGATCGAGCTGGCCCAGTTGGAAGGTAAAGAGCTGCAGTTACGGCTGGTTGAGGGTGGGTTGCTCATCTCCCCCGAAGCCAGAGTGCGGGAAGGCTGGCAAAATGCTATCGAACAGACGATAGTGGCCCATGGTCGCGAGCCGCTGGACGAGGACTGGCTGGACCTGCCGCTGGAATCTGACGATGAGCTGCAGTGGTAATGACGCCTATCAAGCGATTTGAGGTCTGGTTGGTTCGTCTCAGTCCCACCAGAGGGAGGGAGATCAATAAAACCCGCCCCTGCGTTGTGGTGTCTCCGGATGAGATGTCCGTACTTTCAACGGTACTGATGGCACCAATGACGACCCGGGGGTTCGATTTCCCCTGCCGCGTTCCGTGTAAGTTCAAGGGTAAAAAGGGCCTGATCCTGCTTGACCAGATTCGGGCGGTGGATAAATCGAGGCTGGTAAAAAAACTCGGTACCATTGGAGGGAGCACTACCCAGGGTGAACTTTGCGCCACCCTGCAAGAGATGTTTGCCTACTGACCACTGCTACCCCCTACACTTCCCATCCTCACACTGGCAGCGGGTCCATTTCCCCGTTTCCAACTCATACAACGACAAAGCCCCGCCCCACACACAGCCGGTATCCAGCCCGATCGCATTGGGGCTGTCCGTGTGGCCTTCGATTGATGCCCAGTGGCCAAACAGAATGCGGTCGTGCGCGGTCTTGCGATTGGGGTGGCTGAACCAGGCCGAAACTTTCTGCTCGCCCAGGTTGGGGGCGCCCGGCTGAGGGCTGGCGCCTTTGCTCTCCAGATCCAACACTCCGTCTTTAGTGCAGTAACGCATACGGGTGAGGTAGTTGGTAATTACCCGCAACCGCTCCATGCCCTGCAGGTCGTCGGACCATACCGCCGGTTCGTTGCCGTACATGGCACGCAAGAAGGCCATGCAATCCGGGCTCCGCAGTACTTTTTCCACCTCACGAGCGCGCTTCATCGCTTTTTTCACGGTCCACTGGGGCGGAATACCCGCATGCACCAGGGTGTAGTTGTACTCGTGGTGCATAAGGGGACGGCGAATCAGCCAGTTGAGCAATTTTTCCCGGTCCGGTGCCTGCAGTATCTGGTCCAGAGTGTCTGAACGACTGGGTGCCCGTACGCTCGCCGCGACCGCCAGCAAATGCAGGTCATGATTGCCCAGCACCATCACCAGGTTCTTACGCATTTTGTAAAGAAAACGCAGTGTTTTCAGACACCTGGGTCCACGATTGACCACGTCTCCCACGGACCACAAAACGTCCTTTTTCGGATTGAACTCCACCTCCCGCAGCAGGCATTTAAGCGGCTGCAGGCAACCCTGGATATCGCCGACGACGTAAGTGCTCACAAACCCCGCCTAATGTAGTGCCGTGGGTGTGTGCAGGGAAAAGGCGGGAATAGGCACCTCAAAGGTTGGCAGGTCACGAGGGTCTATTTCTATCGGCTCGCGCACGACCATAAAATAGCTGCCCTCCATGCATCCCACCGGT
>PVMS01138095.1_pt1 | contig 14142 bp, 10 predicted proteins | sample 1853461 | NCBI WGS metagenome assembly PVMS01 (sample SAMN08582032, study PRJNA380276) | Marine sediment metagenome, whole genome shotgun sequencing project. | isolation source: ocean sediment barecode stripped | collected 2017 | reverse complement strand
TCCATTGGGCGTCGACAGATCACTGGCCAGTTCGATGACCTCGCGCTCATCGTTGTTGTTCGAAATGATCGCGTTCTGGCCGGACCTGTCATTGTGGCTGGTTCCGGACTCGTGAGACCCTGTGCCGCACTTACGGCCTATTTGACTTTCTTACTAATTCAGCCGTGCGGTGCAGATGAAAATCAGCTAAGTGATATCCGGCTACCGCCGGGCTTCAGCATCGATACTTACGCGGATGTGCCCAACGCGCGCTCACTGGCACTCGCCGATGACGGCACCGTATTTGTCTCTAATCGACGCGGCAATTCGATTTACGCGATCATTTCGAACAACAACGATGAGCGCGAGGTCATCGAACTGGCCAGTGATCTGTCGACGCCCAATGGAATCGCCTATTTCGATGGCCATCTGTACGTTGCCGAAACATCGCGCGTTCTTCGCTACCGCGACGTGAAGTCTCGATTGCGGGACATGCCCGACGCCGACGTGCTGGACATTGAATTGCCGACGGAGCGGCATCACGGCTGGCGTTATATTGGGTTTGGTCCGGACCGCAAGCTCTATATCAACATCGGTGCGCCGTGCAACGTCTGCCAGCGCGACGGATTTGCGCGAATTATTCGCATGAATCCGGATGGATCTGAACGTGAAGTGTTCGCTACCGGTATTCGAAATTCCGTTGGCTTTACGTGGCATCCGGAGACCCAGGTGCTCTGGTTTACGGACAACGGCCGGGATATGTTGGGAGACGATCGGCCGCCCGACGAGCTGAATCATGCGCCGGCGGCCGGACTCAACTTCGGATTTCCTTACTGTCATGGCGGCGACATCCTCGACCCGCAGTTCGGTGGCGGCAAGAACTGTGGCGATTACGCGCCTCCGGCTCAAAAGTTAGGGCCTCACGTCGCATCTTTAGGTGTAAAATTTTATACAGGCGTGGAATTTCCGGTCGAGTATCAGGGTCAGATATTCATAGCCGAACACGGATCGTGGAACCGGTCGAAGAGAATTGGCTACCGCGTGAGCCTGGTGCGGTTGCAAGACGGCAAAGCCTTTGGCTACGAGGTATTTGCTGACGGATGGTTGCAAGGCAATTCCGTCTCTGGTCGTCCAGTCGATTTATTGGTGCTCGACGACGGTTCAATGCTGGTAAGTGATGATCACGCCGGCAAGATTTACCGAATTCGATATAGGGAGAATGACTGACGTGGACGCGAAGAACCTGTTAGTGCGATTGTTATCCGGTTTATGGGCTGGTGCGGATGGCATTCGTAAGGTTTTGCATCTCATACTGCTCGTATTCGTATTTATGTTGTTTTTCGGTGCGATGTCAGATGAGCCTGTTCTTATGCCGACTGGGGCCGCCTTGTTTGTGCAGCCTTACGGGTCCCTGGTTGAGCAGCTTGACGGTGATCCCTACGATCGCGCGATAGCAGAACTCCTGGACGATGGGCGCCCACAAACTCGGGTTCAAGATATTGTCGATGCGCTGCGGTTTGCGCGAGACGATGACGATATTGAAATGGTGTATCTCGAAGTCAGCACGATGCTTGGTGCCGGGCTCAGCAAATTGCAACGGGTCGCCGCTGCCATTGAAGATTTCAAGACTTCAGGAAAGCGCGTGGTGGCGAGCGCAGACTATATGTCGCAGCAGGGATATTACCTGGCGGCACATGCGGATGAAGTCTACTTGCACCCGGACGGTGCGGTCATATTTCGTGGCTATGGGCGATTTCCCAGTTACTACAAAGAGGCGATCGATTTATTGCGGGTTGACTGGAACATTTTTCGCGTGGGCACTCACAAATCGTTTGTCGAGCCATTCACTCGTACAAACATGTCGGATGAAGATCGGGAGTCGACTACGCGATTGGTTAATCAACTTTGGTCGATGTACCGCAGTGATGTCGTCGCGGCACGCGGACTTGAAGAGGGTGACATTCAGGATTTCGCAGTCAACATGGTTCAGTACGTTCGCGAAACCAAGGGTGATATCGCAATCGCTGCCAAAAATTTCGGACTCGTCGACGAATTGCTGACTCGAAACGAAATACGTGACCTCATGATTGGCTACGTCGGTGAGGACGACGAACATATCGATACGTATAACGCAACCGGGATGCACAATTACCTGTTACAAAAGCGTTTATTGGCAGGTGGGACCGTACGTGATGAAAACGTTGCAATTATTGTAGCTGCGGGCGACATCACGTTTGGCGACCAGTCGCCGGGTAGCATTGGCGCAGACTCCACCGCCAAACTTCTCCGGCGTGCCAGGGAAAATGACTCGGTGCACGCCGTTGTTCTCCGTGTCGACAGCCCAGGGGGTAGCGCGTTCGCGGCTACCGTAATTGCCGACGAAATTCGGGCATTGCGAGATTCGGGCAAGCCTGTCGTCGCGTCGATGAGCAGCGTGGCGGCGTCCGGCGGTTATGCCATTTCAATGTACGCGGACAGGGTGATTGCGAGTCCGGCGACGATTACGGGTTCCATTGGCGTGTTCGGCATGTTCCCAACGTATCAACGTTCGATGAAAGCCATCGGAATCAGCACTGACGGCGTTGGGTCGACGCCGTGGTCTGGTCAGTTTCGCCCCAACCGTGAAATGAGCGAGCAGACCAAGGAACTGTTGCAACTGTTTGTCGAAGACACCTATGACGATTTCATTAGCGACGTTGCAGCCAGTCGCGGCCTCGAGAAGATCGCTGTCGATGAGATCGGGCAAGGCCAGGTTTGGTCCGGCATGGATGCGCTCGCGAATGGGCTTGTCGACGAGCTGGGGACTTTCGAAGACGCAATTGATGCAGCGGGTATGTTAGCCGGTCTCGAGGACGGGGAATTCGGCACCCTGGAAATTGAAACCGAGTTGTCGCCGACCGAGCAGCTGGTCGTCGATTTTCTTCGCACCTCGGTACATTCGGGCATCGATATTTCGCGCTGGGTCCGCAAGCCCGAGATCCTCGACAGAATCGTACGCAGCATCAGTGATGCGACCGAGGCTTTGCTGCGCTTCGATGATCCCAAGGGTGTTTATGCGCACTGCTTATGTGAATTACGCTAGGGGTGATGATTCGGGTTGAACCCTGCCTCAACGGCGACCGTCAAATGACAGTCGCCGCAGGCTCACGGTCAATAAGTGTCGTAGCCTCGACGACCGATATTGGTCGAGCATTCGAGGAACCTGGCCCAGAGCTTCGAGGCGGTGGAATCCGGGTCCATCAAATCCTCGTTCCACTGGTCCCATGCGGCGCCGAAGGTGGCTGCGTTCGCAGATCGGCCGACCCAGAATAGCGACGTGAGATTATTGCTTTGAATCGGAACGAGCACTTCGGTTTGATAGCCATATTCCTTGGCCCATTGCTCATTAAAGTCATCCTTAATCGCCAAGTAGGTCGACATGCTACAGCCTTCATTCAATTTGAATTCGATCACATCAATGTGGTCTGCAAAAGCGCCTATTGGCAGTATCAGTAGAACTGCGCACAGTATTTTTCTCATTAGTTTTCTCCCAGTATTTTTTTATTGTGCCTTGCGATTTCCGACGGCCAGAATGTGGCCAATCCGCTAGTACAATTATAGTCGCTAAAAGAGTGAAGTATATGGTCCGTCCACTGGAGAAAACGATCAGCTCCAGTGCAGGATCACCTTGCCGGACTGGCCGGACTCCATAAGGTCGAACGCCGGTTGAAACTCATCGGCACTGAAGTGGTGCGTGATTACGGGTTCGATGTTGAGCCCGCTCTGTAACATGCTGGACATCTTGTACCAGGTTTCGAACATCTCGCGGCCGTAGATCCCCTTCAGGACGAGGCCCTTGAAAATGATCGCATGCCAGTCAACGCTCATCTCGCCCGGTGGGATTCCAAGCATTGCCACTTTTCCGCCATGGTGCATCGTGCGCAGCATGTCGCAGAAGGCCTGGGGGTTGCCTGACATTTCCATGCCGACGTCAAAACCTTCTTCCATGCCGAGGTCCGTCATGGTTTCGTCTAACGACTCATTCGTCACGTTGAGTGCTCGTGATGCGCCCATTTCGCGGGCAAGGTTGAGCCGGTAATCATTAATGTCAGTTATTACGATATGTCTCGCGCCTGCGTAACGCGCAATCGCGGCGGCCATTACGCCGATCGGCCCGGCGCCGGTAATCAAAACGTCTTCACCGACCAAGTCAAATGACAATGCCGTATGTGTCGCATTTCCCATCGGATCGAGGATCGCAGCCATATCATCCGTGATCGTGTCCGGCAATTTGAACGCATTGAATGCCGGTACCGACACAAACTCGGCAAACGCTCCATGCCGGTTGACGCCGACACCGACCGTGTTCATGCACAAATGGCGGCGCCCTGCGCGACAATTGCGGCACACGCCGCAGGTAATGTGCCCTTCGGCGGATACCCGGTCACCCACACTGAAGCCTTTGACCTCGCTGCCGCATTCGACGATTTCGCCGCAAAACTCATGGCCAATCGCGATCGGTACGGGAATCGTGTTTTTTGCCCAGTCATCCCACTGGTAGATATGGATGTCGGTTCCACATATTGCCGTGCGATTCACCTTGATGAGCACGTCATTGTGGCCGATTGAAGGCGCTTCGATGTCCTGCATCCAAATGCCTCGTTCGGCATGTGCTTTAACAAGCGCTTTCATCAGTTAATGACCTGCAGTTCGCGGCCGACGTCGGTAAACGCATCTATGGCAACGTCCAATTGTTCGCGCGTCAGGCCAGCCGACATTTGGGTCCGGATGCGGGCCTGGTCTTTGGGTACGACCGGGAACGAGAAGCCAATGACATACACACCGCGTTGTAACAGCTTTTCCGCCATTGTCGTCGCCAGCCGGGCGTCCCCGAGCATCACCGGAATGATGGGATGTTCGCCCATCTTGAGATCGAATCCACGCTCTGTCATTTTGGCGCGAAAATAGGCCGCGTTTTCGTGCAATTGCTCCCGCAGCGAGCTGTCGCGTTGCAGCAGATCGAGTACAGCGATCGATGCCGCGACGATCATGGGCGCGACCGAGTTTGAAAATAGGTACGGCCGGGAGCGTTGTCGCAACCAGCCGATGATCTCGCGGCGGCCGGACGTGAAACCACCCGAGGCGCCGCCAAGCGCCTTGCCAAGCGTGCCCGTGCTGATATCGATGTGGCCCATGACGCCACGAAATTCGTGTGTGCCGCGTCCATTCGCGCCGAGAAAACCCGTAGCATGGGCATCGTCAATCATCGTCAGTGCATTGTGCTGCCCGGCAAGTTCGCAAATCGAGTGTAAATTGGCAATCGTGCCATCCATCGAGAACACACCGTCGGTGACGATGAGCCGCATGTTGGCCGACGCGGTTGCGGTGAGCTTTGCGGCGAGATCGCTCATGTCGCTGTTCTGGTAGCGATAACGCTGCGCTTTCGACAAGCGGATACCGTCAATGATGCTGGCATGATTCAGGGCATCGCTAATGACGGCATCCTTCTCGGTCAGGATTGTCTCGAACAAGCCACCGTTTGCATCGAAACAAGACGGGTAAAGAATCGTGTCCTCGGTACCGAGAAAATCACTGATGCGTTGCTCGAGATCCTTGTGCAGGGTTTGCGTCCCGCAAATAAAACGAACCGATGCCATACCGAAGCCATAATTATCGAGCGCCTGATGCGCTGCCGCAATGACGTCAGGATGATTCGCGAGCCCCAGGTAGTTGTTGGCGCAAAGATTCAGGACGTGGTCGGTGGCACCATCATTTTGAACATCAATTGCCGCCTGCTGGGGTCCGGCGATCAGGCGCTCGGTCTTGTAGAGGCCCTCAGATTTAAGGGCCTCCGTTCGCTCTGCGAGGGAGTCGAGAAAACGGCTGGTCACGATGCAAAATCCTGGTATTCAACGGGGCCAAAGTATAGCAAGATGCGTTTTTTCCGACTGATGGTATTACCGCATGCAGTTCGACGATCAACCCGCCGCCGGCGCAGGCTCAATAGCGGGCCTCGATGACCTTTACCTGGCCGATGAAGCGGCGTTGGTTAGCGACCTGGCGGATGCCGCAGACCCGGGGGAATTGCTGCGCGAGAAAATCCGCGCGACTGCTGCGCAGCTCGTTCGTGCGGTGCGCGAGAATAAAGCAAAAGATGGTGGTATCGATGCTTTCTTGCAGCAATATGACCTGTCCTCCGAGGAAGGCGTGCTGCTCATGTGTATCGCTGAGGCTTTATTGCGCATTCCGGATGCGGATACAGCCGACAGGCTGATCGCAGACAAGATTACGTCGGCTGAATGGAAAGATCACCTTGGCGAGAGCGATTCACTGTTTGTCAACGCGTCAACCTGGGGTTTGATGCTGACCGGGCAGCTGCTGCAACTCGACGACGTTGCCGGGAATAATCCGATCCAATTATTGGGCAAGCTGGCAGGGCGGGCTGGTGAGCCTGTCGTCAGAACGGCGATGCGGCAAGCCATGCGCATTATGGGCCACCAGTTCGTGATGGGGCGCACGATCAAAGAAGCGCTGGCACGATCCGCCAACAAGAGTAATAAGGGGTATCGTCATTCCTTCGACATGCTCGGCGAGGCTGCCCTGACCAAAGCGGATGCCAGCCGATACTTTGATGCATATCACGATGCGATCAGGGACATCGGCGCCGGTCCACAGGACGAACCGGAGGACATATTTGCCGCTGCAAGTATTTCCGTGAAACTGTCCGCACTGCACCCCAGATTTTCTTTTATGCAACATGACAAGGTCATGCGTGAGCTTGTCCCCAAGGTGTGTGCGCTTGTAGAACATGCCAAAAATTCGGGCATAGGAATCACGATTGATTCGGAGGAGTCTGAGCGGCTGGAAATATCGTTAGAGATATTTAAGCAGGTCTATCGTGACAAAATTGCAGGCGACTACGAGGGGCTGGGTTTTGCGGTGCAAACGTATCTGCGGCGTGCACGAGATGTGGTTCGATTCCTGACGGATATCGCCGGTGATCATGGACGTCGTATACCGGTGCGCCTGGTAAAGGGTGCGTACTGGGATACTGAAATCAAGCACGCGCAGGAACAGGGCCTCGAAAGTTATCCGGTTTTCACGCGCAAGGCACACACCGACGTGTCGTACCTGGCTTGCGCTCGACAAGCGCTAACTGCTGCCGAAGAATTGTATCCGCAATTCGCGACGCACAATGCGCACACGCTGGCCAGCATTCTTCGCTATGCCGGTTCGCGCCGCGATTATGAATTTCAGCGGTTGCATGGGATGGGGAAGGAGTTGTACGCCGAAGTGATCGATCCGGAGAGGTTTGCGAGGCCGTGCCGCGTATATGCCCCGGTGGGTAGCCACGAGGACTTACTTCCGTATCTTGTGCGGCGACTGCTCGAAAACGGGGCGAATACCTCGTTCGTCAATCGGATTATTGACGAGGCGATCGATGTTGACGAAATTGTTGCGGATCCTTTCGAAATTGCTCGTGCAAACAATTATATGCCACATCCTCACATTCATCCGCCGGGTGACATGTTCGGCGACGAGCGTCGCAATTCAATGGGTATTAATTTACCGGATCGCAATGTCAGTCGAGAGTTGTTGGCTGACATGCAAGCCGCCTCGACGTTGACACATGCGGCCTGTCCGATTGTCGGTGGTAAAAAATTGAAAGGCGATGAAGTGCCGTCCGTGAATCCGGCGAACACGCAACACGTCGTGGGTATTTGTCGGCAAGCTTCCACGGAGCATGTCGACGCGGCGATGGACATTGCTGCGACGGGCCAACCCGACTGGGACCGGACGCCGTCGGCCGAACGTGCGGCGATTCTGAACAAGGCTGCGGATCTATTCGAAGAGCATACGGCTGAGTTACTGACGTTATGTGTGGCAGAGGCCGGTAAGACGATCCCTGATGCCATTGCTGAACTCCGCGAGGCGGTTGACTTTCTTCGCTACTATGCGGCACAGGCGTGCGAATTGTACGGTGAACCTACGGAGCTCCCCGGGCCGACCGGCGAACGTAACACGCACGGGCTGAGAGGCCGCGGTGTATTCGTCTGCATCAGCCCATGGAATTTCCCGCTCGCGATATTCACCGGCCAGGTCGCCGCCGCCCTGGCCGCCGGAAATGCGGTATTGGCTAAGCCTGCTGAGCAGACGCCATTGGTTGCCTATCGCGCAGTTGAACTGATGCTCGAAGCGGGTGTGCCACCAACGATCTTGCATTTCTTGCCAGGTGATGGCGCAACCGTGGGCGGCCATGCGGTTGCGGATGCACGGGTGGCTGGTGTTGCTTTTACGGGTTCGACGGATACGGCCCGTCTGATTAATCAGGCACTTGCTGACAGAGACGGGCCAATCGCAGTCATGATCGCTGAGACCGGCGGCCAAAATGCGATGTTCGTAGACAGTTCGGCGTTGCCGGAACAAGTGGTGCTGGATAGTGTGTATTCCGCTTTTAATAGCGCCGGACAACGATGTTCTGCATTGCGATTACTGTGTTTGCAAGAGGAGATTGCACCTCGCGTCATTGAACTGTTGATCGGACAGATGGAAGAACTCGGAATCGGTCAACCAGAACTACTGTCGACCGATGTTGGTCCCGCAATTGATGCAGAAGCGTGCACTGTACTTTCGACCCACGTCAAGAGAATGGAAAAGGAAGCGAAAATATTGCATCGCAGCAAACTGCCAAAAGAAACGAATGTGGGAACTTTTTTTGCGCCGACACTTGTTGAGATCGAAAATGTCGACGTATTGCAGCGCGAAGTGTTTGGACCGGTGTTGCATGTACTCAGGTACCGCAGCAAAGATCTCAAGAAAACGATCGACGCGATCAACGGGACGGGCTACGGCCTGACGATGGGTCTACACAGTCGAATCGATTCTCGCGCGCGAATGATTGCCGAGATGTCGGGTGCGGGCAATATCTACATTAATCGCAATATGATTGGCGCCGTTGTCGGCGTACAGCCGTTTGGCGGGCGCGGTTTGTCTGGAACAGGCCCGAAAGCCGGGGGCCGCTATTACTTGCCGAGATTTGGTGCCGAGTATACGGTGAGTAACAACATTGCTGCGGTTGGCGGAAATGCCACTTTACTGTCGCTAGGATCGGACTGACGTGTCAACCATTAGCGTTTTCGATATTTTCAAGATCGGCATCGGCCCATCGAGCTCACACACGGTTGGGCCGATGAAGGCAGCACGAGAATTCTCATTTCAGCTGGAGCCCGTTTCAGACCGGGTGGCGTCAGTTCAAGTGACGTTGTACGGATCTCTTGCTTTCACCGGTAAAGGGCACGGCACGGACTCGGCCATCATTCTTGGGCTGATGGGGCTGAGCCCTGCGACGATCGATCCCGATGCCGTGGAAGGCTTGTTGCGCGCCGTGCATGAAAAACGCCAACTCGAGATTCCTGCAGTCGGGAAAATCCCCTTCAATCCGGACAGTGACTTGCGATTTAATTATGACGACGAGCTTGAGCGACACACGAATGGCATGCGCTTTGTTGCACTGGATGAGAATGACAGTGAATTGCTCAACGAGGAATACTATTCTTTAGGCGGAGGATTCATTGCTCGCGGTGACGAGCCGGAGCCGGCGTCGCAGGACGGTGAGCCGAAATACCCGTTTGACAGCGGCGAGTCGTTATTGGCAGTAGCGGATGGTAATGGACTCAGTATTGCAGATCTCGTTTTCGAAAATGAATGCCAGTGGCGAAGCGCCGAGGATGTCTCACAACGTATCGATGCTATCTGGTCGGTGATGCAAGCGTGCATTGAACGAGGTTTGCATACGGATGGCGTGCTACCAGGAAAAATGTCAGTTTTGCGCAGGGCGCCGAAACTTCGACGTGCGCTAGAGGAACGAAAGGAGCCCACTGCACTGGATGCGCTCGATTGGGTTAACGCCTTCGCTATTGCGGTCAATGAAGAAAATGCGGCGGGCGGCCGGGTCGTAACGTCTCCTACCAATGGCGCGGCAGGAATCATCCCCGCCGTCATGATGTACTACCAGCGGTTTGTGCGGGATGCCTCAGAAGACGGGATTCGCAGGTTCATGTTAACGGCTGGCGCGATTGGCATTTTGTACAAGCTGAACGCGTCGATATCCGGCGCCGAGATGGGCTGTCAGGGTGAAGTTGGCGTGGCCTGTTCTATGGCGGCTGCGGGGCTCGCGGCTGCACATGGCGGATCAAACAATCACGTGGAGGAGGCTGCCGAAATTGGCATGGAGCACAACCTCGGCCTGACTTGCGACCCGATTGGCGGTCTCGTTCAGATTCCGTGTATTGAGCGTAATGCGATGGGTGCTGTAAAGGCGATCAACGCAGCCCGACTCGCGATGCACGGCGACGGTACCCACAAAGTTTCATTGGACCATGTCATCGCAACGATGCGCCAGACCGGCCTGGATATGTCCTCGATCTACAAGGAAACGTCACAGGGTGGCTTGGCAGTCAATGTTCCCGAGTGTTAGGTTTTCTTCGGATAATCGTAAGTGAGTAATTCCGTCTCAGGTTGCTCATACAGATTCCAGTCTTCACGATCAAAGGTAACCGACACCACACCGGCGGTAGGAACGTTGTTGGTGACTCCAGGCGACAGGTAATTTGCGAACGTCGTCAGCCCTGGATTGTGACCGATGACCATCAGGCTGGTGAATCCGGTCTCCTGAGAAAAAGTAATGTCGAGTAGGTCATCCAGTGACGCCAGGTACAAGCCGTCTTCACGTTGCAGGAATTCTAACGGGTAGCCGATCTCATCTGCGATGGCTTTCGCTGTTGTCCATGCACGCACCGCCGGGCTGCAGACGATCAAAGAGGGACGGATTCCGGCTTCGGAAATCCGCTTTCCCATTATCGGTGCGTCACGCTTGCCGCGTTTGTTAAGCGGCCTGTCGCGATCGGTCAGGCTGTTGTCTTTCCAGCTGGACTTTGCATGGCGTACGAGGGTCAGGGTCTTCACGTGATTTGCGAGTTACATCAGGCCAGTTTGCAGCCGTGCCTCGTCGGACATCATTGACTGGTTCCAGGGCGGGTCAAAAACCAGTTCCACCATTACGTCGGCGATCGTCGGAACGACGGCAATTTTTTCCTGCGCGTCTTGCACAAGGATTTCGCCCATGCCGCAGCCTGGAGCAGTAAGCGTCATTTCAACACTGACCGAACGCTCGCCGTTGCCTAGCGGCGTTATATCGCAGCGATAGATCAATCCAAGATCGACGATATTGACCGGGATTTCCGGGTCGTAGCAGGTCTTTAATTGTTGCCAAATTACCGACTCGATATCCGCATCGGAGGCGTTTTCCGGAATTTCAGGCGGAGGGACCGGATCTTTGCCGAGTGCGTCAGCATCGCCGCCGGCAATTCGAAACAAGTTGCCTTCGACATAGATTGTAAAACTGCCACCCAGCTCTTGAGTAATGAACCCGGCGGTACCTTCGCGCAGCAACAATTCCTCGCCAGCCGGAATAATGACGGCTTTGACATCGCGTCCAAGCGAAAACGGTTCATTGGTGTGTCCGAACATTGGTGAAGTTACTCCGTTGAGACAGGCTCTGCCTGATTGTGAATCGCAGAATTTAAAGCGTGCCAGGCTAAAGTTGCACATTTGACGCGCGACGGGAATTCACGGACACCATCAAGCGCCCTGATTTTTCCCAAATCGATTGTTTCGGTATCAATGTCCCTGGTTTGTGTCAGGTGCCCGGTGACAACGCGAAAATAGTGCAGTGCGTCGGCCACCGGCATACCGATAATCTCATCCGTTAACAGCGACGCCGATGCAACCGAGATGGCACAGCCCGAACCCTCAAATGCTGCATCGATAATGCGCTCATTTTCATCCAATTGAAGATACAGTCGAAGTTTGTCTCCGCACAGCGGATTTATACCCTCGGCACTGTGTGTCGCGTCCGCAAGTTTGCCGAAATGGCGCGGGCTGCGGGAGTGATCGAGAATCAATTCGCGATAGAGATCACGAAGTTCATCGTTGGCCTGTATGTCGACAGCATTCACGAGAAAATCTGCTTGGCCTTTACGAGACCTGCTGCAAGTCGATCTATGTCGGCCTTATTGTTGTATAGCGCCAATGACGCGCGGGCTGTACCGGGCACGCCGAAGTAGTCCATGACGGGCATCGCACAGTGGTGCCCTGTTCGAATCGCAATTCCCTGATGGTCGAGAATGGTGCCGAGGTCGTGCGGATGAATGTCGTCCAGCAAGAAGGACTGGACACTGGCCTTATTGTCGGCCGTGCCAATCAATCGGATGCCGTCGATTTGCCGCAGTTGCTCAGTCATATACTCAAGTAATTCGTGTTCGTAGTGCGATATGTTCGACATGCCAATTGACTGCAGGTAGTCGATCGCAGCACCGAGTCCCACAGCGCCGGAAATATTCGGCGTACCGGCTTCGAATTTGTACGGCAGTTCATTGTATGTTGTGCCATCGAATGACACCTCGAGGATCATGTCACCACCACCCTGGTACGGTGGCATTTCCTCGAGCAAGGACTCGCGGCCGTACAACACGCCGGTTCCGGTAGGGGCGAACATTTTGTGCCCGGAGAACGCATAAAAGTCACAATCTAAATCTTGCACGTCGACGCTCATGTGGGGCACAGCCTGGGCACCGTCGAGCAGTACCGGAATATTCATTCGTCTGGCCCGGGCGATGATGTCCTTGACCGGGTTTATTGTTCCCAGTGCGTTGGACACATGACCGATCGCAACGAACTGAACCGTCTCGTCGAGCAAACTTGTGAATTTTTCGAGATCCAGCTGGCCCAGTTCGTCAATGGGAGCAACTGCGAGTTCGGCACCGGTCTGTTCGCACAGCAATTGCCAGGGGACAATATTGGAGTGATGCTCGAGCAGTGATATCAAAATCTTGTCGCCAGGACCGATCCGAGGTCGGCAGAAACTTTGAGCGACGAGGTTCACTGATTCGGTCGTACCGCTCGTTAGTACGATTTCACTGCGGTTCGCCGCATTGATAAAGCCCTGGATCTTGTCACGAGCACCTTCATAGGCGTCTGTCGCACGATGGCTTAGCGCATGTACTCCACGGTGTACATTTGCATGATCATGCTTCTGATACTCCACGACGGTGTGTATGACCGCCATCGGTTGCTGCGACGACGCCGCGCTGTCGAGGTAGACAATCGGGTGATCGTTAATGTCTTGATTCAAGGCAGGGAAGTCGCTACGCCGATTCTCCACCGCGTTGGAAAATTCTTTGCTGTGTTGGGCGCTTGTCAATTCCTGCTCCTGTCGATCAGTTGTTCAACCCGGTCAGCTACCATCTCGCTGATTGTTTTCTGGATCGACTCGATCGGCGACATCGCTACAATTTTCTGCGCAAAAGCACGTGTCAATAATTGTTGCGCTGAGGGTTTGTCGAGACCGCGAGTTCGCAGGTAGAACAGGGCACTGGCATCAAGTTGGCCAATCGTTGTTCCATGGCTGCACTTGACGTCGTCGGCGTATATCTCGAGTTCCGGTTTTGCGTCGATTTCTGCACTATCCGACAACAACAGGTTGTGATTTGCCTGGTCCGCATCGGTTCCGTCGGCACCGGAATGGACAACGGTTTTTCCATTCCATACGCAGCGTGCTCCACCAGCAAGGATGCCCCGGTATTCCTGATTTGATGTTGCAGGGCCGACCAGGTGATCGACTCGGGTATGATTGTCAATATGCTGCTGCTCTCCGGCCAGGTATAAGCCGCAGAATGATGCCGATGAATCGCGGCCTGTAAGCCGGATATCAAGATCGTTTCTCACCAGCTTTCCCCCGAAGTCGAAAGCGCCGTGCCGAAATTGGCTGCAGTTTCCAAGCGTTGCTGTTAGTCGGCCGGTTTGGCCGTGCTGTGAGTCCCGATTCTGAATTCGTACGTAATTGGCGTAATGATTCGCGTGCCCAATTGATGCAGGGTATTCAATGAAGTTTGCTGAACTGTTATCGCCCATGTTGATATTGATTCGCGTCGGCGAAACGCCGACCTCATCAACGGCGCTATCGATGAACAGCATACCGATTGTTCGAATTTCCTCAGCGCTGGCGCTGACTTGAATAGTTATTCCATCGCGGAGCAGTGCGAGGTTTAGGTCTGACAGTGGGGCGTCATAGCTGGGAATAGTTTCGGCGTCGGTCAACAACATTACGTCGACCTTCGACAGCGC
>PVMS01124804.1_pt1 | contig 14144 bp, 12 predicted proteins | sample 1853461 | NCBI WGS metagenome assembly PVMS01 (sample SAMN08582032, study PRJNA380276) | Marine sediment metagenome, whole genome shotgun sequencing project. | isolation source: ocean sediment barecode stripped | collected 2017 | reverse complement strand
TAAAATGACGAATGCATTTGAAAAAATAATAAATTCGTATTGTTATAAAAAGGAAGATTTACAACAAAATATTCAGTTCATCAGAAATTATCATTTAAACATTATTCATAAGCTGTTTGAAGCTAATAGAAGTCCTGCTTTGCTTGAATTTGAACTGCTTTTAGGACAGCTAAATGGATTTTTGATTGCAAATAAATCAACCGATTATAATTTTATTTACGATCAACTTGTTGGGTTTGGAGAATTGCTTTCAACTAAAATTGTTAGTCGTTATTTAAATGATAATGGCATTAGAAATAAGTGGATTGATGTAAGAGCATATATTGAAACCGATACCAATTACCGTGATGCCTATGTTAATTGGGAGCGAACAAAAACAAATATATCTAAGCTTAACACTCAAAATTTATATATTACCCAGGGCTTTTTGAGTGCATCCAAAAGTGGTAAAACAACAACTTTAGGAAGGGAAGGTTCCGATTTTACAGCTGCAATTTTTGCATATTGTTTGAATGCGAAAAGTGTAACTATTTGGAAAGATGTTGACGGGGTATTAAACGCTGATCCGCGCTATTTTGAAAATGCACAATTGTTGCAACAAATTTCGTATAGTGAAGCTATTGAAATGGCATTTTACGGAGCATCTGTAATTCATCCTAAAACCCTAAAACCACTGGAAAACAAAAATATTCCGCTTTATGTTCGTTCTTTTTATAATTTAAATTCGCAGGGAACAACAGTTGGAAAAGGGCATAATTTAATTCCGGAAATTCCTTGTTTCATTTTAAAACAACACCAAATATTTGTATCAATTTCTGCGTTGGATTTTTCGTTCATGGTTGAGTATAACCTAAGTGATATTTTTAAAATTTTGCACGATTATAGACTCAAAGTAAATCTAATTCAAAATTCAGCCTTAAGTTTTTCAGTATGCATTGAGGATAAATTCAACAATTTTCAGCATTTTTTATCTGAATTAAAATTAAAATACAAGGTCAACTATTTTGAGAATGTTTCCTTGTATACGATTAGACATGCCAATGATGTAGCTATTCATAAAATTGAACAAAAAGGTGAGTTACTTTTAAAACAAGCTACAAAAGGGACGGTTCAAGTCATTATGCAATAATTTTATGTATTTTTGTGCCTACTTTTAATTTGAAATAAATGAGTTTAGTAACAGCTAAAGAAGTTGCAAGAGTTATAAACCTTGATAAATACGGATTTATTGGCACCTTTTTTGGTTGGCTACTTATGAAAGTTCTTAGAATTTCTACGATTAATAAAATTTACAATAAAAACAAGCATTTAAAGGAGTTGGAATTTTTTTCCTCTCTTTTAGATGATTTGCGAATTAGGTTTGAAATTCCTGAAGAAGATTTAAGAAGAATACCTAAAAAAGGTGCTTTTATTACCGTTTCAAATCATCCGCTTGGAGGAATTGATGGCATTTTATTATTAAAATTATTGATTGAAAAGCGCCCAGATTTTAAAATAATTGGAAATTTTTTGCTGCATAGAATTGAGCCAATGAAACCATTCATTTTGGCAGTAAACCCTTTTGAAGACAGAAAAAACATGCAATCGAGTTTAGCAGGTGTAAAAAATGCACTTTTTCATTTAAAAGGAGGAAATGCGTTAGGTGTTTTTCCGGCAGGTGAAGTTTCGACCTATAAAGATGGCAAATTAATTGTTGACAGACCTTGGGAAGAAAGCGCGATTAAATTAATACAAAAAGCAAAAGTTCCAATAATTCCTATCTATTTTCATGCAAAGAATAGTAAGTTATTCTATGTGTTATCTCAGCTGAACCCGAAATTACGAACGGCCAAATTACCTTCAGAATTATTGTCCCAAAAAGGACGGACTATCAAAGTTAGAATTGGGAAGTCAATATTGGTAAAAGATCAGATGGAATACAATAGTACTCAAGATTTTTGCGATTTTATTCGTAAAAAAACATATATGCTCGCGAATCCGTTTGAAAAGGATTCAAAAACCTTGAGAGCACCATCATTAAAAATATCAAAATCACCAAAAGAAATTGTGGGCCAGCGTAATTTTGATAAAATGATTCTGGAGGTTGATAGTTTACGCAACAACAATGGCCGTTTACTTATAAGTAAGAATTATGAAGTATTTTTTGCACCAAGCAAAAAAATTCCAAATTTGAAATTTGAAATTGGACGCTTGCGTGAAATTACGTTTAGAGAGGTTGGAGAAGGAACTAATGAATCAATAGATTTAGATAGGTTTGACGGCTATTATCACCATTTATTTTTATGGGATAACGCAGCAAAGAAGCTGGTTGGAGCATACCGAATGGGTTAGGTAAAAATATTTACAAAAAATATGGTATTGAAGGATTTTATGTTCATACACTTTTTAAGTTTGAACCTGAATTGTATTCAATGATGGAAAACTCTATTGAGATGGGGCGTGCATTTATAATTAAAGAATACCAACAAAGGCCAATGCCATTATTTTTACTTTGGAAAGGAATCGTTCATATAACATTGCGCTATCCGGAATATAAATATTTAATTGGAGGTGTTAGTATTAGCAACCAATTTTCGAATTTCTCGAAATCGTTAATGATCGAGTTCATGAAATCTCACTATTACGATCCATATATTGCGCAATATATTCATCCTAAAAAAGAATATAAGGTCAAACTGAAAGATGCTGACAAAGATTTTGTTTTTGATGCTTCAAAGGCCGATTTAAATAAATTTGACAGGATAATTGATGAAATAGAGCCGGGTGCACTTCGAATACCGGTATTAATTAAAAAATATGTGAAACAAAACGCTCGTTTGGTGGCATTTAATGTTGATCCAAAATTTAACAATGCAATTGATGGTTTAATGTATATTAGAGTAGCTGACATCCCCGAAAGTACAGTTAAACCGGTTATGGAAGAGTTTCAGGCTGAATTGGAAAGTAGCATTGAAAATGAAAATAATGAGGGTGACGTTCAGAAAACTTCGTCTTCAATATTATAAATATTATAGCAGAGAATAGGCATATTCTAGGTGCTGAAACTGCACTTTTGATGTTTTTCTCTATAGTTTAAAACCATTCTTTCTTATTGGTTTGATACATATAAACAAATTCTTCATCAGATTTTGTAAGGTAAATAATCCCTTCTATTAATCCAATCAAGCCTGTTATTGGAGAGGCTGTAAAACAAGATAAAATAGTAATTGCAAACATAATGATACCTTGATTGGTATAACCAAGAACAAATTTATGAACTCCTAAAGCACCTAAAAGAATACCTAAAATTCCAGCAATTACTCTTTTACTTTCTTCATTGTTTTTTGGGATTACATTTCCCTTTTCATCAATTACTTCCATTAGTTTAATTTTTAGATTTATAAAAATACAAAATATTTACTATAAAAAAGCCGTATCAATTGGTTCCCATAGTTCTATTTTATTTCCTTCAGGATCCACAATCCAACCAAATTTCCCATATTCATATTCTTCTATTTCACCAACGATTCTTACTCCTTCTTCCTTTAATTTTATTAAGAGCTCATTTAAATCATCAACCCTGTAATTAAACATGTAGTCTTTTTTAGAAGGTGAAAAATAATTGGTATCACTTTTAAAAGGGCTCCATTGGGTACTTGCCGGTTTTCCATTTGTGTCTTTCCACCAAAAAGTGCAACCCCAATCATCGGTATTGAAACCTAAATGTTTTTTATACCACTCTTTTAATTTGTCAGGATCTTTTGTTTTAAAGAAAAGTCCTCCAATTCCAGTTGCTTTTTTAATTTCAATTGTTGAATTTGTTTGTTCATTTGAGAAAAAAAGTGCATTAATTTTATCAACAATTGTTTTTGCTAATTTTAGCTTCGATTCAACTGTCCACCCAGCTATATGAGGTGAAAGCAACACATTTTCAGCATGAATTAAATAATCAAATGCCTCAGGTAATGTCTCATTTTCAAACAAATTTTCAAATGATAATTTCTCGTATTCCAACACATCTAAACAGGCTCCTAACACTTTCCTGCTTATTAGTCCTTCAACTAAATGATTTGTTACAACCGCTTTACCACGAGCTGTATTTATAAGATAAAATGGTTTATTGAATTTAGCAATAAATTCAGCATTTACCATGTTATGAGACAATTCATTGAATGAAACATGCAAACTCAATACGTCTGTTTCTTCTTGTAATTCATTTAACGAAACTTGTTTGCAGTTTTCATCTCCAACACCTTCTTTAATGTCATAGCAAATAACTTCAACATCAAAACCTCTCAATTTTTTCGCAAAAGCTTTTCCTGTATTCCCATAACCAATAATGCCCACTGTTTTTCCCTCTAATTCAGTACCTCTATTTGCTTCGCGCAACCATTTCCCATGTCTAATTTCAAGATCGGCTTTTTTTAGCTTGTTAAATAAAGACAACAGCATCCCTAAAGCATGTTCTCCAACGGCATTTCTATTTCCTTCAGGAGCAGCAATTAAATGAATGCCTTTTTTAGTGGCATATTTTTCATCAATACTATCAAGTCCGGAACCAACCCTTGCAATAAATTTTAATTTAGTTGCATTGTCAATAAATTGTTGATCAATATCAAATCTGCTTCTAATTACAACACCGTTATAATTACTTATATTTTTTTCAATTTGATGTTTGGTTGAAGTATAATCTTCATCACAAGCACAGCCCAATTTCTCCAAACCGGCTTTAAGTATAGGGTGATTGGTGTCAATAAGAAGAACTTTCATCTATAGATTATTAGTGTTTGGGTTTTTAGAAAATTAGAATCGCGCGGGTTTAATTTGAGATATCATCTTAATAATTTGATCTAATTTTTCGTGTAATTCTTTATACCGAGGCAAATTATCTGACATTCTAAAATATCAAAAATCTAATATACCAGATTAATATTGCTCCTTTTCATTTGGAAAGTTATCACTTTTTACATCGGAAATATAGTTTTCAAATGCGTTGGTCATCTCAGAATAAAGATCTAAGTATCTACGCAAAAAACGAGGATGAAATTCATGTGTCATTCCTAACATATCATGCATTACCAATACTTGTCCGTCAACACCATTCCCAGCGCCAATACCAATTACAGGAATGGAAATACTTTTGGCAACTTCTTTGGCAAGAATAGCAGGAACTTTCTCTAAAACCAAGGAAAAGCAGCCTAATTGTTCTAACAGTAAGGCGTCTTCTTTTAATTTTTCAGCTTCTTCTTCTTCTTTTGCTCTAACAGTATACGTGCCAAATTTGTATATAGATTGTGGTGTAAGTCCTAAATGGCCCATAACCGGAATTCCTGCAGTTAAAATCCTGGATATCGATTCTCTTATTTCACTTCCGCCTTCTAATTTTACAGCATGACCACCTGATTCTTTCATAATTCTTATGGCTGATTCCAAAGCTCTTTTAGAATTTCCCTGATAGCTTCCAAAAGGTAAATCTACAACAACCAAGCAACGTTCAACCGCTCTTATAACCGAACTCGCGTGATAAATCATTTGATCTAATGTAATAGGCAATGTGGTTTCATGGCCCGCCATTACGTTTGAAGCTGAATCACCTACCAAAATTATATCTATACCGGCATTATCAACAATTTTAGCCATCGTATAATCATAAGCGGTAAGCATGGCAATTTTTTCGCCATTGTTTTTCATATCTACCAAACTTTTAGTAGTAATTCTTTTATATTCTTTTTTTGCCGTTGCCATTCTAAATTGTTTTAATCTTAAAAGGTAAAAGTAATGAAAAAACATCTTTAATTTAAAAGTTTACTAATTACAATTATATAAGCTCTCAAACAAAAGTTTGAAATATCATTTTTTTTAAATTACTTTTATTAAAAAAACAAATTTCTTTTGAATAAGTTTGATAAAAAATCAGCAGCATATATCGAAGAATTAGAAGATAAGATTATTGATCTTAATTTGATATTAAAAAGTAAGAATACTGAATTAGCTTCAATTCACCAGACGAATATAAATGTAATCCGTAAATTAAATCATAATTTAAAAAATCCAATAGGTGTTGTCCTTTCATTTTCTGAAATGATGATTGAGGACCTTGAAATTTACACTCCTGAAAAATTAACAAAGCATTTACAAATTATTAAAAATTCGGCTAATTTTTCACTTCAATTACTTACTAATGTATCCAAGTTCACGCGCTTACGATTACCGGAGATACATTTTATTTTTTCAAACAAAAATTTAATGGAAATAGTTGATGCTGTTTTAAATGAATTTAAAGACGTAGAATTAAAAACCAATATTTCGATTAAAAGAGTTTATTCGAAGGAGTCTATTTTTTTAGAACTTGATGAGGGTGAAATTAAGGAAGCTATAAGAAATATAGTCAACAATGCTTTTAGATATTCCAGGTCAGATTCTACTATTACTATCACTATTAAAGAAAACACAGATACCATTGAGACGATCATCACGGATGAAGGAATTGGGATTTCTGAAGAAGATTTACCAACTGTTTTAAATGAATTTTACGTTGTTAATACCTACTCAGAAGATAAACAAAAATGTATTGGATTAGGGTTAACAATTGCAAATAAAATTGTTGAATTACATAAAGGAAAAATTACTGTTTCAAGCACGTTGGGAAAAGGATCGAATTTTAAGATAGTGCTTCCAAAGAATTAATCCCTTCAGTAAAGAATAGCACAAGTGCTTGGTATTAACCCCCTTAATATTTTATAATATATCAACTCTAATGAAAAATATGTATATTTATAGGCTTCAAAACCCCAAACTATAGTAAGAATGAAAGCAAAAGTTACTTCTAAAACTATTCTTAAAGAAACACTTGATCAAATACAAAATACTCAAAATTTACTTTCAAGTGCGCTTTTAAACACCCAAGATGGATTTGTAATATTAGATTTTAACTCAAACTATTTATATGTCAATAAAAAAGCGGAAGAACTCTTAGGCAAAGATGCACATGAATTAATTGGAAAAAATTTATGGACTGAATTTCCTGAAAAGGAAGGAGATTTGTTCTATGATAAATATCAAATAGCGGTAAAAACGAGAAAACCTATAAGTTTTGAAAACTATTTTGAACCTTGGAATCGTTGGTTTGAAAATAGAATTATCCCCTCAAACGAAGGGATATTGATATTTTTTCATGAAACTACTCATAAGAAGGACACTGAAAATAAAATAAAGAAAGCATATAACATAATTAATAAAAGTTCTTCTGTAGCTATTTTATGTAAAAATGATATTAATTATCCGGTTGAATTTATATCAGAAAATGCATCAAAATTAAGTGGTTATCATTATAAGGACTTTTTAAAAAATAAAATTGCTATCCCTGAACTTATTCATCCGGAAGATTTTGAATATATAAGTTCAATTCTATTAAAATTAAGTGAGAAAAAAGAACAGGATAGTATTAAACCTAAACCATTTAGAATTGTCACAAAAAATAAAGAAATAAAGTGGGTTGAAACTATTTTTGATGCGATTAGAAATGAACAAGATGAAGTAACACATATCCAGGGGATTGTGGAAGATATTTCCGAAAGGAAAAAAGCGGAAGATTTATTGTTTAAAAGCAATCAACGGTTAAAAGATCAATTCAGTAACACGCCTTTAGCCTCAATAATTTGGGATACAGATCTGAGAGTATTAGAATGGAATAATTCTGCTCAACGAATTTTTGGATACACTGCTGAAGAGGCTATTGGGAAAAAGGCTAATGATATAATTGTTCCATCAAATTTAATTTCCGAAATTAATGAAGTTAGAGAAAATCTATTAGCTCAAAAAGGTGGATTTAGAAATACCAATGAAAACGTAACTAAAAGTGGTGAAATAATAATGTGCGACTGGTACAATGTTGTTTTAAAGGATTCTGAGGGTCAGGTAATAGGTATGGCATCATTAGTTGATGATATTTCTGATAAATTAAATTCAAAAAAATTACTTGAAGAATCAGAGCAAAAATATAGAGATATTTTCGAAAAATCAGTTGATGCAGTTCTTATTATTAAAAATGGAAAGTTTGTAGATTGTAATAAATCTACATTGAAAATATTTGGTTATAAAAATAAACAATCATTACTTCAAATTCATCCGTCAGTATTATCACCAGAAACACAATCTGATGGAAAATCTTCTTATATAAAAGCAGAAGAAATGATGAAAATTGCCCTGGAAAAAGGACATAATAGATTTAGATGGGATCACAAGCAAAAAGACGGACATGTTTTTCCTGCCGAAGTTTCTCTCACAAGAATTGATGATTCTGATAATATACCTACAATTCATGCAGTTTTAAGAGATATTACTAACAGAGTAAAAAAAGAAGTGTTGGAAGATGTTTTGTATAATATCTCAAAGGCAGCATTGACAATTAAAGATTTTAAAGAATTTAGTTTATTTATTAAAAACGAACTACACAAAATAATTGATACAAGTAATTTTTATATAGCTCTTTATAATGAAGAAACAGATACTTTCAGCATTCCGTTTGTTATTAATGATATGGGAGAAACAAAAGAATTTTCTGCTAAAAAAACATTGACGGGATATATATTAAATACCAAAAAACCATTATTGGTAAACAGAGAATTACATAATAGATTAATAGAAGAAGGTGAAGTTGAATTGGTTGGAATAGATTCTAAAGTATGGCTGGGTGCACCATTAGAAATTAAGGACAAAGTATTTGGAGTAATCGTAGTGCAAAGTTATGATAATGAAAATGCTTATAATGAAAATGATGTAAATTTATTAGAATTTGTTGCAGATCAAATCAGCACTATTATTCAACGTAAAAATGCAGAAAATGAACTAAATGTAGCTTTAACTAAAGCACAAGAATCAGATAGATTAAAATCTTCTTTTCTGGCAAACATGAGTCATGAAATTAGAACACCTATGAATGGTATAATTGGTTTTTCTGAATTTTTTTTAGAACCAAATTTATCAGAAAATAAGAGAAGAGAATATGCTAATATTATAATTAACAGAAGTAAACAATTACTATCAATTGTGAACGATATTTTGGATATTTCAAAAATTGAGGCAGGTATAATAAAATTAAATTATGAGAGTGTTAATATAAATAGATTGTTAGATGATTTATACAAATTCTATAGTTCACAGGCACAGGTAAGTAATATCTCATTAAATTGTATAAAAGGGCTGGAAAATTTTAAAAGTGTCGTTGAGATTGACAAAATAAAGCTAAATCAAATTTTGACGAACCTATTGTCTAATGCATTTAAGTTCACAAATAAGGGAAGTGTTGAATATGGATATCAGTTGATAGAAAATATGTTACAATTTTATGTAAAAGATACGGGGGTAGGAATTGATAAAAAACTTCAAAACAAAATTTTTGATAGATTTACTCAGGTCAATAACAATTTAAATGAAAAAAACAAAGGAACAGGACTTGGTTTATCAATTTCAAAAAAGTTTGTCGAATTATTTAATGGCGAAATTTGGATTTCATCAAATAAACAAGGCACTACCGTTTATTTTACCATCCCTTATAAAAAAGCTAAGTCAACTTCAATATCTACAGTTATTGAAGAAAAAAAACAAACATTTCAAGTAAAAAATAAAGAAATAACTATATTGGTTGCCGAAGATGAGGAGTATAATATGTTATATATTAATGAACTTTTCTCAAATACAAAATTTAAAATGATTGAAGCCACTAATGGGAAAGAAGCTGTAGAATTATTACATAAACACCCTAAAATTGATTTGGTATTAATGGATATAAAAATGCCTGTTATGGATGGAAATGAAGCTATGAAAGAAATAAAAAAAATAAGACCTCAATTACCCATAATAGCGCTTTCGGCTTTTGCAATGGAATCTGATAAAGAGATGGCTTTAAATAATGGTTTTGATTCTTATTTGACAAAACCAATTGATAGAAAACGACTATTTGAATTGATTAGTAAATATGCAAACTAAAAATTGATTCTTTTGAAAATATTTCTTGTAGCGGTACTTCTTTTATTTACGACATCCAGTTTATATTCTCAAAAAGATATAATTGAAAATAACATTAAAAAAACGATAAATACTTTTTTTGCAGGTTTGCAAAGTGGTGATACAATACTTATTAAAAAAGTTATAAATCGCAACTTAAAATTACAAACAACATTTGTAAATAAGGAAGGAAAAAGCGTTTTAAAAACAGAAACAAAAGAAGCTTTTTTCCAGGCTGTTTCAAAGAAAGATCCAACGGCTATTTGGTTTGAAAAATTGTTATCAATGGATATTAAAATTGATGGAAATCTGGCGAGTGTTTGGACTCCTTATGAGTTTTATTTAAATAATAATTTTAGCCATTGCGGAGTAAACTCATTTCAACTTTTTAACAACAACGGCGATTGGGAAATTATATATATTGTTGACACAAGAAGAAAATTAGGGTGTAAGTTATTTGATTGACCCTCAATATTTATATAGAATAATTCTAAATAATTAATTAACTTAGCATTAAGAATAAAAATCTATGTCAATTAAAAAACATATCTTGAATCCTGAAAAATGGGTCGGTTTGCATGCTGACTATCTTTTCAATTATACCATTAGTAGAATTAACAATCATGATTTAGCAAAAGATTTAGTTCAAGATACTTTTTTTGCAGGATTAAAAGCTATGAATAATTTTCAAGGAAAAGCAAGTGAGCGAACCTGGTTGATTTCTATTTTAAAACGAAAAATTATTGATTATTATCGTAAAATAAATTCTGCTAAAGGAAAGGCTGAAGTGAAAATGAATTTTTATTCTGATGGAGATAGAGAAGGAGAATGGATTGAAGAACGTGTACCTTCAGATTGGGGAAGTGATATTGAAAAAAGAATTGAAAATGAAGAATTATTTAATGTACTGGAAAAGTGCATTGGGAGCTTACCAGAAAAATATGCGATAGTTTTTAGAATGAAGACCATTCAACAATTCGACACTGAGGAGGTCTGTAAGGAACTAGATATAACCTCGTCAAACCTTTGGGTAATTATTCACAGAGCCCGAACTCAGTTGAGAAAATGTATGGAAGAAAATTGGTTTAGAAATTAAAAAATAAATTATGAAATTAACCTGTGATGAAGCAACTGCAATTTGTGATAAAAACCAATATGGAGAAACTACTCTGCTGGAGAAAATAAAACTTAGGTTGCACGTTTTTTTATGTAAAAAATGTGGCCTTTACTCGAAACAAAACAATATAATGACAAAATGTTATCATCAGCATAAAGGACTAAATGATCATCATGAAGACTGCTTATGCCATAAAGAAAAAAAAGTGATGAACAAAAATGTGAAAGTAAAAATGTAACCACTAATTAATAAATCAAAAACCTTAAGGCGGAACTTATATTAAGTTCCGTTTTTTTGTACTTTTATAAATAAAAAGGAATGTATATTTTACCTGATAAAATACACGATTATGTTGTAAACCATACTCAAAAAGAACCAGTTCTATTACAACAATTAAATAAGGAAACCTGGCAAAAAATATTGAACCCTCGTATGTTAAGTGGTGCTTTTCAAGGGCGTGTTTTAGCAATGATTTCTAAATTAATTGAGCCCAAGAAGATTTTGGAAATTGGAACTTATACGGGTTACTCGGCCTTATGTTTAGCAGAAGGCTTGCAAAAAGAAGGCACTTTAATCACTATTGAAAAAGACGAAGAATTAGAGGAATTTGCAAAAAAATATTTTGATAAATCCGGCTACAAAGGTCAAATAACGCAACTGATGGGAGATGCAATAACTATTATTCCTTCGTTAAATGAAAAGTTTGACCTGGTTTTTATTGATGCGGATAAATCAAACTACAGCAATTATTTTAATTTGATAATTGATAAAATGAATTCTGGAGGTGTAATAATATCTGACAATGTATTGTGGAGTGGGAAGGTTATTGAAAAAATTGACCCAAAAGATATGGATACCAAAGCGCTGGTTGCATACAATAAATTGTTAAATTCAGATGATAGAATTGAAACTGTTTTACTTCCAATTCGTGATGGTTTAACTATAAGTAGAGTAAAATAACATGAATTCTTCAACACAAAATTGCACATTCTCTTATAATTACTTATCGCAATTAAATAGCCAAACATAATTCAAAGTTGAGTAATTTTTTGAACGTAAAAAAAGGAGAAATTGTTTATCGTAAACAATAATTGAATAGAGCATTTCCAAAACTACTTTCCTCTTTTAATTGGGCCTGTAATATCATCAACAATAGTATCCTTTATTTTATTGACAGGTTTTGAAAAATCATCAAGGTTCTCTTTTACCTTGTTAACTTCATCTCTAACTTTTGAAGCAACATCAATATCAATATCGTGTTTTTCGGCACTATTTTTAATTTCTCTCTTAATATCATTGGTTGCATCTTTTACTTGACGCATACCTTTTCCTAATCCTCGAGCAATTTCCGGTAGTTTATCAGCACCAAAAAGCATGACCACAATAAGTAGAATTACAAAAATTTCAGGGCCGCTAATAAATAAATACATTTTAAAATGTTTAGATTGCAAAGATAATTAAAAAAACCATCACTATTGGTCGATAAAAAAGACATTTTATAGAACTCTTTTAACGAATCCCTTTTTTTATTTATAGCGCCAACTGATTAAATCTGCTCCTTTTGGAGCACTTAAAGCAATACGCTTCATAATTTTGGGTACATACATAGTATTGTATCGAAGTCTTGATATATGATTAGGATTTTCATGATCTCCATTCCAACAATGTTCGGCTCTATCTCCATAATCAACCTCACCGTCATAGTAAGGATCAGTGGTGCTTTCCAGAAAGTCTTCCATTAGATACACGGCATTATTAAGGTAATAATTATCCATATCTCCACAATAGATGTGAATTTTCCCTTTCAGTTTATCACCTAATTTATCCCAATCACGTTCAAGAATATATCTTAGATCATAATTTTCCTTCCAATAGTTAGCAACATTCGGGTTTATTTTTCCAGTATATTTGTCCCACATACGAACAGGATATCCATCCTCTCCTTGTGGTGAATAAGTGGCCTCCCAAATATCCCATTGACCTCCAGACCTGGATTTATTGCCCAATACAAGCTCGAGATGATTAGACTCTCTCAGAGAGGCACTGATATTGCCTAAATAATCACGATGAGAGGGAACTTCTAATTTTTTATGTTCACTTTTATAAAAATAGGCGTTTTCATCTTCATAAATATTCGTTAGGCAATAACTTCTAAAATCTATTGGATCGGGACATGCAGCAAAACAGCCGTTATATTCATCAGGGTATTTAACCTGAACGGCAAGGGCTTCCCAACCTCCCGTTGAGCCACCATAAAGAAAACGAGACCACCCCTCTCCTTGACCTCTAAACTCTTTCTCTATATATGGAATCAATTCATGGGTTATAGCATCACCATAAGGCCCTTGACTTGCAGAATTGACCGCATAAGAATCGTCATAATAAGGAGTTGGGTGTTGAATTTCAATTATTAAAATCCTTGGAAAATCAGGTTCGTTCCAGCGTTTATAAAAATCATAAGCTTCTTTCTGTTGAATAATATTGTACCCATCTAAACCGAACCTCTCAGAATATTCCGGTTTTAAATCGGCATCGGGTGAAGAGGTTCTAAACCCGCCAAAATTAGAAGGGAAATGCCCATGAAAAATCATTAATGGATATTTAGCTTCAGGATGCTCATCAAACCCTTTAGGCACCAAAATATGCGCACCCAAATACATATCTCTTCCCCAGAATTCAGAAAGCTTTTCCGATTTTATTTTAACATGCTTAATCCATTTAGTATCTTCTGGTTCTTCAATTTCAGGGATGATCTGATCCATAACAATATCGACCGTTTCAACACCTTTTCCCGTAATCTCAACTTTTACGGGGATACTGAATAAATTCCCGGGAGATTTATTCCATTTTTGACCTTCTCCATTGTCCATTGGTAGTTTTACTGTTTGTCCGGTTGCAAGGTTGAACGTTTCGTAAATATGTAATAAGGCTTGCATATAATAGGTTCCCGGTTTGATGTTTTTAATATTTTCAACAGGGTATCCAAATACATTTTCATCAAAGAATATTTTTTCCCCTGAAGTCAATGCTTCAACATTTAAAC
>PVMS01132307.1_pt1 | contig 14146 bp, 10 predicted proteins | sample 1853461 | NCBI WGS metagenome assembly PVMS01 (sample SAMN08582032, study PRJNA380276) | Marine sediment metagenome, whole genome shotgun sequencing project. | isolation source: ocean sediment barecode stripped | collected 2017 | reverse complement strand
GACGACGCATACCGGCGGGCGTTTTTCGTCATCGTAGGGATAAACATTTTGGCCTTCGGATTTGAGATGACCAATCTGACTATTCATCACGATGATCTGATGCATATGTTCGCTCCCCCAGAACTGCTTGGGTATTATCTGGGGCGGTTTAGCGTGGGACGGCTTCATCAATTTACCCAGAATGCTTACATTATGCCCTTTCTGCAGCTATTCGAAGGTATATGTGTGATGACCTTATACGGGCTGCTGATCTCCTACTATTGGGGACTCCGGAGGACTACGGAAATCATCCTCGTGTCTGCTATTGTCTCGATTTTTCCATACATGGGGCAGATGTATCAATACAATACCAATATGGCCATATATCCGATTGCTTATTTGCTGTCAGCTCTTGCCGTTATTTTCTCAACGAGAGCAACAATTAAGCATATTATTTTATCAGCATTTTTATTTATGCTTTCGTTTTCAATTTATCAAAGTGTGCTTGCCAATGCCGCAGTCATTTTTGGATTCTGGGCTCTCACCAACTTATTGTTTCAGCAGGAAGGAAAAACGTTCTTCTCTTTGAGTATGGCTAAGTCAGCCGCGTCTGCGCTGGTTTCCGTGACTGCCGGGGGCTTGATATATATGCTGATAATTTCTTTTATGGATATACCATTCGACAGCGCTCAGGGTGCTAACCGTGCATTCACTTTTACAGACGGCATAGACCTGTCATCCGCTGTGCTTCAAATAATTGAAGGAACGAGGAGCTTTTTCTTCTGGCCAGAAAATTATTTCCCAAATTATCTGAAAAAAATCCAGTTACTATTGGGTGTTGGAGCGGCCATTTTTTGTCTCTGGCTGCCCAATAATTGGCGAGAAAGGATCATCGCTGTTTTACTATTCGGTATATGCCTCTTCGCTCCACGAGTCCTGCAACTTCTTCATCCCGATGGCAATTACCATGAACTTACACTTACTGCTTATGCGGTGGTCATCGCCGGTTTTGTCATGATTATTCTAAGAGCGGAACACGTGATTTTTAAGAATTTATCGATTATTCTGACAATGGTTCTGATATTTGGTTATGCCCTGCAGTGTAACTGGATTTCAACAGTTAATTACCTGAACACCAATGCACATTATTCGACTTTGACACAGATCCTATCGAGAATTAAATCGTTGGATGTTGAAAACTGGCGAGAAACAAAGGTAGTAGTAGTCGGCAGTTATAAAATGCCGTCGGATTATCCTTTCAAAAGGGCAACCGGGGTGTCAACGATGTTTATAGACGCGATACACATGCGGAGATTCGCTCGTCTTTTGCGTGAAGATATTGAATTTGTGCCCGTAGAAGAAAATAATTATCAGGTATTAGATTATGCAGCCAAGCATGCGCCATGGCCCAGTCCGTCCAGTGTGGGTATGGTGGATAGCATGGGTGTGCTCGTATTGTCACATCAGTAACAAGGTAACTACAATATGTGACCTGAGTTGGGTACAATACGGTCATGAATAAGCAACTCCCAAAGAAAGGTCCAATTAGTGAGAGTCTGAAAAGGTCTACTCATAAAGGTATTAATGAAAATAGTGGTTGTTGGTTCCGGTGTGTCTGGCGCTCATACTGCCCTCACACTATTAGAACTAAATCATAATGTTGAAATGTGGGATGTTGGACGGCAAGAGGTCGCCTTTCCTGAAAAGGAAACATCTTTTCATGATCTAAAACGAAGACTCGATGATTCTATTGACTACTTTCTTGGGGATGATCTCAGGGGAATGGTGCCACCGGGGAAAGGCGAACTCCTTCGTTACCCTCCATCACGCCACTTTCTCACATCTCCTGAGGATCCTCTTTGGCCTTTCAAGTCGGCGAATTTTTTTCCATACGGCTCCTATAACAAGGGAGGCCTGGCAAACAGCTGGGGAGCCAATGCGCTGTCTTTCGATAATAATGATATGGCCGATTGGCCAATCTCCTTTGCAGACATGGAAGCCGCATACAAGACAGTTTACGATCGAATTCCTGTTGCAGGGCCCGCCAAGGACGACCTTACTCCCTATTTAGGCGGGAGCTATTGCACTCAACAACCTGTTCAACTTACGGGCGCTGACCAGGATTTGTTACAAGGCTACGCAAGGAAGAGGCGTCAATTGGAAAAGCTGGGAATCCGTATCGGCCAGGCTCGATTGGCGGTGATCACCGATCCAAAAAGGAAAGATGCGTGTGATTATTGTGATCGCTGTTTATGGGGCTGTCCTCGGGGCTCAATCTACAACCCCGTATTGAGTACCCTCAAAGCATGCGAGGCCTCCAAGGGCTTCCGCTATGTCTCAGGACGTTTAGTATTGTCACTTCTGACAAGTGAGAACCGAATAACCGGGATTCGCTATCTGGACACAGCAACCCGGAAAATTCATCAAGAACCCTGTGACGCAGTATTCCTGGCTGCCGGCGCTTTGCAGACAGGCGGCATTTTCTTGCGAACACTTAAGGCAGCCCGCCTTGAGATCCCTATCGAGACGGAAGGCATAATGGATACCAGCGTGGTTAAGATTCCCTTTGTAGCCCTTCGCAGCATTGGGCGGTCGCCTGAGACGCGGTCCTTTCAATTTAACCGGTTAATCATGGGAATGGTCGCTGAATCTGATCCTTGGCCAAACTATCTCCATGGGGAAGTGCTTCTATTGACCAGTTTGATATATCATCCTCTCATTGAGCAGCTGCCGTTTGACAGTCGACTTTCAAAGAAACTTTTTTTTACACTAAAATCAGCCCTCGGAACGCTAACTCTCTTTTTTCCCGACAAAATAACCCCCAAGAATCGGCAGGAACTTGTGGAGCATGGCGATCAATGGGAAAAGACACTGCTTCATTATCAACAAACTGAGGAAAAGAAAACATACATGCGGCAATCGATTGCGAGAGCCCGGGCTGCGCTTTGGCGGTTGGACTGTGTCCCGAAGGGCATTTTTCGGTCCCCTGATGGTGCTGGTATTCATTACTCCGGTACCGTTCCCATGGGTAAAGGGCCAAAAAGGTGTGACTCCTTAGGAAAATCAAACCTCTTTTCCAATCTGTACATTGCCGATGGGGCGGCTTTTCCTTCTTTGCCGAGTAAATCTATTACCATGTCTTTAGCAGCCCACGCCACCAGGGTTGCAAGACAAGCGAAGCTATAATAATGATTACAAAACCCCTCTTTCCGCTTTGGCAAATAGATCAACAGGAGTATCAAGCTGTTTGTGCGTATCTGAGTGTTTCTCCCAAAATGCACATTTACGAAAAACTATTTGAATATTTTGCCAACGCTCCCTTTCGGTTCGACCGCTCACGGGGATTTTCCTATTTTCTTGCCAAGTCTAAACTGACTAGGTTTCGCATCGCCCGCCTTGACCTGGTGACCAAGCTGTTTTTTCCCAACCATCCAGTTCGGCATATCCTCAATGGAATAATAGCTCTACATGAATGCGATGGAGAGGGGTATTCCCAAATGGCGGCGCCTCCCAGAGGTTGGACGGTCCCCTTTTTTCTGCTTGGCTGGGCGATCATGTTCAGCGCGTCGTTCGCCATCACAACAGTCTGGCTTTGCTGGCAATTTGTTTTTTATCTTTGTGGGTGGCCTTTACAACCTAAAGATGATGTCGCCGGAAAGCGTATTCTGATAACCGGCGTAAATCGTGGTCTTGGACTTGATCTTTTGCTGCATTCATTGGAGCAGGGTGCGGAGGTGGTTGGAACTGTAAGAAACCGTGACAACCTCGACAGTGTCATGGCTCAGCTGCCGGCAGAGGCGCCGGTGAAGATCCTTGTCGCGGACCTCTCCCAAGCCGGGGCTTTAGTGAAGGTTTTAAATCAAAACCAAATTACTAACGACTCGGTCGATATCGCCATATTGTGTGCCGGTGTCAAATACTCTGGGACCTCGGTCCTTTCCATGTCACGATTACGGGATACCTTTGAAGTAAATTGTTTTTCCAGTATTGATCTTGCCCAATGGCTATTCAGTTCCGGTAATAAAACAACTCTGGTTCTTGTTTCGAGCATTGGGCGTTGGCATGGCATGCATTTGAGTTGCGGATACAATGCCTCCAAAGCAGCGCTGAGTATTTGGGGGGAAAGTCTGGAAATGGAGCTTCGTTTCTTGGGAAACCGCGACTGTAAAATCATGATCGCAGAACCGGGGATTTTCGAGTCGGGTATGATGGTACAAAAAGGAGTCAACAAGCTTTTGTTTGCTTCAAGGCGAGAACTGGCCGAACGAATTATTTCCGGAGCATTGAAGGGTAAGAAAGTTTTGCGTTACCCCTTTTGGTTTGCCCTACTGACTTGGATGCTTTGCCTGGGCGGGCGAAGCCTCCGCTACCATCTTTTCGCCCGCAACAAAAGGTAGATTCTTCCTCATGACTTCTGGAGCCCAGTGGGCACATCTCATAGTCAATGCAAATGATTATGATAAAAAATACCCAATGCAAATTGGTTGCTTTACAAATTTAAAGCATATTGAGAAAGAGATCAAATCCTGCTCTATGGATGTTTATCTGTTTCATGATACTCATTAGGGGACTCAAGGGCATAAAATAGCTGCTGATACATTAGTGGATTATTTAGAAATTGTCGGGAGACAACAAAAATCTGTTCCTCTGTGACCACATAAGTTATTCAATAAAATATAACTCATTGATAATAAAAACTTAAACATGACATCCCCAATAGAGAAAGCTACTGTTACTGATCCTGATCTCATAACTGTCATAATGCCTTGCTATAATGGTGAAAAATATCTGCATGAGGCGATAGACAGCGTACTCGGGCAAAGTTATCAAAATGTTGAACTGGTTGTAGTTGACGACGGTTCGACAGATGGTTCGAAGGATATTATTCGTAGTTATAGACATAGAGTAAAGTTCCTAGAACAACAGAACAGGGGACCGTATCCGGCACGCAATCGCGGCATCCGGGAAGCATCCGGAAAGTTCCTGGCCTTTCTTGATGCCGATGACTATTGGAGTCCGGATTTTCTTGAAGAGACTTACAATGCACTGCAAAATAATGACCTTGCGGCGTTGGCGTATTGCGGCTGGCAGAATGTGGGCCTACCCCACAAACAATCCAAACCGTATATTCCACCGGACTATGAAGCGGACAACAAACTCGAGTCTTTCCTGCGGGCCGCAGCGCCTTGGCCGATTCATGCAGCCCTGGTGCGGTGCAGCGTAATAGAAGAGGTGGGAGGCTTTGACGAACGTTTTGCCACCTGCATGGACTATGATCTGTGGCTGCGAATCGGGGCAGGTCGTCCGATTGTGCGGGTGGAGAAAGTAATGGCTTTTTACCGGCACCATATAGAGGGCCAAATAACTTCAACACAATGGAGGCAGGCGCGTAACGTCTGGCTGGTAAAGAAAAAATTCGTGGAGTCATATCCGGCTCTTGTTGCGGGTATTCCGGCAAAGAGTTTGACGGAATTAGTCGATGGCGCTTTGCTGCAGAGAGGCTTTGATGCCTATTGGAAGCGGGACCTGGTATCGGCTCAGAAGATCTTCCGTTTGGCGCTGCGGGCAGGGGGCTGGCGGGCAAAAGATCTGAAATATTTATTACCCGCACTCCTGCCTGAATCTCTTTATTGTAACATTATTGGTCAGGCTGATAAGCGTTGATTTATGTGCAATTCTGTCCCCATCCGGTCGGAAATGATATCAGGTAACTTTTTAAGAAATACAATCCTTTAATGTTGTCATTTCGAACGAATGTGAGAAATCTTTACAGTTTGCAAATATCATAAGCCTTTAAGATTTCTCGTCGCAAGCTCCTCGAAATGACAGCACCTGATTTTAAAGTTGTTAATTCGAATGAAGGAAATCGTCATTTCGAATAAAGAGAAACAATATAAATGAACCCATTTATGGCATTTCGAATGAATATGAGAAATCTTATGGCTTTTATATGACAACAGGAAAACATGAGTTTTTATACAATAGAATTCTAAAAGCACCCTGGCTGCCCTGGCGTCTGAGGAACAAACTCGAGAAATGGACGGAAACAAAAGGCCGCTCCAGGTATCCGGGTCTTTACAATCTGCTGCATTTCGGCCGTGTGAAAGAAATCGTCAAGGCTGTTACGCAGGGACCTCATCATCATTTTTTCGGGTACTACGACAAGTCTCCCTGGAATAAATCCGGCAATCTGCTGCTGGCACATGAAGCAGAATTTAATAATCATCCGCCTCAGGCTAATGAGACGGTTACAATAGGTGTTATTCACTTGAACGAAGGTAATCGTTTTCAGTCGCTTGCTGTGACCACAGCCTGGAACTGGCAGCAGGGCGCCATGCCACAGTGGCATCCGAAAGATCCGGAAAACCTTTTTTTTCATAATGATCGCAAAGGTAAAAGTTTCGTAGGTATTGTACGTGACACCGGTGGAAAAGAAGTTGCTGTTTGCGACCGTCCCATTTATGCAGTAACACCTGATGGAGAGCAGGGATACAGTCTTAATTTCGCGCGCTTGCATACACACCGGCCCGGTTATGGTTATGCAGGTGTTATTGATCCCTGGCATGACGATCCGCAACCAGATGAAGATGGAATATTCAGCATAGATCTAAAAAGCGGTGAATCGCGTCTGATTGTTTCCCTGAAGCAACTGGCAAAATTAAATCCTAAACCGGAAATGCAGGGGGTTTTCCACTGGGTAAACCATATCCAGGTAAGCCGTGAGGGAAAACGTTTTGCTTTTTTTCATATCTGGCGAAGTGGGGACACCGGTTGGAGTGTCCGCCTTTATACCGCCAATAGAGATGGCTCGGAACTTCGCTGCCTGTTGAATTCTGGCATGATTTCTCATTATGACTGGAAAGATGAAAAGAATATTTTGGTATGGGCCAGGCACCCTGAAATTCCTGTTAATCACTTTTTGCTCTGCAGCGATGATGATCAAACAATACATATTGTTGGAGAAGGAATACTGACCGAAGACGGTCACTGTAGCTTCTCGCCCGACGGACGATGGGTTTTGAACGATACCTATCCGGATGCATATGGTATGCGTACTCTCATGCTGTATAATTGGAAGAACAACCAACGAATCGATATTGCACGCCTGTATTCGCCCAAGGAGAGGTGGTGGGGAGAGATACGCTGCGATCTGCATCCCCGATGGAGTCTTGACGGCAGACAGATCTGTATAGATTCCGTGCATTCCGGTGAGCGGCAGATGTATGTCATTGACGTGGAGAATATTGTTTCATGAATCGTGTCATTATTCTCATGTATCATATCATTGATAACCCACTAGCATCCCAAGAGGAAAAATATTGCTGCACGCCGGCTAATTTTGAAAAACAGATGCGATTTTTGCGTGATTCGAATTACGTACCTGTCGGGCTGAATCAGTTCGTTAATGAACTTGATGGAAAGGGCTTATGCCCGGACAACAGCGTTGTCGTCACCTTTGATGACGGTTTCGATAACATGCTTGTCACAGCATTACCGGTTTTACAGAAATATGACATACCGGCAACAGTGTTTATCCTTTCGGACCGTATTGACCATACCAACGACTGGATGCACACACGTGGTTTTCCCAGCCGAAAGCTTTTGTCGAAATCACAGCTGCTCGAACTGAAAGACGCCGGAATATGTATAGGCAGTCACACGCGCACTCATCCACGTTTGACGGATATCAGTAAAGATCAGGTAAAGGATGAAATTAGTACGAGTAAAAAGATTCTGGAAGATACATTGGGTTCTGAAGTTGCCTATTTTGCCTATCCTTTTGGGTTATACAATGAAAACGCGCATGCGGCTGTCGTCCGGGCAGGGTATGTAGCTGCCTGTTCAACCCGTTCGGGTTTTAACAGGCAGGATATCGACCGGTTTGCTCTCCGCCGCATCGAGATTTACGGGAATGATTCCATACAGAATTTTAAGCGGAAATTGAAGTTCGGCGCAAATGATATAGGCCCGTTATATTCGCTGCAATACTATAGTTCTCGCCTTGCAGTGAAGTTAGGGTTGCGACAACATTAATAATTATGGGCAATTTTGTGTTGTTTTATATTTAGAGAGGTGCTCTTGTAAATATTTCCCAGATTTGTCATTGAGATTAAGGAGAAATTTTATATGTTTGCAGATGTTACGATCCTTCAAGATTTCTCGCCGCAGGCTCCTCGAAATGACGGCCCCCCCTTTTGTCAAATTGTCATTTCGAACGAATGTGAGAAATCTTAAAAAAGTTTTAAGCATCCAGCGTTCAGGAAAGATCTCTCCGACCTGAAGGCCGTTCGAGATGACAAACCGATGGAAATTGTGCGGGGACAGATTTGAATAAATCCAACAAAATGAATTCTTTTACATCGTGATAATCTGGGTCTAATTAATGGATTACAGCGTCATAATCTGCACATATAATCGCAGCTCAAATTTACCTGAGTGTCTGGGACGGCTGGCGGAACAGCGCGGGGTGGAAAACCTGGAATGGGAAGTGGTGGTAGTCGACAATAACTCCACCGATGACACCCGTGACACAGTAATGCGATTAGCCAGCGATCTCCCCGTGAATATCCGCTACATGTTTGAGAAGGAGCAGGGCCTCAACTACGCACGAAATACCGGCATCCGTGAATCCAAGGGTAACTGCTTTGGGTACATTGATGACGATATCCTCGTAAAATCGGATTGGCTGGCGGCGATAAACGAGTCGTTCCATGAACATGCTGCCGATTCGGTAGGCGGACGCATTCACCTGGAGCCCTCCCTTGTCCTGCCTGGATGGATTAAACCGGAAATGTACGGTTTTCTGGGATATCAGGATTTGGGGGAAGAATCGTTTGAAATGGATGGCAAAACCCACTATCCGTTTGGCGGCAACATGTGGTTCAACCGGCGGGTTGTCGAAAAAATCGGTTATTTCAACCCGCAACTTGGACGAAAGGGAAGCGGCAGCAAACGGTCGGAGCTTTTCAAGGGTGCCGAAACAGATTACTGCCATCGTCTAGCCGGGGCAGGGGGGCATATTTTTTACCAGCCTAAGGCCATTGTCTATCACCAGATTCTACCACTCCAATTGACCAAAAAATATTTCCGTACTATTCACAGCAACGCCGGCTACCAGAAGGCTTTTTTTGATAATCGCCAATACGGCCGGACTTTTCAAGGTGTTCCCAATTTCCTCTTTGCACAGACCGTCAGGGCCATTGGCCGCTACCTCATCCAACTTATGACAAAAGGCCCATCCGAGGCATTCAGGCAGCAAATGACCGCCGGCCACTTTCTGGGCCAGATAAAGGGATACATGGATGCAAGCCGCAAATCATGCTGAATTGTTGTGGGCTTCACCAGCCCAACCTGCTCTTTCCATATAAGACGTTAGTCTTCACATCAATCGAGAGCGCATCTTTACCCATAATTCTATGAAGTTATTGCATAAAACAAGGTTTTCTGTCATTATCCAAAATTCGTGAGTGCAATTGGGGACAGAGTTACTTGGAAAAAGGGGAGAGGCTTGAAATCTTAAAATTATTTCCGGGTAATATATGAATTTAGCAAAAGGTATACTCAACAGGATAAAACGCTTCGTTAGTCCGCCGCCATATCGTGAAAGAACTGTGGTGAAGATGGTGAGCAGAGATGATGGGAGACAGCTGCCGCCCTGCTTCCTGATAGGGGTATACCGTTCCGGTACAACGCTGCTTCGTTTTGTTCTGGACAGTCACAGCAATATAGCCGTACCGCCGGAAACAAACTTTCTGGAAGAGATGGCTGAAATGTGGCGCTCAGAATGGATGCGCAAGGGACTGGCAGGCGCCGGGACTGACGAAGAGAGGTTGCGACATCTGATCAAGGAATTCGCTGCTGGTGTATTAGATAATTACGCCGTTGCCAAGGGGAAGGGAAGATGGATTGATAAAACACCGGCATATACCGATATCCTCGATTTTCTGGATTATCTTTATGATGGAAATTGCAAGTATATTTTGCTGTACCGGCACGGGCTCGATGTGGCCAATTCTCTTGCCGGAAGTTATAAAAAAAATGTTCTCGGCGGTCCAGCTAAAAAATACGCGGATAGTTTGAGCGGCTCTTCAAAAGTAATATTTACAAGGTACTGGGCTGAACAGTGCGAAAAAATGATCAAATTTTCAGAATCACATACCGGACAATGTTATCGCATCCACTATGAACAGTATGCTTCAAATCCAGAAAAATTCCTCCCCCCTCTTTTTGAATTCCTCGAAGAACCTTGGGAGCAGGACGTTCTAAAATTCAATGAAAAACAGCATGATTTCGGCCTGCAGGATTCTGTTATAGCCTCTACCAAAACATTCGTACCCAGGACCGGGAATTATAAAAGCTGGAGTAAAGAGGATTTGTCAGAAGCAATGCAATTCGCTACTGCAACCCTTGCAAAGCTTGGATACGATGTTGAAGAATGAAATAGAGGCAAGGACTGAGGTCTGAGGACTGTGGACTATGGAGCAGTGAGGAGTAAGGAGGAAAGGAGAAGAGGAGGGAAAAGATAGGACTGAGCAGTAAAGCGTTAGGACTGAGGACGAGGATCAGTCAGGAGTAAGGAGTAGAGGAGTTAGGAGGAAAGGAGAAGAATAGGAAAGACAGGACTTAGGACTAAGTGCTCTGGACTGAGTAAGGGCAAGAAAACAACTGATAGCATGTCATTTCGAACGCATGTGAGAAATCTTAAATCCATGACATCAGGAAACTTTAAGATCTCTCCGGTCTTACGACCGTTCGAGATGACGGGGTGGAAGCTGAAATGACACGAGTATTTCGAGATGACGACAAAATCGGGAATGAAAATTGCATAAAAAATTGCTGATGAATTTATAAAACTCAACATTGCATATACCTAGATCTAATGTCATCAATAGATATTTCAGTAATAATATGCACCCATAATCGGGCATTCATGCTTCCCGATGTCCTGCGTTCTATTGAAAAGACTGAAATTCCTGAGAGTACAAAGATTGAACTGATCGTGGCCGACAATGCCAGCAGCGACAATACTTTCCAGGTTATCACCGCGCATGCAAGAAAAAGCAGATTCCAGGTCAGGGGTTTGCAGGAACCAAAACAGGGCAAAACGTATGCCCTGAATGCCGCTATCAAAATAGCTGCAGGTGATCTGCTGGCGTTTGTTGATGATGACCATATCATCCCTAATGGCTATTTCAAGGCGATTCGTTCCGCGGTGGAGAATTACCCGGATGTTAACCTATTCTGTGGCAGGATAACGCCGAACTGGGACGGGACCGAACCCTCGTGGATTCATGATGACACCAGGTACCCTATACGACCCTTTCCGATTCCGAACTTCAATATGGGAGAGAAGGTTTTAGAGGTCCAACTGAACAAAGGCATGTTCATTCCGGGAGCGGGAAACCTGGTCATTAAAAAATCGGTTTTCAAGAATATCGGTCTGTTCAATGAAGAGTTCGGACCAAGGGGGCATAATCTTCAGGGCGGAGAAGATATCGAATTTGTCAGGCGGGCACTGAGGCAGGGGGAACGCCTTATGTACATCCCTGAAATTCTGCAATACCACCAGGTGGAGAAGGCGAAATTGAGACTCAACTATTTGATCAAGAAAGCCTATTACAGATCAATGGCAGCATATCAACTGAACGAGGAAAAAGTATCCGGTCCCATTCCACTGTATTTTTATAGAATGGCTGCTACAAACCTGCTGAAATCCATCTTTTCTCTCAGGCAGGCCGCCCGCCGTTATTACATGGTAAAACTGGCCTCCGTCATGGGGGAAATACAAGGGCATAGAAAAGGGCATGCGCATGAGTAGAGCGGAGCAGCAGGAGAATCCAGGTATAGTGTTGAAAGTCCGGAAGACCATTGTCCATTACAGGAAGCGCCTGTTATGGTGGTGGCGGGATATGGTCTTCCCAATATTGAAACCGGAATTTAAGCGCCCGGTTTTCGTTGTGGGCTGCTCACGATCCGGCACCACTGCAGTTTATAATGTACTCGGCATGGCGCCGGAACTGGCTACCATGCGCAAGGAATCCCATGATTTCTGGAATATGCTTCATCCTATGACGGAAAATAACTGGAATTCCCATATCCTGACTGAAAAAGATGTTACTGGGAGGGATAGAAAGGAGGTCCCGAAATTTTTCTACCGGTACCTCGGTGCCAAAAGGTTTTTGGACAAAGCCAACCAGAACTGCTTCAGAATACCTTACCTGCACGCCCTGTTTCCCGATGCTTATTTCGTCTATATAAGGCGTGACGGCAGGGACAATATAAATTCCATGATTCACGGCTGGGGCCGTCCGCTGGAATACGGGACCTGGTCGCAGGATCTGCCGGCCAGGGTGGAAATTGACAATGGCATTTACACCCGCTGGTGTTTCTTTCTTTTCAACGGCTGGCGGGATTTTACCTCGAAATCCATCGAGGAGGTATGCGCAGCGCAGTGGATCGAGGCAAACAGGGCGGTTTTGAACGCGAAAAATATTATACCAACAGACCACTGGGTGGAAATCGTCTACGAGGATCTCCTGGGTAAGCCGGTGGAAACCTTCAGCAGTGTTTTCTCCCAATTGAATATAAGCTTTACCGATTACATCCGGAAACATTGTGAAAACCTTTCTTCAAAACCGTACAATGCCTTTTCCAAACCTCGTCTGAACAAATGGAAAGAGGAGAATAGGGAGCGGATAAAACGGATAATGCCGATGATTCATGGAATGATGGAAACCCTGGGGTACGGTAACAGAGAGGATGGCTGATCCTGTTGATTAATAAACCTTTCCAGCAAATAAGGATCATATAGACAAAAATGCGAAGAATTATTTTATTTGTCATCTTTTTCATATTGCTGCCTTATTGCTTTACCAGGCCATGGATCGGCATGCTGATTTATTCATGGATCAGTTACATGAACCCGCACCGCTATGCCTGGATTGAATTCCCATTTGCAGAGATAGCAGCGATAGCTGTTCTGGCGGGCTACCTGGCCACCAAGGACAAAGACAAGTTCCACATGGAAAGGGAGACAGTAATTATCCTGATCCTCTGGGCCTGGTTTGTCCTGACAACATTTACCGCCTTCAATTTTTCGGTTGCCTGGCCGATGTTGGAAAAGACCTCGAAAGTCCTGCTGATGGTGCTTATGACCCTGCCGCTGATCAACACCAAGGACAAACTGCGCTACCTGGTCCTGGTCATTGCGCTTTCCCTGGGGCTGCTCGGCCTGAAGGGCGCGGTTTTTTCAGCAATTACAGGTGGTATCCACAATGTGAGGGGACCGGATAATTCCTTCATTGCAGGAGAGGGAGATTTTGGTCTTGCCCTGAACATGACCCTGCCGTTGCTTTTTTTTCAAGCCCGGAATGAAAGCAAAAAATGGATGAAGATCTTGCTTTATGCCTGTTTCCTGGGCAGTATAGTATCGGTTATCTTTACCTTCCGGCGCGGCAGCTTTTTAGCTTTGGCCGTAGTCATCTTTTTCCTCCTTCTTAAATCGAACAGAAAAATAATTGCCGGAATTCTTGTCGCTGCCGCTATTTTCAGCGCCCCTTATTGGATACCTGAAAAATGGTTTGGCAGAATGGATACCATTAAAACTTATGAGGAAGATTACTCTGCCATGGGCAGGATCAATGCCTGGAAAATGGCCTGGAACATTGCTCTGGACTATCCGATAACCGGGGGAGGATTTGAAACCTGGAAGACCGTTTATAGGGCAAAATATATACCATACCCCGGAGCCATCATTGCCGGCGACGTTCACTCAATATATTTTGAGATGCTCCAAGAACAAGGATTTATCGCATTCGGTTTCTTTATGGCACTTCTGGCCTCGGTTCTCTTATCCATGCAGAGGCTTAAATGGAAATTTAAGAACATAAAGAGCTGCAGTTGGATCTGCAATTATGCCGATATGCTGCAGGTCAGCATCCTGGCATATATGGCTGGTGGAATATTTCTCGGGAGAGCTTATTTTGACCTCTTCTACCACCTGGTTATCATAAGTGTACTTGTAAAGGTTTTTGCACAACGGGAACTTGAAAAAATCAGTCAAAGTGAACAACCCCTGGACGAGGTGCGGGACTTTACGGGGATATCTAATTTCTGCTGTCATCAGGGTGGTTGTTCACTTTGACTGATTTTTTCAAGTTCCTGTTTT
>PVMS01002953.1_pt1 | contig 14149 bp, 11 predicted proteins | sample 1853461 | NCBI WGS metagenome assembly PVMS01 (sample SAMN08582032, study PRJNA380276) | Marine sediment metagenome, whole genome shotgun sequencing project. | isolation source: ocean sediment barecode stripped | collected 2017 | reverse complement strand
CATGGCTTCGAGAGATTGGCTTGAAGCAACGCTCGATATTGGCCAGCTCGTGATTGTCGATCCGCTCGCTCCGGATCGAAAAGTCGGCAAAGTGTACGTATATCCGGCCGGCGACCGATGGGAAATCTCAGGCTATTACCGTCGCGACAAGAGCGATCTTTGGCACCCGTACCTGATCAATATGGATGCGGCCCTGGGGCTAAAGCACCTAAAGGTGTCGGATACCGCGCTGTTGCAACGTAATGGAGAAGGCCCGCTAGAGGTTCTACCTTAGATTTGGTCGATCCTAATCCTGTGCAGCGGTCTCTGTTTCCACGCCAGCGTAAAATACCCAGACGTTTTCCTCGCCAGTGAGCAGTTCAATGTATTTTGGATGAACGAAAATGTTCTCGCGGCCCGATTTGATCTCTTTTAGAACGCCCGCGTCGCATAATTGTTTCAGGTAGACAGACGCGGTCTGTCGTTTCGCGATTCCCGCATCAACCAGGTTGCCGATACGACAATAGGGTTGTTTGAACAAGAGTTCGACCAGCTCCCAGGTATACGTCTTCGGCATTTTGTATTGCACAAACTCCGCGGTATGTTCCATAAGCTCGCGAATCGCTTTGATCTTATCGGTCGTCCAGATGCAGGTTTCCTCGATGCCTTCGAGGATAAAATTAACCCACGGCGTCCAGGCCTGTTCCCGCGTTACGTTTTGCAGCAACCGGTAGTAGGCGGCTTTGTTGCTGATAATGTAACGGCTGAGGTAAAGAATGGGTGAGTCCAGCAGGCCATGTTCGACCAGAAATAAAATATTGAGAATGCGCCCGGTTCGGCCATTGCCGTCGGCAAACGGATGTATAGCCTCGAATTGGTAGTGCTGCACCGCCAGCCGCACGAGGGGGTCGATGTCGGTGCCGTTGTGCACGAAGTCCGCCCAGTTATCCAATTTATCAATCAGCAGTTTCTGGCCTTCGGGCGGTGTGTAGATCACCTCGCCGGTCATTCGATTCTTCAGTCGAGTGCCGGATTCTGATCGGATATCCAAGTCGATACCTTTGATAGTGCTGCAGATTTGAATAGCCATATCAGTTGTCAGCATGCCGCGTCGAACCATCTTTGTGCCCTCGAAAAGGGCGGTTCGGTATCGCAGTGCCTCCTTGGTCGCAGCGTCGGCCTTGTCCTCGGCAATATCGGCGTACTCGAACAGTTTGTCCGTGGTGGTGACGATGTTCTCGATTTCGGAGCTGGCTCTCGCCTCCAATAGCGGCAAGGTATTGACGAGGACTGCTGCATTTGGGATCAATTCGGCGGCTTGTTTCATTTCCGCCAGGGCGACACGAGAATTAATGCATTGCTTGAGTATTTCGGTCGATTCGATCAGTTCTATTGGCGGCGGCAAGTCTGGCAGCGAATTATTTGGAATTTCAGGATTAAAATCAGTCATTTACAACTACTCCTAGCGTTTCGCTGCGTATGTTCGTGTAATCGACATGGTTGACAAACATGTCGAATAAAGCGAAGAAAATCGACATATTATCGAGTTTGGTCGATTCGATCGACATGTCAATAAAACATGTCGATTTTCTCTCGGTTATTCGACAGGTCATCAGTATATGTCGATGGCGTCGACACCGGCGTGAACCAGTTCGAGAAACGAAGAATTCTGTCTGCTGGCGACGAAAGATGCAGATTCGCGCGATCTTTGCTATAGAATGCGCCCGCGATCGACTACCGATCTCATCAACCTTTGAAAGGACACCACTAGTGAGCGTTAAAAGTGATATCGAGATTGCCCAGGCAGCAGACGTCAGGCCAATTACAGAAATTGCCTCGAAACTGGACATCCCGCACGAGTCGTTGATTCCCTATGGCCACGACAAGGCGAAGATCAACGCAGAATTTATTCGGTCTCTGGCAGACAAGCCAGACGGCAAGCTAATACTGGTTACCGCTGTTTCGCCCACACCCGCAGGCGAGGGCAAGACCACCACGACAGTTGGTTTGGGCGATGCCCTCAATCTGATCGGCAAGAAGGCGATCATGTGTCTGCGCGAACCAAGTCTCGGCCCTTGTTTCGGTATGAAAGGTGGTGCGGCCGGCGGTGGCTATGCTCAAGTCGTTCCGATGACCGATATCAACTTGCATTTCACCGGCGATTTCCACGCTATAGGTGCTGCCAACAATCTTCTCGCTGCGCTGATCGACAATCACATGCACTGGGAAAATCAACTGGATATCGACCCACGACGCGTCACCTGGCGCCGTGTAGTCGACATGAACGACAGAACCCTGCGTTCCATCACCTCGGGATTAGGCGGTTTTCACAATGGCGTTGTCCGCGAAGCCGGTTTCGACATTACTGTAGCGTCGGAAATTATGGCTATTTTCTGTTTGGCAACAGACCTGCAGGATCTTGAGAAACGTCTCGGTAATATTGTCCTGGGCTACACGCGTGGCAACGAAGCCGTATCGGTCAGCCAACTAAACGCGCAAGGCGCGATGACGGCACTGCTGATGGATGCACTGCAACCGAATCTGGTGCAGACCATGGAGAACAACCCAGCCCTGATGCATGGCGGGCCATTCGCCAATATTGCGCACGGCTGCAACTCCGTGATGGCAACGAAAACAGCGCTCAAGCTCGCTGATTACGTGGTCACTGAAGCAGGATTTGGTGCTGATCTCGGTGCTGAGAAATTCTTCAACATCAAATGCCGCAAGGCGGGCCTGAAACCTGACGCCGTTGTCCTGGTTGCGACCATCAAAGCGCTCAAGATGCACGGTGGCGTTGCCAAGTCTGATTTGGGTTCAGAGAACGTTTCGGCACTCAAGGACGGACTCAAGAACCTGGGCCGTCACTTACGCAATCTTGCGCAATTTGGCGTTCCGGTGGTCGTAGGCGTGAATCGATTTACAGCCGATACAGACGCGGAAGTACAGGCTGTACAGGAGTACTGTGAAGGCTTCGGTGTGAAGGCAATCAACTCGAATCATTGGGCCGAAGGTGGCGCCGGTGCCGTCGATCTGGCCAAGCAGGTTGTCGAAGTGGCCGACAGCGGTGCCTCGCAATTCCGTACTTTGTACCGCGATGACTTGCCGCTTTGGGAAAAAGCCAAGCGAGTCGCAACTTCAATTTATGGAGCGGATGACATCATCGCCGACAAAAAGGTGCGTGATCAATTTACGCAGTTTCAGGATGCGGGCTATGGGCATTACCCGGTCTGCATGGCGAAGACGCAGTACAGCTTCTCGACGGATCCGAATTTGCTTGGCGCACCGGAAGGGCACGTTGTTCCAATTCGCGAAGTCCGGCTGGCAGCTGGCGCCGAGTTCATTGTCGTCGTGTGTGGCGCGATAATGACGATGCCTGGACTACCGCGAGTGCCGGCAGCCGATGCAATACGCGTGAACAGCGACGGCCAGATCGAAGGACTGTTTTAGGTTTCCAGCTTGAGCAATTTGTCCGGCAGCAGGAAATGCTGCCGGGCAAGCTCGCTCGCCAGCAACTCCTGGCTGTAATAACGCTTTAGAGTCCTACCTGCGTTCTCAATCACGTCGACGTTTTCGCGGCGAAACGCAAACCATGATGACTGTTGCATGGCGCTGCGACGCTGATTGATCAGCTGCATGAAGAAGCAGGTGATAGTCTCGTGATACTTCGCCTCCACACCCAGTTTCAAGGTCAAGTTTCTAATTGCAGCACAAAATCGCTGCGTTGCTTCGTTCAGCTGCCATTGCTCGAGATAAAGCCAGGCGGCGTATACGTGTGACTCGTGGTTGAAGGATTCTGCGTCTATGCTTGCGCTTTCCAGCAACTCGATGGAGACATTTGGGGTTGCAACTGCGTTCATCGCGATTTCTCCTCAAGCATGTGGCTATCTGCAGCCGTAAGGTCGCAACCGTAGACCAACTTCAATTGGCCGATGACGTCCTGCGTGGCGTCCTGGAAGGGCGCCTTGCCCTCAAAGGCGTGCAAGACAATACCCTCCAGCAGATCGCCCAGTGACAGGTCGGTATATTCGGCCAAGGCCTTCAATACTTTTAAAAGGGACGTCTCAATGCGCACACCAGTTTGGGTGCGTGTGACGACTTTTGTGTTTATTTGGACTTCTCCGTTGGTCAATAGTTACCATGTTACCAAAATAACACGAATATTGTCCAGTTGAACGAGTACCATATGTGGCAGTTGATTCGCTAACAGGGCTGTTAGGTGCCAACAAGAGAAGAATTACAAAAAGGGTTCAAGCTCGGAGACTGGGAAGTGCTACCTTCGCGTCGCGAATTGCATCGCGGCGAAGAGATTGTTCGGCCGGAGCCCAAGCAGCTTGACGTGCTTTTGGCCTTAGCCAAGCGCGACGGCGATGTTGTGACTCGGGATGAGCTCGTCGATGAGTGTTGGGACGGAAGGCCGACTGCAGACGAGCCGATCAATCGCAGCATATCGCAGCTGCGCAAACATCTCGGTGACGAAAAGCCTTACCAATACATCGATGTAATAGTGAAGGCTGGATATTGTCTCAAGCAGCCCGTTATCCTTAACGAGCCGAGCGACAAGACAGTCGCGCCGGTAATTATCAAGACGCGCAAAGCGTCTCGTACTTGGGCCGCGGTAGCAGCGCTGGCGATTGTGGCATTGATCGTATGGAAGCTGGCTCCGGGGCCCTCGCCGCCCGTCACCTCAATAGCGGTATTGCCGTTTACTAATCTTTCTGGCGACCCTGGAAATGCTTACGTGGCGTCAGGATTTAAGGAGGAGTTGGTACATACGCTGCAGAACGTCCCCGAGCTCGCCATAAAAAATGTGCAGGTAGCGTTTGAGGGCATCCCGATTACGGAGGTAGCTGCGAGCCTTGGCGTTGACAGCGTCTTAGTCGGTGCCTTGCGCATGCAAAGTGACGAACTGAAATTTAGCTACCAACTCGTGCGAGGAGAAGACGGTGTCAATCTGTCCTCAGGCCAGGTCGAGGGTCCGCGAGAGCGGTTATTCGACCTGCAAGAAGAACTCGCAGTAAAGGTACTGACTCATCTCGGTGGAGACTCTGAGCAACAGTTGATCACATCCAGTCGCCCCGAGGATTCGGTCGCTTACGATCGTTATATGCTTGGCCAATATTTAATGGAGCGTCGTGGCAGCGCTGGAAATCTGGAGAAAGCAATAGCGCTGTTTGAAGAGTCCATCGAGCTCGATCCAGGCTACGGCCCTGCATATCTTGCTTTAGCAGAAATATACGTACTCTTGCCTGATTATCGTGGCGCTGATCTTGCCGAATCGCACGATAAAGCAATCCAGATTGTTAGCGAGGGCATCAACGCCGATCCGGCGATTGACGAAGCGGCTGCCGCGGTTTTCGGTTTTGTTTATCACAAACAGAAAAGGTGGATAGAAGCGCAGGAGGCATTCATTACTGCCACTAGCGCGCCGGTAGTGGAGTCAAACGCGTTCAATTGGTATTCGCTAATGCTCGGCAGCGTGGGTCGAATCGATGATGCGTTGGAACAGGCGCTCGCCGCTTTGGAGATTGATCCGAGTTCGGCAGTAATCAATGGCCGTATTGCGATTGTGTACACGTGGACGGGGGACAGCGAAAAAGCCAGCCATTATTTTGAGCGGGTCAGACAACTCGGCGGTAGTACTGCGACCAATCTATTCGCGAACGCGTTGCATTTGCTAAGGCTGGGTGAGAATGCAGAGGCGCGTAAACTGGCTGGCGCGGGCGTCGCGCTTGGCGGCGGTAACAGCGATTGGGTTGATCCGGTATTCGATGCGTTTGCAGACCCGTCGCGAACGGATGCGGCACTTAGCGCGCTTGATCAGGCTGCTGCAAACAATGAAGTTGGACTGCAGGTCGAAGTGACTGTGCGCGTTATTCTAGGTGACACTGACGGGGTGTTACGACTCGCTCGCAATCTTGTGCGACCCGGTCAGGCCTTCGAAACAGAGTTGCTATTTTTACCCGAATTCATGTCGCTCCGGGAACGGCCGGAGTTTCTGGAACTGATGACAACGCTCGGCGTCACTGATTATTGGGAACAAGCAGGCTGCGTCTGGAAGAACCTCGCCGTCGAATGCAACTAGTCATCGTCGATCCGACTACGATTCTGTTTTAGCTGGCCACGTTTGCGCTTGTTGTCGAGCCGCTTCTTTTTCGCCTTTCTCGACACGGATATTTTTCTGCGTGGTTTTGCAACGATCAACGCAGAAGCCAGGAGTGTTGCCAAGCGTTCCGTTGCATCGCGAAGGTTTCGTTCTTGTGTTCGGAACGACTGCGCCTTGATTACGACAACACCGTCGGCGGTAATGCGACGATCGCCGAGTGCCAATAGCCGGGTTTTTACGTCCGCGGGGAGCACGCTGGAGTTTGCAATATCGAAGCGCAGGTGAATAGCAGACGCGACCTTGTTGACGTTCTGGCCGCCTGCCCCTTGTGCGCGTATTGCGGAAATCTCGATATCGTTGAAAGGAATCGATATATCGCTGGAAATGGGCAGAAATTCTGACGTCATAGGCGAAGATTATACGGTCACTCACAGGCATATATGTGAGAATGCGCCGAATGCACATACGCAACCTCGTCCTGCTTGTCTTTACCCAGTTGATCTCCGCAACCGGTTCAATCGTGTTCGTTACCTTGGGCGGGTTGATCGGTACATCACTCACCAGCAATCAGGCGTGGGCAACGTTGCCAATAACCATGATCGTTCTTGCCAGTGCCTTGACAACAATGCCAGCCGCAATGCTGATGAAGAAGATCGGCAGGCGCGCGGGTTTCGCCCTGGCATCGTGTTCTGCGGTAGTCGCAGTACTCGTTGCAGCTGTGGCGTTGCGAGACAGCAGCTTCTATTTGTTCCTGTTCGCCGCACTCTTATTTGGCATCAATCTTGCCTTTACGCAGCAGTACCGATACGCGGCAGCTGAATGTGTCGATTCGAAATATGTGCCACGAGCTATTTCGTTCGTCTTGTTGGGCGCAATCGGTGGCGCGCTAATCGGCCCGAAAATCGTAACATTTGGTCATGAACTTGTTGCGGGCATCCCATACGCAGGATCAATGCTGATACTCGCCTGTTTTTATGGTGTTCAGGCAATAGTGTTCCTGTTTCTTGGGAAAACCCGAGCAGAAAACGATACAGACGTTGATGCCAGCGGACGTTCCGTTTCCGAGATCGTTCTGCAACCGGTTTTTTTGGTTGCCGTAATAGGCGGAATCGCCGGGTATGGTTTGATGACATTGGTGATGACGGCCACTCCATTGAGCATGAACGTCAATAATGGTTATTCGTTACAAGTAACGGCAAGTGTCATCAGCGCTCACGTTCTGGCCATGTACGTACCGTCGCTGGTATCCGGATTCCTGATTGAAAGATTCGGGGTCGTTCGCATGATGTTCGCTGGGGCCACCGCATTACTCGCGACGTCAATCGTTGGCTTGCAGGGACACTCGGTACTGCATTACTGGTGGGCGTTGGTATTGCTTGGCGTCGGTTGGAATTTTCTTTATGTCGGAGCAACGACCATGTTGACCTATACGTATTCCGTCGATGAACGATTTCGCGCGCAGGGAATCAACGAGTTTCTTGTCTTTGGCTCGTCGGCGACCGCGTCCTTGCTGGCAGGAACGGTCATGCATTATTTCGGATGGTTTCGTCTGATGTTGATACCGATACCTGTTCTCTTGCTGGTATGCGTTGCCTTGATTATTGTTCGCAAAAATTCCTTACTGGATAGGCCTTCGTCGTGAAAGCATTGTTGGAAGACGCGGCGGCGCGCGCGGCACGCTTTCTGCGGAGGCTGCCGAGCCGAAACGTGGCTCCGGATTTGAATGCCTTGGCTGCTTTAAAACTTTTTGATGAGGCTATGCCGGAAGAGGGCGAGTCCGACGAGTCGACGATTGCGTTGCTAGACGACGTTGGTTCGCCGGCAGCAATGGGTATGGCTGGGCCCAGGTTCTTCGGCTTTGTTATTGGCGGTGCTTTGCCCGCCACTGTCGCAAGCAATTGGCTAACGACCGCCTGGGATCAGAATGCGAGCATGCACGAAGTCACCCCTGCGGCATCACGGCTTGAGCGCATTGCGTTGGAATGGTTGGTAGATGTGTTGGGTTTGCCAGAGGGAACCGGGGCCGGATTTGTGACCGGAACAACTGTGGCCAATTTCTCTGCACTTGCTGCCGCACGGCACAAAGTTTTTTCTGAGGCAGGCTGGGATGTAGAGGCGAACGGACTGATTGGGGCCCCTGAGGTTACGATCATCGTTGGCGGTGAGGCGCACCCGACGCTTACCAAGTCGCTAGGCTTGTTGGGGTTTGGACGCAATCGTGTAGAGCGAGTTCCAGTAGACGATCAGGGTCGCATGATTGCGTCAAAGTTGCCCGCAATCAAGGGTCCGACAATAATCTGCACACAGGCCGGCAACGTAAACACGGGAGCGTTTGATCCGATCGGTGAAATCTGCGACGTAGCGCAAGCAAAAGGTGCGTGGGTACACGTCGATGGGGCGTTTGGTCTCTGGGCCGCTGCGTCGAGCAAACTTCGCGATCAAACAAATGGGCTGAACAAGGCTGATTCGTGGGCGACGGATGCGCACAAAGGCCTGAACGTGCCCTATGACAGCGGCATCGCATTCGTGCGCAATCCACATGACCTGAAATCGGCGATGTCGATTACTGCGGAATACCTGGTAACGGACTCACCGCACCGGAATCCTTCAGACTTTACTCCAGAATTATCGCGGCGCGCGCGCGGCATAGATGTCTGGGTGGCGCTGCGCACGCTTGGTCGACGTGGTCTCACGGAAATGGTCGATCGCAGTTGCAGCCAGGCACGTCGCTTTGCAGATGGATTTCGCGACGCAGGCTATGAAATTCTCAATGACGTTGTATTGAATCAAGTGCTCGTCAGGTTCGGTGACGATGCATTAACTCGGCGCATCATTGACGAAATTCAGCTCGACGGTACCTGTTGGTGCGGCGTCACGGTTTGGCAGGGACATACGGCGATGCGCATCAGCGTGAGTAACTGGTCGACGAGCGATACGGACGTAGATCAGAGTCTGGAGGCGATGGTGCGAATTGCGCGCGCGGTGGCAACGGCCTAAAAGTTGTAGACGAATCCTATTTGCAGTACTGGATATGCCGTAAAGTCACTCAAGTCTTCTTCTATCTCCTGTCGTTCGGCTTCGAGCGCGGCTTGGAATCCCGGATCGGTGCTTAGCGCCCCGTCTGCAGTGAGCGTGACAATGGGATCACCTTGCCAGAGGACGCCAAAGTCCACATTCATACCAATCTTGCCTTTGATCGTAAAATCATAACCGATGCCAAAGTACGGGGAACCATTCTCAAAGGTTGTGGAACTGTTCAACGTTCCGATTCCTGCGCCCGGGAATATGACACCACCGATATCCTGATCGACCATCTCGTCATTGACCAGCAATAACTCATTGCCGTTTGCATAATATCCGGCGGTCACTCGCATCGGGCTGTCCGTGAAGTGGAAATTTACTGTGGCGTAAAATGACTCGAGAGTCAGGTCCTGATCGTAGTCGATACCGGCTACATCGCCATTATCTTGCGTGCTGAAGCTGTTAGCTCCAATTCGAAGTGAAAAATACGGAAGGGGTTGCCAGCTAGCTTCAATGCCCAAGCCTAAGGTTCCGGCTTTGATGCCAGCGCCAAAGTCATGCTCCGCGTTTGCGGCACCCGCAGAAAGTAATGCCAGCAGCAAAACGATCGCTGTGCTTCGAAGAGTCCTCATAAATCACCCGTTTGCCCGAACGAATATCAATCAACGTAAGGTAAACGGCCCCTTATCGCCGTTCTGTGCGGCGCATCACAGCGGAAGATTTTGCATAAGTCGGGCCTTTCCAACTTATGTCAAATGGAGTGCCCTAAAGAACGATAGTCGGCTCGTTCATCTTGTCCCTGCCGTATTCCAGGAACAAAGCTGGCCTTGCGTTCGGGTCAATATTGACCAAATCCAGATCGCCCTGAACCTGCGGCAGGGCAAGCAAGCGTTTGTCCATCACACGAAACCAGAGTTTTGGTACATAGGCGAGAAGATAGGTGCCGAAATAGCCAGATGGTAACGACGGCAAATCGTCGTAGTGGCGCAGCGACTGGTATCGCCGCGTTGGGTGGGTATGGTGGTCCGAATGCCGCTGCAGGTGTAGCAAAACAAGATTGCTGTATATGTGATTGCTGTTCCAGGAGTGATGCGGCTCACAGCGTTCGTACTTGCCAGATGAGTCACTTAGTCGCAGCAAGCCATAGTGTTCTATGTAATTAGCGCTCGTGAGTTGCCACCAGGCGAACGCGTTGTGTATCACGATAAACGGAATCACAATCCAGCCGAAAACGGCTATCAGGCCGATAGTAAGCAGGGCGCTAATGGCAAATGAGTGCAGTATCTGGTTGTTCGTACACCAGACTGATTTACCCCGACGGGCAAGTCGATCTTTCTCCAACATCCAAGCTTCGAAAAAGGCGCCTGGAATTTCGCGCATGGCAAATTTGTAAATACTTTCGCCCATACGAGCACTTGCGGGGTCGCCAGGTGTCGATACATTGCGATGGTGCCCAAGATTGTGATCAACCGTAAAGTGACCGTAGGCAGGGACCGCAAGCGCGATTTTAGCGAGCAGTTTTTCGATCTTCGAATTTTTGTGGCCAAGCTCGTGCGCGGTGTTTATCGCAAGTCCTGACGTGAGGCCAGCAACAATTGCCAAACAAACGTATGCGCCAATACCGAGATTCTGCGTCGCGGCGTAGGCGGCGGCGCCCAGAAAACTGAGGAAGTGTAGCGGTACGCATATGAACGTCAGGCGGCGATAATAATAATCTAGCTCAAGCTGCGAGATGACTTCTTGCGGCGGGTTATTTTTATCTTCTCCCAGTATCCAATCGAGCGCCGGTCCGATCACGTACGTGAGCAACAGGGGCAGACCGAACCACCACGCATTGCCGCTTATCGCGTGCGGAATTATGCCAGCGAACGGCAGCAGCGCGTAGCCCAGGGATAACATCCAAAACCAGCGTTTACGGTCGACATATTCTATTTGGGCGCCATTCGATAATGTGGCTACGTATGCCTTCATGCAATTGAGTCTATCCCTCGATGTCGACAAATTATACAAATACGTTCTGGATGATGATCGACTGCTCTAAAATAAGTTTAATAATCAATAAGATGCACATTTGGTACGGTATTTGCATTTTTTATTGAAACTGCCTAACAAACCAGAAATGCGAGGGAGCGAATCGTTGGTGGAAATGAGCGAAATTTCGGTTGAGAACAGAATGCATGCCGACCGCCGCACCTTGGGTTGGCGCACAGTATTCTATGGTTTTCTGCGTTCTCGACGTCGATTGCATCGGCGTGAGGAAGAAACGGAATTGCGGTTCATCGACTGGCACCATCCATGGTTGTTCTTCTTGGCGATCGGCACCATGCTCATGAGCGGTCTTGACGCGTTTATGACCCTGCAGCTCATTGATCGCGGCATGGTTGAGGTCAATCCGGTAATGGCGGCGGTCATCGGACACGGAACCGCGGTGTTTGCTGCGAGCAAGCTTTTTCTGACTGCTATTGGCGTTCTCGCTCTTGTATTTCTGGCGAAAGCACGTTTTCTTAACCGCGTTCGAACCGGCCTGTTCCTGACCATGATCTTCGGCTTTTACGCCTGTTTGGTCTGTTACGAGTTTGTTTTCCTGTTGCAGACGATATAGACCGCATTTAATTCCCAATATCAGTAGCTTGGGCTACACTAGCGCCCCTTTTTTGTAGCCAAGCCCCGGTCGTATTCGACCTGCAGAACCATGAGCAATTCCCTCAAGGAAAATTACGCTTCTACGCCTCTGTTTGGTGGCAACGCTAATGCAGTTGAGGCCCTGTACGAGAGCTACCTGGTTGACCCCGATTCGGTTTCGGTGGAATGGCGCGATTATTTCCACACGCTCGGCGCAGACGACACGGAAGTCGTGCACTCGGCAATTCGAGACGAGTTGCTGCAGGGTGCCAACAGCCGGCGGCGAGTGCGCGGCGGTTCGGCAAGCGCTTCGCCGCAGACGGCATTTTCCGGCGAAAAGCAGGCTGCTGTCTCCAGGCTAATTCAGGTTTACAGCTTGCGCGGTCATCAAATCGCGGACATCGACCCGCTGGGTCTGATGGAACGGCCGGTACCCGGTGTACTGAAACTTGACTATCTAGGCTTGACCAACGCTGACATGGACACTGAGTTTTACCCTGGCGGCCTGGCGGGAATGGAAAACGCGCGTTTGAAATTGCGCGATATTCTCAAGCTGTTGCGTTCGATTTATTGCGGCACCATCGGCGCTGAGTTCGCGCATATCTCCAGAGCTCGTGAACGCTTGTGGCTGCGCAAGAGATTTGAGCGCGGCGCCGCTGCAAATACGCTGTCTGATGAGGAGCAATTGGCGCTGCTTGATCACTTGACCAGCGCTGAGGGCATCGAGCGCTACCTGCACACGCGTTACGTCGGACAAAAACGGTTTTCATTGGAAGGCGGCGATAGTTTGGTGCCGTTACTTGACGAATTGATTCAGCGCGGCGGCGAAACTGGAATTCGGGAAATCGTGATCGGCATGGCACACCGCGGCCGAATAAATGTGCTGGTCAATATCTTGGGTAAATCGCCGGAAGAACTATTCGAGGAATTTGAAGGCAATTATGACGTCGACGAATTGCAAGGATCTGGGGACGTTAAGTACCACAAGGGATTTTCCGCCGACATGAAAACGGCCGGCGGCAACGTACACATCGTACTGGCGTTCAATCCGTCGCATCTTGAGATCGTCAATCCGGTCGTGGAAGGGTCTGTGCGAGCCCGACAACAACGACGTAACGACACCGAAAGGCAGGAAGTGCTACCGATTCTGGTACACGGCGACGCAGCATTCGCCGGCCAGGGCGTTGTGACCGAGACATTTCAGATGTCACAGACGAACGGCTTCAGGACAGGTGGCACGGTGCATGTCGTCATCAACAATCAGATCGGCTTTACGACGAGTCGACCATCCGATTCACGCTCGACCGATTATTGCAGCGATGTCGCCAAGATGATCGAGGCGCCGATTTTTCACGTCAATGCAGATGATCCGGAAAAGGTCTTATTCGTTACACGCTTGGCGCTGATGTATCGGCAGAAGTTCAAGAAGGACGTTGTAATTGACCTGGTCTGTTATCGGCGCCACGGTCACAACGAGGCAGACGAACCGTCCGCGACACAGCCGATCATGTACGGTCAGATTCGCAATCACAAAACCACTCGTGAACTGTATGCCCGTAAGCTAGTTGAGCAGGGGATAATTGATTCTGACGGCGTAACGCAGCTGCAGGACGCTTATCGCGATCGACTGGACCGAGGCGAGCCTGTACCGAAATCGGCGCTTGGCATGATTGGCGATGAGTTTACGGTCGATTGGAATCCATATCACGGTGCACTGTGGAACGATGTTGTCGATACGACCATCAGTCCTGCAACCGCCGACGAACTGGGCAAGGCAATATCGACGGTGCCACCCGACATGAAACTGCACGGCCGGGTGCAACGCATCATTGATGAGCGCGCCAAAATGGTTGCCGGCAAAGTAGACATGGACTGGGGATTTGCCGAGACCATGGCTTACGCATCGCTGATCAAGAGCGGGGTGAATTGCCGTCTCGTAGGTCAGGACAGCGGCCGTGGCACGTTTTTTCATCGACATGCTGTCCTACACAATCAAGTCAACAATCGCGAGTACACGCCGTTACAGAATCTGGTTGATCGCAAGGACGCGTTTCGCGTAATTGATTCCTTGTTATCGGAAGAAGCGGTGCTTGCCTTTGAGTATGGTTATGCGACTACTGAACCGGAAACCATGGTTATTTGGGAAGGCCAATTCGGCGACTTCGTCAATGGGGCACAGGTAGTCATCGATCAATTCATTAGCTCGGGCGAGGCGAAGTGGGGCCGCTTGTGTGGCATGACATTGTTCTTGCCGCACGGTTATGAAGGACAAGGTCCAGAGCATTCGTCGGCTCGATTAGAGCGATTCCTGCAATTATGTGCAGAACACAATATGCAGGTATGCGTGCCGTCCACACCGGCGCAAATGTTCCACATGCTGCGCCGCCAGATGATTCGACCGTTCCGCAAGCCGCTCATCGTTCT
>PVMS01127962.1_pt1 | contig 14151 bp, 14 predicted proteins | sample 1853461 | NCBI WGS metagenome assembly PVMS01 (sample SAMN08582032, study PRJNA380276) | Marine sediment metagenome, whole genome shotgun sequencing project. | isolation source: ocean sediment barecode stripped | collected 2017 | reverse complement strand
GGCAATGCCATGTCTGGTGCGCCGATCATCAACGGGATCATCCAGTTGGCAAGACCGACAAAAGCAGGCATGACGGCGCCGAAAACCATGATCAAAGCATGCATGGTCGTCATCTGGTTGAAGAATTCCGGGTGCACGAATTGCAGTCCGGGATGCATCAGCTCGGAGCGAATCACCATCGCCATCAAGCCGCCGATGAAGAACATGATGAGGCTGAAGATAAGGTACATCGTGCCGATGTCCTTATGGTTGGTCGTGTACAACCAGCGCGTGATGCCTTTGGCGGGGCCGTGATCAGACATTATTCGCTACCCCCGGTTTGATCGACAATTTGTTCGGACGACCGATCGGCAAGTTGTTCGACAACCCACGATGCGTAGGCATCTGGCGTAAGAACTTCTACGACCACCGGCATATAGCCGTGATCCTTACCGCAAAGCTCGGCGCACTGTCCGCGATACGTGCCAGCAACATCTGCCTTGAACCAGGTTTCATTCACCATGCCCGGAACCGCATCTTTCTTGATGGCGAACTCAGGAACCCACCAGGCGTGTACTACGTCATTGGAAGTCAACAGGATGCGTACTTTGGCGCCAACCGGAACGACCAATGGCTTGTCTACCTCTAACAGATAGTTTTCAACGTCATATGGGTCAATGCCAGACCCTTTTCGACGCGCTTGCAGGCTGGGCAATGCCAGGCTGGAATAGAATTCGATGTCCTGATCCTGGTACTTATAATGCCAGCGCCATTGATAGCCGGTGACGACAACTGACAGATCCGGGTTGCGGGAATCCTCAAGCTTGATCATCGTCTCGGCCGCCGGAACCGCCATGAATAACAAGATGAAGCACGGGATCGTCGTCCAGATAACTTCAGCGGTAGTGCTATGTGAAAAATCTGCCGCCTTGGCGCCGCGAGACTTGCGATGCAAGACCAACGACCAGATCATGGCGCCGAATACGACTACACCAATGCCGACGCACCACCAGAATGCGAGCATATGAATGGCATAGGTTTCGGCACTGAGCTCGGTCACGCCTCTGGGCATATTTAGCGCGAAGTCAGCACTTGCATTACCGGCCGCGGCGAGGCCAGGAACGCTAAGAATAAGTTTTCGAATCATTAGTTTGTTCATCCTGCGGGCCACTTCGAGACGCACATTTTTCTGATTGTCGGAGATCAGGCTGATCCATCGGCAAAAAAGCCTGCGAAGTTTACTCAAACAAGGCGGCTCATGCAATGTTGGATATTGCTCCTATGGGGCAATAAACTGTTATTTTACAATAACTTAGCTTCTCCTACCAATTCGTCCCGGGTCAATGCGAACTTCGCCGGCGCGAGCACGCGGTCCGGAGCCCCAGCAATGCCCATACACGAGCTCCAGCTCGAGCTCGATAGTTGCTTTGCTGCCGGGGGGCTGAAGCTTGTGGGACATAGCTGCAAAGCGCTCCTTGCCGGTCAAAAAAAGGGCGCGCTCGGCCAGACAATTGCGCGCAGCGCTGCCGGTCAGGTCGCGAAACAGCGCCGCGGTATTCTCATAAGTCACGGTCAGACGGTCGACGTCCAGCACCGGATCGCTGAGGCCGGCACGAACTGCTGCGTCTCCCAGGTCATGCATGTCGGGAAAATGATTGATGTGCGCGCCGTGATCGGATGCTTGCCACGCGTGCCGCAGCTCAGAAAAACTGTCCGGCCCAAGGCTGGCGAAAATAAACAGTCCATCCTTACGCAAAACACGATTTACCTCGGTGAAGACAAGCGACGCGTCATCTACCCATGGCAAGAGTTGATTGCAAAATACGAGGTCCACGCTCTGGTCCGCAAGAGGAATTGCGTCCGCACTTGCTTCCATAAATGAGTATTTTGCGAGCCACCGTTTCTTCCTGGCCGCTTGTTGCAGCATCTTCGGAGATTGATCAATGCCAATTACTCGTGCGCCACGAAAACACTCTGCCAAGATCTTGCATGCAGTCCCCGTCGCACAGCCGAGATCAACAATGGTGTGCGCGTTGACAACCATCGGCTCAAGTCTCGCAAACAAACCATCGCGAGTTACGGCATGAACAAAATCGAATTCGTCAAAGTGAGCGGCTGCACGATCAAACCTGCGGCGAACATCTTTGGCGCATAATGACATCATCACACGTTAGCAGCTTTGTACGCATATGACGCAAATTCGGCGGCTACAGTACGCGTCCGAATTCGCGATAATCTTAACGATGATTTTACGTCGGATGGAAACGCTGCTGATGCCAATTCGCTGCGCGTTCTGTTCCACGCGGTGTGAGTCTTTCGAGCCATTCATTTGTAGTGCTTGCATGCACGACCTTCCGTGGAGGACGCCGCTGTGCACAACGGACCACCCGCCTCTTAGCGTAATTGCCGCACCGCTTGAGTACGCTTTTCCAATCGACGCAGCTCTCAAGCTGCTCAAGTTTCGACGACGCTGCGATTATGTGCCGGCTTTTGCGGAGTTACTTTGGCAGGTTGCAAATGAACTGCCGGGCGATATCGATGCGCTGCTACCGATGCCGTTGCATTGGCGGCGACAGGCCATGCGAGGGTTCAATCAAGCTTTCGAGCTTTGCTGTGAATTGCGAAAGCGCTCCGGTTTGTCGTTATTGCCCGGTATTCGGCGGGTCAGGGCCACCCCCTTTCAGTCAGGACTTGATGCCGCTGACCGCCGACACAACCTGCGCAACGCGTTCCTGGCGCGCGAAGCAATTACAGCAAAACATGTGCTGATCATAGACGACGTAATTACGACAGGAGAAACCTGCGCCCGCCTCGCAGCAGTGGCAATTGCGGCAGGCGCAAAAAAAGTAAGCGCTTTGGCAGTTGCTCGGGTCTGAAGGCCCTCCTACATTGTGGAAGCGTCCTACACCGTTGCCGGGCTTAACGCGTAGTGCAACGCGATACCAACAAAAATAACCAAGCCGATAATGTGATTGTGTTGAAAGGCTGCAAAGCACCCAGCGACCTGTCGATCGCGTGCCAGCCAAAGGTGATAAGCCATGAGACACGCAGTGATTCCCACTGCAGCGAAAAACCAGAAGCCCAATGCTGCATGCAAGCCGACAAAGACCAGGCCAAGTAGCATTAACACTTGCAGTCCGGCGACAACGAAAAGATCAACGTCGCCGAATAGTATGGCGGTGGACTTAACGCCGACTCTCAAATCGTCTTCTCGATCGACCATGGCATAGAAGGTGTCGTAGATAACGGCCCAGATCAGCGCAACACCGAAGACAAGCCACGCGAGCTGCGGTGTACTGCCCGTTTGTGCGGCGAACACCATCGGTACAGCCCAGCCAAACGCTGCTCCGAGCACAAACTGCGGAATAGACAGGTAACGCTTAATAAAAGGATAGACGATGGTCAATGCGGCAGCGATGATCGCGAGAAGTTGTGCCTGACTATTCAACATGGTCGCCAGACCGACAGCGATAAGAGCGAGCGCGGCAAAAAGCACCAGTGCTTCCGTAGGCGCCACTGCGCCCGACGCGATGGGTCGATTCCGGGTCCGTTCAACGTAAGGGTCGATCTTTCGATCTGCATAGTCATTCAGAACACAGCCGGCCGAACGCATGACGAAGACACCGAGTAAGAAAACTACGAATAATCCCTGATCCGGGTGGCCGTCTCCCGCCAACCAAAGCGCCCACAAAACTGGCCATAGCAAAAGCCATATGCCGACGGGCTTGTCGATGCGCATGAGTTTCGCGTAGTTGCGAACCTGGCTAATAACGCCGCGCGGCAATAGGTTTTTTATTTGTTTTTTCATTCTGGCCACTTTCTCATTCGACAATAGTCTACTACGGCTCAGACCTTGCCGTAGCGTCCGGCATCGCCGAGCCAGCGGCGCACAATCGCGTTGCCGATTTCAGGAGCACAGCGGCGGATCGTCTCTGCCGCCAGCTGTACTTGTGGCATCAGCTCGGCATCGCGTACTAAATTGGCAATGCGGTAATCGGGCAGCCCGGTTTGCCGCGTGCCGAGTAGCTCGCCGGGGCCGCGAAGTTCGAGATCGCGCTGTGCTACCAGAAAACCGTCATTAGTATCGCGTAGCACCGCAAGTCGGCTGCGGGCAGTTTGACCAAGAGGAGGCTTGTATAGCAGCACACAGTGGCTTTGCACATTGCCGCGGCCGACTCGACCGCGTAGCTGGTGCAATTGTGATAAGCCCATGCGCTCTGCGTTTTCGATAATCATCAGGCTGGCGTTCTGCACGTCGACGCCAACTTCAATAACGGTGGTTGCAACCAGCAGCTGAATGGTGCCCTCCTTAAAGGCTCGCATACCGCGTTCTTTTTCGGCGGAGCGCATGCGACCGTGAACGAGACCAACACGAATATCGGGCAATGCCTTGTTCAACATCTCGTAACTAAGCTGCGCTGCTTCATAGTCGAGCACCTCGGACTCTTTTATGAGTGGACAAACCCAATAGGCCTGTTGGCCGGATTGACAAGCAGAGCGTACGCGTTCGATTACCTCCTCGCGCCGAGTCTCCGGAAGCGCCACGGTTTGCACTGGTTGCCGACCTGGCGGAAGTTCATCAATGATAGATGTATCGAGATCTGCATAAGCCGCCATGGCCAATGTGCGCGGTATTGGTGTCGCAGTCATAACCAGCTGGTGCGGGTAGCCACGTTCGGAAACGCCCTTCTCGCGCAACGCAACGCGCTGATGTACGCCAAAGCGATGCTGCTCATCGATAACGACCAATGCGAGGTTTTCAAAATTGACGCCTTCTTGAAACAGCGCATGCGTACCTATCGTTAAACTGGCACTACCATCTTCTATCGCGGCGAGCGATTCGCGCCGTGCGGCCGCGCGTTGGCTGCCGCTTAACCACACCGGCTGAATACCCAACGGTTGTAGCCAGTCACAAAAGCTCCGATAGTGCTGTTCGGCGAGCAACTCCGTTGGTGCCATGATTGCTGCCTGTACCCCGGAGCCAATCGCCTTGAGACAGGCGATGGCGGCCACAACCGTCTTACCGGAGCCTACGTCGCCTTGAAGTAGACGCATCATCGGATGCGGTTCACTCATGTCACCTAGTAATTCTGCCACGACGCGATTCTGTGCTGTGGTTAGTTCGAACGGAAGCGATGAAACAAACTGCGCAATCTGTGCGTCTCCTTGCTTCAATGCGATCGCGGCTTCGTTTTTCGCCAGCGCGCGCAAACTCCGCAAACTCATGTAATGCGCAAGCAGTTCCTCGAAAGCCAGACGAATCTGACAGGGATGTTTGCCTTCAAGAATGCTCTCGATGTCGGCGTCAGCAGGTGGTCGATGTAGATAACGAATCGCCGCTGTCAGCTTCGGCAGCGTCAAAGACGCGGTAACTTCCTTGGGTAATAATTCCTGCGGCGGCGATTTGGCCATTAGTCGCAATGCCTGATCGGTCAGCTTGCGCATGCGACCCTGTTGTACGCCTTCGGTTGATGGGTAAATTGCTGTCAGGGTCTCACTGACGGCAGCATCCTGGCTCTCTCGCAAAACACGATACTCCGGGTGCACCATCTCAAAACCAACTGGCCCTTTGCGTACTTCACCAAAACAAGTGACATTCACTCCCGGCTGAAACTGCGCTTGCTGTTGTCGCGAAAAGTGAAAAAACCGCAAGCTTGCCTGCCCGGTCCCATCAGCGATTCGTACCAACAAATTACGGCGACCACGATAGACGGTTTCGGCAAGTTGAACCTCGCCCGAAACGAGGCAGCGTTGGCCGAACTGCAAGGCGCCGAGTTTTACGAGTTGCGTCCTATCCTCATAGCGCAGGGGCAGCAGGAACAGCAGGTCCTCAATGCGGAACAGCCCGAGGCGCTCGAGTTTTTTTGCGAGTACCGGCCCGACACCGGAAAGGTCGCTTAGCGGTGCAGCAAGGGTAGAACCCATACGCTCCTACAGAGCCAGAATCGCGTCGGCCTCAACGTCAACACCCTTCGGTAGTGAGGCAATACCAACGGCTGCGCGCGCTGGATACGGCTGCTGGAAATAATCTTCCATGACACTGTTAACAGTTGCGAAATTGCCAAGATCAGTCAGAAATATCGTGAGTTTCACCACTTGATCGAGGCTACCGCCAGCCGCTTCTGCGACGGCGCGTAGATTATCGAATACACGACGTGCACGTGCCTCGAAGTCGCCATCGACAACTTCCATGGTGGCGGGGTCCAGTGGAATCTGGCCGGACAAGAATACGAGATCGCCGGTTTGAATTGCTTGTGAATACGTGCCGATCGCAGCAGGCGCGTCGTCGCTGTGAATGCTTTGTTTGCTCATTGCTAATGTAACCCTTTGGTCTATGTAACCGTATTTACGCGCATTCGCGTCCGACGCGAATAACATTCGGCATTCGTTTAACTTTACGCATGATGTTCGCAAGATGCTTTCGATCTCGAACTTGCAACAAGAACGCCATCACGGAACAGTCTTCGTGACGACCGAGAACCGAAACCTCTTCGATGTTGGAACCGGCATCGGCAATTGTTGTCGCGACCTCCGCCAACGCTCCGGGCTTGTTCTTTGTTTCGACCGAGATTTGACTGGAAAACTCCCGATCGACGTCTTTTTCCCAGCTGACCGCGATCCATTTCTCGGGTTGCTTGCGGAATGTCGCGAGGTTGCCGCAGGTGTTGCGATGAATAACGACGCCACGGCCGGTGCTTAAGTAGCCCATTACGTCGTCCCCAGGTATCGGCAGGCAGCAACGCGCGTAGCTAACCACTACGCCCTCCGTGCCGGCAATGACGAGGCTCGACATGTTCGCTTCGGGCTCGCCGTCCTGGTTAACGCCAACCAGAAAGCGTGCTGTCAGGGGTGCCAGTCGTTCGCCTAGCCCGATCTGTTCGAAGAGTTCGATGTTACTTTCGAGACCGAGTTCATCGAGCGCCACCTGCATGCGTACTTTGCCGATCTTGCGGACCGACGAATTCAAATCCTTAAGAGACTGATCAAGCAATCGCTTGCCCAGATCAACGGACTCACTGGTAAGCATGGTTTTCATGTAATGACGTATCGCGGTTCGCGCCTTGGCTGTGCGTACAAACGTCAACCAATTCGGATTCGGTTTCGCGCCGCGACTCTTGATGATTTCAACGGTCTGGCTGTTGGCAAGCTGTGTTCGTAGTGGCACCAGTTTGCGATCGACCTTGGCGGCGACACAGCGATTGCCGATGTCAGTGTGCACAGCGTAAGCAAAGTCCACGGTGGTGGCACCCTTCGGCAGCGGCATAATGTCGCCCGTAGGAGTGAACACGTAGATCTTGTCCGGAAAAAGATCGACTTTGACGCTCTCGAGAAACTCCTCCGAGGTGCCCGAACGTTGTAATTCGGCAAGGTTCGACAACCATTCCCGCGCGCGCCGTTGCGGTGTGGCGTCCGACTTCTCCTCAGCCTTGTATTGCCAGTGCGATGCTACGCCGGACTCTGCGACGCGATCCATTTCCCGCGTGCGGATTTGTACTTCCAACGGTAACCCTTTTGGTCCGAACAACGTGGTGTGCAAGGATTGGTAACCATTGATGCGTGGTATTGCGATGTAGTCTTTGAATCGTCCCGGCATCGGCTTGTAAAGACTGTGCACGAGACCGAGCACCTGATAACAGGCGCTGACATCATCGACGACGATGCGAAAGCCGTATACGTCAGCAACTTCGGACAAGGAGCGTTTCTTTTCCGCCATTTTTTTGTAAATGCTGTACAAGTGTTTTTCGCGACCGACGATGTCCGCCGTAATACCTTCTGCTAACAGCGATGCAGCGATTTCGTCAGAAATGCGCTTAACAATTTGTCGTTGACTGCCTTTAGCGCGACGTAGCGCGTTTTCGAGCACGCGATATCGGAACGGGTGCAAATAACGAAACCCTAGATCTTCGAGCTCAACCTTGAAGCGATTAATACCGAGGCGGTTCGCAATCGGCGCGTAAATATCCAAAGTTTCTCTGGCGATGCGTGCTTTCTTGTCGGCCGGCATTGCATCCAGCGTTTGCATGTTGTGCATGCGATCGGCGAGTTTGACGAGTATGACGCGGATATCCTCGATCATTGCCAACATCATCTTGCGGAAGCTCTCCGCCTGCGCCTCCGCTCGACTGTGAAACTCGATTTGATCGAGTTTGCTGACGCCGTCTACCAGTGAGGCTACATCGGTGCCGAATTGTTCTTCGATATCGCTAATCGACGCGGGCGTGTCCTCAACCACATCGTGCAGGATGGCTGCTTCGATAGCCTGTGCATCGAGCCGCATGTCTGCGAGCTCCTGGGCTACTGCAACCGGGTGAGTAATATAAGGTTCGCCGGTCTTGCGCGTTTGACCTTTATGGGCCTCGGCGCCGAACTCGTAAGCGCGCATTATTGACTCGATTTGCTCGGCCGACAGGTAGCTCTCAAGCGTATCGATCAGGTGCCGTAAACCGTAGTCGCGTTTTGACGCGCCCGGCAATTTGGCTAGCAATGCTGCGGCATAATCCATGCTTTGATCATACCCGCGTCGCAGGGAAGCTGTCGCGGTTGGGGCAGGCGCTCCGCGGCGGTTTTTCGACTATCAGTCGAAAATCAGTCGACTATCAGTCGCCTATGGAAATTCCGCGAACCGGAAGAACTTCTTCGGTAATTTCTGGCGGCATGAAGTCAATCGTTGGTGGAAGCTCGATCTCTTCAAGGATGGCCGGCGTGACGTGGCCTGCTGCAATCTCGCGCAATGCGATTACTGTGGGCTTGTCATTCTCGAGATCGACCATGGGATCCGCACCATGCGCTACGCGGCGCGCGCGTTTTGCGGCGACGAGCACCATCTCAAAGATGTTCTCGATGTTCTCCAGGCAATCCTCAACAGTAATTCTGGCCATGCGTATGTTCCTAATTAATTTGAGGCGCTAAGGTAGCGCGAAATCGGGTGTGACCATAGAGCTTATTCCAAATGGTTATAAGTCAATGATTTCAATGACTCTAGCCCTCAGTTCGGAATTTTCGGTCGCCGACGCCACTCCATCTCCCCCTAAAACCGCCTCAAGGTCAGCCACAGCCTGGTCCAGGTCGTCGTTGATGATGACGTAGTCGAACTCATCCCAGCGGCCCATGTCGCTGACCGCATCGCGCAGGCGTCGCTCAATGACCTCGTCGCTGTCGGTGCGTCGGTCACGTAAACGGCGCTCTAACTCGGCAAGTGATGGCGGCAAAACAAAAATAGTCACGCAATTGGGCATCGATTCGCGAACCTGGCGTGCGCCCTGCCAGTCGATCTCGAGAAGAACGTCATGGCCGTCACTCAGGATTTCTTCAACCTGACTGCGGCTGGTTCCGTAAAAGTTATCGAACACGGTTGCTGACTCTAACAAGTCGTCATTCGCGCGCAGCTTTTCGAATTCGGCCGTGTCGATGAAATGATAGTCCCTGCCGTCGACCTCGTTACTGCGTTGCGGGCGCGTCGTGTAGGAAATCGAAAAGCGCAAGTCCGGACTGTTCATTACCGTTGCGTGCACCAGAGTCGTCTTGCCGGCACCAGACGGCGCCGCAATCACAAACAGACGAGTGGTTTCTTCAGACATAGATCGAATTACTCACTCGACGTTTTGGATTTGTTCGCGCATTTGTTCAATAAGGACTTTGAGATCTACCGCTGCTTTCGTCGTCTGCGTGTCCGCAGATTTCGAGCCGAGTGTATTCGCCTCACGGTTCAATTCCTGCATCAGGAAATCAAGGCGTCGTCCGACCGCTTCGTCACTGTGCAGTGTTTGGCGAATCTCCGTGAGATGACTGTCGAGCCTGTCGACCTCCTCGTCGACATCCAGCTTCTGCGCCAGCAGCGCGAGTTCAACTTCAAGTCTTGCTGGATCGGCCACCACATCGAGTCTTTCAATGCGCTCGATCTGTTTCTTGTGTGCCGCGGCAAGAACTTCCGGCATACGCTCGCGGACCGTCGAAGAAATAGCTGCAATGTCAGTGCAGCGTGATTCAATCATGGTCGCGATGCGCTCGCCCTCGCTGGCGCGCATGGATGACATTGCCGCAAGAGTCTCCATCAGTAAATCCCTGGCGGCGGCGAACAAAGGTTCCGCGTCGATCTCCGACTCAACGATAACCCCCGGCCAACGCAGGACCTCAAGCGGGTTTGTTGGGGCAGCGTTCGGAAGTTTCGCGGCAACTTCGGCGGCTCGTGAGCCGATAAGTTCGACCAGCGCGGTATTCAGCTGCATGTCCCCTTGGCGGCCGGCTGCATGTTGAAAGCGCAGCGCGCAGTCAACTTTGCCGCGTTTGAGAGCCGCGCTTACCTGTTGTTTGAATGCCTGCTCTTTCGGCCGCAGTTCCTCTGGCAATCGGAATTGCACATCGAGGTAGCGATGATTCACGGCGCGTATTTCCCAACTCAGCGTTCCCAACGTCGATTCGGAAGACTGTCGCGCAAAGCCTGTCATACTGTGTAACATCGTAATCCATCTCCGTAATGTGCTGTGCGGGTCACGGTCCTCGCGATTATTTCATGGCAGCATGGCCGCCGTCAGTAAACAACGAAAATCACATGCAAATCGAGTACGCGAAAGTCTCCGCATTGGGTGATCGCTCAGACAATCAGGACCGCGCCGCCGTCGTCGTGGCGAATGATGCCGCCTTGATGATGGTTTTTGACGGCATGGGCGGCCACTCTGATGGTGCCCGGGCTGCCGAAACCGGCCTCAAGGTCGTTCAGGATCTGTTTGTGGACGTGCAACTACCGGTATTTGACCCACAAGGCTTCCTCTATATGGCGCTATCCAAAGCGCACGATGAGGTGGTCAGAATCGGTCAGGACATGGCTGTAGATTTTCGACCACGGGCGACCTGCGCGATATGTCTCGTACAGGAGGGCGGTGCATTCTGGGCGCACATAGGCGACAGTCGTATTTATCAGTTGCGTGGCGGCGAAGTCGTGTCGCGCTCGCGCGACCACAGTCACGTCGAAGTCCTGATTCAGGAAGGTGCGATCACGGAAGAAGAAGCACTTGACCATCCAATGCGCAATTTCGTCGAATGTTGTATCGGCGGCGATGCGCCAGTGCCCGACATGAGCATTACCGCCAAGAAGCGATTGCGGCCGGGCGATGTCTTGCTCGCTTGTTCAGACGGCCTGTGGTCTGGTCTCACCGACACGGATGTGGCACACATAGCGCATGAGGGTGACGAAAGCCTGACTGAAAATCTCAGGGATCTAAGCATTCAGGCCTTGAGCGCTAATTCACCTTACAGCGACAATACAACCGGAACCGCGCTCAAGTGGTTCGGCCAATAAACAAAAAAGGGCTCTGACCCCTTTTCTGACGGAGAACTGCAATGCGCCCAAGTGGCCGCGAAGCCGACCAAATGCGAGTCGTGCGCTTTACACCCGATTTCACTCGCCACGCGGAGGGCAGTGTATTGGCCGAGTTTGGTGATACGCGCGTGATATGCACGGCAAGCGTAGAAGGTCGGGTGCCGCCGTGGTTGCGCGGCAAGGGCAGCGGTTGGGTGACGGGCGAATACGGCATGCTGCCGCGGGCGACCAATACGCGCTCCAGCCGCGAAGCGGCGCGTGGCAAACAAAGCGGGCGCACACAGGAAATTCAAAGACTCATTGGACGCTCCCTGCGTTCCGTCATCGATCTCAAGGCACTCGGCGAACGCACTGTCACGCTCGACTGCGATGTGCTGCAGGCCGACGGCGGTACACGTACCGCTTCGATCAGCGGAGCTTATGTTGCTCTATCCATCGCCATGCAAAAACTGCTTGATGCGAAGACCATCAAGAAAAATCCATTGCACGGCCAAGTTGCCGCAGTTTCTGTCGGTATTTATGACGGCGCTGCAGTCCTTGATCTGGATTACCCGGAAGACTCGCAGGCCGAAACAGACATGAATATCGTAATGAACGAGGCAGGGCGGTTTATCGAAGTGCAGGGAACGGCCGAAGGCCACGCGTTCAGCGATGAGGAGCTCACAGCGATGCTGGCGTTGGCTCGTAAAGGTATCGACGAAATTATCGCCGTGCAGAACGAGGTGTTGTCACGCTGAACAAGGTTGTTATGGCGAGCAGCAATCGCGGCAAGTTGCGCGAGATCGCTCGCATACTTGCTGATCTGAATTTCACGCTTGTGCCGCAATCGGATTTCAATGTCAGCGAGGCGGACGAAAACGGCGATACCTTCGTCGCCAATGCCCTGATTAAGGCACGCCACGCTGCCGCCGCTACCGGTTTGCCGGCAATCGCCGATGATTCGGGTCTTGCCGTGGACGCGTTGTGCGGGCGACCGGGTGTCTTCTCCGCACGGTACGCGGGACCAGACGCAAACGACGCTGCAAACATTGACAAATTACTGCAAGAACTTGCCGAGGTTGATGACGCAGACCGTGGCGCGACATTTCATTGTGTCGCCTGTTTCGTATCACCCGGTTCTGACGACGCACTGATCGCTGAGGGCAGTTGGCGCGGCAGTATCGCGCGGCAACGTATTGGGGAGGGCGGCTTCGGCTACGACCCGGTATTCGTCGATGCCAAACTGGGTGTCACCTCGGCGCAATTGAGTGTTGAGGAAAAAAATCAGCGAAGTCATCGCGGCAAAGCATTGGCTGAGCTGGCACGCTTACTCAGTGCCCGCTGATGGAAGCGCCACCGCTTGCACTTTACGTTCATCTGCCATGGTGTGTCAGAAAGTGCCCGTATTGCGATTTCAATTCACATACCGCGGGCAATGATGCGCCGCGAGCGCGTTACATCAAAGCGCTGCTCGCTGATCTCGACATAGAAGCAGCACGCGCACAGAATCGTCCACTCCTTAGTGTTTTTCTGGGTGGAGGCACGCCGAGTCTGTTTCCACCCGCTGATATTGCTATCTTGATAGAGGGCATTCGAGAGCGCTTCGAGCTCGTCGAGAACGCAGAAATAACCATGGAGGCGAATCCAGGAACGGTCGAGTGTGGTGACCCCGCCGGATACAGACGAGCAGGCGTCAATCGCCTATCGATAGGTGCGCAAAGTTTCAACGCAAAGTCGCTGACAAAACTTGGCCGCATACATTCCGTAGCGGACATATCGCGCGCCGTGGAAGAGGCACATGTGGCCGGTTTTGCAAACATTAACCTGGACGTGATGTATGGCCTGCCCGGCCAAGACCTGGGAGCCGCGTTAGACGATTTGCGAGCCGCCGCTGCATTGCAGCCGACCCATGTGTCCTGGTATCAATTGACGCTCGAACCCAACACAGTGTTTTTCTCGCGGCCACCGGCGGGCCTGCCGGACAACGATAAGGCCTTCGAGATTCAGATGGCCGGGCAGGCGCTGCTGGCAGCGCTTGGCTACGAGCAATATGAAATCTCGGCCTACGCTCGCGGTGACGAGTTTCAGTCACAGCACAACCTGAACTATTGGTCATTCGGCGACTATCTGGCAGTTGGGGCGGGTGCGCATGGCAAGATCAGCACCTCTCAAAGCATCGGCAGATACGCTAAGCCAGCAAATCCGCTGCAATACATGCAAAACCTCGAAGAACATACGCTGGAATCCGAACTCACAATGCTAGACGAGCGCGAACGCATGTTTGAGTTCATGCTCAATGCGCTGCGACTGACCGGCGGCTTTGATCAAAAGCTATTCGAACGCCGCACTGGTCTTGACGCGGAGATCCTGCTCGAAAAGCTGACAGCGAGCCAGGAAAAGGGGCTGATCGAGGAGGTTTCCAGCGGATTTTGGCGCACTACAGACCTCGGCCAGCGCTTCTTGAACGATCTGCAATCCGAGTTTCTACCTTGAATGAGAACAAGTGCTTTATGCACAACACCTCGCGGATGCCTATATTTTCAGTGCAAGAGGAGCTTCAATTCACTTTGCTTATCTGAAAGTGCTCATAAGTTATTGATTTTGTGATAAATACTAAAATGAACACAAAATGAGCAAATTGACATGCTTCTTTGAAAATCCGCACCTTAGGTGATTCACTCAATTTTCTTCCACAGACTTATCCACAGGATCTGTGGATAACCTTTAGACTGCTTGGGGGACTTGCGGCGATGCCCGCATGCGGTCATATTACGCGACCTTTTGGCACGCCAGTGCCGCGGAGAGAAAACAATGAAAGCCGACATTCACCCCAATTACAACGATATCAAAGTAACGTGTAGTTGCGGCAACGAGTT